>Ga0114963_10002404_pt1 | contig 12862 bp, 18 predicted proteins | sample C_131016_EF_Meta_FD_87019 | JGI IMG/M metagenome (GOLD analysis project Ga0114963, IMG submission 87019) | Freshwater microbial communities from Lake Croche, Canada to study carbon cycling - C_131016_EF_MetaG | ecosystem: Environmental > Aquatic > Freshwater > Lake | place: Lake Croche, Canada...
AGCCGAACTTGGTGGTCATATGATTGACTTGCGTATGGCTCAAATGGAACCAACTGATATTCGTGGTATTCCATTCTTCAACAAAGATATCAATAAAATGGATTGGGCTGCTCCAGTAGATTTGCCCGATCAGGAACTTGCATCACAATATCCCATCGTTGTTCTTTTCTTAGATGAAATGAACTCAGCATCACCTGCAGTACAGGCAGCAGGTTATCAATTGATTTTGAATCGCCGTGTAGGTAAGTATGTATTACCTGATAATGTTGTTATCGTAGCAGCAGGTAATCGTGATAGTGACAAAGGTGTTACTTATCGTATGCCGATGCCCCTTGCGAATCGTTTCTTGCACTTGGAAATGCGAGCCGACTTTGCAGCATGGCAGAACTGGGCAGTTAATAAAGGTATTCACAAAGACGTTGTTGGATACTTGAGTTTCGCTAAACAAGATTTGTATGAGTTTGACAATAAATCGTCAAGCCGAGCATTCGCTACTCCACGTAGTTGGTGCTTTGTATCTGACTTGTTGGATGACGAAAGCGACACTGACAATGACACACTGTTCAACTTGATTGCAGGTTCAGTTGGTGAAGGTCTTGCTGTAAAGTTTTCAGCACACCGCAAAGTTTCAGGTAAGATGCCCTCACCAAGTGACATTCTTTCAGGTAAAATTACTGATTTGAATGTTAAAGAAATCAGTGCGATGTATTCACTGACCGTTTCACTTTGCTATGAATTGCGTGATGCATTGCAAGTTGAAAAAGTTTCTATGAAAAAGTTCCATGAAATGTCTGACAATTTCTTGTCTTACATTATGAAAAACTTTGAAACTGAATTGGTTGTGATGGGTGCTAAGATTGCGCTTAAGACTTACAAACTCCCAATGGAGCCAAGTCAGTTGAAACACTTTGATGAATTCCATAAGAAATATGGTAAGTACATTGTAAGTGCTGGAGAATAATTGCTCTCATAAGAACAAAAGACACTAAAAACACTATAATATGTTGTCTTTTGTTCTTTAGAGAACAAAATAAAAAGCAGAGTTTGGCAAGTGCATTGCCCGCTAGTAAGCAGTAGCAATTGACAGTAAATAGATTCTGTGCTATAATATAGCATATATCAGATAAAGGATTATATATGAGTAGCGTAATTACCCCAACAAAAAAGAAAAAGCGTAGTGATAAGTTTGATAAACTTGTTGGACCTACTGACCCTAAAATTGATGCACTGGCTCGTGAACGATTGATTACTGCACGTGTAGGATTGTTATTGCGTCATAGTTTCTTTGGTAATCTTGCTACCCGAATGTCACTTACTAATGCTGATGAATGGTGTAGCACTGCCGCTACTGATGGCTTGAAATTCTATTACAATAGTCGGTTCATTATGATGTTGAAACCCAAAGAAGTTGAGTTTCTAGTTGGACATGAGGTACTTCACGTTGTTTACGATCACATGGGTCGTAGGGGTAATCGTGATCCGCAGATTTTTAATGTTGCGAATGACTATGCAGTTAACGCAGATTTGAAACGTCATAACGTTGGTCAGTTTATTACAAGTGTTCCCTGCTTGTACGAAAAGAAATATGATGGCAAGCCCAGCGAGGAAATCTATGATGACTTGATGAAAAATGCCAAACAAATTGATATCAATAGTTTGATTGAGCAAATGATTGATGACCATATGGATGGTGAAGATGGTGAAGGTGAGGGCGAAGGTGAAGAAGTTGACGGAAGTGGTAAAGGTAAAGGACGTCCTAAGATGTCCGATGAAGAACGTGAACGTGTTCGCCAAGAAATTAAACAAGCAATTATCAGCGCAGCGTCTAGTGCCGAAGCAGGTCAGTTGCCCTTAGGTGTTGAACGACTAATTAAACAACATACAAATCCAGTCATGCCTTGGCGTGAATTGATTCAGCAAAATTTAACTAGTTGCATTCGTACTGACTATTCTTGGATGCGTCCCTCACGTAGAGGCTGGCACATGGATGCTATCATGCCCGGCATGACTCCCGGAGAAGAAATTGATGTTGCAGTAACACTTGATATGAGTGGTTCTATCAGCAACAAACAAGCACAGGATTTCTTAGGTGAGATCGGTGGCATGATGAATAGTTTTGATGGCTACAAGGTCCACTTGTTCTGTTTTGATACCGATACATATAATCCACAAGACTTCAATAGCGAGAATATGGATCGTATTGAAGAATATGAACCACAAGGTGGCGGTGGTACTGACTTTGACTGTATCTTTGAGTACTTGAAAGAAAACGATATTCAGCCAAAGCGTTTGATTGTATTCACTGATGGATATCCTTGTGGTAGTTGGGGTGATGCAAACTATTGCGATACTACTTGGATCATTCACGGTGACCCCGATCCGCATCCCCCATTCGGGCAATTTGCATTGTATGATAGCAAAGTCAATTGAAGAATTAACAATCTACGAAAGTCCTGATGGTGGTAAGACGATCTACTCACGCAAGAGTGGATCGCCTGAACGTATAATGATTAAAGAAGATACAGATAAAATTAATCAAATGCGTGAGGATAAGCTATGGGGTAATATTCGCCGTGAAGCAAAAACGAACATGGCACTAGCAGATATATTGGAACAGGCAAAGATGGTATATGCGCTCATCAAAAAAGAAACTAACTAGATTTGTTGCCATGTGGGACATGACTGGACTTGAATGTCTAATTAATGTCACACAAATTGAAAAGGAACATGACCAATGGGAAAAGGAAAATATCTTCCACATTCTCAAAGAAGAAAATCAAACACTTAAACCAGCGCATGTTCCATTAGAAATGATGATATTGAGGGCTAGGTACAATAGTCAACGTCATTATGAAATCTATACCTTTGATTCAGAATTGTCTGAAAAAGATATTAGAGAAACGTTTGAAAGTGATCCACAAGTAATGGTTGATGCCATTCGGAATGTCGGTCATGAATTGTATAGTGATAGAGTATTAAAGAAAACACAGGTGATTGTATGATGTATATTGGCACAAGTTTGGGAAGATGTTTACGTAGTCTATTAATAGATGAAGTGTCCGAAAGTGATGTTTTATTAATTATTACTCGTACTAGGTCAACGGACCTAGAGCAATTTATTAATGTAGTGAGAGAATACTACGATGAGGGTGATTATTCTGCCCGCCACCGAGAAGGTTATGATATTGCAGTCAAGCCATGGAATGAAGTAGAAGCACTTGCAACGCAATTGTACAATACTGGCAAGATTCATCAACCTAGAAACTTTGTATTTTTGGGTACTAGATTCATTCACCCTGGATTGAGTAATGATGTTTGGATAGAAGTCTCACCTAAAAGTCGTAATACAACACCTGCTGTTGTGCAAGCATACGAACACTATAGAATGCTAGACTCATTAACCCGTTAGTACTCATAAAAATATTTCATAGTGTATTTTAGATATTAAATATCTATGTACTCAAGGAGAATAATTTATGAGTTTTTTAAAGCACGTCGGTAAACACGGTGATCGTAAGGTTGCTATCATTTTTCGTGAGATTCCAGGTGAACCTCACATGTGTCTCGTAACATATACAGAGACATTAAATCAACACATCCACGATCCATTAATTCGTTGTATTGAAAGTGATATTGGGCAACATGCTGAATCATTAAGTGATGCATTGAATCGCACACTAGGTTTAGATGGTAATCCTATATTGCAAGTATTGCACCGTGAAGGTTTATTAAAGAAAGTAAACACAGAGAACATAGTTGTCACACCAAATAGTCAAACTAAAATCAAATTGAATGAACTCAATAAGATTTTGACTGAGATGAAACAAGGTGAAGATGCAGTCAAGCGCATGGCTGACTTAGATCAAAGCCGTGGACTACAAGATCCACAAGATGTAGCACGTAGAATGCGTGAACAAAAAACACGGGATGCCAAGACTCAACAACCACCATTAGTAGCAAGTAGCAATGATGTATTAGGTGATAACGCATTAGCAAACAATCTACGTCAACAGGCTGCAAAGATGGCCGCTGAAGCTAAAGGTTTAATAGTTGAAAGTGAACTGTTAATCAAACAAGCTAATGACATGGATCCCCCGTTAGTAGCTAAGAAACCTAAAACTGCTAAGAAATCTGTAGTAGTTGAGGCACCTGTAGTTGCAGCAACTACTGAATCTAAAGTTAAGAAATCAAGAGCAAAAGTTAGTGCATAATGAGTCCAGAATTCATTGAAAAGTGGGAACATATCCTTGAAGATGTTGAGAAAAATAAAATACCAGTAGAGTTTATTAAGAAATTAATAATCAAACTACAAGGCAAAAAACAACAGACAATTAATATTGAAAAGTTTATGTCTCAGGGTTTAGATCCTGATCAGATTGAAGAAGTAGTAAGCAATAAGTTACAAGAACTAGACCATTTGGTAGTAAGCGTAGAGTTTATTTTAAATGTTCAAAGTATCGCTGACGCAGTTCAACCTGAGACGGACAAATTATTGAATGGATTATGAAACAATATTTAGAATTATTACAAGATATTCTAGACAACGGAGAAACAAAAGATGATAGAACTGGCACTGGGACTATTAGTGTGTTTGGACGCCATCTTCGCTTTGATTTGCGTAGGAATTTCCCCGCAGTCACTACTAAAAAACTTGCTTGGAAAGCGTGTGTAGGTGAACTACTCTGGTTCATTGAGGGTAGCCGAGATGAACGCAGATTAGCAGAGATTACACATGGCACCCGTGATGGTGTTACTACTATCTGGACACCAAACGCACTAGCAGGTTACTGGAAAAGTAAAGCAAAGTTTCAAGGCGATTTGGGTCGTGTATATGGAGTGCAATGGAGACATTGGCTTACTCCTGTATCACACAAAAGTGAAGTCTTTATGGATGAGTTTGGCTCAACATACGACCGCAAAGGTAGTATACATCATAAAGAGATTGATCAATTAAAAAATTTAATAGAGGGTATTCAAAAAGACCCCGATGGTCGTAGACATATACTCACTGCATGGAATCCAGGTGAGTTAGATCAAATGGCGCTGCCACCATGTCATGTATTATGCCAATTCTATGTCAATAAGAATAAAGAACTCTCTTGCCATATGTACCAGCGTAGTGTTGATGTTTTTTTGGGTTTACCTTTTAACATTGCTAGCTATGCGTTACTCACTCATTTAATCGCACAAGTATGCGGATTGGGTGTTGCTGAATTAATTATTAGTACGGGTGATACACATATCTATAGTAATCACGTTGAACAAGTTAAAGAGCAATTAAGACGTGAGCCATTACAATTACCCACATTGAAAATTAATCATACTGTAAAAAACATAGATGATTTCTTACCCGAAGACATTGAGTTAGTTGATTACAACTGCTATACTGCTATTAAAGCAGATATGGCAGTATGATTGACTTAGAAGAAGCAAAAATAATTCGTTGCATAGTACACACCATTCAATTGGGTGATGTAGAGGATCCTGATATTATGGTAGCACACCCTATGTGGGAGTGGCAAGAAACAGAAGAAGGCAAATGGATTATGGAGCATAGCAGACCCATACCAAGTTGGAATAGATATGTAGATCAAAACACATATGGATACACTTATTCTATCACCGCTTATCTGAAACCAAAAGATTATACATTCTGGAGTTTAAAATTTAAATGAATATATTAGTAACAGGAGGCTGTGGCCTCATAGGACACAACGTAGTTAAAAGATTACAGGATCAAGGGCATGTAGTATCAATAGTTGATAACAAGACTAACTACGGTATCATCCCGCAAGATGAGATTGAGTATTTGATGCGTGAACGTCAAAAGAAGATTGGTGATAAGAGTTTTGTTTATACCAAAGATATTTCTAGCGCAGAAGATATTGACAGAATTTTTAGTATTGAAGAACCGGAAATAGTTATTCATATGGCTAGTTTCCCTAGACAGAAAGTAGTCAATGCCAACCCTGCATGGGGAAGTCGTGTAATGAGTGAAGGATTGCTTAACTTACTAGAAGCTAGTACAAAGTATGATGTACGAAAGTTTGTATATATCAGTAGTTCAATGGTGTATGGTGACTTTACTGATGATGTAACCGAGGATGCAATTTGCAAACCACAAGGACAGTATGGTATTATGAAATTAGCTGGTGAATGGTTAGTCAAAGATTATTCACGCCATGACTACATGGCTCATACTATTATTCGCCCCAGTGCTGTATACGGTCCATTAGATGTTGAAGATAGAGTTATTGCAAAATTCATGCTTACCGCGATGCGTGGGGGAACATTAAAAGTCAATGGGGAGAACGAAACATTAGACTTTACCTACGTAGAAGATGCTGCTGATGGAATTGTTGCTGCTGCATTAAGTGATAATACAGATAACAAAACCTATAACATTACTAAGAGCCATAGTCGTACTTTGTTAGATGCGGCAAACTTAGCCGTGAAGTTAGCAGGTAAAGGTACTATTGAACTAAGAAGCAAAGATGCTGATTTCCCTAGCCGAGGTGCGCTGAACATTGATGCTGCACGGAGAGACTTTGGATTTGATCCTAAAATAGATGTAGAAGAAGGCTTTGAAAAATATTATGAGTGGCTATCAAATTCCTCATTTTGGTCTGGCAAGACAGTATAAGAATCTCAAAGAAGAATTGCTTGATGCATCTGACCGTGCATTAAGTACTGGACAACTTGTGGGTGGGATATATACTCGTTCGTTTGAAAGTTGGCTAGCAGTTAAGACAAAGACTACACATGCTATAACTGTACATAGCGGTAGTCAAGCACTAGAGATAATTGCTAGACACAAATTATTATTGCACGGAGAAAACAATAACGGCACACCTACAATCAAGCTACCTAACCTAACTTACCCCGCGACACTTAATGCATTCATGAATGCAGGATGGAAAGTAGAATTGATTGACACTGATAGACATGGGATTATTAATGTTAATACTGACACATATATTTGTTTAGTAGGATTATATGGTAGGAAACCGTGGGCCGGTAAAGTATATCCTGATAATTATTCTTGCATTGTAGATGGAGCACAACATTGGTTGTGTGCAGACGGTGATGTTGGTAGTGGTATTGCAATTAGTTTTGACCCTACAAAGAACTTACCAAGTTCAGGTAATGGTGGAGCCATAGTAACGAATAGTGAAGCATTATATAGATTCGCTATGAATTACAAAGATAACGGAAAGTCAACTGATTTTTCACATCCTGGAACTAATACTAAAATGAGTGAACAAGATTGCGCTCAATTGTTAGTCAGAACAAAATACATTGATGAATGGCAAGACCGTAGACACGAGATAGCTAACTATTGGATTGATTGCTTTAAAGATTTACCGTTACGTTGTTTGACTGATACAATAGGGCCGCATGCTCATCAAAAATTTGTAATGTACATGCCGGATAGAAATTCATTACACACGCATTTGATAACTGACGGAATAGAATCAAAAATTCATTATGAATATACATTGGGTGACTTGCCGATTAGTAAAAATTTAGTAAAACCTGACATGTTAAGTACCAGCGTAATGCTTAGTAGGGGTGTGTTGAGTTTACCATTGTATCCTGAATTAACAGACGAAGAAGTAGAACATGTAGCAGGTAAAGTTATAGAATTCTACAGATAAATAAGTGTATGTGGATATTGTCAATACTACCCAATTGGGTCTTTCATCTAATGTTAACAGCGGGGGTTATAGGAACCGTTGTAGGATTTGTTCTGGGAATGATTCCTTTTGTAAAAACATACATCATACCTATTAGAATACTCAGTTTGTTACTACTATCAGCGGCATTGTATCTAGAGGGCGGTATAGCAGACAATCTTATTTGGCAAGCTAGAGTCAAAGAGGTAGAAGCTAAACTAGCAATAGCAGAAGCAAAAAGCCAAGAACAAAACGTAAAAATTGTAGAAAGAATAGTTAAAAAGACTAAGAAAATACAAGGGAAGAGTAGAACTATTATTGAATACGTAGATAGAGAAGTGGTGAAAAATCAAGATGTTATCAAATACGTTGAAATGTGCCCAGCAATTCCTGAACCAATACTTAAAGCGGTTAACGATGCTGCAAAGATGCGTAGTGAGGTGAAGAAATGAGATATATAGTAGTAGTTATTGCGTTATTGTTAACAGGGTGTAGCGTATTTGTCCCGGTCACTGCTAAATTTCCAAGTGTACCAGACACGTTGTTAGAAAGCTGCCCCAAAGAACTAAAAACAATTGATGGGGACAAAGTAAGTATAATTGACTTGACCAAGTCTGTTGTAGAAAATTACGAAACATATCACTTGTGTGCTGAAAAAACAGAATCTTGGATTGAATGGTATAACATTCAAAAGAAGATTTTTGAAGAAGTCAACTAATCCTAAATAGTGATAAATACACTATAGTTTAGGATTTAGACATGACCCAAGAAATAATCAATATAGGCGCGCAACCCAATGATGGGGAAGGTGATCCGTTACGCACAGCCTTTGCAAAGATTAACAATAACTTCACACAGTTATTCAGTACTGGATTTTTTACATCAAACGCATATTCTACTGGAACTACAGCAGGCCAGGTTATATTTGAAGCCCCAGTGGAAACATTTACACAAGGTATATTTCAGATTAATTCTAATGATACCGTGACCACTGACACTGAAAACATAATGTTAAATGTATCAGTAATAAATGATGGTTCGGGATTAAAATGGAATGGTCACAATACGCTATTCAATGGTAATGCTCTTACTGGATATGAAATGGACATAGCTAATTCTAATGTAAGAATACTAGTTAATCCGTTAGTAGACACTACAATCTTTCACTTTATATCAGCACAGATTACTTGGACAGGAGTTCCTATTCTCGGATTGAACTTGATTACAGATAGTGTGGTTGATCCTCTAATATTAGATACAGAAAACAATTTCAATATACAGACTGAAAATCAAGTCACAGTATGAGAGCAAAAGAATTTGTAACTGAGGGTAGGACAGGAACAATCACCCGTGATGTTGGATTAGCATTACCGGGTGTGTTTAAGATTCCTGCACTTAAGAACCAAGACCCTTATTTACAATATCGTTTTGGTGTAGCGATTGCAGGTGCTAAAGGTGCGGCTCAACGTGCTAAAGATGGTGTCCCGGCTTTTGATGGTAAAGAGTCGGTATTCGGTGAAAATGAAATTATTGTAAGTTACGATCCTAAGGCAGAAGTATGGATTAAAGATGCATTAGCAGTGATGGGTATGCCACCAAGTGATGCAGTACGCATTGGTACACAAGCTAGCGAAGAAGCACCAGACGTAGATAAAGTTAGCCCAATTAAAGGCTTTAAGGGATATCCAAAATGAGAGCCAGTGATTTTTTAACTGAGGGCGAAGGCAAGATGCATGACCATCATAGCCAAGCTACACAGGGCGTTTACAAGAGTCGTGACATAGGTGGATATGATCGCATATATCATTTGAATCGTTTAATGATGGCTATGAGTATGGCTGACGGTAAAAGTCAAGATGCAGTAGATATGGATAACGCAAGTTTTGCTGAAAAGTACAACACAGTGCATCCATACACCGAAGAAGAATATAATATGTTCATTGCAGCTACAAAGACTATACCAACTGATAAAAAAGAAGTTGTTCCTTATTCAAAATCTAAGGAACCCGAAGATACCAACACAAAGAGTTTAGCTAAGCCATTTAAAGGTTACAAAAGAAAATAAATTAGTGTAGTGAATCATGCTTAAATAATAGCATGATTGATATTAACAACACCCTAGACTTAATTAAACTAAAGTTTTATAACGACTACCTCTATCAATGTCACATATATGATGAGGGTGATAGTCAAATGCACAAAACATTAACTACACAAGTAACAAAACAATACATTGATCCATTAAATCTACCCAAAGATAGTAAAATCTTAGATTTGGGTTGCGGTGCCGGATATTTTTTGGATGAAATGAAAGCACGTGGTTATACTGATTTGGTAGGAGTAACACTAAGTCCCGGGGATATTAAAATTTGCGAAGATAATGGGCATACAATTGCAAAGTATGACTTAAGTTTCTTACCACAAAAAGATGGATACTATGATGAAAGTGTTGATTTTATTTTCATACGCCATGCATTAGAACACAGCCCATATCCTATCTTTAGTTTAATGGAATACAATCGTGTATTAAAACAAGGATCAAAAATCTACATTGAAGTCCCTGCTCCCGATTGTGAGAGACAGCACGAAAATAACTTAAATCACTATAGTATTTTAGGACATAATCAGCTGGCTGCACTGATAACACGCACAGGATTCAACATTAATAAATTTGAAAATTTAGAGTTTGACATTGAGTACCCCAATTCAACTGATCCTGAAGGTCCAAAGAAAATAGCAAAAGAGAAGTTCTTCTGTATTGTTGCTACTAAACAGCGACCATTAGATATCAAGTAAAACAATAAATACTCACTACAAGTGAGTATTTTTTTATGTTCGATCCATTCAAGCAAGCTAAACTTCAAAACGGTTATGCCAAACTCAAGGACATTGTAGTCCCTGAGAAAGACATGACACTAGATGAATTGAAAAGATTAAGTGGTTCTGGACAAGTTACCGGGGAATACTCTTACACACCATTACATGAATTAGCACAAAAGAAGCAACAATATATGCGTGAGAATAATATCAAGCCGGGCGATAAAGAATGGTTTAAAGTTATGTTCGCTAAAACACATCTTACGGGTGAGGATCCATTTTCTAAGAGTTAACATATTTCGTAATAAATACATTTATGGCAGCAAACAACTCGGCACCGTCTTTAGTTAAAAATCCATACACAAAGACTAAATTTAAGAACAACAAAGAATTGCAGGACTTTATAAAGTGCTGTGATCCTGTTACAGGTTATCTATACTTCATGGATAACTTCTTTATGATACAGCACCCTACAAAGGGTAGTATGATATATCATCCATATGGGTATCAAAAACGATTAATCAACACATATCATAACTATCGTTTTAGCATAAGTTTAATGCCACGACAGTCAGGCAAGTCAACAAGTGCTGCTGGTTACCTGTTGTGGTATGCTATGTTTGTACCAGACAGTACGATTCTTATTGCAGCACACAAGTACACTGGTGCACAAGAGATTATGCAGCGTGTTCGTTATGCTTATGAAAACTGCCCAGACTATATCAAAGCAGGTGTAACAACTTACAACAAAGGCTCACTAGACTTTGAAAATGGCAGTCGTATTGTAAGTGCAACTACTACTGAAAACACAGGTCGTGGTATGAGTATTACATTACTATACCTAGACGAGTTTGCATTCGTTAGACCAAGTATTGCTAAAGAATTCTGGACTGCTATCACTCCTACATTGTCAACTGGTGGTAAAGCGATTATCACTAGCACCCCTAATAGTGATGAGGATCAGTTTGCCTTCATCTGGAAGGGTGCTAATAAAACTGAAGATGAGTTTGGCAACACAACTGATTTAGGTATCAATGGCTTTAGAGCATATAGAGCATACTGGGACGAACAGCCAGGCAGAGATCAAAAGTGGGCTGATGAAATGAAAGCACAGCTTGGTGAGGATCGTTTCAACCGAGAAATTGGTTGCGAGTTCATTATTGCAGATGAAACACTTATCAATCCAAACACATTGATAGCACTAGAGGGAATAGAACCTATAACTAGAATGGGGCAAGTGCGTTGGTATCAAAAGCCATCAAAGGGTAATATCTATACAGTAGCACTAGACCCAAGTCTAGGTACAGGTAGCGACCCAGCAGCAATTCAAATCTTTGAAGCAAATACTGCTACCCAAGTTGGTGAATGGAAACATAATAAAACAGATATTCCCACACAGATTAAATTGATGGCACAGATTAACAAATACATAGCTGAATGTACAGGTGAACCAAACAATATCTATTATAGTGTAGAAAATAATAGTATCGGAGAAGCATCACTAGTATCACTAAATGAATATGGGGAAAGTAATATCCCTGGAATATTTATCAGCGAACCGGGTAAAAAGCGTAAGGGGTTTAATACCACAAACAAAAGCAAGTTAACCGCTTGTGCTAAGTTTAAGACATTGCTTGAAAGTAAGAAACTAACCATAAATAGTCGCAGTCTTATCAGCGAATTAAAAGCATTTGTAGCCCACGGTGGCAGTTATGCTGCTAAGATTGGGGATACCGATGATTTGGTTATGGCCAGCTTATTAAGTATTAGAATGATACAAGAACTAGGGGCCTATCACTTTGAATTAGACAACTATGTGCGTGATCATGAAGAAATGGTTGCTCCCCTACCATTCTTTGCGGTAATAAGTTAATATTAAGATAAATACTTTATGGCAATAACTCAAGAAACCCTTAACAAAAAACTCTATAGGATCTTATCCAAGTATAAGCCAAAACCATTGGATTCTAATGGTAAGGTTACTCCTATGGAGGATGAAGCAGACGTTTTTAAATTTACATTCACACAAGACGGCACCGACTATGGCAATGTTTTTGCTACAGTAGATGACCAACGAAACTTGATCTTATATTACGGAGATGATGTAGGAGAAAGTTCACAGTGGTTAGATTTTGTTGAAGAATTAAAAACTTGGAAAAATCTAAATGGTTTCAAAGGTTGGCAAGCAAAAGATACAGACCAATTACAGGGCGACATGGCTCGGAGAACACATATGAAAAAGAAAGACAGCTTAGGCGAAGGTTACTACCCAATGGGTAAAAAAGCAAGTTACAGCGATAGTATTCCTAGCGTAAAAATCGTTATTGAACACAGTCGTGCAATTGAAGAAGGTGAACAACGCTATCGTA
>Ga0114963_10002408_pt1 | contig 12841 bp, 17 predicted proteins | sample C_131016_EF_Meta_FD_87019 | JGI IMG/M metagenome (GOLD analysis project Ga0114963, IMG submission 87019) | Freshwater microbial communities from Lake Croche, Canada to study carbon cycling - C_131016_EF_MetaG | ecosystem: Environmental > Aquatic > Freshwater > Lake | place: Lake Croche, Canada...
AGTCGGCCGGCAGGTTCATCAGCACTTCCTTGGTGGCTTCGGTGCCGCCAGTGCTCGCGCCGATGAAGATGATCTTTTCGGTGGACAGCCGTCCGATGCTGACGACCGGTCGCGGTGCTTCGGCGCCGGCAGCCGGCTTTCCCGACGGGTTCGCCGCAGCCAGCGGCGCGGCTCGGTGCATGCGTGCCTTGGAGGCAATGCGCACCTTGTCGGTGATGTCCTGGGCGAGCAGTTTCAAGCCATCGGCCACGCCGATCTTGGGTTTGGCGACGAAGTCCACCGCACCGAGCTCGAGCGCTCGCAGCGTGACGTCGGCACCGCGCTCGGTCAGCGTTGACACCATGACCACCGGCATCGGCCGCAGCCGCATGAGCTTGCCGAGAAAGTCGATGCCGTCCATGCGAGGCATCTCGACGTCGAGGGTGATCACATCGGGGTTGAGCTCGCGGATCATTTCGCGTGCGACGAGCGGGTCGGGTGCCGCACCCACGCACTCCATGTCGGGCTGCCGGTTGATGATTTCCGCGAGCAAGCTGCGCACCAGCGCCGAGTCGTCCACCACCACCACACGTGTCTTGGTCATGTTGTTCATTCAGGTGATCGAGAAGTTGATGTCGCCGCGAGCAGGATCAAAAAAGATCCACCGATCCCCCGGAGCTGCTGGACTTGACGGCTCGCTCGACGGCCACCCGGTCTTGCGCCACCAGCGCATCGCTGCTGGCCGCGGCCAGTCGCTTGACCATGGCCTTGCCGCTGGCCGGCAAGAAGCACACCTTGCGCGGGTAGATGTCGAGCACATCCTTCGACACCACCGGGATGCGCTCGGTCTTCAGGTAATCGAGCACGAAGCTGGTGTTGCGCTCGCCGACGTTCATCGTCGTCATGCCGCTGACCACCTGCCCGCCACCAAACACCTTGGCTTCCATGCCCGAGCGGCTCGCGCCGCGCTTGAGCATTTCGTTGATCAGCAGCTCCATCGCGAACGAGCCGTAGCGGCCCGAGTCGCCCACGCCCTCGGGCAGCATGAAGTGGTTCATTCCGCCGACACGGGCGTTGCGATCCCACAGGCATGCCGCGATGCACGACCCCAGCGTGGTCATGATGAGCAGGTCCTGGTTGTCGACGTAGTACTCGCCGGGCAGCACCTTGACCGCATCGCTCTTGAAGTGCGCGTCGTAGAAAAAGAACGACGCCTGACCAGGCTTGACGGCCTGGGCGCGCAGCTTGGCCAGCCGCGAGCCGGGTGCCGCGGTGCTGGCCGGCGTGGGTGCAAAGGTGTCGGGCAGGGGCGCTGGCCGGGAAAGTGCTCCCCAGCCGGTGTCGCGTGTGCTGGTGAATGTCATGTCTGGTCGCAGCCGTGGGTGGGTAGGGTCAGGGAAGGCAAAGCCTCGGCTGAGGGCATCACACGCGCTCGTAGATCGTCTTGCCGCGCAGGCGAAACAGATGTCTCGCCTCGGTGAAATTCTCTGAGTGGCCCACGTACAGCAGGCTGTTGGGCTTCATGCAGGCGTGCATCTTGTGCAGCACCTTGAGCTGCGTAGCGGCGTCGAAATAGATCATCACGTTGCGGCAGAACACGATGTCAAAGGGCTCGCCGAGCGACCAGTGCGCATCCATCAGGTTCAGGGCGCGGAAATCGATCATCCGCGCCAGTTCGGGCTTGATGCGGATGAATCCTTCTTGCGCACCCTTGCCACGCAGAAAGTGCTGTTGCAGGCGTTGCTGCGACAAGCCCCGAGAGTCCCTGGGATACACGCCCAGCGTGGCCTTGGCGAGCACTTGCGTGTCGATGTCGCTGGCGATCAGCTTGGCACCGTGGTTGGCCCCCAGCGTCTCTGTCACGGTCATCGCGATCGAATAGGGCTCTTCGCCGGTGGATGCGGCGCTGCACCAGATGCGCGGTGCCGACTTGGCTCGAGCTTTCAGGTCATCCACCAGCGCGACGAAGTGGTGATCCTCGCGAAAAAACGAAGTCAGGTTGGTGGTCAGGCAGTTGACGAACTCCTGCCACTCGGCAGCGGCTGAATCGCCCGACCTGTGCTCCAGCCACTGGAGATAGCTGCCAAAGGATGTGTGACCCGTGTCGCGCAGACGTCGCGACAGCCGGCTGTAGACCATGGCCTGCTTGCCATCGCCCAAGCTGATGCCTGCACGCTCGTAGATCAGGCCGCGCACGCGGTCGAAATCGACCCGTTCGAAGGCGAGGTCATGGTCGCCCGGGGGCGCTCTGGTGACCACGGGCTGGGAAGAACCGGCATACATCACGGCAGACATTGGCGCTTCTCCAGGCAGGGCGTGAGCACAGCGGACCGAAAACAGGGTCGCAACCGTGCGGGGTGTTGGGTAGTTATCGGGTGTTCGGGGCTGCGCTTGAGCGACGGTGCCGCCGCGGCAAGGCCGCAACTGGGCGACTCGCCCATGCCTTATCCGCCCCTTGGCACCAGTGCGCGGCCGCTAGACTCAAGCTGCACCCGTCTATCCGCACACCGATACATGTCGCTCAAAGTCCCCACCGATGCGCTCGAGTTGCAAACTGCGTTGCAGTTGCTGGCTCAAGCCGGTCGGGACCTGCCCGCCGGTGTCGAGCCGGGATCGGCTCAGTGGATGCAGGCGTTGATCGATAACTTGTGCGACTTGTCCAGCCGCGATGCGCTCACCGGGCTGGCCAATCGCCGCCAGTTCGAGGTGACCTTGTCGCGCGAAGTCGACCGGGTGGCACGCTCGGGCGAGCCGGCCCTGGTGCTGATGGCCGACATCGACAATTTCAAGATCGTCAACGACAACCACGGCCACCCTGCCGGTGACCAGGTGATCAAGTCGGTGGCCGCGACGCTGCTCGAGTGCGTGCGACCCATGGACACCGTGGCGCGCTTTGGCGGCGAGGAATTCATGATCATCCTGCCCAACTGCCCGCCGGCCTTTGGTCATGTGGTGGCCGAGCGCATTCGCGCCCAGATCGAGCGGCAGCCGGTCGCCGTCGCTCCAGGCCATGACGTGTCGGCGACCATCAGCATCGGCGGTGCTTTTGCGCCCCCGTGGGTGCGTTCTTCGCCCCTGATCTGGGTCGAGCGCGCCGATCGGCAGCTTTACCGCGCCAAGACCGCAGGCCGCAACCGCGTGTGCCTCGAGCACGCCGAGGTCTATCAGGTCAGCGCCGAGGAAAAGAGCATGTTGTTCGGACTTCACTCTTCGCAGGAAATCGAATGACCGAGCGCAAAGAGCCCAGCGCACGTGCGGCTGCACCGCGTCTCGCCCGCACCCTGGCGGTGACCAGCGGCAAGGGCGGTGTGGGCAAGACACTGGTTTCGGCCAATCTGGCAGCGTCGCTGGCACGTCGAGGCCAGCGCGTGCTGGTGCTCGATGCCGATCTGGGGCTGGCCAATCTGGATGTGGTGCTGAACCTGCACTCCAAGGTCACCCTGCACGATGTCTTCAACGGCAAGGCTGAGCTCGAGTCGGCCATCCTGAGCGCGCCCGGCGGCTTTTCGGTGCTGCTGGCCGGCTCCGGTCTGGTCGAGTATTCGCGCCTGACCAACGATGTACGCGAGCAGCTGCTGGGCATCGTTGAAAAGCTCAAGCCTCACTTTGACTTCATCTTGCTCGACACCGGCGCTGGCATTTCCGATGTGGTGCTTTTCGCGGTCTCGCTGGCCAGCGAGGTGCTGGTGGTGGCCACCCCCGAGCCGACCTCGCTCACCGATGCCTACGCCACCATCAAGGTGCTGGCCACTCAGCAGGACCGACGCCTGATCAAGCTGGTCGTCAACCAGATCGCGCGCGCTGGCGAAGGCCGTGCGATCCGTGGCCAGCTGCAGCAGGTGATCGATCGCTATGTGTTGCCCGCGCTGCCCACCGGTGCCTCGCTCAAGCTTGAACTGCTGGGCGAAGTGCTGTCCGATCCCGCGGTTCGCGAGGCGGTGCTCAAGCGCCAGTTGATCGTCGAGGCGATGCCCGGATGTCCGGCCGCTGTGGCGATCGGTGCGCTGGCGGCCCGGCTGCTCGCCTGAGCTGATTCGACCGGGCTTGCTTCAGGGCGCCTTGCGCCGGGGCCTGCGATGCGCTGGGCCGTCTGGGGCCGCCACACCCGCATGCGGCTCGCTTGGCCTTAGCAACACCAGCAAGGCGCCGTGGCCGCCATCGGCTGCGCGCGCCTGGGCAAACGCGATCACCTCGTCTTTTTGCACCAGCCACGTCTTGACCTTGGACTTGAGCACCGGCTCGCGCCCCGGAGAGCCATTGCCCTTGCCGTGGATGATGCGCACGCAGCGCAGCCCCTGGCGCACCGTCTCGCGCAGGAAGGCACCCAGTTGCTCGCGTGCCTGATCTCGGCGCAGTCCGTGCAGATCGAGCTGTGCCTGTATCGACCACACGCCTCGGCGCAGCTTGCGCACCACCTCGGGCCCGATGCCGTCGCGTCGATAGGACAGGCTGTCGTCGGTCTCGAGCAGCGACTCCACATCGAACTCATCCGAGATCGCCTCGCGCAGCACCGCCGCGTCATCGCGCTGTCGTTGCCTGGGCAAGGGCTCGGGCCGCGACCGGCTCAGCGGTTCGGTGACCGGTGCGCGCAGCGGCAGCACCGCGCCCACGGTGCGCGCGAAGAGCTCGCGTTCACGCTTGTCGCGCGCTTCGGCCGCGCGGGCCTCGGCGGCCTGTCGCGCTGCGGCAGCGGCCTGATCGGCCAGCGTCTTTCTGATGGATTGCAGCTCTTGCAGGCTGCGCACCGCCCCACGCGCCGTCACAGCAGCCCCCTCTCGGCGAAGGACACCACGCCCGAGCGGCCCACCACCAGATGATCGAGCACACGCACGTCGATCAACTGCAGCGCGGCCTTGAGTGTTTGCGTCAGGTACTCATCGGCGCGTGACGGCTCGGCCACGCCCGACGGGTGGTTGTGCGCCAGGATCACCGCGCTGGCTTGCAGCTCAAGTGCGCGCTTGACCACTTCGCGCGGGTAGACGCTGGCCTGCGTGAGCGTGCCGCGAAACATCTCCTCGAACTCCAGCAACTGATGCTGCGCGTTCAGGAACAGCACGGCAAACAGCTCGTGACCCAGGTGGGCCAGCTTCAGGCTCAGAAAGTCCTTGACCTGCTGGGGCGACGTCAGCACCGCGCGCTGCTTGAGCTCCTGCGCCAGCGAGCGGCGCGCGAGCTCCATCACCGCAATGATCTCGGCGCGCTTGGCCGGCCCCAGGCCCTTGATTCGCTTGAGATCGTTGGCGCTGGCGTGCAGCAAGCCGCCCAGCCCGTTGAACTCGTCGAGCAACTGCTGCGCGAGCTGCAGCACCGAAACACCTGCCAGCCCGGTGCGCAGCAGCAGCGCGATCAACTCGGCATCCGCGAGCGCAGAAGGACCCAGCGACTGCAGCTTTTCGCGCGGCCTTGCATCGGCAGGGATTTCCTTGAGCGCCATCGGGTGTTGGGCGTGCGTGCCGACTCGTAAAATTCCGATCAGTCTATCCAACCGGTTGTCCCATTGAACACTGTCCTCGGCGGGTCTTTTCTGACGCTTCACTACCGGCTCGCCGGACCCGACGGCGCCGACATCATCAACACCTTCAATGACAAGCCGGCCACCTTGTCGATCGGTGCCGGCGAGCTGGCTCCGGCGATGGAAGCCTGCCTGATGGGCCTGAGCGAGGGCACGCGCGCGAGCTTCGAGCTGGCCGCCGGCGAGGCCTTCGGTCCGCGCAATCCCGATCTGGTGCAGCGTGTCAAGCACCGCCTGCTCGACGAACTGGGCACCCCCGACGAGCCGTACCGCGAGGGCGATGTGGTTCAGTTCCCCACCCCCGATGGCCAAAGTGCCTACGCCGGTGTGGTGCGCGAAGTGTCAGCCGACTGGGTGCTCTTCGATTTCAACCATCCGTTGGCCGGCCAGCCCGTGACCTTCGAAGTTCAGCTCATAGGGGTGTTGTGATGACCGCCGATGTTCAAGTGGAAGATGTGTTGCTGGCCGAGCCGCGCGGCTTTTGTGCCGGCGTGGACCGCGCCATCGAAATCGTCGAGCGTGCGATCACCCGGTTCGGCGCGCCGATCTACGTGCGCCATGAGATCGTGCACAACACCTATGTGGTCAACGACCTGAAGACCAAGGGCGCGATCTTCATCGAGGACCTGGCCGACGTGCCGCCCGGCGCCACGCTGATCTTCAGCGCGCACGGCGTGTCCAAGGCCATCCGCCACGAGGCGGCCGAAAGAGGCTTCACCGTGTTTGACGCGACCTGTCCTCTGGTCACCAAGGTTCACGTCGAGATGGCCAAGCTGCGCAAGGAAGGCTACGACTTCATCATGATCGGCCACAAGGGTCACCCTGAAGTCGAAGGCACCATCGGCCAGCTCACCGAAGGCATCTATCTGGTTGAAGACGTGCAAGACGTCGAGCGTTTGCAAGTCACGGGCGGCAGGCCGCTGGCGGTGGTGACGCAGACCACCTTGTCCGTCGATGACGCGACCGAGATCCTGAGTGCGGTCAAGCGCCGCTTTCCGCAGGTGCGCGAGCCCAAGCAGCAAGACATCTGCTACGCCACCCAGAACCGCCAGGACGCGGTCAAGGTCATGGCGCCCAACGTCGACGTGGTGGTGGTGGTGGGCAGCCACACCAGCTCCAACAGCAACCGCCTGCGCGAAGTGGCCCAACGTCTGGGCACCGACGCCTACATGGTCGATTCGCCCGACGACCTCAAGCCCGAGTGGTTCGTCGGCAAGAGCCGTGTCGGTCTGACCGCCGGGGCGTCGGCGCCGGAAATTCTGGTCACGCAAGTGGTCGAGCGCTTGCGTGCGCTCGGTGCCGTGTCGGTGCGCACCATGCCCGGAGACCGCGAGACGGTTCACTTCCCGCTGCCCATGGGGCTGGGCGACAAGTCGATGAATCAGCCCGGCTGATTCGCTCGCTGCAAGGCAGCCGCGCCAAGGTCGCTGCCTACAATTCTTTTCACCCCGACATCACCCGCGTCGATCCGCATCGACCGCATCACCATGCTCGACATCAGCCTGCTGCGCAAAGACCTCGCCAGCGTCATCGCCAGCCTTGAAAAGCGCAAGTCGCCGCAGACTTTTCTGGACGTTGAGCGATTCCAGTCGCTGGAGACCGAGCGCAAGACGCTGCAAACGCGCACCGAGGAAATGCAGGCCCAGCGCAACAGCCTGTCCAAGCAGATCGGCATGCTCAAGGGCAAGGGCCAAGACACCACCGAGGTGATGGCGCAGGTGGGCGGCCTGGGCGAACAGCTCAAGGCCTCGGCCGATCGGCTCGAGGCCATCCAGGCCGAGCTGTCCACCATGTTGATGGCGCTGCCCAACTTGCCGCACGACAGCGTGCCGGTGGGTGCCGACGAGACCGCCAATGCCGAAGTGCGCCGCTGGGGCACGCTGCCGAGCTTCGGTTTCAAGCCGCGCGATCACGTCGATCTGGGCGCACCACTGGGCCTCGACTTCGATCTGGGTGCGACCTTGTCGGGCTCGCGCTTTAGCTTTTTGCGTGGGCCAGTGGCCAGGCTGCACCGGGCGCTGGCTCAGTTCATGATCGACCTGCACACCGAAGAGCACGGCTACACCGAGTGCTACACGCCCTACATCGTCAACCGCGAAGTGCTCGAAGGCACCGGCCAGCTGCCCAAGTTCAAGGAAGACATGTTCTGGGTCACGCGCGGCGGTGACACCGACCAGCCCGAGCAGTACCTGATTTCCACCTCAGAGATTTCGCTGACCAACAGCGTGCGCGGCCAGGTGCTCGGCCTCGATCAGTTGCCCATCAAGCTCACCGCGCACAGCCCGTGCTTTCGGTCTGAGGCCGGCAGCGCCGGGCGCGACACCCGCGGGCTGATTCGCCAGCACCAGTTCGACAAGGTCGAGATGGTGCAGATCGTGCACCCCGACCACAGCGAAGCCGCGCTCGAAGACATGGTGCGCCATGCCGAGACCGTGCTGCAGCGCCTTGAGCTGCCCTACCGCGTGCTGCTGCTGTGCAGCGGCGACATGGGGTTCGCGTCGAGCAAGACCTATGACCTGGAAGTGTGGGTGCCCGCACAGGAAACCTACCGCGAGATCAGCTCGTGCTCCACCTGCGACGCCTTCCAGTCGCGCCGCATGCAGTCGCGCTACAAAAGCGCGCAGGGCAAGAACGAATTGCTGCACACCCTCAACGGCTCAGGCGTAGCAGTCGGCCGTGCGCTGGTCGCTGTGCTCGAGAACCATCAAAACGCCGACGGCACGATCAACGTGCCCCCAGCGCTCAGGCCGTATCTGGGAGGGCTGGCGGTGTTGAAATCCTGAGGGCCACGTCAGCTACGAAGCGGCCGAAGGCGTCGAGCAGCGGGGCGGGGTCGAAGGACGGTCCTTCCAGCATCGCCAGCGCCTGCACGGTGGCTTCCAGCGTCGAGGTCTGGTCGGCGCGCCGCGCCGTGCGGATCGCGCCGTAGCAGCTTGGCGTCGGCGCGTCCAGCGACAGCCGCGGCAGGGCAGCCAGACCCGGGTGCTCCAAAAGCATGCGCAGGCTCTTGCGCCATGTGGCGTCGATGACCACCAGTCGCACGGGCGCGCTCGCCGTCGTCTCCGGAGCCGATGGCGCTGGCGCGGCAGGCACGTCGGGGTAGAGCAGCCGCGTGTCCCGCCCGGGGCTCTGCAGCAGGGCGGCCAGCGCGTCTGGCGCGAAGCGCTCGCTGACCACCACCTCGCAGTGCGCCAAAGACAAACGCAGCAGCGCCACGCTGTTTTTTGCCTGCCGCTGTTCGTGCGGGTGCTGCAGCACCAGCACCTCGGTGCGATGGGCGGTCGGCTGCGCCAGCGCGCACAGGCAGGTCACCTCAGGGCGCTGGCAGCGCGCGCACACAGCGCGGCTCAGGGTTGGTGGGCTGTTCACGCGGGCATGGTCGCATGCCTGCCGCGTCAGACCGAGCCCCGCACAGCGCTGGCCTTGCGATGTCGTGGTGGCCGTGCCTGCTGGAACTGGCCGCGGCAAATGCGCTCCAATCGACCCACCCAAGCCGAAGGAGTATTCGCTCATGAACATCGTCTGCCCCGAGTGCGGCGCCACCAACCGGGTGCCTGATGAGCGACTGCACGACGCGCCGGTGTGCGGGCGCTGCAAGGGCGCGCTGATGGCCACTCAGCCGGTGGAACTTGACGATGCGCACCTGAGCGGCTTCATCGCCGCAACCGAGCTGCCCGTTCTGGTCGATTTCTGGGCCGACTGGTGCGCGCCGTGCAAGTTGATGGCGCCTCACTTTGCCAAGGCCGCCTTGCAACTGCCGCTGGTGCGATTCGTCAAGGTCGATACCGAGGCCAACCCGCAAGCCAGTGAGCGACACCAGATCCGCAGCATTCCCACGCTGATCCTGTATCGCGGCGGCAAAGAGGTGGCGCGGCAGTCCGGCGCCATGCCAGCCGGCGAGCTGGTGCATTGGGTGCAATCGCAACTCGGCCACCCGGGCTGAGCCGGCGCCACGATCGGCTCACGCCGTGAGCCGAAGCGCCGCAGCCTCAGTCGGTGGCGGCCAGGTAGCGATCCACGTTGTCTTGCGTGATGACCTCGATGCCCGTGTCGATGGCCTGCGGGATCTTCACGCCGATCGAGGCTTGCCACAGCATCAGCACCGACATCGATCCCTGCATGAGCGGAATGGTCGCCGACGACGAGTCGATCAAGCCCGCCTTGATGGCCTCGAGGATGGGCCGTATCGAGTCCATGCCGACCACCTTCACCGCGCCGGCCTTGCCCGCGCGTTGGATGGCCTGCGCAATGCCGATGGGTCCGGAGGCATCGCAGCACAGGTAACCGCGCAGATCGGCATGCCGCTCGAGCACGGCCAACGCCTGCTCGCGGGCGGTGTCGATGTCGTCGTTGTCGCAGCCGCCGTCGACCACCGTGATGTCCGGATACCTCGCCAGCACGGCGAGTTGGGCGTCATAGCGTTCCTTGTGGTTGGGCGCCGTCGGAAAGCCTTGCATCACGGCCACCTTGCCCGTGTGCCCGATCAGTGCGGCGAGCCGCTCGGCGGCAATCGTTCCCTGCTGCGAAAAGTCATTGCCAACGCTGGTGATGCCCGCATCCGGCGCGGGCGAATCGAAGACCACCAGCGGCGTTCCCTGCTCGCGTATGCGGCTGATCGCCGCGATGTTGCCGATCGCGTCCACCGGATCGACCGCGATGCCTGTCGGGCGGCTGCGAGCGGCACGCTCCAGGATCTCGTTTTGCTCATGGGCATCGGCACTGGTGGGCGGCATGTAATCCACGGTGATCTCGACGCCAAGCTGCGCGCTGAGGGCCGCAGCCTGCATCCGAGCTCCCTTGTGAACCTCATCGAACCAGGGATGCGCGACTTTGGGGACGATCACGAAACGCAGCGACTTGGGCATTTTGGTCTCCAGTGTTGGCGAATCGAGCCCGATGATAGGGGTGGGTGAGGTACCGGCTTCCAGCCGCTGCCGTGAGCCTTGAGCAAGCCGATCCCGCCCCTGTCCGTCGTCCATTCCTTGTCAGTAGTGATATCGGCCCTGCAGGAATTCGACTCGGTCTGACTTGACCAGATAGACGCAGCGATGCTCCTGGGTGATGCGTCGCGACCAGACATCAGGGCCAAGGTACTTCAGGGGCTCGGGCTTGCCGATGCCGTCAAAGGGGTCTCGCAAAACCGCCTGAATCAACTCCAGCAGTCTTCTGGCGGTGCGACGGTCCGTGTCAACCCAGTGCTTCAGGTCTTCCAGAAACTCCGGGTGGCACACGGCGAGGCGTTCACGTTCAGCCATCAACACCCACCATCTTTTTCAGATCAGGCAGGGGCGTGGGTGCAATGCTCTCGCCGCGCGCCCGTGCCAGCGCTGTGAGCAGGCGTTGAGCGTTCTTGCCCGAGCGCAGCAGGTGCGCGGTCTCGACCAGAGACTCGAGCTCATCCGCCGCAATCATGGCCACATCACCCCCCGTGCGACGACGAACCAGAATGACCTCCCGGTCATCGACGGCACGGTCCATGAGCGACTTCAATTGCTCTCTGGCCTGGCTGTAAGTGGTTTCGATGGTCATGGCGGGCTTTCGTTGGTTGTACAGATTTATTGTACAAAACATGTGGGCGGCATTCACCCCATTGCCGAGCCGTGGCCAGCCATCGATGCCGTACCTGCCAATGGTCGTGGGGGCCGAATCAACAGCGAGTGATGACCTTGAGATATGTAAACATATTCTTTACACTTTGAGCGATGATCGAGTCGTTCAAGCACAAGGGCCTGCAAGAGCTTTTTGAGAACGGCTTTAGTGCCAAGGTGCAAAAGGCCCTCGCACAAAGGGCATTGCGTCGTCTGGATGCGATCGACACCGCGAAGACGCCCGAGGCCTTGAACGTGCCGGGTTTTGATTTCCATGGTCTGCAGGGAAAACCAAAGCGCTACAGCGTGCACGTCAACGGCCCTTGGTGCATCACTTTCGAGTGGCATGGTGAAAACGCGGTGCGGCTTGACCTTGAGAACTACCACTAGGAGTAACGATGCGTAAACGTGCACCAACCCACCCGGGCGCCATCCTGCGCGAAGACGTGCTGCCCAGCCTCAAGGGCATGTCCGTGAGTGCGTTTGCGCGCAGTCTGGGTGTTTCCCGCCAGACGCTGCATTCGGTGCTGGCCGAGCGCAGCGGGGTTTCGGCCGAAATGGCGCTGCGGCTGGGAACGCTGCTGGGCAATGGGGCGCAGCTGTGGCTGGACATGCAAACCCAGCACGACCTCTGGCAGGCCGAGACCAAACTTCACGACGAACTCGGCCGGATGAAACCGCTGTCGCCATTGGCGGCCTGAAGCCCACTTCGACACACCGGCATCGACAATCCCCATCGGGCCACCGCCCCAAGGAGAACCCCGATGGCCCCCGACGACCTAGCGCGCTCGCGTCGCGATGAGTTTTTCCCCGGGCAGCTGGCCGCGCTGGCGTTGACCGATCCGGAGCTGGGCGAGCCGTTCGAGCGGTTTGCGCTGAATGAGGTGCTGGGGCATGGCGATCTGGACACGTCCACGCGGCTGATCGTGCAGCTGGCGGTGTTGGTCGCCTTGCCGGCGCTGCGCGAATACCGCGCGATGCTGGGTGTGGCGCTCGATGCCGGGGTCACGCCCGTTCAGGCGAAAGAGGTCGTGTACCAGGCGGCGCTCTACGTGGGCATGCCGCGCGCGCTCGACTTCATCCACGCCGCCAACGACGTGCTCACCGAACGGGGCGTGGCGCTGCCGCTGCCGGGCCAGTCGACGACCACGCCGGCCGACCGCGCTGACACCGGTCTGGCGCTCGAGCGGCAAATGTTTGGCCGCGAGACGGTCGACGACTTCTTTGCCTCGGCGCCGGCCGATCAGCTGCACATCCAGCAGCACGTGGCGGCCCATGCCTTTGGTGACAACCTGTCGCGCAGCGGTTTGGATACGCGCACGCGCGAGCTGATCAGCCTGACCATGCTGGTGGCGATGGGCGGCTGCGAGCCGCAGGTCAAGCTGCACGTGGCGGCCAACCTGCGCGTGGGTAACGACCGCGCGCGGCTCGTCGATGTGCTCACGCAGCTGCTGCCCTACATCGGCTACCCGCGCATGCTCAACGCGCTGAGGGCACTCAACGAGGCGCTGGACTTGTGAGCGGGGCGCTGTGGCGGGCGGTGGCGTGTGGACAATCGATGCCATTCCCAACTTGAGGCTCGCCATGCCCCTTTTGTCCCGATTGACCCGCGGCCTTTCCATCGTGATGGCGGCCACGGCCTTGCTGGTCGCGCAGTCCGCTGGGGCCGAGCCCGCCGTGCAGCCCACCCACTACAGCGTGGAGCCGTCGCACATGGCGGCGCACGACGGCAACGTCCACAAGGCTGCCGACAAGAAGGCCA
>Ga0114963_10002409_pt1 | contig 12839 bp, 15 predicted proteins | sample C_131016_EF_Meta_FD_87019 | JGI IMG/M metagenome (GOLD analysis project Ga0114963, IMG submission 87019) | Freshwater microbial communities from Lake Croche, Canada to study carbon cycling - C_131016_EF_MetaG | ecosystem: Environmental > Aquatic > Freshwater > Lake | place: Lake Croche, Canada...
GCCTGTAGATGGCAAGAAATCTAGTTAAAGCGTTTTAACTAGCAATTTATGATCAACTTTTGCAAAACCATGCTTTTTAACTGACCTTTTTGCTAAGCCTTCGATCACCGTGTAGGCAAGCAGGTGCTTGATCTTTAAGCTACGCGCAGTTTCAATTAGCTTCGTAGATACCGCGTCAAACGCTCTAGCTTTGGTTTTAAGCGACTTTAGGTCAGGGTTAAGGGCTAGTGAGTCTGCGATGGCAAAATTGCCTTCAGCAAGCCGTAGGAACGCTATGGCGGCCATTACGGTTTGGCCGTCCTCTTCTTTGTACTCAGCCACCCATCCTAGCTTAGGAAGCTCGTCGAGCGTAACGAGAGGGTGCCTGTGCTTCTCGAGCCAGTGATTGAGCAGGTCCAAGTCTTCATGTTCAAAGTATCGGACCTGCATATCACCCCACTGAAAGAGAAGGTTTGAGTGTCGTGTATCCTCTTTTGACACCCATGACGAAGTTAATGCCTGAGAGCGTAAGACCTGCACCAGCTACAGTGCCGTATGAGGGGTCAAAATTCTCTTGCAGGCTGATCTGCATGCTTTCGCATCGCTGATTGGCAAGGAATACGCGCCACTGCTCTACAGCACTAGGACCGCCGTAGACTGGCTGATTGCCATAAGGTGAATCTCCACCGTAAGCAGGGTTGAAGTTCACTGGCAGGATCTGTGAGTTTTGAACAGGGCTTGGGTCATAGTCAAACGCCACGTTGATTGAAAGCGTATGCGGTGACTTGTATGTACCTAGCAAATAAAAGAAATAAGATCTTTGATACCCTTGCAGGTCAGCAAGCTTTGCCCATGCTGTGGTGAATGACATGAGCACTGGACGAGATCCATCGAGGTACTGGCCTACGGTCTCTTGAAACACTTGGCCAAAGGAGCTGACGAAGGTGTGCTTGTTCGCGTACACGATACCAGAGCGAGAGTTGAGGTTTGAGAATGTTCCCCACTGATTGTAGTAGTAATCGTACATCAGCATGGTGTTGTTCGCGAGCGCGAGTCTGATCTGGTTGGTGTCAGGTACACTCACCGCTGAAACGACCAAAGAGTTGTTGTACGCCTCTACTGGAGCACCGATGTAGTTTGTTCCTAAATCCCTGCTAAGCACCCAGATTCCTTTTGCGGATTGGAACATGAGACCTGCAGGCGTGAAGACAATACTGTTTTGATTTGTACAGCCTACAGTCGAAGTGATGAGGATAGGATCGCTGTAATCGTTGTTTGCACCAGTGATGTCTGGACCATTACCATTGATGTAGTAGATCGCGTTCTCTTTAAAGATGATGAGCTTATCATCCATAGACGCCAATGCGGTGATTGGTCCTGTTGAACCTTGTACGCCGATGGTTGGAGTGACGTAGATGGTCTGGAGGTCCGTGAATTCGACTGGTGTAGCTTGTACGATAGGCTTAGAGTACCAAACAGTGTTTGGATTCTCCGCATCGACGAACCAAAGTCTTGCGCGATAGAGTGTTGAGAACTGGCATGCAGGTGCTCCGATGTTCTCGTATACACCGCCAGAGGTGTAAATGAGCAAATTACCTACGATGACATCGTCATTCAGGGTATCGACGTATGAAATCGAGTCGATGGTGGGGTCATTGACGATGGGAGTAGGGATCGAGGTGATCTGGTAGAAGTTTTGTTGATCAAGTGACCAGCGGTAAATAACAATTCGCACGCTATTTGGTGCTAACTTGTAGGTTAAGCGCAGGGTTGGGATGTCAAGTGTTACTAACAGGGTGTCGAGCGTCGTGATCTGTACGGTTGAGCCACTGGTGCTAGTAGGGATGTCAATCGTAAAAGTGCTAGCGGTGGTGTCAATCGCGGTGATGTGAGTGTTTGGCTCGATGCCTGTACCTGTAATCACTTGGCCTACAGCAAAACCTGTTACGTCAACTACGGTAAGCGTAGTGCTACCACTAGCAAAATCGGCATCGGTTTGTAATGGCGTAGGCGTTACGTTGCTGAGGTCTACCTTGAGAGGTAAGCTTGGCGAGCTTCTGTGAAGGTTACCATCTGCGTCGGTCCACTCGTAAGTGACTTTGTAGTAATAAAGCTGTGCTTTTAATGCGCCACCAGTTACATCGTTGGTGTAGCCAAGGTCTTCAGGATATACGAAAAAGCCATGCTCCACTGGAACATTGCCATCGTATTGCCACATGAAGCCACCAGTCACGTGCAGAGAGCCAGTCACGTCTGTTGTGGTGATGGCTCCGTCGTTAAAGTAGAACTTAACGATGTTGATACCAGTTTGGGTGTAGATGTTGCTCTGGCTGTTCGAGTTCAGGTTCTTGTTCACTGGTGCGAGCAAGTCTTTGAACAGGTAGGAAACGCTTGCAGTCGTGATGCCTTTGGTGACACCAAGGTTAAACGATGGGAGCACTTGGGTCACCGCGTACTGCATGCCATTACCATAGGCAAGCTTCGACACAATCTTACCAGTTTGATTTATAAGAAAGTAGGTTGGCTGTAGAGCACCACCATAGTTCACTAGGACATACGCGCTGGTGTTATAAATAAACGATTTAGAAGCCAATCCTACGCTTCTAATGAGACCATCAGTGTCTACAGAGGTGACTGTACCGCTTTCGGTGACGGTGTTGTAAAGGATGTAGTCTGTACGCACTGTGGAATAGCTATAGGTGTTCGTAATCTGATAAAAGATGTTGTTAACACCAGCATAAGCTGCGGTTGCAAGATGGTTTACGGTGTAGCCACTAAGAACCGTGAACACCGCGCCTGAGTTTACAGGGTTAAGTTCCTGATCGTACACTGTGGTGAATACGTCAACATCGCAAAAGGTGAGGTAGACGTTGTTGTTTGTTGTATCGCTTGAAAGGCTGACGAGAGAAGCGGTGTGTCCAGTCACTGTGCGATAGATGTGCGTGAATAACTGTTGATCAAGGTATGAAATGCGGATAGTGCCACCTGAATATCCGCTCGAGTAAGCAAAGTAGAGGTTGGAGTTTGCGCTTAGGATGTCATACCCTTCGTCAAAGTCATTCACGTCAAGCGCGAGGTCAGCAGGAGCAAGTGGCGATTCTGGTGTATATACAGGCACCGCGATGTAACGGAGCTTTTTAACCACTCCATCAAGATAGTAATAAGTTACGATGAAGGAGTTACCAAGCACCGCGACTCGAGCGATGGTGGCACCAGTAGGTAGCTGAACAGGTTGCACTAACACTTCGCCTGTAGAAGCGTCAGAGACCGTGTAGTAATAGTTTCCATCAGAGTCTAAGTACACCGTACAAGCTGCGTTGTTAGGACCTACAGCGGTGTCACAAGCGGATTGGCTGTTGGTTGAACGCACGAGATGGTCCACTTCGAGCGTTACTTCTTGAAAGTCGCCTTTTGTGATCCATCGCTGTGTGGTGGGAGCATAGGCTTGAAACGAGTTACCGATAGCGATTAGGTTACTATTTTGGAGTGCGAGAGTCGTGGTGTCTGTGTTTGGTGATGATGGGAATACACCAAAGCCATTACGCTTCTGAAGGAGTCCAGCGTTGTTGAAGATCGCATTCGACAAAGACAAAAACTTGCCAAGCTGTACCTGATTGGGATCAGTCTTGGTGTCGAGTCCTTGGCCGAATGGAATGTTGATGGCTTGTTTTTGTAATGGCATGTTAGTAGGCTTGAATTATAATAATTCCAGAGGCACCTGTTGAAGAACCACCTGCACCAACTTGCCAAGAGTAAGTACTGCTAGGCGAATCTATAATTACCTCTACATATCCTCCTGCTCCTCCTGCTCCGTACCCTGTTATGCCTCCACTACTACCTGATGTCGGAAAAGATCCGCCTCCAGAACCGCTGTTTGGTGCGGCATTTGTGTATCCCGTAGTGGATGAACCTGCACCGCCAAAATAAGAATTGCCTCCTGACGCTCCGCTAGATCCAAACAATGTACCTCCAAGACTTGCTTTAAAAGTTCCACCTCCGGGTTGTCCGTTTACGCCAAACCCTGTTGTAATTCCACCAAGATTATACCCACCGCCTGCTCCACCGTAACCATTACTGTTACCACTGCCTCCAGAAGATCCTCCACCTGCAGTAATAGGACCAAAAACTGAAGATGCTCCGTTACTACCGCCACTTCCAGATCCACCACCACCGCCCACCATCTGAACTTTTATGTAGGAAGTGCCTGTTGGAGTCGTGTAAGTTCCGCTGCCTCCTGTGTAAACAGTAACAGTGGGTGCAACACTTACAGACAACAAAGTTCGCACTTCAGAAACAGTAAGATCAACTGGAGTAGCAGTCGATCCTGTATTGTTACCTTTTAAAGTGTTTGCAGGCATCTGCGCAAGTTTTGCGTTGGTGATTGTATTTGCAGCAATCTGAGTTGCCGTAATACCACCATCTCTAACACCAATTTGATTTGAAGGAATACTACCAACAGGACCGACACCGATCGTGTTGTTATCCACCGTCCAAGGTGCAGCCATCTGACCTGCAGCGTTCAAAGTCATGAACGATTGCACTAAAGGTCTTGAAGGAAGCGTTAAGCTGTAGTCAAGTGACAACACTGGAGCTTGAAGCGTAATTCCAAACGAATTAGGTACTAGGTTACGAATGACGATTGACGCGATGTCGAGGTTCGCGCCAGTGTTTACGTCAGATTGAAATAGGAAAGTGCCACCATTGAGCGCGGAGTTGTAAGTCAGTGAGGCAGGAGTGTTGAGACCGGGGATAACACCGGGAGCGACGTTAATCGTACCAGACGCTGTGATCTGGATCTGGTTACCAAGGTTATCGTTGTAATAGAGGTTGCCACCAGAGACATACACCGTGGTGAGGTCAGAGAGCAGACCGCCTTGAGAGACAAAGCTTCCAGATAGCAAGAACAAAAGGCTATTGCCCTGCATGGTGAGTGCAGAGTTGATGTTGAGACCGCTTGGAGTGATCTGTACACCATGACCTATGGAGTGGTCATGCTGGTCGATCAGCGTTTGAAAGTTGTAGTTGAGGTCCTGCGCCCATGTTGGTCCAAGCTCTTGTCCTACTGTAGGCACCAAGAGTTGCATGTTAGGCGAGGTTGTGAAGTATTGAGCCATTTTATTCCCCTAAAATACCACCAGATCAACAGTCACCGAGGCATCGCTTACGAGCGTCAGGGTGAGTTCTGGATTTTGATTGTTGTCTTGGTTATCGTACACGTTCGCGGCATCGCGTTTCCTTACGAAGTACCAGCCTTGAAGCTTACGGCCTAGCCTGTGGTTTACGTTGTTTGAGCCAGCGGTGAGGGAAACATCCTTCAGGAGCACCGTCTGAAGCGCAGGAGCGTTCAGGAACGGGTTAATGAGGCTTGACCAGACATTCTGGAGAAGCATCAAGTTCTTGCTGTCGTCTTTAAAGATTGGGAGTCTCATCTACCACCCACCACTTGGGCCATTAAAGTTGAGGTTACGATTCCACCAGCCATTGCCTCGAACGTCGCTAATGCTGTCTGGTCTGCCTGCATCGCGGTTTGCGGCTGCCTGCTCGATGCGTTGCTTGAGGGCAAGCTTCTGAGCCATGAGTACGGAGACATCTGACTCTTCCTTTTGCAGGATCTTGATTGCGACGTCCGTAATGACGTATTCTAGCCATCCTGAGATGGAGACGCTGGTCAGGTCATTAGGCTGGAGAAGTACTGGCAAACGGGGAATGTATTGGATTCTGAAGGGCTGATTGGCACTAGGTACAGGGATCAGCTCGAGGTTGTTACCCATCCAGCGGTACTGCACGTTGAAAACACCGTAAATGGTGCTCGCGGTGTTTGGGTAGAAGAACCTATTGCGGTCAATGAAGTTGTATTTGTCTACAGTCACCCAGCCATTGTTGGATGTGTTAAGACCCATGTCCAAGCCAAGAAGCTTGTACACTGGTGCAGGAACGAAATCCTGTCCTTGAGTGTCTTTAAACGTCAAAATGCCATTAGGCATTGGGTAGATTTGTTGGTTGCCACCTACGCTGTAGAAGATCGCGCTTGGTGCTTTGTAGTAGTCTTCGTACGCGTCAATCAGAAGGTCGTACAGCTCGTACTGGCTCTGATTGATGTAGGATTGAAGTTCTGGTGTGGTGACGAAGTTTGAATTGAGTCTGTCTGCTCGGTTACGACTCTGCACCATGAGTTCGGCCAGTGACATCTCACCGCCCATGGTGGGGATAATTACCTGCGAAGTCGTGTAAGTGCCTGTACCATCGATGTTAGTTGCAGCAATTTGGTAATAATATACAGAACCGACGACAACAGTAGTGTCGAGATATTGATTAAGGCTAGGTGTGGCAATAACAGAAAAGTTAACGCCATCATCGCTTCTTTGTACGCTGTAGGAAGTTGCACCAGTGACAATACTCCAAGAGAGGTATACCTGTCCGTTACCTTGGGTCGCGTAAAAATTACTAGGTGTGGAAGGAACTGCCATACTCTCCTTTAAAAATAAGGCAGTAGGGTGCTTTATGTCCTACTGCCTTACGAAAACCAAGGACTATACTACTCGCCTTGGATCAAAACGCTTGAATCGTTGAAATAGAAGCTGAGTCCGATAACAGAACCGTTTGCAGGCTGAGTGAGTGTATTGCTCAAGAAGCATGCAAGGATCAAGTATCCACCGCCGTTTGAAGGCTGAGCAGAGTTTGCAAGCATGAGGTTAGCATCACCGATCACTTCGATGTGGTCGATTCCTGATCCGTTGGTAGCAGGAGCCATTACAGCTGCTGATCCACCGATAGTTCCTGAAGCAGACGCTACGAAAGAGACGCCTACAGCTGGAGTTACACCGACTGGCAAGCCTTTAGCTACCCATTGAGCGGTAGTGGCAGTGCCAAGAGAGGTGATGATGTATACACTGTTTGCGACTACAGAAGTGAGCGGAGTGCCAGAAACTGGAGAAACTGCGCCACTGAATCCACCGAGGTAGCGATTGTAGTTATCTGCAAGTTTTACGTAGATGTATCCAGAAGGAGGGTTAGGGTTTCCAGAAGCTGGAGTAGCCGAAGTGTGCATGTATACTGCGGAGATGCAAGGACCTTTGAGGGAACGAATTCCAAGTCCGTTGCCGTTGGTGCTGTCAACGACGAAGTTACAATCGAGAAGAACGGGACGAACGTGCATCGAGTAGATTTTTCCACCGGACGCAAAGTTTCTATTTGCCATGATTAGATGCCTCTTAACCTAGACTGAGCAAGGCATATAGCCTTACTTCTCACCGTCAGGAGCTAGGTCTCAAGACAGGAAGGTGCTCGAGGTCATCTCAGGCATCTAACCATGGCAATCTATCTATTCGCGAACGGGTTTCCAGACCATGTAATCACCGCAATCAGGGCATGCTCCGTCCTTTACGGGCTTTTTGGCTATGCCTCTGGTGCTTGTGCCTAGTGCATCACCCGTGCATTTGCGCGAGAAGCATCGAAGCTCCTTCTTTACTTTGTTTACGGGAATTGGGTTGTCAGCGTATTGGTCATCTTTGTGTAGTACGAGATACATGTGTTATCCTTGTGGAAAGAAAGCGAGTTTAAGTAGGGCGTAATAAAGCGCGATAAAGAAAATCGGGAATAAGTATTTCATGTTTCCTCCTGCCGTAGTGATTCTAGCTCGGCATCCAATAGTTGTTGTCTAAGATGGTCGGACTCTTGCTCGCTTAGCTTGATGGTTTGCATAGAGCCATCTTCGTGATGAATGTACACGAAGATTTTGTTGATGGTTGGGTTGTAGGTAACGGTCGTTTTCATGTCAGTCTCCTGAGTCGTAGGTTGAAGAAAATACTGCATAGCCGTTATTGCATAGGGTTTTCATTACGTCAACACCAGTCCAGCCGGGGTAATCTTTATTCTGGCCGAGCTGTTTCAGGATCTGGTCCACAGACGCTTCAGGAGCCAGTTTAACGGTGCGGTACCATGTGGTATAGCAGTTACCAGCAAACCGAGCAATCCAGCCAGAATCGGTCTCTACGTTCGTTAGCTTTTGATTGAGTTGGTCTTTGTTCATAATGTCAGTGTTGATCTTCATTGTTCAAGCTTTCTGTTCATTGTGCAATGCCCTTGGTTGATTAAGTCTGAAGCTGCACGACCATAAAACCCTTGAAGTTTCCATGCCAATCCTGAGTCAATCAACTCTTGGAACAGCTCGATGGTATCTTCCACGTCGAGGAGTCCGTCCTCGAGCAGGAGCATTCTTTCTAAGGTGTCTGGATATACTTTTGTTTTCTTCGTTTTCATTGTCATTTCCTCTTTCTTGATACACATCTTAACGGGGTTGCATAGATAGGTCAACACTTATTTTAATCTAAAACGTAATAAACTTTTGAAACACCTTTGACTTGTTCAGCAAGTCTGACTGCTTTACTCAAGTCTTCGCAGCAAATACTGCCGAGGCAGGCTTTGTAGAAGCGACTCTTGCCGTTTTTGAGCACCACTTCCACAACACCCCAAAGGAACGCGTGACCCATAGGGTGAGTTGGAAGATTGCAAACGCGGTTTTGTACTGCTTTTTTAGCGGATTCGATCTGAGCTATAGCTTGCTCTTTGATCGTGGTGCGCTTCTTCTTAGGCTTTCCCGTGTTGGCAAGGAATTTGATGATGTCACGATGGCGGCCTTGTGACATTTCATGAGCATCATAGTTTGGAAGCTTGTCGATACCGTAATCCTCGCAGGTATCGAGTGGTGGTACGCGGTCGTTTGATACCCAACGATAAACTGTACCATCGAAGTACACCTCAGAGGTGCGGTTACCGAAGTCTGGGTTGATATTGGTTACTTTGATTTTGTTCATGTGTCGTTCTCCTTGATACACATCTTATATCGCTTGTATAGATAGGTCAACACTTATTTTTTAAATTCTTTTAGCACCATCCCATAGTTATTAACCTTGTTTGAAAAGCTGATGTTTTTCTTTATTAAAAGGTTGTTTTTAAATTTTCGATAGTCAACCGAATGGTGCCACCTGTTAAATTTCCACACCACTTTGGCAACGTCTGGATGAAGATCCGCGAGCATTTGAGACTTAGGTAAGGTGCCCTCTTTACTATAAAATTCGTCCGTATTTCCTCCTTTCATTTTCTGAGTCGTAGATTTTTCTTGTAAAAAAGCATTGAATTGAATCGTGCATTTTTCATCTTTTAATACTCTAAGCGATAAATCAGTATCTTCGTTATATCTTCCACGCCAGCGGTAAGGAATGCTGTTTTTGATTAAGAGACATGAATAGATTCTGGTATTGAGAACATAGGCAGGCAAAGGTTCTTTGGCCTTCGCAAAAAAGTCATAGTTCAATCCTGCAATGTATATGTTTTCGTACCTATCTACAAAGTCTTCTGCTGCTGCGAAGATAGCTCCTGATTTCACTTTAACCATAAGATTTCGGTTGAGCCTGTTGAACGACGCAATGTTGTCATCCATGACCCAATGCCAAGTTGCACCAAGTTCTATGGAATGGTCCCATGCAAAGTTTCTTGCTGGACCCGGTCCCTTGGACTTTGTATTCCCCAAAGAATCACAGGTGTCGTACTGATCCTTGTATTTATCAGGTAAAATCAGCACCGTCCCATGCTTAATCACCTCGCAATAATTTTTATATTCAGAAGCTTCGACTATTATGAAATAAGGCACTTTCATAGTTTCAAGAGCCTTCGCGGTCAGGCGCGACTCCCATCTGCCTTTTGAAACAATGTACACAGGGTGCTTAGGATTCATCTTCGTACCTCAAGTGAGAAGCTTTTCGATGCTCCGCTTTTGGAAACCAGAGCGTCTTTTGCTTAGGACTAATCACCTGTTCCATAAGTTTTTCAAACGCTTTTACGTCCTCCTCATTTCTAAACCTTACGTTAATCACTCTGTAAGGTCTAAGGTCTTCTTGAATAAATTCAGGCATATCCACCCATTCTTCTTTCCAATTTTTATTCATGTATCTCTCCTTACTTTGTTAATACCTTAACAAGCTCAGAATAGTCAACAAGTGTTTTGTGTTCACTCATGTTGTTCAAAAGCCTCTCCGCTTGATTTTGTGGCATCTCAAGAGCCATGGCAACCCTGCTTACCGCTTCCGAAAAGTCCATACCAGTGCTTGCAAGCAAAATTTCATGTAATACTTTGTAAATCCCTAAAACTACAGCGTCGCGATCCCAAGCATCAATTTTAGAAGCCGCTTTTTCAGCGTTTACCTTGCCTGAGTGCCAAGATACGATGAATCCATTGTCCTTAGCCCAACGCGCTTCTGCTCCGAACTTCTCGTTGCTTCCTACTGCTTTTTTTGCTCGCTCTGAGCTTCTCACCACAACGTGGGTGTAAGAGTTATTGGTGAGACGAGTGAAAGTTCCGTGGGGGGTCTTGGCTTTTAAGGTGTTTTTCATTTTTTTGTTTCCTTCTTGAGACACATCTTATACAGCTTGCATAGATAGGTCAACACTTATTTTTAAAATAAATGAAAAAAAAACGCCCTGATGATTTTTATCACCAGAGCGTCTTTTTATTTGACTTTTAGAAAATTAATTATGCAGAAAGCTGCACAACCATATTCCAGCCGGGAGCTGAACAAATTAAATTTCCGTAGTACCCGATCCGGATTTCGAGGGCATCCGCGTTTCCGACCCGGAGACCTTCTAAGCCTTCCATTCCGTAGGTCAGAATGTGAGGCACCTTGCCGAGAGACCGGAGCTTCCATGTGCTCATGGTCAACACGTATGCAGTTTGTGGAGGGCAAGAACGATCTGCAAGAACAGTGATCTTTCCGTAAGCAGACTGGAACATGATTCCGTCGAATGCTACTTCAACTTCATCGTGTTTCACTTGTACGTACTGAACTTTTGCACCGAGAGCGTTCACCAGAGCAGCGTATGAAGCGAAGTCCATAACGCAAACGTCTGGCTTAGCACCTTCGCGGTTTGCGAATGCAAGCGCGTTGGTCATACCTTCCTCAATAGTGTAACTTTGGGCATTGTATCGCAGGCCGGCGAGCCTTGTAGGGTCAGCCGAGCGATTTACGCCCCAAAAGTTATCTACTGAACTAGGAGTAGCTGTAGGAATCCATGCAGCCAATCCAGACAGAGCAAGGAATGATCCAGTGCTAGAAGCACCAGCAGCAGGCAAGTCACCTTGAACGGTGAGGTATGCAGAGCCAGTTCCGATTGCCCAGTTAGCAGACAGAGAAGCAGCAGAAGCAGTACCAGTTACGATACCGTTCGCACGATCTACTCCAGTGATGGTTACGTAGTCAGCAGAAGGAGCACCACCGTCAGTTGCAGAAGCAACGAGGGTCATACCAACTTCGAACGCTACGATTTGGTTAGCGTTAGTCAGAGGAAGAACGGTTCCACCGACAACTACACCGTTTTGAGTTGAAGCAGAAGAAGAAACGCCACGAGTAGCAGTTCCTGATCCGAACAATTCGAACGCGATGTTGTTGGTGATGTTGCGGAATCCACCATCCATTTGAAGCTTAGCAGCGTCAACGAATGCACCAGCATTTGACTTAGTTTGTTCCATCAACAGGTTGGTGATAGTTACCAATTGGTAATCTTGAATCACGTACACGAAGAAAGAAGCAAGCTGAGTTGCAGTCTGGTTACCTTGAGCAGTGCTGAAGGTGTGTGAACGACCTTGAGGAACGCCGTATTCCAGTGGCACTGGAATGTATTTACCGGCGAATCCATCTGGAGATTCGTCTTTTGGCACGAGTGCCAAAAATGGGTTTTCTTTGTACACGAGATCCTTCATGTACTCTTTATCGTCTTTATAAAGCTCTTTCAACGCAGCAATCTGGTTGGAGCTGTTTGCAAAAATAGCAGACATTGTCTTTTATTTCCTTTGTGCTCTTCTTGCTACTTGTGCTCGCGCACTGTCTGGCAAGTTAAGCGTGGTTATTTTAGTTCGTTTTTAAACGCCAGTAATGCTCGTTCACGCGCTGAAAGCGGTTTCTGAGCACCGACGCTATTGGTTAGTGTTTTCATTTGATTTGCAGCTGACGGCTGCGTTTTAGTAGAAGGTTGCTTCGCTTGTTCTAATCTTTTCTGGATTTTTCCTAATCGAGAAAGTTTAGTAGCTTCTTCGGTTAAGTATTCTTCAACAGCCGATGCCGCTTCTTCCACGGTCAAAAGCCTACCCTCTTCATTGAAGGTACGCTCAATCAGCTCTACAACATCATTCACCGATCCAGTGGCTTTAATCGCCTCGTAAGAAGGGTCCGAGTTTACAAGATTCTTCGTCTCGTTACGAATCTGGCTCAATGCTTGTTGATAGGCTTGTGCTTGCTGTTGTTCAAAACTTTTACGTGATTCAGCCTGTTCTTCGCGAACCTTGCGAAGCTCCTCTTGCATTTCTTGACGCATTTGTGAGAACATTTGCCACTCTGGAGACTGTTGCGCGATGGCTTGCTCCGTGAGTTGATCATAGGTCAGCCCAAGCTCAGACAAAACGCCGAAGGCATTTTCCTTGAGTTTGTCTTTTGAAATATAATTATCGAGGCTGGGATTTGACTTTGAGGTGAGTTCTGCTTCTCTTGCGACAAGAGCTGCTTCTCGAGCTTTAAAGGATTGTTCTTGTGCAATCGCTTTAGCTCTGATGGCCTTTTCCTTACGGGCTAAGGCTGCATACTGAGGTGAGAGGGGTGCTTCTTTGCTTTCTGGCTCTGTTACTTCAGACGGTTGTTCAACCGTATCAGAATTGGCAGAGCGTCTAATTGCACCAGATTCCTCGGGTGAGATTGAGCTAGGGTTTTGTACGGGTACGTTACCTTGCAAAGCAGCGATTGCTCGTGCTCTTGCGTCGGTGGCTGATGATGGGGCTGAGTTAGCCGATGGGGATTCCACTGGCGTGATGATAGGCA
>Ga0114963_10002410_pt1 | contig 12836 bp, 12 predicted proteins | sample C_131016_EF_Meta_FD_87019 | JGI IMG/M metagenome (GOLD analysis project Ga0114963, IMG submission 87019) | Freshwater microbial communities from Lake Croche, Canada to study carbon cycling - C_131016_EF_MetaG | ecosystem: Environmental > Aquatic > Freshwater > Lake | place: Lake Croche, Canada...
CCATTTCCATGTGTACCGGCGGCGGTGCCTGGGACAATGCCAAGAAATACATCGAAGACGGACACCACGGCGGCAAAGGCTCAGAGACCCACAAGGCCGCTGTGACCGGCGACACCGTGGGCGACCCCTACAAAGACACGGCCGGTCCTGCGGTCAACCCCTTGATCAAGATCATCAACATCGTGGCGCTGCTAATCGTACCGGTGATGATGAAGATTCACGGCGGTTAACGCGGCCTCGCATTAACGCGCCCCAGTGGGCGCTGAACGCTCACCACCTGCAGCATGCCCTGGCATCCTGCAGGTTTTTTTCATAATTATTCCTTATTCTTCTATTTTTATTGGGTGTAATATTCGTCTAGTTGGCAAATAAAAACTCTAGCAAAAATATTTTGAAAATACTGATCGTTGATGACCATGCCTTGGTCCGCGAAGGTTTAGGACAGGTGCTGGCCAGCATGTACCCGGGGCTGGATTTGCTGCACGCCGGCACCGGCGCCGGCGCGATTGATTTGCTGCTGCCCCACCGTGACATCGACTTGGTGTTGCTGGACTTTCACCTGCCCGATATCAACGGCCTGGATATCTTGCGACAAATGGGGCGAATTCAGCCGTCTTTAGTTGTTTTAATGATTTCCGGCAGCACGACCTTGCAATTGATATCCCAGTCCTTGCAGGCGGGCGCCGCAGGCTTTGTTACCAAGTCGGGCAACACCGACGATTTGCGCCAGGCCATCGGCCAGGTGCTGGCCGGTGAAATCTATATTCCCCAAGAGATGCGTGCGCTGGCCCAGCAGACGGCCATCACCCACACGGCGCCCCTGTCCAAAAAACAAGAAATGGTCTTACGTCTGCTCATGGACGGCCAAACCAACCGGGAAATAGCCAAGGCCTTGTTTGTGTCCGAAGAAACCGTCAAAACCCACGTCAGCGCCATCCTGCGCTATTTCGATGCGGATAACCGCACCCAAGTGGTCCGGGCAGCGGCCAATTACGCCTATAGCACCTCGGTGTAGTCCGCCGGCAAGCCCCGGTGCATAGCTTGCGGCAAGCGCCGCAACCAGGCGCGCAACTGACCTGGTTGCAAAGGATCCGCCAGATACACGATGGCCTGCCCTTCAGAGAACGGTGCAACGGGTACAGGCGCGGGGGCATAAATCACACAAACCGGCGCGCCCGCGGCAGCCTTCGCGTACTGCGTCGCCCCGGAGGGCAGACCGCTCGATGCGTCCCACGCCAACACGACCCCGCCCAAAGGCGTATGCAAATGCAAGTCCTGCAGCACCTGAACCGATTGCGCAAGGTGCACGGTGCAGCCCCAAGCCTGCAATAGTGCTTGCAGGTCATCGCGGCGCTGGGCTTGCCCGTCGAGCAGCGCAAGGCGCAGTCCCTGGAGGCCCAAAGACGCACCGCCGGCCTCTGCCTGCCCATGCGGTGTTGGGCTGGGCACACGAGGTAACACCAATGAAAAACGGCTACCACGACCCAAGGCCGAACGCAGTTGCAAGCGGCTCCCGAGCACGCCCGCATGGCCTTGTGCAATAAACAAACCCAGAGACGGCCGCAAAGCCTCGGCTTGGCGCGCCAAATTGCGCTGCGCAAATGGCGCAAATACCTTGGGGTGGTCGCGCTCAGCAATCCCTATCCCGCTGTCACTGACATCGATTCGTAGGCCCGTGCCTCGATCGCACGGCCGGGCGCTCAAAAACACGGTTCCGCGGTCGGTAAAGCGCACGGCGTTGTGCGCCAGGGCCACCACGATGGGCTCGAGGATAGCCACGTCCGACTGCACCCATTGACCCGCTGTGCGCACCCGCAGGCGCAAGCCTTTGGACTGGGCCTGGGGGGCCACTTGCTGCGCCACGCGCCTGAGCAAAGCGTCCACAGCGACTGGGGCATGCACAGGATGCACCTGGCCTGCATCTAGGCGCGCAACCTCCAGCAAGCCCTGGAGCAGACGCGTCAAGTCCTGCATCGAGGAGTCCAGGTAGGCGTGGAGCTGCTGCGTCTTGGCGTCGGCAGGAAGCCGCTGCAGGCGATCCAAAAACAAGGCCAAGGCCTGCGCCGGCTGGCATAAGTCGTGGGTGGCCGTGGACCAAAATTGCGCACGCTGCTGCGCGGTATCGGGAAGGGGCGCATCGGGCAATAGCGCATCGCCCCGCGGCTTTTCAAGCACTGGCACACCAGGAATTGGCGCCGTACGCAGGCCATGGGGCGCCGGGTTGAGCGCGGCGGGCGCCAGGCTAGCGCCGGCGATGTCGCTTTTTGGGAGCACTTCAGACGGCCCGCCCCAGAAAGCAGACCACGCCGCTTTGAGACGCCGCTGCAAATCCAGGCTCACAGGCCGGCCTCGCCTGTCCACAGCACCGTTTTCCATCCCGCGCGCACGCGCCGACAACATTTACGGTCCAGGGGGCGGGCTTTCATAGGGCGCAGATAATAGCTGGCTATGACCGAGCCCCTAGCGCATCGCATTATTCCCCTGCACGACCTGCGCACTGCGGCGCGCGGCGCAGACACGCTGTGGCCCGACCCCGCCCATGTGCAAGGCACCTTGCCACGCGACCGCCTCGCACGCCCTTTGCGTGATTTACGCATCAGCGTGACCGACCGCTGTAACTTTCGCTGCAGCTACTGCATGCCCAAGGAAGTTTTTGACAAGGATTACCTCTACCTGCCGCAGTCGGCACTGCTTTCCTTTGAAGAGATCGAAAGGGTCGCGCGGCAGTTTGTAGCCTTGGGGGTCGAAAAAATCCGCCTCACCGGCGGCGAGCCCTTGCTGCGCAAAAACATCGAGCGCCTGATTGCCCAACTGGCCCAGCTGCGCACGCCCGACGGCCATGCGCTGGACCTGACCCTGACCACCAACGGCTCATTGTTGCGCAAAAAAGCCCAATCCTTGCGCGACGCCGGCCTGCAGCGCATCACGGTCAGCCTGGACGGCCTGGACGACCAGGTGTTCAAACGCATGAACGATGTGGACTTTCCGGTCGCCGACGTGCTGGACGGCATTGAGGCGGCCAAGGCGGCGGGCTTGGGTCCGATCAAGGTCAACATGGTCGTGCAGCGCGGCGTCAATGACCATGAAATCATTCCCATGGCGCGCCATTTCCGGGGCAGCGGCGTGGTTTTGCGCTTTATTGAGTACATGGATGTTGGCGCGACCAACGGCTGGCGCATGGACCAGGTGCTGCCCTCGGCGCAGGTGATTGAACGCCTGCAAAGCACTTTTGCCCTCGCGCCCCTCGAGGCGTCCGCGCCCGGCGAAACAGCCCAGCGCTGGACTTACCTCGACGCTGCCGGGCAGCCAGACGCCGCCGCCGGTGAGATCGGCGTTATCAGCAGCGTCACGCAGGCGTTTTGCGGCGATTGCAACCGCGCCCGGCTCTCCACCGAAGGGCAGTTGTATTTATGCCTTTTCGCCAGCCAAGGCCACGATTTACGCAGCCTCGTTCGGGCTGGCGTGGACGATACCGTGCTGGCCGGCGCCATCGCCAAGATCTGGACCCACCGGGACGACCGCTATTCCCTGCTGCGCGCCGCCATGGGGCCGGACACCCAGACCTCAGGCGCGCGCCGCGTCGAGATGAGCTACATCGGCGGCTGAGACACTGCATCGCCATGCCATCGCTGGACGACATCGCCGCACAACTGCAGGGTTACGACCCGCAAGCCCTTTCGGTGGAGGGCGTGCATGCCTTTTTGCGCTCCATGGTGCAGCCGCTGCAAGCCACCGAAGCGGTGCCCTTGGTCGAGGCTTTAGGTCGGGTGCTGGCGCAGGACATCATCAGCCCGCTGGACGTGCCCGCGCACGACAACTCGGCCATGGACGGTTATGCCTTTGCCGGACAAGCCTTGCAAGCGGGACACGCTTTGACCTTGCGCGTAGCCGGAACCGCGCTCGCCGGACAAGCTGGCGCGCAGCTTTTGGCGCCGGGCCAATGCCTGAAAGTCATGACGGGCGCGGTACTGCCCGCCGGCCTGGACACCGTCGTACCGCAAGAACTGGTGCGCGCCGAGGGCGGGCAGGTTCATATCCCGGCCGATTGCGTTCGCGTAGGCGATAACCGGCGGCTGCGTGGCGAGGATGTCGCCCACGGCAGCGTCGCGCTGCAGGCCGGGCGCGTGCTCACGCCCGCTTGCCTGGGCCTGGTCGCCAGTTTGGGCTTGGCCCAGGTGCATGTGGCGCGCCGCTTGCGTGTGGCCTATTTCTCCACGGGCGACGAAATAATGAGTTTGGGAGAAGCGCCACGCGAAGGCGCCGTCTACGACAGCAACCGCTACACCGTGCGCGGCATGCTCCACACCATGGGCATGGAGTGCATCGACCTGGGCGTGGTGCGCGATGACCCGCAGGCGCTGGAAACCGCTTTTAACAGCGCCGCGACGCAAGCCGACGCCATCGTCACCAGCGGCGGCGTCAGTGTCGGCGAAGCCGACCACACCAAGGCCATGATGCGCAAATTGGCCCACAGCGATACGCCCGGCGAGGGTGGTGTGGCCTTTTGGCGTATTGCCATGCGACCCGGGCGGCCGATGGCGGTGGGGCGCATTGGCAAAGTCCCGCTCTTTGGACTGCCCGGCAACCCCGTGGCGGTGATGGTGACCTTTTTGGCCTTTGTCCGCCCTGCCCTGTGGCGCATGGCCGGGGCCATGGAAGATGACCCGCATCTGCAAATACCGCTGCTACAAGCGCGCAGCAGCGAGGCCATTCGCAAAAAAGCCGGCCGCACCGAATACCAAAGAGTGCGTGTCAGTGTGGGCTCTGATGGGCGCTTGGAGGTTCAAACCACCGGACAGCAAGGCTCGGGCGTGCTCAGTTCCATGGTGCAAGCCAATGGCCTGATGGTCCTAGAGCATGCGCGCGGCGACATCGCCGTGGGCGACACCGTTCAGGTGATGATGTTCGCAGGATTGCTCTAGCCGACGCGCTCTAGGCGGCGCCAATCTGTTCTACGCCGCGGTTGGCCAAACCATCGGCACGCTCGTTACCTGGATCACCGGCATGGCCTTTGACCCAGCGCCACTCGATACGGTGGCCGGCGGTGTTGACCAGCGCGTCCAGTTGCTGCCATAAATCAACGTTTTTCACGGGCTGTTTGGAGGCGGTGCGCCAGCCTTTGGCTTTCCACCCCACCAACCATTCGGTCATGCCTTTGAGCACATATTGGCTGTCCACATGCAAGATGACATGGCAAGGGCGCTTTAGCGCGCCCAGGGCCGAAATCACCGCCATCATTTCCATGCGGTTATTGGTTGTTTCACGCTCTCCGCCCCAGAGCTCTTTTTCCTGTCCATCACCCGAACGCAAGATGGCGCCCCAGCCGCCCGGGCCCGGGTTGCCTTTGCAGGCCCCGTCGGTATAAATCACCACTGTGTTCACTCTGTTGGCTCCTTATGCATGGCATCTTGGTTGCTGTGGGCGGCGGGCACCGGTCGGGCCGCGCGCGCTAAGGTGTTTTTCCATAACGAGCCCATCAGCCGCACCCCGCGCACCCGTGTGACGGCAACCACCACATAGGCTGAGCCCAAAATCGGCCACCAGCGCGAGCCCAAGGCCTCCATCCAGGCAAAACGCCCTAGCCACTTGGGGCTGCGCACCGCCGGCACATAGCAACCAAAGCGCACGACCTCCACCTCGAAATCTAGCAAGCGCAGCCAATCGCGCAGCCGCCAATAGCCCAAGTACTCGCCTGCCTGCGGAAGATAAGCCAGCCCTGGCCAGCGTCCGCCGGTCAAATGGGTCCACAGGCGCGCGCGCGCTTCGCGCAAGGCCCACAGGCCAACGGGGTTAAATCCACAAATGACCACCCTGCCCTGGGCCACCAGTACGCGCTCGACCTCACGCAGCGTAGCGTGCGCGTCGGCGCTGACTTCCAGCGTATGGGGCAAAACCACCAAATCCAAGCTCGCTGCCGGAAACGGCAGGGCTGCAAAGTCGGTGACAAAGTCCGGCTTTGCGCGCAGGTCAGCGCCATCCTGGGCGGCCAGCCAGCGGTGGGGAATGCGGTTTTGCGACAGCGCGGGTAATGCAGGCAGCCCCAGCTGGACCGCGTGGTAGCCAAACATATCAGCCACCAGTGCGTCCAATTGCGTGCGCTCCCAGCCCAACAGGTATTGGCCTGCAGGACTATGGGGCCAGTCTTGGAAATCTATAATTGGCGCACTCATGAAATTAATACCGCTGCCTGCGTTCTCTGACAACTACATCTGGATGCTGCACGACGGGCAGGCCGCTTGGGTGGTAGACCCCGGCGACGCGCAACCCGTGCTGAACGCCCTTGCTACCGAGGGCCTGCAATTGCAGGGCATTCTAGTCACCCACCACCACCCGGACCACACCGGCGGCGTTAACATTTTGCGCGAGCGCACCGGCGCGGCGGTCTTCGGCCCAGCACGCGAAACCGTGCCCGAACCGCTGCAGCGTCTGCAGCAAGGCGACCAGGTGCAAGCGCTGGGCCTGCAATGGGATGTCATCGATGTGCCCGGTCATACCGTCGGCCATATTGCGTTTTACTGCGCGGATGTCGATGGCGCGCCTGTGCTGTTTTCCGGCGACACGCTTTTTAGTGGCGGTTGCGGGCGCTTGTTTGAAGGCACGCCGGCGCAAATGCTCGACTCCCTAAGCAAACTAGCGGCTTTGCCGGGCGACACGCGTGTTTGCTGCACCCATGAATACACCTTGAGCAACCTGCGCTTTGCGCGCGCCGTGGAGCCTGCCAACCTCGCGCTGCAAAATTACCAAGCCCACTGTGAGGCACTGCGTGCCCAGGGCCAACCGACACTGCCCTCGACTATGGCAATGGAGCTGGCGATCAATCCTTTTTTACGCAGCACGGAGCCAGCACTAGCAGCCAGCGCACGTGGCCACGACGCGGACATGGTTGCACGCGAAGGCGTCTTTGCCACCCTGCGCGCCTGGAAAAACACGTTTTAATGACTTCTTTATTTTTGCGGGCCGCTTTGGCCCTGGCATGGACTGCCATCACGGGCCTGCAAACCCATGCCTCTGAATCGCAGCCCGGACTGCAGCCCCTCGAAATTCAAGAGATCCGCCCGCAACAGGTGGCGGCAACCGCTACCACCACCGACTTGTGGGAGCGCATCCGGCGCGGCTATGCCATGCCTAACTTGGAGAGCAGCCTGGTGCGTGACCGCGAGCAGTGGTACACCAACCGGCCCGACTACATCTTTCGCATGACCGAGCGCTCGCGCAAGTACATGTTCCACATCGTCGAGGAGCTGGAATTACGCAATATGCCCACCGAATTGGCGCTGCTGCCCTTTGTGGAGAGCGCCTTCAACCCCCAAGCTGTCAGCAGCGCCAAAGCGGCCGGTATGTGGCAATTCATGCCGGCGACGGGCAAGACCTTCGAGCTCAAACAAAACGTATTTCGCGATGACCGGCGCGACGTGCTGGCCTCCACCCGGGCGGCGCTGGACTATTTACAAAAGCTCTACGGCATGTTTGGCGACTGGCATTTGGCCCTGGCCGCCTACAACTGGGGCGAAGGCAGCGTGGGCCGGGCCATCCAGAAAAACCAGAAGCTGGGCCTGGCCACCGCCTACACCGACCTGACCATGCCGCAGGAGACGCAGTACTACGTGCCCAAACTGCAGGCCATCAAAAACATCGTCGGGCAACCTGAGCAATTTGGGGCGCAACTGCCGGAAATCGGCAACCATCCCTACTTCAAGTCCGTCAGCATCGTGCGCGATATTGACGTGGCGCTGGCTGCAAAACTCGCTGGTATTGGGCTGGAGGACTTCAGATCGCTCAACCCCTCCGTGAACAAACCCGTCATTTTGGCGGCCGGTACGCCGCAGGTGCTCTTGCCCTGGGACAGCGCCGATGATTTCCAGCAAAACCTGCAAAACTACAAAGGCCCACAGCTGGCGAGCTGGACGGTTTGGGTTGCGCCTTCCACACTGAAGGCGGCGGAAGCGGCCAAAAAAGTGGGCATGAGTGAGGAGCAATTGCGCGCCATCAACAATATCCCGGCACGCATGCTGATCAAGGCCGGCTCCACCCTGCTGGTGCCCCGGGGCAATAGCTCGCAGCAAGATGTGACCGAATCCATTGCCGACCGGGGGCAGGTCAGCCTGGCACCCGAAATGGTGACGGTACGCAAAACCGTGCGTGCGGGTAAAGCAGACACGGTGGCCACCTTGGCCAAGCGCTTTAACGTGAGTGCAGCGAATGTGGCGCAGTGGAACAAGTTGGCGCCCAACGCCAAACTCAAGCCCGGCCAAAGCGTGGCCTTGTTTATCACCCTGCCCGCAGGCAGCGAAGCCAAGGCGCTGGCAGAAAACAAGCCTACGCCCAAAGCCAAACGTCCCGGCAAAAAAGTAGCCAGCAAGAAGACTGGCACCAAGAAAAAAGCCTAGACCGCCCTAGCGCCGGTCCACCAAAGCGTGGGCAATGGTGCCCAAATCGACGTACTCCAACTCGCTTCCCACTGGCACGCCGCGGGCCAAGCGCGTTGGCTGCAAGCCTTTGGCACGCAGGCCCTCGGCGATCACATGGGCGGTGGCCTCGCCCTCGGCGGTGAAGTTGGTAGCCAATATCACCTCACGCACGATGCCATCGCAAGCGCGGGCAAAGAGTTTGTCCAAGCCCAATTCATGCGGGCCGATGCCATCCAGGGGACTGAGCTTGCCCATCAGCACGAAATACAGGCCTTGGTAGGCGCCGGTGCGGTCCATAGCGGCCTGATCGGCGGGGGTTTCCACCACACACAACTGGGTATGGTCGCGCCGGGCGTCCTGGCAATGGGCGCAGACCTCGGCTTGGGTAAAGGTGTTGCACAGCTTGCAGTGCTGGATGTTTTCAGTCGCCTCCATCAAGGCACGGGCCAGCGCCTGGGCGGCCGGTCGGTCGCGCTGCAGCAAATGAAAAGCCATGCGTTGCGCCGATTTAATGCCCACGCCCGGCAATCGCCGCAGCGCCTGGATCAGGGCGTCAAGGGAATGGGTATCGGACATCCCGATCAGAACGGCAACTTCATGCCAGGTGGCAGGCCTGCGGTGATCTTGGCCATTTTTTGCGCCGAGGTTTCTTCCGCCACGCGCAAGGCGGCGTTGAAAGCGGCTGCGACCAGGTCTTCGAGCATGTCTTTATCGTCCGCTAGCAAACTGGGGTCGATCACGATGCGTTTGACCTCGTGCTTGCAGGTCATGGTGACCTTGACCAGGCCCGCGCCCGACTCACCACTCACCTCGATCAAGCCGAGCTCGTCCTGGGCTTTTTTTACGTTGTCCTGCATGGCCTGCGCCTGTTTCATCAGTCCGGCCAGTTGTCCTTTGTTGAACATGTCAATTTCCTTGGGTTGGTAAGTTGGTGCAGATGTGCCGTTCCAGCGCGCCAGCGCTATACCGGGCGGATGCTACCGGGCACGATTTTCGCGCCAAAGTCGCGCATCCAGGTCTGCACCATGGGGTTTTCCAAAATGCGATTTTCCGCTGCCGCTTGGCGCTCGGCGCTGGCGCTGGCGTTACGCCGGGTCGGGCTGTCGCTCACCCGTCCGACCTCTACGGCCAGACTGACGCCAAAGCCTGCCTCTTTGAGCGCCAGACTCAGGCGCTCGCGGTTGCCCGCTTGGTTGAGCGATTCGCGCTCCACGCGCAGCAGCCACTGGTCTTCGTCCCGCGCCACCAATTGCGATTGCAGCGCCAACTCGCGCACCAAGCCATTAATGGCTTGGGCCTGCACCAATTTTTGGACCGTGTCGTACCAAAAATCGCCCTCTGGGCTGGCGACAAAACGTGCTGACTTGTCCTGCGCTGGGGTGTCGAGGCGGCTTTCCTGGGCCACACGCACCGGCACACTGACCAGGCGCTGGGCAGCGGCCGGACGCGGCGCCTCAGACTGCGCTGAGCCACTGTGCTCGCCCACCGACGGCAGTGCGCGGGGGCCTTGATCAGGCTCGTGCACAGGCAGGTTCTGGCCTGGTGGGATGGTCTGAGCGGGCGCCGGAGCCGGAGCTGCCACGGGCGCGGGCTGGGCCGTTTGCACTGGCGCAAAGGGCGCCGGTGCCGCGGCCGGCGCGCTCAGGCCGGCATCATTCAGAGTTTTTTTTTCCTGCGAACCGGCAGGCGCTGGAACATCCCCAGTCGCCGGTGCCGACGCGCCATCGGGTTTGAACGCCAGCAAACGCAGCAGCACCATGGTCAAAGCAGCGTATTCATCAGGCGCCAAGCCCAAATCGGCGCGCCCGTGCAAGCAAATGCTGTACAGAAGCTGGGTTTCATCCGCCGGCATTTGGTGCGCAAGGCGGGCGATGTCCGCCGCCTCGGGGTCGGCAGCGTCTTGCGGGGCTGCAGCGGCGCCCAAGGATTGCAATACCGCCATGCGGTGCAGCACGGTGGCCATTTCTTCCAGGGTGGAGGCCGCGCTCAAGCCGTGTATGCGCAGGGTGTCGGCGGTTTGCACCACGGTACGGCCGTCACCCACCGCAAGCGCCTCCAAAATACGGAAAACATACGAGCGGTCCACGCTGCCTAGCATTTGGCGCACCGCCGTCTCGGCCAGTGCGCCGCCGCCAAAGGCGATAGCCTGGTCCGTCAGGCTGAGCGCATCACGCATAGAGCCGCGCGCTGCGCGCGCCAGCAGGCGCAGGGATTGTGCGTCGGCACTGACCGACTCTTGGTCCAAAACCTGCGCCAAGTGGTCGCGAATGGTCTCGGGGGCCATGGGGCGCAAATTGAACTGCAAACAGCGCGACAACACGGTAACCGGCACCTTTTGGGGGTCGGTGGTTGCCAGGACAAACTTGAGGTAGTCCGGCGGCTCCTCCAAGGTTTTGAGCATGGCATTGAAGGCGTGGCCGGTGAGCATGTGCACCTCGTCGACCATGAAGACTTTAAAGCGGCCTTGCACGGGCTTGTAGACCGCTTGTTCTAACAGGGCTTGCACTTCGTCCACGCCCCGGTTGGAGGCGGCGTCAAGCTCGGTGTAGTCGACAAACCGGCCCGCGTCGATATCCACGCAAGCTTGGCAAACACCACAGGGGGTTGCCGTAATGCCGCCCGTGCCGTCGGCACCTTGGCAGTTGAGCGATTTCGCCAAAATACGTGAAACCGTGGTCTTGCCGACCCCGCGCGTCCCGGTAAACAGGTAGGCATGGTGTAGGCGCTGGGTGCGCAAGGCATTGCTGAGCGCCTGAACCACATGGTCTTGACCGACCATTTGCGCGAAATTGCGCGGACGGTATTTGCGGGCCAGGACGATGTAGGACATGCCTCGATTCTAAAGGCCCACGCCTGCGCTGCGGCCGCCACCTGGCCCGGCCAAAACCCTTACGACCGGGACTTGGACCGGGGCGCGGCCTCCACCGCCGGCGCCGCGCCCATCAGCGCTTGCTTGAGCTGTGCGTCTGCCGGGTCCGATCCCAGCCAAATACGCAGCAAAGCGGCGAAAAAGCGCGGCTCGCGAATCAGGCTGCCCACTGGTTTGCCGTTATGGGTCATGCTGGTGCCGACATTGGGTACGTAATCAATGTGCAGAACATCGCCGGGGAGCAGCTTTTTACCGCCCGAGAAAAATGCCCCCATGGCATCGCCCATTTGCGAAGCGCCCAGGATGATTTTGCTCATCTCTTCATTCGGTGGCATATTGTTTTGAATGCCTCGAACAAACAGATTGCCCAGCTCATTGCCCTCGACTTCGCGGTAAAAGATCAATTGCAGACGCTTTGCCCGAGGATCGGCCAGCAAAGCGTCGGTGCTGCTGAATTTGCCGCCGGTATACAAACCCGCAGCGTAGACCTTGAAGCCAAAACGGTGGCGGATGCCCGCCCCGTGGAGAAGCAATTTACTGTCATTGACCTGGACTTCGGTGGGGAACTGGGCCCCATTGAGGTCCACCGTCTGCTGCGCAAGGCTGACCTGGGTCCAAAAAGACAGTAGCGATACAACGAGAAAGCGCGTGAAGTTGGGATGTGTCATAGGCTTTAGCCTAGCACATTAATTGCCAATTCGATAATTTATAAAGTGACGGCAGGTAAATTGACGCCCCCAGCTTGCCCAGTCAACCCGCGCAAACAATGCTGCTGCGTCTGGTGGACACAGTGGACTTGGTCGCAGGGTCGGCAAGGCACGTCCATGCGTATGGCTACCTGCACGCGTTTGCCGATGGGTTGAACACGTTCAGGCCATGCGGGGCCAAAAAACACGGTGACGGGAACGCCCAAGCTGGCCGCAATATGCGCAGGCCCGCTGTCCATCCCGAAAAAATGCTGGGCCCGGCTCAAACAAACCACCATTTCCCGCAGGCTGCCACGCCACATCTGCAAGCGGCCTTGTAAATACAAAGGATGCTGCGCCAGATGGCGCGCAAGGTCCTGGGCGCCACTTGGAGGCATAAACACCCGCAGGGAGGTGGTGGAATCGGCAAACTGGCCCAACAATAGATCTACTTCCTCTAAAGGAAAACGCCGCATCGGCAGGGATGCGTCGAAATGAAAGCCCACGAACGGATCTATTTGCGCCGCCCGCGCCTGCTCGGCGGGCAGCAAATGCAAACTTGGCGCAAAGGCTGCGCTATCTGGCAAAAGTTCAAGGTACGCGGCAATCCGGCGGTTGTGGTCCAGCAAATGGGGATGTTGCAGGTCGTCGGGCACGACGTCGGTCAGGAGCTCTTGGCCGCCGGTAAACGCATAGCCTATGCGGCGTTTTACGCGGCAAAAAAACAGCAGCGCAATTTGCCGCACGTCGCCCCGTACCTCAATGCCCCAGTCCCAGCGCGTTTTGCGCAGCGTCCAGCAAAGGCGCAGGCAGCGCCTCAGGCCGCGCCAACCTTGTCCGTACTTGACCCATGGCGCCTCAAAGGTCTCCACG
>Ga0114963_10002412_pt1 | contig 12831 bp, 32 predicted proteins | sample C_131016_EF_Meta_FD_87019 | JGI IMG/M metagenome (GOLD analysis project Ga0114963, IMG submission 87019) | Freshwater microbial communities from Lake Croche, Canada to study carbon cycling - C_131016_EF_MetaG | ecosystem: Environmental > Aquatic > Freshwater > Lake | place: Lake Croche, Canada...
AGGCACCGTTCTAGTGGACGAAATCGCAAACCTTAAACCAACCAAAGGACAAGAAGGAGACTACAGAAGTCTCGGTCCGATTAGAGTATGCTTCTGTGGATCCGAAATTTGGTCAGTCAAATGTAAGTTTGATACTGACGGTGAAATCGGTCTCTACTTTTTGGATATGAACTGCGCTTTGTGCGACAGTCAAGCCGTAGCCCCTATGCCAGATTGGAAAACTAATGGGTCGTAACCACGCCAAGATAATGAGCCGTGATGCTTTTATTTCAACCTTTGCACAGTTTGAATTCATCATGCGACAGAACATCGCCAGCAAGATTCAGGATCTAATTGACAAAGAGACCAAAGCTGGTGTAAAGTCTGGCCTTCAACAAGCACAAGAAATAGTATTTGGGAAGGTAGAAAATAATGAGTCTTGAAACCATATGGCGCGAAGCCTTTGATAGCAGCATAGCTGAGATTGAAGCAAAGACCAGCACCAATCCTGTTGATTGGCGCAAGGGTGGCAGAGCCAGCAAAGCAAATCCCGACAAGGAAGATGGTAACTGGTGGGATGAGAATGGCGAAAAGATGTTCTTGGACTTTGTTAATGTCTGGGAACAATCTGGTATGCAGATATGGGAAACCCCACAGGGTATACCTGGAATTGAAATAGAATTTAATAACAACTTTGGCGATGTACCAATCAAAGCCTTTGCTGATCTGATAGCAGTTTTACCTAGTGGTGAACTTGCTGTAATAGATTTTAAGACTGGCAACTATATGCCAGACTCATCAATGCAACTTGGTGTCTATGCTTGCGGTATGGAGATGACCTTTGGAGTACGACCTACTCGTGGCTTCTACTACTCAGCACGTAAGGTAGAGTTCATTGAAGCTCCTGCGTTAAGTCGCTGGACTGTACCTTTGATGACCGAGATGTTTGCCCAATTCTCAAGAGGATTAGAGGCAGAAATTTTTTTACCAAATTTGGGTATGTCTTGTGGCACCTGTGGTGTCAGAGATTATTGCCACGCAGTTGGCGGACAACTCGCCAGCATCTATGACCCGCTTTCACAAATAAAATAACAAACAAAAAAGGAGCAACAAATGGCAGCACCAACAAGCACCAAGTTCCAAGTCAACTTTAAGTTGGTTGACGGAACCCTTATCAACATCTACGCAGAAAACTCTGGCGAACTAGAAGGTCAACTCGCCACCATTCAAGATACCGCCGCATTAATCGTGGCAACATCAGCAGCATTTTCAGGTGCTGGTAATATCAGCAACGCAGTAGCTGCTTTTGCAGCGACACCAGTTGCAGTACAACATCAGGCACCACAGGTAAATGCTGCAATCAACGGAACACAATTTGATCCTGGTTCATGTAAGCACGGCGTTATGGTGTGGCGTGAGTCTAAGCCAGGTGCGCCAAAGGCTTGGAAGGGCTGGTTCTGCCCTTCACCTAAAGGCACACCAGATCAATGCGAGCCTAAGTTCGTACGGTAATTATTGATGCTGTCACTACACCAAGCGGCAGCGAAAAGCACCAATGATTATGCACTACTGCCAGACCTATTCCCATCCTTGCAACAGGAAGGGATTAGGTTTCGGCGGGGGCAGCTAACAATGATTGCAGGCCAGCCTAACGCTGGTAAATCTCTCATAGCCCTTTGGATGGCAGTGCAGATGAAAGTGCCAACGCTGTACATATCAGCAGATACAGACGGTTATACAACCGCAATTCGTGCAGCGGCAATGGTTACTGGACATAAGGTAGCCACAGTGGAAGAAGCATTTGCGTCTGGAGCAGGACAGGATTTCTATGGAGAACAACTAGAAAGTGTTAAGCACTTACAGTTTGACTTCTATCCCAGCCCTACGCTAGATGAAATTGATTTATCTATCCGAGCTTACGCAGAGGCATATGGTGAGTATCCCCATATGATTATTGTGGACAATGCGATGAACGTGGTATCGCTACACAATGATGAGTGGGCAGGGTTACGCGAGATCGCCAAGGCTATGCACCACATAGCACGTGAGACCGAAGCCTGTGTAATGTTGCTACACCACACCTCAGAGAATGAAGGTAGGGCTGACTTACCACCTAGTCGTAAGGCTATCCAGGGTAAGATTGCACAACTTCCAGAGTTGATCCTTACCGTTGCTTTAGTCGGTCATACTGGTGAATTCAGAGTAGCCTGTGTTAAGAACCGCTTTGCTGCAAACTCAGCTGATGGTTCTAAGTACGTAACACTTTGGGCAGATGCTAGTAGGATGACAATGTACGCAGATAGAACTTCCCAATTTATAGCACAGAGCATGATTGGATTACGATGAGCGCCTCAAATAACCTTAGCCCTAAACAATTTAATCCTCTAGAAAAAACTGCTGGATTTGAAAATCCACATGGTAAATGGTCATTTAAAGTTGGGGATATTGTTAATATGGCTGCTAGTAAAGGTAAGTTAAATACCTTTAATCCTCAGATATTTGCCCCTCAACTAGAAGGACGTCTAGGAGAGAGCACAGAAGAAAATAGAGCACGAACCAATGCGGTAGATATGAGCCACCCTATTGTTGTACTTAAACATCCAGATGGTACACATAGCCTCCTTGATGGAACCCACAGAGTCCAAAATGCTTTGGAAAAGGGTATGAAAAGCATTAATGCACAAATAGTGACTCATAAAGACATGCAACCATGGCAACAGAAAAGAACCGATGAGCGCGAAGAATAAACGCAAAGGTTCACTCTTTGAAACTTCTATCCTGAAATGGTTTAGGTCAAAAGGAGTTAACGCCGAAAGATTACGTCTTGCTGGCAAGGACGACGAAGGCGATCTAGTCGCTATCGTTGCTGGGCAACCATACATCTTTGAGTTAAAGGCTACGGTTAAGATGGACCTGCCTCAGTTCTGGCGGGAAGCTACTACCGAAGCGGAGAACTACGCCAAGGCACGTGGTTTAGATACAGTTCCGCCAGCCTATGTAATAGTCAAGCGCCGTATGGCAGGGCTAGACCAGTCGTGGGTTATACAGGATCTCAACCAGTGGCTAAGAGTCACAGATGGTATCTAAGCCTGACCTTGGCATAGTCCTAGAGCATTACGGAGTAAACGTATTAGATCGTCATGGCTGGGTACCGTGTAAGTGCGTTATCCATGACGATACTCAAGCAAGTGCGGCATATAACTTAGATACACAGAACTACAATTGTTTGGTTTGTAACCTACTCGGTGATGTATACGACCTAGTAGCTCGGAAGGAAAATATAAAGGAGTTTGTAGATGTTAAACGCAAAGCAGAGAGCCTCTCTAACGGAAGCAGCCGAAAGATATTGCAACAATCTAACACCACAGGCAGCCTCTTACCTAGAGGAACGCGGCATAACGATGGAAGTCGCAAGTACGTACCGTCTTGGAAGCGTCGTTGACCCAAGTGCAGGACACGAACACGCATTGGGCAGGCTTAGTATTCCTTACATTACCCCTGCTGGTGTGGTGGGTATCAAGTTTCGCACCATTGACGGCGGTACTCCGAAGTACTTATGGCCTACTGGTCAGAAGATTGGTTTGTTTAACGTTAGAGACTTGCATCGGTACAGCGACACGATTGCCATTTGCGAGGGCGAAATTGACACAATTATACTCTCTGGTGTTATCGGCATACCAGCGGTGGGCGTGGCAGGAGTAAGCCAGTGGAAGCCTTGGTTCCCTAAACTTTTTGAGTCTTACAACCGCATACTCATTTTCGCCGATAATGATGTTAAAGAAGATGGGCGAAACCCAGGACAAGAACTTGCCAAAAGAATAAAGGAAGATCTTAACCAAGCCACTATCATACATTTACCCGATAATCAAGACGTTAATGAGGTATACTTAGAGCATGGATCTACATGGTTTAGCGACAAGCTAGCGGCATGACAACACTTGCGGCGATACAAGGCCCAGACTGGGTAGTTATCGGGGCCGATTCGCAATCCTCTGGTGAGGATGGCTTTGCCATTATGATCCCAGATGGAAAGATCTTTAAGAATAACAACATAGTATTTGCCGCAGCTGGCGCAGTACGTGGTATTAACTTACTTGAACACGACTTCACGCCACCACAGATAAACACCAAAGACATTGACAAGTATGTAACTCGCCAACTAATCCCAGCAATGCGCCGTACCTTTACCGAGGCAGGGTATGAAGTTACCAAGGCTGAGGCATCGGTTGAGAACGATAATGTTTGGATTGTGATAGTCAAAGGTCAAGTCTATCGGATTGATTCTGACTATTCATGGGAAAGAACTGTAGATAATCTTTATGTGGCTGGTAGTGGAGAACGCTTTGCCCTTGGTGCAATGTCGGCTTTGGCTGGCGGTGCGCTAGTGGATGATGTAACAAAGGCTAAGAAAATAATCACCAAAGCAATACAAATTGCTAGTAAGTACGACACCTCTACTGGTGGCAAGATAACAGTAATGGTAGTTCAAGAGAGCAAATGACAAAGACACCGATCTTTATGTACGGGCCGAAAGATGGTTCGCTAGTACCCGATGCGTTGTGGGTGTTAGATAAAGTAGAGATGATCCATCACCTACCCAACGGTAAAGATCTGGTATACTGTTACGAGCTTAACGAAAAAGATCACAACTACTACTTCAAAGGTCAATTTGAAGATACAGGGGGAGAATATGAGTGAACGAGGATATGGAGATAGCGCTAAAGATTTTATTGGATGTGGGGATGAAGATTGTTTATGTAAATCACCAGAACAATCAGATTACAGTAGAGATACCGCCAGTAAGGAATTTGCCAGCGCAGTCTGGGAAATAATGGATGAGATTGGCAATTTACTCATTAGCAAGCAGATGGATTACGGTCCAGGTAATGTAAACAATGCACATGGTGGACCGATCAACGGACTGCTTGTACGCATAGGCGATAAGTTTGAACGACTTAAGAACTTGTTTAAGAAAGACAAAGTAATACCTCAGCACGAAAGTATTGAGGATAGTTTCAAAGATCTAGCCAATTACGCCGTGATTGGTATTATGATACAGCGAGGTAAGTGGCCCAAATGAAAACAATAGTTTGCATAAGCGATCTCCAAGTACCGTACCATGATGTCGGAGCAGTAAAGGCTTTATCAAAGTTTATCAAGTCATACCAACCAGACACAGTAGTATCAGTAGGCGACGAGATGGATATGCAGACTATATCCAAGTGGGCTAAAGGCACACCATTAGAGTTTGAACGCAGCATAGGTAGAGATAGAGACTTAACCCGTGAAGTTTTATATGATCTAACTGTTGAGCATATGATCCGAAGTAACCATACTGATCGGTTGTTTACAACTGTGATGATGCGTGCGCCAGGGTTGATGGGCTTACCTGAATTAGAACTTGAGAACTTCCTTGGACTAAGTGAACTAGGAATTAAATACCACAAGGATCCATACCAGCTCGCTCCTGGTTGGCTTCTTATGCATGGTGATGAGGGCAACGTACAACCGACTGCTGGTGCTACTGCGCTTGGTTTGGCAAAGCGCTCTGGTATGTCGGTTGTATGTGGACATACACACCGTATGGGTTTAACACACCACACGCAAACATATGCAGGTGGTAAGCCCAAGACTGTATGGGGATTAGAAGTCGGTAACATGATGGACTATCGCTATGCGAAATACATTAAGGCTGGCCTATTTACATGGCAAAAGGGCTTTGGCATACTCCATGTTGATGGCAACACAGTGGTACCACAACTTGTACCAATCGTAAACAACTCTTTTACTGTAGATGGCAAGGTGTGGCGCTGGTAAATGATGGCTGAACCTATCCGCCAAGTTGGTGGCGATGGAACCCGTGAGCAATTAGTTGCTAGCAGGTTATCCCAAGAATACAGTTGGGATTTTTACCCGACCCCGAAGTATTACTTTATAGATTTTCTTGTAAACATTAACCATGGCAATGGCTACGCTAACTATATCGGCGGGCTTGAGGTTAAGTGGATGAAGGGTAAGGCCAACTCAGAGGTTAAGTTTCCATACCAGAAGCTGCAACAGATCTGGCTTACTGAACCTACCACTGATAGACCAGATGCCTTCAACCGTATTGCTATCCGATACAGCGATGGGTTGTTGCTACTACCAGCAAAGGCGTTGCGTTGCTTTGATCCGATCTTTGGTTTAACTCGCGCCGATACTAATGAACACGATTTTAATATTCATTTCAATGCCACTGTAGATTTTCCAGAGTACCTTTTACCGATTGTGATAAAAGAATGAGCGATTGGTTAAGTGAAGCAACCGATATAGCCAGTCAAGTGGCTCGTATCGTACACCGTAAGTACCATACCTACTTTGATGTATCTGATGTACGCCAGGAACTGCTGGTCTGGGTGGTACGTCGTGAGGAAAAGGTACGATCATGGTTAGATCATACCGAAGGTGAGGAACAGTATCGTGGTGGTGTGCGCCAGTTAGGTAAGACACTAACTCGCCATGCTGATAAGTATTGTCGCAGGCGTAAGGCACAACAGCTGGGCTATCAACTAGATGATGAGGCCTATTACACGCCGATAAGTTTAAGTGAGTTGCTACCTTTTGTCTGGTCTGATGTAGTTGAGACTAGAGATGCTAGTAAGCCGCGGGTATCTGGTGGTGGCAACCCTGCCGAGGGTGGTAACTATGTTATCCAGCTCTTTGATATTCGCAAAGCGTTAGAGAAGTTAGACCCACAGGATAAAGTAGTTCTCCAGATGAAATTTTTTGAGCAACAAAACTTTCAAGAGATTGCTGAGACCCTTGGCGTATCCGATAGCACTGCCCACCGTAAGGTGGATGGTGCGTTGCGGCGATTAAACAACCACTTGGGCGGTCAATCTCCTTTTGTTAAGGAAGTTAAAGCATGATCCATCATGCCGATTGTTATACCAAGATAGTAAGAGTTGATGGTAAGGCATATCACCAACTAATATGGAACTGCGTAGAGCAGTGTAAGGTGGGCAGTAATGACGCATGATGAGTTAGTAAGTAAACTTAAGAAGCAACACGACTACTGGACTAACTTGGTTCACTACACCAAGCCAGAGTTCTATGAGAATACTGTGGACCAACGCAATGGTTGGTCTGCCCTTCGCGCAGTATTGGAATTGCATAAGCCATGTAGATGTAATTATGATTGTTGCGATGTTTGCGTGCATTGTTTTGAATTAGAAGGTGAGCGAGCCGACATATATCCTTGCCCAACTATTCAGGCTATTGAGAAGGAACTTAAGTAATGCCTACATACGAGTATCGTTGCGGCATCTGCGGTGGCAAGCAGTCGTTGGAACGCTCTATCCACGCCGAAGCGGATAACCCAGTTTGTTGTGAGCAAGTAATGGGGCGGGTCTATTCCGTACCGCCTGTAAAGTTTAATGCTGGTGGGTTCTACTCCACCGATCACCCGAAGCGATAGGTTTAGGTAAAGGGGAAGTACCTAAAACAATAAAGGCCACCTTTTAACGGGTGGCCTTAGTTGTGTCGCTACAAGCACTGGAAGGGTAGTGCGAGCAACTAGATACGGTAGATTAGGGATACCGTACCACTGATTAAATCATACCACACCATCTGGGTTGATGTTGTCTGGATGCTTGAGCAAAGCTAACCTAGCGAATGAGTGGTTGTCTATGGCGTTGATCCGCTTTACGTAATCTTTACGTGCCTGCTCTTGGGTGTTGTATGGACCAACAGCTTGGATTACATTTACCGTTGGGTGTACAGCAAAGACTACATAACGCTGGCGATTGTTAAGCAGTTCCTCAACCAATAGGAATACTTCTTTGGCTAGCCACTCTGCGCTGGGTGCTTCCTCATCTAGCAGTGCGACTAACTTCTTAAGTTCATTTGGCTTAGCTGCCACAGTCCAGCGCGTTCATCATATATTGGCAGGCTTCTAAGTTCTCGCGGGTTGATAGGTAGCCATAGATCTGTTGGTTATCCAAGTACTGCGGGATACCAAGTCGGCGTAGTTCGCGGCTAAAGATCACATACTCGTAGTCATCAGTGCCGTCCAAGTACTTGATTGCGGGCAGTATGTCCTTGCGGATTAGGTAGGTACAATGGACTACATCGCAGGCTATCAAGCCTTTAACTTCTTGTTTCAACACTTGGTAGTAGCGCATATCATCTAAGAAGTATCCATTAACGTTAGTCAATAGGTGATAGTTAGAGTAGGCAGGTTGCTCTGGGTCTGCCATACGTAGCATTGGTGATACCACTGGCAAGTTGTAACTGACCAGGGTAGATAAAGTGTGTGGTAGGGTGAAGTTATCTACATCGCAGACATAGTAATAGTCGCAGTCCAGGGCTAGAGCTTGTTCTATACCTTCCTGCCTGAGCCTGCCCAATACCTTAAATCTTTCGGGGTTCCATTCGTGTACGCCATAATTCTGTACCTGTTCTGGCACATCATCAAAGTCAAAGTCTATGCTGTACCAGTCAATGCCTAATAATTTCTGGTCATCTATCCAGCCCTGAATGATGAACTGGGTATCATCGTTGTTGTTATTAGTTCTAAAGTACAGCCTGACCCTATCCTTTGGGTAATCCATTTTGTCTAGGTTCTCGGTTAGCCAGTAGTCAAGCAGCTTTGCCTTATCCTTTGCGAGTATATGAAAAAAAACTATAGGTTTTTCCATTAGTACCAGCCCCTTCTCGTTTCGTGCTTCCAAGCGTAGCAGGGATTTCCTGCGTACCTATTTTCAATATATTTTTTCTGCCAGATCAGTTGCGTTGCGGGATTAGTTCGCCAATCCCTGCCAGCACTCGCCATTTTTTTCGCTGGTAGTGCTTGTGGAATACCAAAAGCCCCGCCGTGTGGGTTACGCATAGTCCAGCTCCACTGGCTCTCGTGTGTGTTCAGTAAATCTAGGCAATGCCACTTGGCCTTATCGGTATCCCAGAGCAGTTTTGACCAGCCTTTTACTTCTGCTTTAGTCCAATGGTGGGGCCTGTAATGGCCTTTAACGGGGTCTAGCAGGGGCGTAGGGGCTATGAATATCATTCCTGCGAATATACACGCACAAATGGCAAGTAATCGCTGTATGGCGTGAATTCTTTTGTCGGCTTTGGTAGTGGTGGGCATACTAAATCCTTCCTCTTTGCTAGCACTGCGGCGCGTAGCTTTGTGTAGAACGGGAAGGCGGTTGGGTGGCCTATCGGACTAGGCGCCACTCTATCACGCTCGTGCGGCATAGTGCCGCCGAAAATCCCGTGGAAATCTCGGTTATTAACTGCGGTTTGTAGGCATTTCTTTTGGACAGGACATCTAGCGCACGCGTCTAGTGCGATAATTGTCGTTGCGGTCATTTCTGCCCCAGAACGGCCCGCCACTATGCGAGCCTTTCCTGGGTCTGGAAAAAAAATTTCTGGGTCTAACTCGGTACACGGTGGGAAAGTATCTAGGCCGAAATTCATTTTTCTAGCTTGGAGAGCAGGTTTTCTAGGCCTGCTCCAGCTAGCGTTGCGGTAATAATTGCGGCAATAAATAAGATCATTATGCCACCCCATAATATGTTTTTAGTTTGGCGGTAGTTTGGCAAGTACAATGATCTTGTAAATAATCCTGCCAATAATCATAGTTTTTGCCTGTAAGGATTATGCCTAATTTAGCGGCTATATCCTCTAGGTTCATTAGTTCGCAAGTAATCATTTCAATAGCCCCTTTACAATTGCGGCGGCAATGTTTAGGCCTTGGATAAGATCGGCGTTGCCGCCATTATCCTCTAGCCCTGTTGCTCGTTGTTCTATCTCTCCGATAGCTTGCCCCAATATCTCGGCGCTTGCGGTTGTGTAACCCTTTAGCCAGGTTTCGCGTAGTGCGTCTCCGATAGTGGTGGTTAGATCGTCTAGCTGGTCTTGTGTGTTCATTTTGCCTTCCGTTCTAGTAAATAGCAGCGCATAGTCGCGCTTCTATGGGTTTGATTAGTTCGTGCCTTCCGTACTGGTATTGTAGGTCATACTTTGTTGGAGCATAGATAGTTTGCCCACAGGCGGTACAAGTGAACGACCACTCTCCCGCCTGCTGGTCGTGAATAAATCCCATTATTCTTTGGCTTTTACCCAGGACCAAGTTACGTTATGGCCTGCCTTTTCGTATGCTTCAACGGTTGAACCGATAGGAATAGTTAAAGGTAAAGTGGCAAATACTCGTCCAGTTTCCTTTTCGTAAATTGTAAATCCTTCAACGTGGCTCATTATGCGTTTTCCTTTTCTTTGTAGGCTTTATAGGCTTCGGCAACGCTATCGCGTAGTGCTTCGCCTGCTAGTTCTGCCCAATATATTTTATCGTGAGCATTTTCGGTAGCTTTGCGCCAGACTTCCTCTGGAACTGGCTCGCCATTAAAGATATGTTCCATACCTGTTTCAACATATTCTTTATCCCAATAGGCAATAAAGATTTCCTCATTTGGGTCGTAGCTGGATAACATTTCTATTGCTTTGCTTACCTTCATTTCATTTCCCCTTCCGTAGGAATTAACCAGGACATATCTTGCCCTGCGTTAAGTATTGCGATCTCGCGGTTTGCGTGAATAAATCGTGCTAGGTTTTCTACTGCCTCATCCTGCTTGTCTGGGTCTTTCACTTGCTCGTAAAATAGCTTGTGGCATAGGTCTGCTTTGGCTTGCCAATATGCCAAGCGGCCTGGGTTATCGTTGCGTGCCACTGGTTACTCCTAAAGGGTAGTAAGCGCTGTTCAGTGCTAGATCTTGCCACTCTCCACAATTTTCGCAACAATAATCTAGGTTAATTATGCTTAAAATTAAATAACCTTTTTGATTACATTTATTACAAGCTAGTTTATTTTCCATTATGCGCTCACTTTCATTTCTTTAATTTCGGTTGCGGTATCCATAGAAAACCCGACTTTATTTCCGCGTGTGAGCCAGTAACGATTATTATAAAGGTGTATCCAGCCCCATTTTGTTTTGCCACTTTGGAAAGTAACTTTTACTTTGATTTTATTTTCTGCGTAGTATTCTAGATCGTTCATTATGCGTTAGCCTTCATTATTAGTTCTGCCACGCCATCGCAACCTTCGCCATCGTTCCACTCATCACACACGCGCATACACTCGCCTTCACACTCGCAATTACTTTCATCTCCTGCGTGTAGTACGCGCCAATTGCTAGACCCGCATAGTTCACACTTGCGTATCTCTTGGCTTAATAGCGTATTAAGTGCTTCGTTCATTTTTTGCTCTCCTAGTCGTTTGTTGGTTGGTTGATCTTACTTGGTAAATATCTACTATCTGAAATTTTGTTGGAATATGGTCTAAACAATAATGGCCACCCCAGCCACCAGGGCAAGTGTCCATTGCGTAAACAGCAGCGGTTGCGCCACAATTTTCACACTTACGCATTGACTTTTCCTTCCTTTTCTATTTCCTCTTTTAGATAGTCAATAGCTACTTGTCTTGCGTTAATATAGCCAGTACCTATAATTACACTTGGCGCAATTTCTCGCGCTAGCAGTGCGTCTAGCATTTCCTGATTAGTCATTTTTGCAGTATCGCCCAAGTTATATTTATATGCCATTATTTTCCTCCTTAGATAATTTTTCTGCCTTAATATCCTGCTTGATTAGATAACCGACTAGCGCAGTGTAATCGCCATAATCATCCATTATGCTCTCCTAATCGTTGGTTGGTTGATCTTAGTTACAATTCTGCCTTGCCTTGCCCTATTAGTCAAGCACCCCGCCTGGGCCTATTTGATAGGCGTAGGGTCGGGCGCTGGTCGGTAGGATACGGCGCGGGTGAAAGTGTCTAACACTTTCCAGCTACCAGCGGCGCGGGCCGCTGGCAGCGGGCTAGGTTTAGGCGCTGACCTCTAATTCATTAAGTGCGTCTAATAATCCGTAGTAATAGCCTTCTAAGCGTTGCCACTCTTTACTATGCGTTTTACCTTGTTTATCCTCTAGCGTAATGAGGCTGGCAAGGGTTGCGTCTATTGTGGCTTGAATTTTGACGATCATAACCAAGCCTGCTTAAGTACGTAACCAGCGCGATCTTGTCCGTGAAATAGCACGCTAGATAGGTTGTAAACTAGGTTAAAGCCCATATCCATGCCGCCGCCGCGCTGGCGGATAGCTCTCCACCCGTGGCTATCCACTAGGCGCTCACCTAGCGCCTGAGCGGCGTAATAGGTAATGTCGGTTATATCGTTACCGTCAACGATAACTAGGCTAATATCGCGGCTAGTACCGCTGGCGCTTACGTGGCGCAATATAGTGTGAACACGTGTACCCTCTTTAATGTAATGCGTGAGCAGCTTCTCGCGTGCGTAATCTATGTCTAATTGTGCGGCCTGGCGCTTGCTTAGTGTAGTGCTCATATGTTTAACCCTTCCATAGGTCAATTCTGCTGCTAATTTAGCGGCAGACTACCCGACACGGACACGCGGCCCGTGTCGGATAGTACGCGGCTATTTAAGCGCTCACTCTTTCATTAGAAATAACGTTTTGGACATCTCTAATTAGAATAATATAATCGTTAGTTTCTAATTCGTGCTTAGCCCGTGCTTTCACCGCGTTATCCTCATCTTTAGCTAGCACGGTGAAATTACATTGACGGCATACAATTACTTTAGTCATTTATTTACCCCTAATCAGTAAGTGTTAAATCCGCTATAGGTTAGCGGCCTATACGCCAGGATACTCTCACCCTGGCGCATAAGTCAATGACCTATAAGTAGCTATCTCTCCATATCTCGCGGAATAGGGCCACCATAAGGCCCGCGCCGCCTAGTATTATGATGATCTCTAGGCCGTAGCCGATTAGTTTAAGCATTATAGTATTTCGCTTATCTTATC
>Ga0114963_10002413_pt1 | contig 12828 bp, 15 predicted proteins | sample C_131016_EF_Meta_FD_87019 | JGI IMG/M metagenome (GOLD analysis project Ga0114963, IMG submission 87019) | Freshwater microbial communities from Lake Croche, Canada to study carbon cycling - C_131016_EF_MetaG | ecosystem: Environmental > Aquatic > Freshwater > Lake | place: Lake Croche, Canada...
CTTTAAAGTTGAAAGATTGTTGACAGTTATCCTCTAAGCTAAGACAATAAATGCTAAAGACATTAAAAATATAGAGTACAGTGTTTAAATTCTTAGTTACAATTATTATTCTCGCTTTTTCGCAGATTGCTTTTGCAGATTGTTCTACGTCTAATTGTCCGTCATCATGTAACAGTCAGAGTGATATGGTTGTTAATCCAAATCTGTCTGCAAATTGTGTTGTTGGCCAGGATCCTACTTGCTCTACAGGTTATTGTGGTTATTTTTCTAATGAATCTCCAATTAACATTCCGAATATGTTTGGGGTCTTACTTAATGATTTCCTTGATTTTGGAACGCCAACTATATTTTTAGATTTATTAGAAACAGTTGATATTGGCACTTGTGGTACAGAAGGTGCGTATGTGCAATTGAGTTGTCCAGGCACGCCTGATTCTAATGGCAATTATGACTGGGAGAAATGTCCGTCGACTTGCGCAAATGTTGCTTCTTATAACAGTAGCTGGAATTGTGCTAGCCCAAATCTTGCTAAGCCTGCAGTTACCGGTAATGGTACACTTATAACAGGTGCTCGTGGTCAGCAATTATATTGCCCGTTGTTGCGCGCGAATGTCCCAACTTCAGATTTATGGTTTAGATTATCTTATAACACGATATTGGGCGAGGAGCATGATTGGCATCAGGAGTCACCTGGGTATGTATTTACCCCTCATTTTTGTTCAGTAGAGTCTTTTTGGCTTTGTCCATTAGATCTTATTCAATTAGAAATTGTTAACGATGGTGATCAGATTTGTATGCAGGGTCTTTTTCCTGGTATTAGTTGGGCTTTAGGGAATTGGCTAACTACTACCTGTAAATATTCGTCACCACCACCTCCTTTTCCTCCTCCTCCAAAACTTGCTTGTTATGTAGCTTCTTCTTGTTCTGGTGATATGCCAAGTGAGATGCATACTTTATCAAGATTTACTTTTTTGGGTAATTTCATCGAGTGTTTTACAGATACTCTTAATGCTTTATTCATGAACCCACCAGCAGGATGTCCGCAAACAGCCCTTTTGTATAATTTTCAAGTTCAGATGCGGCAAGTAATTTCGGCGATGCTAACATTATACGTCATTTGTATGGGGATAAAAATAGCAGCTAGTGGAGAGGTGCCCAAAAAATCAGAATTATTAATGTTTATTTTAAAATTTGGATTAGTTTTGTATTTTGCAGTTGGTACTTTTGGTGAGGATGCTAATTCAAGCAATATCTATAATAATGGTTTACAATTCGCATATCAAGGCGCTTTTGCCTTCATGAACGAGTTTGCTAATAATATTATGAAAGCTGCTGGAGCGGCAGAAAATGGTTTTTGTTTATTTCCACCTGCTGGTGTTCAGTATCCAATTAATAACAATGTCGATTATTCTTATCTTGCATTATGGGATTCCCTTGATTGTCATATTTCTGCATATTTAGGGATTTATGATTTAGTGCAAGGTTATGGTAAAGTTGCGTCAGTTTTATCATTTGTTTTTATCTATATTCTTGGGTTTAACCCAATAATGACCATATTTTTATTGGCTTTTGTATTTTTTATGATTTCAATAATGGTTTATGTGGCGAATATATTTGCCTTATGTATGATAGGAATGGCATTTGTAGTTTATCTTGGCCCAATATTTATTCCACTAAGTTTATTTACTTTTACTAAACAGTATTTTGACAATTGGTTTAAGCTTTTTATGTCATATATTTTGCAGCCAGCTGTGGTAATTGCAGGGCTAGCATTGATTATTGTTACGCTAGATAATCAGATGTATAAAGGTTGTACTTTTACAATGTCAGGTCCAACTGATGTTGGATATTATTACGCTGTATTTAATACCCCAATAAGTGATGCATGTAAAAGTAGCTTTGGTTATTTTATTTCAATGCTTCAGCAATCTGATTTAGGCGGTTTCGAGAGCTTAGGGTTTTATACATTTTATAACCCATCTGCACCAAGTTTAGGGGTTTTGGGAAATTTAATGACTATCGCATTGCTTTTATTTATATTCCAAGAATTTGTAATGATGTTGGGTGCTCTTGCTGCAGATGTGACTCATGGGATGAATATGAGTGGTAACGTTATGAGTACTCCTAAAGATATGCAAGCTATGATGAGTAAAGCGTTTAAGGCAACAAACGCAGTGGCTAGAAAGGCATTATCGAAAGCTTTTAGTAGTAGAAGACCACCTCTTCCTCCACTGCCTCCACCTCCTAAAGCTCCAGGGGCAAAACCGGATTCACCTCCACCGCCACTTAAAACTGGAGCAAAACCGCCTCCACCAAAAGCTCGTTCAAACAAAGCTGATTCTGATTTTGGAATTGAAATGACCACGATACCTAAAGCTGGTGCTAGTACTTCCTCTGGATCTGGAAGCTCATCATCTCTTGGAGTTAGTGCTGATTTACGCTCATCTGCCTCTGTGCCTCAGGTTACACTCCCAGATGCTAGATCTGCGGTAGCATCTGCTTCTACTGCTACATTGCCAGATCCTAAATCTGCTGTGGCATCTCGTGGTTCTGCTACAGCGTTATCAAATGCTGCAGCTGCTCGTTCTTCTAATGATCCCGCATCTCCAAGTCCTCGATCATCTGCTCGCGGTCCTTCTTCTGCGCTGTCAAATGCTGCAGCTGCTCGTGGTTCTTATGATTCTGCGCTTCCAAGCCCTAGATCCTCTGCAGAAGAGTCTCAGGGCACTGAAATGACCACGCTATCTAGGCCTTCAGGAACATCAGCAACAGGCAGCGGTCGTTCGAGTGGAGCTGCCCCTAGGGCTGGCTCAAGAGAAGAAAATGCAATCGACAGATTACATCGTGAAGGGCCTAGATCCATTGAGATGACTACGTTTGGCAAGGGAGAAAAGAAATAACAATTTCCGTGCTCTCTCTGTCATTCATTCCCGCGCAGGTGGGAATCCACTCCTATATAAATCTAAATCTAGGATTTTGGCTAAATTTCTTACTAAAAGAGAATGACAATGGAATACTCTACTAATAATAAAAAATAATTTGAAATTATTTTTTGGACTTGGTCCCAGCCCGCACAGGTATAACGAATCAGCTATCGTTGACCTTTGTACAGATGAGGACAAAAAGTCAGCACTCTCTTTAACACTTATATCTATAGTTATTAGGGAACACCTATAGTATTGAAAAAATTGGTTTTACCTTGTTCATATATCTGGTATGATCAAAAGATTATAGTAAATTATTTAGGTTAAAGATGGAATATATCAGTTCAATTGGCAGGTATACGCTAAAGTTTTTAGCGGTACTTGGTAGTGCAGTAATTTTTAGTCTGAGCGCAATAGCTGGCATATTTTTTGCTCCTTTCTATTTAAGAGAAATTAAAAATAACCTTATTGAGGTTGGCTTCTTTTCATTGCCTGTAGTTGGAATGACTGCAATTTTTACTGGTGCAGTATTAGTATTGCAAAGTTATGTTGGTTTTTCTCGTTTTTCAGCAGAAGGGTCTATTCCAACAGTGGTTGTTCTTTCTATTACTCGAGAGCTTGGTCCTGTTTTAGCTGGATTAATGGTTGCAGGAAGAGTGGGTGCGGCGATGGCAGCAGAGATTGCAACTATGAAGGTGACAGAGCAAATTGATGCTCTTTCTACTTTAGCAGTTAATCCGATTAAATATTTAGTAACCCCTAGAGTCATTGCTTGTGTAATTACTTTACCTTGTTTAGTGCTAATAGCAGATATTATCGGCATTATGGGAGGATACATAGTTGCTACCGAAAAATTGGGCTTTAATAAAGCTATTTATTTAAAAAACACTATACATTATTTAGAGTTCATGGATGTATTTTCTGGGTTAGTTAAGGCAGCAGTCTTTGGTTTAATTATTGCGCTTGCAGGTTGTTATAATGGATATAATGCAGGCAAAGGTGCAGAGGGCGTTGGTGCTGCAACAACTAATGCGGTGGTAACTGCATCAGTATTTATTCTAATCTTGAATTATTTAACCACAGAAATATTTTTCTCAAAATGATAAAAAAAACTGCAGTCAAAAAAGTAGAAAATAAAGGTACGTCTATTAAGGCCAAAATTCTTTCTAAGTTTGTTAATAAGAATACAATTGTTGAAGGAAGAGATCTTTCTAAACCAAAAATTTTAGTTGAAGGGTTGAGTAAATCTTTTGGTAAGAAGGTTATTCTTGATAATCTAAATTTGGAAGTTGCTCAGAATGAGTCTTTAGTTGTTTTTGGTGGATCTGGCTCTGGTAAGTCAGTGTTAATTAAAACAATCATTGGTTTGCTAAAAGCTGATGCTGGTATAATAAAGTTAGATGGTGAGTTAATCTCTGATTTGTCTAATACTGCTCGTAGTCATCTCATGAGTAGATTTGGTTTTCTTTTTCAAGGTGGGGCATTATTTGATAGTTTACGTGTTTGGGAAAATGTTGCGTTTGCGTTATTGCATGGGAAAAAAATGTCAATTGTTGATGCAAAAGACGTGGCATTGTCTAAGTTACGTTCTGTCGGGTTAAGTGAAGAAGTTCTATATTTATTTCCATCAGAATTATCTGGTGGTATGCAAAAACGTGTAGCTTTAGCCAGAGCTATAGCAACTAATCCAGAAGTAATATTTTTTGATGAGCCTACCACTGGTTTGGATCCGATTATGGCAAATGTGATTAATGATTTAATTGTTAAAGCTCGCGAGGAAATTGGTGCGACTACTATAACAATTACTCATGATATTCATAGTGCGAGAGTTATTGCTAATCGAGTGGCAATGCTTTATCAAGGTAAAATTATTTGGGTTGGTGATGTAAAAGATATGGATAAATCAGGTAATCCTATATTTGAGCAATTCATTAATGGTAAAATTACTGGTCCAATTAAAGTCGACGTGTAATTAAAATAAGTAAAATGGCAAAAAAAGATTCAGCATATGTTTGTCAGGAGTGCGGTGCAGTTTTTGGCAAATGGTCAGGAAAATGCGCAGAATGTAATGCTTGGGACACTGTTCAGCTAGAAACTCTTAGTAAATCATTTAGCTATACCAGCAGTGAAACTGATATAGTAGCAATTTTCGCTAAATTATCAGATACTCAAGAAGTCCAATCGCGTATTGATTCAAATATTGAGGAATTAAATCGTGTTTTAGGTGGTGGCTTAGTTCGTGGTTCAGCAGTTTTAATTGGTGGTGATCCAGGAATTGGTAAATCCACCTTGTTATTACAACTCGCTGGAATTTTGTCTCAGGACAGTGTTAATTGTGCTTATGTCACGGGTGAGGAATCATTAGAACAAATTCGTTTGCGTGCACAACGCATGAATTTAGTTTCTGCTCCGGTTAGCTTATTATCTGCAACTAATATCAATGAAATCATTACTACCATTACTGCTACATCACCAAAATTTGACCTATTAGTGGTTGATTCAATCCAAACGATGTTTTCACCTGATATTGGTTCGGCGCCGGGCACTGTGTCTCAAGTTAAAGCAGCTGCACATGAGCTGATCAATCTCGCTAAGCAGCACAATATAATTTTAATTTTGGTTGGTCACGTTACTAAAGAAGGGCAGCTTGCTGGTCCAAAGATTTTGGAACATATGGTTGATACGGTACTTTATTTTGAAGGTGAGCGTGAAAATAACTTCCGAATCTTAAGAGCGGTTAAAAATCGCTATGGCAGTGTTAATGAAATCGGCGTATTTGAAATGTGTGATACTGGTTTAAGAGAAGTGGCAAATCCTTCGGTGTTATTCTTAGGTGAGCGTCGCGGTAATACTAGCGGTGTTACTGTTTTTGCTGGGGTAGAAGGAACCAGGCCAATCTTAGTTGAGGTACAAGCATTAGTAGCATCTTCACAGATGGTAGCACCTAGAAGAGCGGTAGTTGGCTGGGATTTCAATCGTCTGTCAATGATTATTGCTGTTTTAGGCGTACGATATGGTTTGGTCTTAAGCAGTTTTGAAGTATATCTCAATGTAGTCGGTGGGTTAAGAATCAGCGAGCCAGCTGCAGATTTAGCGGTAATGTGTGCGCTTATTTCTGCAATGAAAAACAAACCAGTTATCAATAATTCTATTGTTTTTGGAGAAATTGGTTTATCTGGGGAAGTCAGAAAAGTCAGTCGTTCAGATTCCAGAATCAAAGAAGCAGCAAAATTAGGTTTTAACCATGTTATTGTTCCAGAAGGAACTAATATTCCTGATATTCCTGGGTTGCAGGTAACACAAATTAGTCACGTGAAACAACTACAAGATTTATTCTAGGCAATGATATTATGGCATTTATTTTTTTAGTTTTAGCTGGAATATTAGAAATTGGTTGGGCTGTAGGGATGAAGTATACTGATAATTTCACCAAGTTAGCACCAACATCACTAACCATACTTTCAATGATTTTCAGTTTATATTTCTTATCTTTAGCAATGAAAGAAATACCCTTAGGCACTGCCTATGCGATTTGGACTGGGATTGGCATAGTTGGCACTTGTATTCTTGGGGTTATTTTATTTGGGGAGTCAACCAGTATTCTAAAATTTATATTTATTGGTTGTATCTTAGTAGGAATAATTGGCTTAAAATTGATCGAATGAAATCAACTAATCGTATGATCACTGTTAGAGTTAAAACCGCTAAGAAGCGTAAGCAAGCTTCTACTTTGTGGTTAGAGCGTCAATTGAATGATCCATATGTTCAGCAAGCCAAAATTGATGGTTATCGCTCACGTGCTGCGTATAAAATTATTGAAATTGATGATAAATTTAAAATTTTTAAAAAAGGCATGAAGGTGCTTGATCTTGGTGCTGCTCCTGGTGGATGGAGTCAAGTGGCACTAAATCGTACTAAAAATGGTAGAATATTTGCTTTAGATATCCTTGAAATGCAATCAATTCCTGGAGTTAAGTTTATACAATTAGATTTTCTGCACGATGATGCTCCAGAAAAGGTTGTGGAATTTATTGGTGGGAAAGCTGATGTAGTGCTAACTGATATGGCTGCGAATGCTTGTGGAAACCCACAGGTTGATCATATGCGCATTACTATATTATGTGAGTTGGCATTCGAATTTGCCAAAAGTATATTGGCAGAAAATGGTGTATTTGTAGCCAAGCTTTTACGTGGCGGTGGTGACCATAAATTATTGATGCAAATTAAACAGCATTTCAAAAACGTAAAAAATTTCAAACCAAAGTCCAGTAGGGCGGATTCAGCTGAGATCTATTTGGTAGCAACGGGATTTAAATCACAGATCACCTAGGCACTATCAGTCTATAAATAAATAATTTCTCCTGGTACATCTCCGGGCATTTCTTCAATTTGAGCATGATCTTTAGCATCACGTGTTTTATATATCCATTCAGCTGTGCCGGCAAATGAATGAGTCCTATGGTATGATTCATATATCAAACTAACAACCATACCTATAGCAGCACCCACACAACCACCATTTATAATACTATATTTATCACCTGCTGCGCCACCTATAGCAAGACCTATTGTAAGGCCTATTCCACTAACCCCAAACGCACGCAGGTCAGCTTCCATTAAAGTTTTTTCTGTATTCTCTTCTTCTATTGTCAGGTCACGAAGCGATTTGGTATCTCTGTCTTGTATTGTGAGCAATTTTTTCATTTATGAGTAATCGTCTTTTAATATAACGCCAGCCATATCCTCAATTTTAGGATAATTTTCAGCATGATATGTTTCATATACCCACTCAGCTGCACCACCTAGTACACCTCCTGTGATAACACCAGCACATATTCCTACTGGACCAAAGGCAACTCCAACCACGCCACCTACAATAGTGCCAATGCCAAAGCCTTTAAGAACATCATTCTGATACGCCACCTCAGCTATGACGAAAGGCACAGCAGCTGCAGTAAGATATGGGCCAGCAACATCTTGATGCGCTGAAAATGAAGGAACTAACTGACAAAGCTTCAATTACAACTGCTGCATCAGCAAATGGATGAGTCATAACTATATTCGTGATTTGAGGAGATGCTTCGTATATCAAACTGGTAGCAAGGCCTAATGCACCACCGGTAACACCGCCACCACCTATACTACCATATTTACCATCATCGATTAAACCTACTACGCCACCTATTGCACTACCTATTACGCTAAATGCAATAGCGCGAATATCAGCTTCGGTAGAGCTATTAGTTAAAGTTCTTTCTGCATTATCTTCTAGATAAGGTGTTTTTAAACTAGCGGGACTTGTCATCTTATTTTCTTCTTAAATATTTAATTGGACTATCAATAATAGCTGCAGAAGATTATAACATAAGTATTAACTAGTATCAAGACTTTAGTTGGAGTATGGTATTGTCCAGCTCATCACCATATATAACATATGACAATGCTTGCCTAGTAATTTAGATGTTATGTAACCCGTAATTATCTAGTAAAATAAGATATGACTTCTACTTTACAAGGTGTTTTTATGTAATTTAGCACGCTATTTTTACATGTAGTTTGAAACCCAAAGCTTTTAGTATTGTACCGACAGTCTCAAGTTTTGGATTACCTTTTCCTGATAATGCTTTATATAAATTAGGTCTATTTAAATTACTTTTATTAGCTAGGTTGGTCAATCCTCCTTGAGCTTCTGCAATTGTGCGCAAAGCCTTTAGGAAAGAATTTTGATCATGATCCTCAAAAAATTCTTCCATGGCAACTTCAAGGTATGCTTGAGCTTCTTTTGGATTTTGAAGCGCCTCTAATAAAGCTTCTCTGTAATTTCTGAATTCTGACATTTCACTACTCATTTTTATTTTCTTTTCAAATAATCTGTCCAGTATTCTACTGCTAATTTTATGTCTTTACTTTGTGACCGTTTATTACCAGCACATAATAATACTATAATCTTTTTATCTTCTTCTCCACAATAAACCCTGTAACCTGGACCGCAATCTATTTTTAATTCAAAAATTGCACCTTGTAGATACCTATGATTTCCATAATTTCCTTCTTCTATTCTTTCAATTTTTCTGCGTATTTTCGCTCTTGCGTAAATATCTTTAAGTGCGTTAATCCATAAATTAATAGGCTCAGTTCCATTAGATTTTTTGTAGATAATAATAGTTTTCATTAAAACACTACTCAATCTAGGACAAATTAACTGTATGCTACAGAATACAAATTGTCAAGTTAGAATTAGGAAAATACATTATTTTAATCTCTGCAGACATCATCAGCAGGTTCAACACTCTACTTTTGGCACGTAGTATTTTTAGCGCGCGTAACCATGTCAAACTACTTAGTAAAATAAAGATATGACTTCTGTTTTACAAGGTGTTTTTATGTAAATTAGCACGCTATTTTTATACGTGGTTAGACCCAAAGCTTTACTATTGCGCTGCTTTAACGAACGCCTCAATGATTTTTATATCGAAGGAAGTATCACGATATTCTGGATGCCATTGCACTCCCAAGCAAAATTTGTACTTTGGACATTCAATACCTTCTATAACCCCATCTGGGGCAATGGCATTTATAATAACAGCAGGTGGAACTTTATTAATAGCTTGGTGATGGCTACTATTTACAGTTCCTATTGAAACTTTTGTAATTTGAGAAAGCAATGTTTCAGGGATAATTGAAACTTGATGCTCTGACTTCTTATCCTCAGAAATTTTTTGATGATTTAAGAAATTAGGGATATCATCAGGAATATGCTGGAATAGGGTTCCTCCTAAAATGACATTTAAAAGTTGCATGCCCCCACAAATTCCTAATATAGGTTTGTTGCGTGCGAGTATAGCTTTGGTTATTTCCCACTCAAATTTGGTCCGCTGCTCATTGATAATAGTCGTTTTATGAACTTTTTCTTCCCCATATAACCTTGGGGGAACACTAGTTTTTCCAGTAATTAATAGCCCATCAAGCAAATCTACATATTGATTAATTGCATCAAAATCATAAGGTATAATTATAGGTACTCCTCCTGCTGCAGAAATGACCTCACTATAGTTTTGTCGAATCGCATACCAAGGTGATGATGAATAACCGCCTGAATTTTGACTGTCTATAGTAATGCCTATTATAGGTTTTTTTGTATTTTTTGGTTGATTTGAAAGTTTAGATTCAACTGTTGAGGAAGCATATGTCAGTTGAATGCATAACAATGAGACTGCAAAAACTAAAATATAAGCTCTTATCATAGTGGCTATACTAGTTATTTAAACTCTTTAGACGCCATCAACAGCTTCAACACTTTCTACTTCTGGTACATAATGTTTGAGCATGCTTTCTATACCATTTTTTAGTGTGATACTAGAGCTAGGGCAGCCAGAGCATGAGCCTTGCAGTTTCAATTTTACAATGCCGTTTTCAAAACTATGAAATATAATATCACCCCCATCTTGCGCAACAGCAGGGCGAACACGATGTTCGATAATTTCTTTGATCTGCGCAACGATATCGCTATCAGTTTCCAAAATCTCAGTGTCTTTATGAACGCCATCACTTTCAATGATTAACGGTGCCCCGGAAGTGAAATGTTCCATCATGGTTAGTAAAATATCTGGCTTTAAAACGTCCCAATTGGCATTTTCACTTTTAGTAATGGTAATAAAATCCTTACCAAAAAATACACCGGTGACATTGACATTACTGAACAAAGCCTTAGCCAAAGGTGAAATCGTACAATCATCCCGTGAGGTAAAATTAATCGGAGATTTTGGATTTACTTCCTTTCCAGGTAAAAATTTTATCGATAATGGATTGGGGGTAAGTTCGGTTTGAATAAACATAAATTTATATAATTTTTATTGGTGAATACGCTATCTTTATACAGATCTTTATATAGCAATTAGCTAAAAAAGTCAAAACTTGCTTTCAATTTTAATAGGTGTTGTTAAATAAATATAGATGATGGTGTAATAGGGGAAGCTGACTCTCTGTCGTCATTGCCGCGGAGGCGGCAATCTAGTCCAAAAAATAATTTCAAATCGTTTTTTATTATTACAGACTATACCACTGTTATTCGCTATTAGGAAGAAATTTGCTCAGAATGCTAGGTTTAGATTTATATATGGAATGGATTCCCGCCTACTTGGGAAAGACGATGGATGGTGCGGGATGACATCTAGGTATTATCATCGTTAGATTAGGGTTTAGAAGGACTAGCTTTTCCTGAGTCTATATTTTTCTCATCAGGATAAGTTGCCCATTTTCTTACTTTACGCTCGTTAGCTAATTCTCCATTTTTTACAGTTATCTTACTGCCATCAGCGAGCTCATATAAGCCATCTTCGACAAGAATAAACTTGCCATCGCACACTGCATATACTTTATTATTTTCGATTTTTATTTCAGTGCCATCAGGCAAGAAATTGATTAATATTCTTGGTTGTCCTTCAGCAAAACTGTAACCAACACTAAAAAACAGAATTAAGATCGTAACGTATTTTACCATGATTATACCCCCATGTTATTCTACAATATATTCTTCGGTTAAGCCTACAACACATACAGGATAATCATTAGCGCTAGTATTTATAAGGCTAAGTATATTTTCTGTGTGGTCCATTATAGTGAATGGCTCATCTACTTGTTCTATTATAATACATTGTTTATCTAATACTGTCTTAACTATTTCTTTATTTGTTACTGATATTTTATCTCCAAAAACTTTGCTACAATCAAAATAATCATTCAAAACTCCTTCCGGATAAGATTTTATTAAATTCTGAAATTTATCTAGAATATCCTTCTTTTCGCCTATCGTCTGATGCCAGGTAATGTAAGTTTTTGCAGCTTGTAGCCCAATTAAGGCCAATCCTAAATGCAAAGGAGCGTAAGTAGTAACAATAGCATGATTTTTTATTTCTGATGTTAAGAAATTTGCAAGATCAACTAATGTGTGAACGTTATTTGTAGTTTTATCATCTATTTCACTTCTTAAACTTTGTAATTTTTGCTCTCTTTTTTCTTGAGCAAGATAATTGTCTAAGGAGCCTACAACTGAATTAAAGCCTATATTTAACACTGTAACAGTTGGCTCAAACAATATGCGCATATTTACACTATGCATTTGTGATGTATCTTCCATTGTTTTTGCTATATTATTTAGCTGATAATTGTTGCTATTTTGTACAAGGCCTGAAATTTGTGTGTTTACATATTTTTGTTTTTGCTCTTGATAGTCGGCGTAATAAGAAGAAGCTGTTAATGACGTTAATTGTATAAATGTTACTATGGGGAAAACACCACTATCACACCATTTTAGAGCTAACACTGAACCGATAGATACTGTAGTTCCTACACGTACCGCATTAGGGTTAACAACAGCTTTGTATAAATCAGAAACTGGGCTACAATTGAGTTTTGCGTAGTTACAGAAAAGTTCGGGAATTTTTACAGAAAGTCTTATAATTATGAATGCAGTTAATGCGCCTTGGCAGAGTCTTAGAGTTTGTTGAGCATTCATATCCAACTCCTTAGATTAAGGTACAGACAGAATAACCTTATAGACTAGTTTAATATTATGTAAAGCTAAAGTAAATTCCATGGTTGGTATTACCCACTAACTATAGATATATGTTTATTTAGAAATGTTGTCCAGCTAGTGTAAGCGTTCAGTGGGATCGAACTGAGGGATGTAGTTTGAGGTGATATTGAATTTGTTAAAAAATTGATTTAATTTTTGATCTAATTTTTTAAAATTAAACTTTTCTGAAGGAGGTTTAAGCTCAGTATAGCTTGCTTTGATAATATTCATTTGTATGTCAGTTAGGGCAGGACAGGCCTCTATGATGGATGTCATCTCCTCTAGATTGCCATTGCTATGCAAAACAACATCGCATCCAGCGTCTAAAGA
>Ga0114963_10002416_pt1 | contig 12809 bp, 8 predicted proteins | sample C_131016_EF_Meta_FD_87019 | JGI IMG/M metagenome (GOLD analysis project Ga0114963, IMG submission 87019) | Freshwater microbial communities from Lake Croche, Canada to study carbon cycling - C_131016_EF_MetaG | ecosystem: Environmental > Aquatic > Freshwater > Lake | place: Lake Croche, Canada...
CGCCGTACTTCGAGCGCGATTGCTTGCGGTTTTTGACGCCCTGCAAGTCGAGCGATCCCCGCACGATGTGGTAGCGCACACCGGGCAAATCTTTGACGCGACCACCGCGAATCAGCACCACCGAGTGCTCTTGCAGGTTGTGCCCTTCGCCACCGATGTAACTGATCACCTCGAAACCGTTCGTGAGGCGCACTTTGGCGACTTTACGCAGCGCTGAGTTCGGCTTTTTCGGCGTCGTGGTGTAAACCCGGGTACAGACGCCACGGCGTTGTGGGCAATCCTGCAGGGCTGGGCTTTTGCTCTTGATGACAGCCGACTCCCGCGGCTTGCGCACCAATTGATTGATGGTCGGCATATTAGTTATGGCTCGCGCGATACGCGCATGAAAGAAAGCCGGCGAGTGTAAAACGCGCCAAGCGGGACGTCAACCCGAACACGGCCCGGTTGGCACCGGAACCATGCTGGATTGGCCTGAAAACTCCCCGAGACCCGTGCATCCGATCAACTCGGCGCGCCGGGCAAGAGCGCAACCGCCTCCTCGCTACCCTCGCCTGCACTCGGCGACTCGAACAAGGCCTCGGCCGCGGCGGCCGCTTCGCGCGATTCGCTCGCCTCTTTGTCGCGCCGCGCGCGGTGGAAGGCGAGACCGGTACCGGCTGGAATCAGTCGGCCAACGATGACGTTCTCCTTCAGACCGCGCAGTTCGTCGCGCTTGCCCATGATCGCCGCCTCGGTGAGAACCCTTGTGGTCTCCTGGAACGATGCGGCGGAAATGAACGAGTCCGTTGACAAGGACGCTTTCGTGATACCCAACAGAATATTCTGATAGGTTGCAGGAATGCCGTCGCGGGCGGTGACCTTGTCGTTCTCGTCAAACAACTCGCTACGCTCCACCTGCTCACCGGGAATGAAGTCGGTATCGCCGGGGTTTTCGACCTGTACGCGACGCAACATCTGCCGCACGATGACTTCGATGTGCTTGTCGTTGATCTTCACACCCTGCAGGCGATACACGTCCTGGACTTCGTCGACGATGTAGCGTGAGAGCGCCTCAACGCCCAGCAGCCGCAAAATATCGTGCGGGTCGGCGGGTCCGTCGACAATCAGTTCGCCCACGTTGACCACCTGACCATCGTGCACGAGCACGTTCTTTTCTTTTGGAATCAGGAACTCGTGCGGGTTGCCATCGGTATCCGTAATGACAAGGCGCTGTTTGCCCTTGGTGTCCTTGCCAAACGACACCGTGCCGGTGACTTCGGCCAGCATGCCGGCGTCTTTTGGCGAACGGGCCTCGAAGAGCTCGGCCACCCGCGGCAGGCCGCCGGTAATGTCCCGCGTTTTCTGCGATTCCTGCGGAATCCGCGCCAGCACTTCGCCCGGGCCGACCTCCTGACCGTCCCGCACGGTAATCAAGGCGCCCACCGGGAAGCCAATCGTAACTGCGTGTTCGGTGTTGGCGATCTTCACCTCGTTGCCACTGGCGTCCAGCAAGCGCACTTGCGGGCGTACGGTCTTGGTGGTGCCGCGGCGCTTGGCGTCAATCACGACGAGGGTCGAGAGGCCCGTGACCTCATCAACCTGCTTGGCGACCGTCGCGCCTTCCTCGACGTTTTCAAAGCGGATCTGGCCGGCGTATTCGGTGATGATCGGACGCGTCAACGGATCCCACGTCGCGATCGTGGTGCCCGCCTTGATCGGGCGCCCAGCCTGGACGGCGAGAATGGCGCCGTACGGTACTTTGTGGCGCTCGCGCTCGCGCCCGGCGTCGTCGACGATCAAAACCTCGCCCGAGCGACCGATGACGACTTGCTCGCCCTTGGCGTTGTGCACGAGCCGGAACTGCTCGGTGAGGCGCACGTTGCCGTTCGATTTGGCTTCGACGGAGTTCGCCACCGCCGCGCGCGAGGCAGCACCGCCGATGTGGAAGGTGCGCATCGTCAACTGGGTGCCTGGCTCGCCGATCGACTGCGCAGCGATGACACCGACCGCTTCGCCCGAATTGACCAGTACGCCGCGTCCGAGGTCGCGGCCGTAACACTTGGCGCATAAGCCATAGCGCGTGTCACAGGTCAGCGGGGTGCGCACACGGACTTCGTCGATGCCGCGTAAGTCGATCCGCTCGACCGCGTCTTCGTTGAGCAGCGTACCGCTCTCGAACACCGTCTCTTGGGTCTCTGGATCGACCACCTCTGCTGCCGTCACGCGACCCAAAATGCGGTCCCGCAGGGCCTCGATGACTTCACCGCCTTCGATCAGCGCACGCATGGTGACGCCGTTGCTGGTACCGCAGTCGTCGACGATGACCACCAGATCCTGCGTCACATCCACCAAACGGCGGGTCAGATAACCCGAGTTGGCGGTCTTGAGCGCGGTGTCGGCGAGACCCTTACGGGCGCCGTGGGTCGAAATGAAGTACTGCAGGACGTTCAAGCCCTCGCGGAAATTGGCCGTGATCGGGGTCTCGATGATCGAACCGTCCGGCTTCGCCATCAGCCCCCGCATCCCCGCGAGCTGACGGATTTGCGCCGCCGAACCGCGTGCGCCGGAGTCGGCCATCATGTAAATCGCGTTGAACGATTCCTGCTGCTCGATCTTGCCTTCGCGGTTCTTCACCGGCTCGCGCTGCAGTTGCTCCATCATCGCCTTGCCGACGTCGTCGCCGGCCTTGCCCCAGATATCAACCACTTTGTTGTAGCGCTCGCCCTGGGTGACGAGACCCGAGACGTACTGCTGCTCGATTTCCTTCACCTGCGCCTCGGCCTCGGCAAGGATGCCGACCTTGCGCGCTGGAATCAGCATGTCGTCGATGGCGATCGAGATCCCGCCGCGCGTCGCCAGCCGGAAGCCGGTCTGCATCAAGCGGTCGACGAAAATCACCGTCTCACGCAGGCCGCACTGTCGAAACGACGCGTTGATAAGGCGAGCGATTTCTTTCTTTTTGAGCGCTTTGTTGATGTGATCAAAGCTCAGGCCCGGCGGCAGAATTTCCGACATCAGCGCGCGCCCGACGGTGGTCGCCGCGATGAAGCGTGGCCGCTGGGTTTTTTCGCCCGTGTTGGCGTCGACGTCGTATTCCAGCAGTCGCACGGAAATCCGACTCCCCAGCTCAACCACGCCATTCAGATAGGCGCGCTCGACTTCCCGGACGTCGGCAAAGATCATCCCTTCGCCTTTGCCGTTGATTTTGTCGCGCGTGGTGTAGTAGAGCCCCAACACGATGTCCTGGGAGGGGACGATCGACGGTTCGCCGTTGGACGGGAACAAAACGTTGTTTGAGGCCAGCATCAGCGTGCGCGCTTCGAGTTGGGCCTCGAGCGAGAGCGGTACGTGCACCGCCATCTGGTCGCCGTCAAAGTCCGCGTTGAACGCGGCGCACACCAAGGGATGCAGCTGGATCGCCTTGCCCTCGACCAACTGAGGCTCGAACGCCTGAATGCCCAAACGGTGCAGCGTTGGCGCACGGTTGAGCAGGATCGGATGCTCGCGAATCACGTCCTCGAGGATGTCCCACACCACCGGTTCCTGATTCTCGACAAACTTCTTCGCCGCCTTGATCGTGGTCGCGATGCCCATCGTCTCCAATTTATTGAAGATGAAGGGCTTGAAGAGTTCGAGGGCCATCAACTTGGGCAGGCCGCACTGGTGCAGCTTCAACTGCGGGCCAACGACGATCACCGAGCGGCCGGAATAGTCGACGCGTTTGCCCAACAAGTTCTGCCGGAAGCGTCCGCCCTTGCCTTTGATCATGTCGGCCAGCGACTTCAACGGACGCTTGTTGGCGCCCGTCATCGCCTTGCCCCGACGCCCGTTGTCGAGCAGCGAATCAACCGACTCCTGCAGCATGCGCTTCTCGTTGCGCACAATAATCTCGGGCGCTTTGAGTTCGAGCAATCGCTTCAAACGATTGTTACGGTTGATGACGCGACGATAGAGGTCATTCAGATCGGAAGTCGCAAAGCGCCCGCCATCCAGCGGCACCAGCGGGCGCAGCTCGGGGGGCAGCACGGGCAACACCTCGAGCACCATCCACTCGGGCTTGATGCCCGAACGCTGGAAGCCTTCGAGCACCTTGAGGCGCTTGGCGTATTTCTTTGTCTTGGCATCCGACCGGGATTCTTTGAGGTCGGTGCGCAACTGCTCGACTTCGCGATCGACGTCGATGGCGCGCAACAGTTCACGCACCGCCTCAGCGCCCATCTGCGCTTTGAACTCGTCGCCAAACTCTTCGGTCTTGGCGAGGTAATCGTCCTCGGTCATCAGCTGGCCGCGCTTGAGCGGGGTCATGCCGGGTTCAACGACGACAAACGCCTCGAAATACAGCACGCGCTCGATGTCGCGCAGTGCCATATCCAGCACCATGCCCAAGCGCGAAGGCAGGGACTTTAAAAACCAGATGTGCGCGGTCGGGCTTGCGAGTTCGATGTGGCCCATGCGCTCGCGACGCACTTTCGCCAGCGTAACTTCGACGCCGCACTTCTCGCAGATCACGCCACGATGCTTGAGCCGCTTGTACTTACCGCACAGGCACTCGTAGTCCTTGATCGGGCCAAAAATCTTGGCGCAAAACAAGCCGTCGCGCTCGGGCTTGAAGGTGCGGTAGTTGATCGTTTCGGGTTTCTTGACCTCGCCGAAAGACCAGGAACGAATCTTATCGGGCGAAGCCAGGCCAATCCGGATCGCATCAAAATGCTCTTCCTGTTGTACCTGCTTGAACAGATCCAGCAATGCACGCATGGGGTTTTCTCCTGTCCGTTGCGAGCGCGCGGTTTACGCGCGCTCGAGGTCGATGTCGATGCCGAGCGAGCGAATTTCTTTTACCAAGACGTTGAATGACTCCGGCATTCCCGCGTCGATGGTGTGGTCGCCTTTGACCAGGTTCTCGTAAACCTTGGTACGACCATTGACGTCGTCTGACTTCACCGTGAGCATCTCCTGCAGCACGTAAGAGGCACCGTAGGCCTCGAGCGCCCACACCTCCATCTCGCCGAAACGTTGACCACCAAACTGCGCTTTGCCGCCCAGCGGTTGCTGCGTCACGAGCGAGTACGGCCCCGTCGAACGCGCGTGCATCTTGTCGTCGACGAGGTGGTGGAGCTTCAGCATATGCATGTAGCCAACCGTCACCTTGCGATCAAACGCGTCGCCCGTGCGCCCGTCATACAGCGTGACCTGGGTTTTGCTCTCGCGAAAGCCGAGTTGCGCCGTGCGCGGATCACTGTCCGGGAACGCCAGATTGAGCATGCGGCCGATGTCGCTTTCGGCCGCGCCGTCAAACACCGGGCTCGCAAACGGCACACCATTGCTCAGGTTCGCCGCCAGTTCGAGCACCTCATCGTCGCCGAGCGCGGCAATGCCCTCGCCCTGCGCGCCATCGTAGAGCTGGCCCAGGAATTCGCGCATTTGGCTGGCGCGGGCCTGCTTGCGCAGCATCTCGTCGATGCGTCGGCCAACGCCCTTGGCGGCCCAGCCGAGGTGGGTCTCGAGAATCTGGCCGATGTTCATCCGACTCGGCACGCCAAGGGGATTCAGCACGATGTCGACCGGCGTGCCGTCGGCCATGTACGGCATTTCTTCGATCGGCGTGATCTTCGACACCACGCCTTTGTTGCCGTGGCGCCCGGCCATCTTGTCGCCAGGCTGCAGGCGCCGCTTGACGGCCACATACACCTTGACCATTTTGAGCACGCCAGGGGGCAATTCGTCGCCCTGCGTGAGCTTCTTACGCTTTTCTTCGAAGGCCAAATCAAACGAATGGCGACGCTGCTCAATCGCTTCCCGCATCTGCTCGAGCTGGGTGGCCGAGGCCTCGTCGGCAAGCCGCACCTCAAACCAGTGATAACGGTCTAGATCATTCAGATAGGCATCATCAACCAGGCTTCCCTTGGCGATTCGCTTGGGGCCGCCGTTGACGGCCTTGCCGATGAGGAAGCGCTGCACCCGCGAGAACATGTCGTTCTCGACAATGCGCAACTGGTCGTTCAAGTCTTGACGATAGCGCTTTAATTCATCATCGATGATCGACTGCGCGCGCTTGTCGCGCACGATACCCTCGCGGGTAAAGACCTGCACATCGATGACGGTGCCGGACATACCGGAAGGGACCCGCAAACTGGTGTCCTTAACGTCGCTGGCCTTCTCGCCAAAGATCGCGCGCAAGAGCTTTTCTTCGGGGGTGAGCTGGGTTTCGCCCTTCGGCGTCACCTTACCGACCAAGGTGTCGCCAGCGGCGACTTCCGCACCGATGAAAACGATGCCGGAATCGTCGAGACGCCCGAGTTGCGACTCGCTCAGGTTGCTGATGTCCTTGGTGATCTCTTCTGGCCCGAGCTTGGTGTCGCGCGCCAGTACCGAAAGCTCTTCGATGTGAATCGAGGTGAAACGGTCGTCCGCGACGACCTTTTCACTAATCAGAATCGAGTCCTCGAAGTTGTAGCCGTTCCACGGCATGAACGCGACCAACATGTTTTGGCCAAGGGCAAGCTCGCCAAGGTCGGTCGAAGCGCCGTCGGCGATGACGTCGCCGCGCGCGATCGCGTCGCCCTGGCGCACGATCGGGCGCTGGTTAATGTTGGTGTTCTGGTTGCTGCGGGTGTACTTGATCAGGTTGTAGATGTCGACACCGGTTTGGCCATCGGCCGCTTCGTCGTCGTTCACCCGCACCACGATGCGATCGGAATCAACGTAATCCACCCGTCCGCCGCGCAACGCGGTCACGACCGTGCCCGAGTCGACTGCGCAGGTGCGCTCGATGCCAGTACCGACCAGCGGCTTTTCAGGCCGCAAGCACGGTACCGCCTGGCGTTGCATGTTGGATCCCATGAGCGCACGGTTGGCGTCGTCGTGCTCCAGAAACGGGATCAAGGACGCAGCCACCGAGACAATCTGACTCGGCGCAACGTCGATGTATTCAACCCGATCGGGCGACGAGAGTTGGGTCTCGCCGTTAACCCGCACGCTCACCAAGTCACCGGTCAGACGGCCATGGTCGTCGAGATCGGCGTTCGCCTGCGCGATCACGAAACGCCCCTCTTCGATCGCCGACAAATAGTCCACGCGATCGGTCAGGCACCCGGCCTCAACTTTGCGATAAGGCGTTTCTAAAAATCCGAATTCATTCAACCTGGCGAACAATGCCAACGAATTGATCAATCCGATATTGGGACCTTCCGGGGTCTCGATCGGGCACACGCGACCGTAGTGCGTGGGGTGCACGTCGCGCACCTCGAAACCCGCGCGCTCGCGCGTCAACCCGCCCGGCCCGAGCGCCGAGACGCGCCGCTTGTGCGTGATCTCGGACAAGGGATTGGTCTGATCCATAAACTGGCTCAGTTGGCTCGAGCCAAAGAACTCCCGAATCGCCGCACTAATCGGTTTCGAGTTGATGAGGTCATGGGGCATGAGGTTCTCGGTCTCAGCCTGCCCCAGGCGCTCTTTAACCGCACGCTCGACCCGCACCAGCCCCGCACGAAACTGGTTTTCGGCGAGTTCGCCAACGCAACGTACCCGGCGGTTCCCAAGGTGATCGATGTCATCGATCTCGCCCTTGCCATTGCGCAGATCCACGAGAATCTTGATGACGGCAAGAATGTCTTCGTTTTCCAGCGTCATCTTGCCGGTCGTCTCTTCGCGTTCGACGCGACGGTTGAACTTCATCCGTCCGACGCGCGACAGGTCGTAGGCGTCCTCGCTGTAGAAGAGGCGATAGAAGAGGGCCTCGACAGCGTCCTCGGTGGGCGGCTCGCCGGGGCGCATCATGCGGTAAATCGCGATCTTGGCGGCGTTCTGATCGGCCGTCTCGTCGATGCGCAGCGTGCTCGAAATGAACGCACCGCGATCCAGATCGTTGGTGTAAAGGGTGGCGAACTCGCTGACGCCGGCGGTGCGCAGTTTTTTCAGCGTGTCGAGCGAGATTTCCTCGTTGGCCAGCGCCAGGACTTCGCCAGTCTCGGCGTCGACGACGTTGCGTGCAATCGTGCGCCCTAGCAGGTAATCATCGGGCACCGCAATCGAGTCGAGCCCACCCGCAGCCATCTCGCGGATATGTTTGGCGTTGACGCGCTTGTCGCGCGCGACGATCAACGCGCCGTCGGGCGCGGAGATATCAAAACGGGCGATCTCGCCCTTCAAGCGCTCGGGGACGAGCTGCAGGCGCGCGCCCTCGGGCATCAGCCGCAGGTGATCGAACTCGAAAAAGTTCGCGAGGATCGATTCAACGTTGAGACCGATTGCCTTGAGCAGAATCGTGACCGGCATCTTGCGGCGACGGTCGACGCGAAAGTACAGCACGTCCTTGGCGTCGAACTCAAAGTCGAGCCAGGAGCCGCGGTAAGGGATGATGCGGGCCGAGAAGAGCAACTTGCCCGAACTATGGGTCTTGCCGCGGTCGTGCTCAAAAAACACGCCCGGCGAACGGTGCAACTGGCTGACGATGACGCGCTCAGTCCCGTTGATCACAAACGAGCCGTTCACGGTCATGAGCGGCAGTTCGCCCATGTAGACCTCTTGCTCCTTGAACTCCTTCACCGTCGGCTTGGCGGCCTCGCGATCCATGATCACCAAGCGAAGGCGAGCCCGCAGGGGCGAGCAAAAGGTGAGGCCGCGCTGCTGGCATTCGACCACGTCGAACGCCGGCGTACCGAGCTGGTAGCTGACGAACTCCAGGCGCGCCATCTCGTTGTGCGAGACGATCGGAAAAATCGACGTGAACGCGGCCTGCAAACCGTCGTTCTGGCGCTCGGCGAGCGGCCGATCAGACTGTAAGAAGTGGCGGTAGGATTCGAGCTGTGTCGCCAACAGATACGGCACCTCTTGGACGATGGCGCGTTTGGCGAAGCTCTTGCGGATGCGCTTCTTCTCGGTGAAAGAATACGTGTGGGCCATGGGCGGCGCTCCGTGGTGCGGGTTCGGCAGAGATTGCCGGCTGCAAGCTCCCAAGGCGTGGAACCTGCAGGCGGCAAGCCCCCCCTTGAGGGTGGGGAACTTGCGCCGGGAGGGGCAACCGTAAGCGGCGGCCCCCCGCCGGGCTTACTTGATTTCGACCTTAGCGCCGGCCTCTTCAAGCTGCTTCTTGAGTGCTTCCGCATCCGCCTTCGAAACGCCTTCCTTGACGGGCTTGGGCGCTGCGTCGACGAGATCCTTCGCTTCTTTCAGGCCGAGACCGGTGGCGGCGCGAACGACCTTAATGACTTCGACCTTCTTCTCGCCAAACGCGGCCAGGATGACGGTGAACTCGGTCTGCTCTTCTGCCGCTGCTGCGGCAGGGCCCGCTGCGGCAGGACCCGCAGCAACGGCAACCGCCGCTGCCGCCGACACGCCAAACTTCTCTTCCATCGCTTTAATCAGCTCGGAGAGCTGCAGCACGGTCATGCCAGCAATGGCGTCGAGAATTTCATCTTTACTTAGAGACATTTTGATTCCTCATATGCATCGGGTGTTGGCCGCGCGGCTTGGTGAAAAAAGGCCGCATCGACCGCAAAACAGTCCAGAAGGGGTCAGGCCGCCGCGCCTTCGCGCTGATCGCGCAACGCCGCCAAGGTGCGGACAAATTTGCCCGGCACTTCGTTGAGCGTCTGCACAAACTTCGTCACCGGCGCCTGCATCGTGCCCATTAACTTCGCCAGTAGCTCTTCGCGGCTCGGCATCGTCGCCAGCGCCTTGATCCCGTTCGCGTCCAAAACGCTACCGGGCAGGGCGCCGGATTTGATGACCAGCTTCTCGTTGCCTTTGGCAAATTCAATCAGCACTTTCGCGGCTTGCACCGGATCGGTCGAGATGCCGTAGATCAACGGACCGACCATCTGGTCGGCCAGCTTTTCATAGGCAGTCCCGGCGACCGCACGCCGCGCCAGCGTGTTCTTCAGAACCCGCAGGTAAACGCCGTTCTCACGCGCCTGCTTACGCAGACTGGTGATCTTTCCCACTTCCAGACCACGGTATTCAGCGAGGACAATCGAGCCCGCCGCGGCGACACGCGCCGAGACTTCTTCGATGACAACCGCCTTCTCCTGACGATTCAGACCCATGGTCAAACTCCACAAAAATGACATTCCGACCCGCCGCCATCCCACTGGATGGTTGGCGGAGTCGGCGTGCCGACAAGGCGACCGAGGTCGAGTCGTGGATGCGGGCGGACGGCTGATTCCCGGTTGAGGGGAGATTCAGACACCGAATGCAACGCGCAACTCTCTTCGGGGACGCCATCTGCGCAGGGCACCGAACGCGCCGCACCACCAGGCTGGATCACCCAGTCGTGCAGCCCGACCAGCGATTGAGGGCTCGCGCCCCCCTGCGGTCTTTGATAACCCGTCGGCCTTGCGCTCGCCCGCCTTGCCCAAAGGCAAGCCGAGCGAACGTAAAACCGACGGCCCAAAGTTCTCAAAAAGCGATCAGGCCGACGCGCTGGCCAGCGTCTGGGTGTCGACGCGAACGCCCACTCCCATCGTGCTGGACACCGCCACCTTCCGCAGGTAAACCCCCTTGGCATTGGCTGGTCGGGCGCGATTGAGCGCCTCGATCAGGGCCAGCAAATTCGTCTGTAGCGCAGACGAGTCAAACGAAGCACGGCCAATGGTGGCGTGAATGATGCCGCCCTTGTCGGTGCGGTACTGCACCTGGCCAGCCTTGGCGTTTTTCACCGCGGTAACCACATCGGGTGTCACCGTACCCACCTTCGGGTTCGGCATCAGGCCGCGCGGGCCGAGAATCTGACCCAATGCGCCGACGACCCGCATGGCGTCGGGCGACGCAATCACGACGTCGAAATCGATCTGGCCCGCCTTGATGCGCTCGGCCAAGTCTTCCATGCCAACGATGTCGGCGCCGGCATTGCGGGCGTCGTCCGCCTTGGGTCCTTGGGTGAAAACGGCGACGCGCACCGACTTACCCGTCCCGGCTGGCAACACCACCGAACCGCGAACGACCTGATCTGATTTTTTAGAATCAACGCCGAGTTGTACCGCGACGTCGACCGATTCGTCGAACTTAGCGCGCGCGGTTTGCTTGATCAGCGTGAGGGCTTCCGCGACCGGGTAGAGCTTCTGGCGATCGACTAATTCTTTCAGCGCCTTCATGCGCTTGCTGACCTGCGCCATTTCAGAAGCCCTCCACATTGATACCCATACTACGGGCGCTACCGGCGATGGTGCGTACCGCCGCGTCGAGGTCCGACGCCGTCAGATCGGGCATTTTCTGGGTCGCGATCGCCTCGGCTTGCGCACGCGTGATGCGGCCCACCTTCTCGGTGTGCGGCTTCGAGGAGCCGCGCTGAATGCCAGCCGCCTTCTTGATCAGAATCGACGCCGGCGGCGTCTTCAGAACAAAAGTAAAGCTCTTGTCGGCGTACGCCGTGATGACCACGGGCAGCGGCAATCCCGGTTCGACACCCTGGGTCTGGGCGTTGAACGCCTTGCAGAATTCCATGATGTTGAGGCCGCGCTGGCCGAGCGCGGGACCAATCGGCGGCGAGGGATTCGCCTTGCCGGCCGGAACCTGCAATTTAATAAAACCAACGATTTTCTTTGCCATGGCTGGCAATCTCCAGTTTGAGTACGAACGCCGGGTTCACCGCTGCAACAACAACGGTCCCCCGGCTCCTCGGGGGTGGTCAGAGCTTTTCGACCTGACCGAATTCCAGCTCGACCGGGGTGGCGCGACCAAAAATCGTCACCGAAACCCGCAGCCGACTCTTCTCGTAGTTGACTTCCTCGACGTTGCCGTTGAAATCGGTAAAGGGGCCTTCGCGCACCCGCACCATCTCGCCGATCTCGAACAGGGTCTTGGGACGCGGCTTCTCCACGCCCTCCTGCATTTGATCCATGATTTTCTGGACTTCCTTTTCGGAAATCGGCGCTGGCCGCGAGCCAGAACCGCCCAGAAAACCCGTTACTTTAGCCGTATTCTTGACTAAATGCCAAGTCTCGTCGGCCATCTCCATCTCGACGAGGACGTAGCCTGGAAAAAAACGGCGCTCGGAGATCGTCCGCTGCCCGCCTTTCATCTCCACAACTTCCTCGGTTGGCACCAAAATCTTGCCAAAGCGCTCCTGCATGCCGGCGCGATCGATGCGCTCCTGCAAGGCTTTTGCGACGCTTTTCTCCATGCCCGAGTAAGCGTGCACGACGTACCAACGTTTCGACATTATTGTTTCCATCCTAGGAGCAGGTCATACAAAGCCCACTCCAGCGACTTGTCGACAATCCAAAGAAAAATCGCCATCGCCACCACGAAGCCAAACACCACCAGCGTCACCTGGGTGGTCTCCTTGCGATCGGGCCAAACGACGCGCCGGGTTTCCGCCCATGCGTCGCGACCAAAGGCAATCAGGCGCTGCCCGGGGCCACTAAAACTCGCGACCGCCAGCGCGCCCACCAGCCCCAACAACAAGGCCGCAATCCGCAGCGGCAGGGCTTGCTTGGCTAACCAATAAAAGGCGACCAGACCGGCCAACCCCAGTGCCAGCGCACCGGCTAGCTTGGCTCGGTCGGCCGTGCTGGCGACCACTTCAACGTTCGAACTAGCCATCGTGCGCGCGCGATCCTCAAGGAAGGATGGCAGGGGCAGAGGGAATCGAACCCCCAACCTTCGGTTTTGGAGACCGACGCTCTGCCAATTGAGCTATGCCCCTGCTGCCTGCTGCGACCCCGCCGGCGGCGGGTCCGCGTTCCGAACTCAAGCCCGGCGGGGTCCCCCCGCCGGTTTACTGTTTAGGCGTGGATCTTGGCAACAACGCCCGCGCCAACCGTGCGACCACCCTCGCGAATCGCAAACCGCAAACCCTGCTCCATCGCAATCGGCGCAATCAACTCAACATC
>Ga0114963_10002417_pt1 | contig 12807 bp, 11 predicted proteins | sample C_131016_EF_Meta_FD_87019 | JGI IMG/M metagenome (GOLD analysis project Ga0114963, IMG submission 87019) | Freshwater microbial communities from Lake Croche, Canada to study carbon cycling - C_131016_EF_MetaG | ecosystem: Environmental > Aquatic > Freshwater > Lake | place: Lake Croche, Canada...
AATCAGATTGAGGTAGTCCTGCATGACGCCACCAAACATCTGAAGTTGTGGCTTCACGAGTGCGAGAGTGGGTGACACTTGGTCGAACATCAACACGCGATCGTCCCGAGCATTTCCGAGCTCGGCAGGGGATTGACGGTTCGCTACGGCTTCCCGATAAACCGAATAGGGGCGAATGTTCAACTCTCCGGTTTGAGCGGAATACAGGACGCATTCCTTGTGAAACACACGATCGAACAAGTCCATGTCCTGAAAGTGCATCACGTCGAAATAGTCCTGAATGAACTTCTGAATTTCGGGGTCTGCGTCGCTAAATTGCATGGGACCACGTTAACGCACCGTGTGGCAGCCGTCAACATGATCGTTCACGACACCGACCGCCTGCATGTGTGCGTAGGCGGTGGTTGGTCCGACGAACGTGAAGCCACGCTTCTTCAGGGCTTTGGCGAGAGTGACGGATTCGGGGGTGAACGCGGGCAGGTCGGCGATGTCGCGAATCGCAGGTCGCCGTCCCTTGGGGGAGTGAGACCAGACGAGCTCGTCGAGAGCGCCGGGCTCGGTGTCGATCATCGTGGCGACGATGGCGGCGTTGCGGATAGTCGCGTCGATTTTCGCGCTGTTTCGGATGATTCCGGAATCCGCCATGAGTCGAACGCGGTCGGCAGGCCCGAATCCGGCGATCACGTGCGGGTCGAAGTTGGCGAACGCAGTCCGCAAGCCTTCGCGGCGGCGAAGAATCGTAATCCACGAGAGACCGGATTGGAACGCTTCGAGCACGAGGCGTTCGAACATCTCGCGGTCACCGTGGACGGGAACCCCCCACTCGGTGTCGTGGTAGTCGATGTAGAGCGGGTCGTCGCCGCACCACCAGCATCGAGCGACACCGTCTGTTCCGACCCGCAGGGCGGTCATCGGTGGGCGATGCCCTCGTGGTCTAACAACCACACTTTCGTCGGGATGCCGTTTCCCCCGGAATACCCCGTGATCCGACCGTCACTCGCGAGAACCCGGTGGCACGGGATGATGATGGGAATGGGGTTTGCGCCGACCGCTCCTCCGACAGCGCGACCTGCCGTTGAACGTCCCGTTGTCATCCCGACGTCGCCGTAGGACCGAACGGCACCAAACGGGATTTCTGTCAGTGCGTTCCACACCGAGTTCTGGAACGGGGTCCCCGCCAACGAGACCGGAACGCTGAATTCGCGACGCTTTCCCACGAAGTATTCGCCCAGTTGGGTCACCGCCCGCTTGATGACCGCCGAACTCTTCGTAGGGGTTTCATCGTGCGGCAATTCACCGTCGCGTTCAATTGTCAGGCCGACAACCAATTCGCCGCGTGCGATGATTTCGAGTCGGCCGATGGGGCTGTCCATGCGGACGATGGAATCAAAATTTGTCATACGTGAAGATTAGTTTATGGGTTGCTAATTCAGTTTAAGTTTTATAACCTGTTAGTAATGTGGCGATATTCAAATCTGGGGAAAGATGTCATTATGGACATCCCCATCCGATATCTCGGTAATTCAGGCCTCCTTGTCTCGGCGGTAGGTCTGGGTTGCAACAATTTCGGACGCGTCGACACCCCTACGTTTACCGAAGACGGAACGGCCGAAGTCATGGTGGCCGCGATCGAAGCGGGAATCAACTTCTTTGATACCGCTGACATCTACGGTGCCGAATTCGGGCTGTCGGAACGCCTCATGGGCCCGGTCGTCGCGCAAGCCCGTGAGCGAATCGTCATCGCTACGAAGTTCGGACACACGGAATACGAAAGCCCGCTCGCGCACCTCGGCCCGGGTGGTTCACGCGCCTACATCCGAGCATCCATCGAGCAGTCTCTCGAGCGCTTACAGACGGATTTCATTGACTTGTATCAACACCACACCCCGGACCCTCGTGTTCCCATCGAGGAGACACTTGAGGCACTGAACGAGTTGATTGAGGAAGGCAAGGTCCGTCACATCGGCCACAGCAATTACACGGCCGATCAAGCCCGCCGTGCTCAGTCCGTCGCTAAGCGCCTTGGTTTGAAGACGTTTGTTTCTGCCCAAAATGAATACAACCTGCTCGCGCGTGGCGCGGAGAACGATATTCTCCCTGCCGCGCAGGACATTGGGCTCGGATTTTTGCCGTGGTTCCCGCTCTACAACGGACTGTTCACCGGAAAGTTCACCAGGGAGGGAGGCCCCGAGAATTCGCGAATCATGCAAACGCGCCAACATCTACATTCCGAAGCCCCGTGGGATGCGATGGAAAAGTTTGCGAAATTCTGCGCTGAACGTCGCATCACCATGCTGGAGGCGACAATTGGGTGGTTGTTGACCGTTCCAGGGATGTCGAGCGTGATCGCCGGAGCAACGACGGTAGTACAGGTTCGCGAAAACGCCGATGCCGCCGTCTCGTGGAGTCCGACGACCCGCGAATTCACCCAGATTGCCAACTTTTTTCCGCTCAAACCCTAGGGTTCGGCGGGCACAGCGAGCATCGCGCTTGCGTCAATTCCGAGCGCCGCGTTGAGGCTCGCGGCTTGTGTGTTGAGAACTGCCATGCGGGCAACGAGAGAGTTGTATTTGTCAATCACCTCGTTCAGTGCGATCCTCGATCGTTCCAGCCGCGTCGTGCGGCTCGCCAGGTCCTTGCGCTGGCGATCGAAACTCGAGGACGATGCGAAATATCCGGGTGAATCGGAATGGGAATTGAATGCCTTAATGTCATCGAGCAATGCACGGCGCTCGCGCTTGTAGGTTTTGAGCCCTGTCGTGACCTCGAGCTCTGCAGCAAGAATTTGGCTGCCAACGGATTCGATGCTGTTCGAGATTTCCGCGATGATGTTGGCGGACGACGCGGCGAGTTCGACACAGGCCCGGCGGTCGATAAAGTACCGTGCATAAACCGTTTCCAGTGCCGAAGTCACACTGGCAGATTCCGTTCCCATGATCGCGAACAATTCGGGGTCGCGCTCAGCGGGGGTCATCGATTCGTAGGTTGCGAGTCGACCGAGTAGCGCGGCGTTCGACACACTGTTGAACGACTTTTCGACCTCGGTACTGATGGCGGTGCGTTCAATCGCGTCGAGTCTGGCCCACACGGCGTGAAGGGCTTCGTGTGCCGCTACGACCGGCTCGAGGGTCGTCAGTGTGTCATCGGTGATGTCGAGCAAATGGATCGTGTCGTCGACCGATGCGTAGCACCCGAGGGCAGCGATTCCCGCCTCGCGATGTGGGCAGGCGTCGTCGAACGTGTCGGGAGTGTGCAGTGTGGGATTCGCGGCGAACAGATAAAAGCGTCCCGATGACGAGAGCCCAGCGAGAGTTGCGTAGTCATCAAGCCGGGCGGATTCGGCGACTTTCCCGACCACGAGCCAGTCTCGGACGGACGACACATTCGCGGACCCCCAGGCGACGAACGACAGAATCCCGAGTTGAACGACGACAGCCAGAATTCCGACGACAACACCGACGCGTCGACCGAACCCGGGCGCGAAGAAGCGTTTCACTCCTTCAGGCTATTGGCTAGTGTCCCGTGAGCGGTGCAAGCAGACGAGCGACAATCGACGGTCGCCCGGTGATTTTCTCTTCTTCGTCCGCCACCGTCATGCCGACCAGGCCAGCGTTCGCGCCCAAGAATCGGAGTGGCTCCGGCTCCCACGAAGGTGACCGGTGGTTCACCCAGGGGAGTTTGGTCAACGGCGTGGGGGTGCGGGTGATGAGATCGGCGAGGGTTCGTCCGGCAAGGTTGGTCGTCGACAGGCCGTCGCCCACGTAACCGCCCGCACCGCCGAGTCCCGTTGTGGGGTCGTAAGAGACGCTCGCGTGCCAGTCGCGCGGCACACCCAGCGGACCGCCCCAGCGGTGAGTGACCACCAATTGATCGGCGACCTGGGGGAACATCTCGCGCAGTGTTCGGGTGAGGTGCAGAAAAACGCCCTCGACGTGGTCATACTCGGGCTTGATGGCGGAATCCCAGTGATAGCGGGCACCGCGTCCCCCGAATGCGAAACGGTTGTCCGCCGTGCGTTGGCCATAGATGACGAGGTGTCGGCCGTCCGAGAACGTGTGTCCGTGTTCGATGCCGAGTTCGTCCCAGACGTGGTCGGGAAGTGGCTCGGTTGCAATCATGAGTGAATACAACGGAAGGACGCGACGCTTCGTCTGAGCGATGGACGCGCCGTAACCCTCGGTTGCATTGATGATGTGTGTGGCGCGAACCTTGCCGCGATCCGTGTGAACAATCCCCTGTTCCCACGAGGTCACGGCTGTTTCTTCAACGATGCGGGCGCCCCGCGACTCAACGATTTCGGCGATTCGGCGAACGAGCTTGGCGGGGTGAACCCGCGCGCAATCAGGGGTGAAGGTTGCACCGCGGGCGCCGGACGCTCGAACCTTGTCGGCATCCCACCACTCGAGCGCGTCGATACCCTGGGCCTTCGTTGCTGCAACTTCAGCGCGCAGTTCGCGTTCCTGAAGAGCGCTGCGGGCATAAATGATGGTTCCCTTGTGCACCCAGTCACAATCGATTTTTTCGGTTGTGACCACGCGACCGATTTCGGCAATGGTCTCGGACATCGCATCACGCAACGCCTTCGCGCGATCGAAACCGTACCGTTTGACGAGAGACGCCGTCGACTGGGGGAACAGTGCGCTTGCCCAACCTCCGTTCCGCCCGGACGCGCCGAAACCGGCAATGTGTTTCTCAATCAGCATGATCGAGAGTTGCGGGTTTGCCTTCTGCAGATAGTACGCGGTCCACAGACCCGTCAGGCCGGCCCCCACGATGGCGACATCAACTATGGTGTCGCCGTCGAGGGCCGGCCTCGGGGTGAGGTCGACCGCCTCGTGCCAGAACGAGACGGAACCCATTGTTTAAAGCAGCTTCGTCGCGCCGACCAAAACCTCGCGGAGGATTTGCTCGATCTCGTCAAACTCGCGCTGCCCAATTGTGAGCGGTGGAGCGAGCTGGATGACGGGGTCGCCTCGGTCGTCCGCGCGGCAATAGAGCCCCGCGCTGTACAGAGCCTGCGACAGGTAGCCACGCAGCAAGCGCTCGGCTTCCTTGTCGTTGAAGGTTTCCTTGGTGACCTGATCCTTGACGAGCTCGATGCCGTAGAAGTACCCGGCGCCGCGGACGTCACCGACGATGGGGATGTCTTTCAACTTCTCGAGAGTCGACTTGAACGCCGGGGCGTTCCGACGAACGTTCCCGTTGAGGTCTTCCTCTTCGAAGATGTCGAGGTTCTCCATCGCGACAGCGGCCGAGACCGGGTGTCCACCGAAGGTGTACCCGTGGTAGAACGCGGTCGTGCCGTGCTTGAAGGGTTCGTAGATGCGGTCCGAAATAATCGTTGCACCAATAGGCGAGTAACCCGAGGTCATCGCCTTGGCACACGTGATCATGTCGGGGACATAATCGAAGGCGTTACACGCGAACATCTCACCGATTCGGCCGAATGCACAAATAACTTCGTCCGAGATCATGAGGACGTCGTACTGGTCGCAGATCTCGCGAACGCGCTTGAAGTAACCGGCCTGGGGCGGGAAACATCCTCCCGCGTTCTGCACGGGCTCGAGGAAGACGGCCGCAATGGTGTCGGGGCCCTCCATCTGAATCATGCGTTCGATTTCGTCTGCGGCCCAGAGTCCGAAGGCTTCTTCGGACTCGACGCCGTGGTATCCCTGTTCCTTGGCACGATAGATGTTCGTGTTCGGAACGTGGAATGCTCCGGGAACGAGTGGCTCGAATGCCGCCTTGATTCCCGGGAGTCCCGTGATCGCGAGAGCACCCTGGGGGGTGCCGTGGTAGGCGATGTTGCGCGCGATGACCTTGGTCTTCATCGGCATGCCCTGAATTTTCCAATACTGCTTGGCCAACTTCCAGGCTGTCTCGACTGCTTCGCCACCACCGGTCGAATAGAAAACGCGGTTGAGGTCGCCCGGTGCGTAGTCCGCGAGGCGGTCGGCGAGCTCGATCGCCGAAGGGTGCGCGTAGCTCCAGAGCGGGAAGAACGCAAGCTCTTCCGCCTGCTTCGCGGCGGCCTGTGCCAAACGCTTGCGACCGTGACCAGCGTTAACAACGAAGAGCCCGGAGAGACCGTCGATGTACTTCTTGCCGCTCGAATCCCAGATGTGGTGACCTTCACCCTTGGTGATGATTGGAACACCCTTACCGGATTCCATTCCTGACTGGCGGGCGAAGTGCATCCAGAGGTGGTCTTTCGCCATCTTCTGTAACGGGTCTTTCATGACCTCGCGATGGGACAGAACTTTTCCTTCGGCAGGCGCTTTCGCTTTCACGACCTTTTTCGTCGCCGGCTTCGCCGGTTTTACTGCCTTTGGCTTCCTCGATAGTAACGTCATGTCTTTCCACTCCTCGTGTTTGCGGGAACTACAACGTTCCCCAGTTGTACTGCTGTTTCTTTAGTTGTAGATAGGTGAAAACTTCGGTGTCGACCACGCCCGGCACGGTTCGAATTGTCCCGTTGAGTAGGCCAAGCAAGTCCCTGTCGTCGGTGCAAACAACTTCAACCATGATGTCAAACGAACCCGCCGTAAGAACGACATATTCGACGGCTCCGAAAGTCGACAGCGCATCGGCGACAACGCGCGCGTCACCGGTGGTGCGAATCCCGATCATTGCTTGACGGTTGAATCCCATCTGAAGAGGATCCGTGATGGCGACGATTTGCATGACGCCTGATTCAATCAACTTCTGAACTCGCTGACGCACAGCGGCCTCGGATAAATCAACGGCACGCCCAATATCTGAATATGATTTGCGTCCGTCGGTCTGCAGCTGTTCGACGATTGCGCGCGACACATCATCGAGTGTCGACGGGCGCACGTTGTTGACCATGAACTGATTCTGACGGTAAAACGGGTAAAAATCAAGTGATTTCGTCGTGAAACACGAAATTCACTGAGGAAATTCGAAGAATTAGTGCTGGAAACTGCGGCGCCGAGTGATTATTGTGGAGACATGACTAAAACATTGAAGAACTTCATCAATGGTGAACTCGTCGACTCGCGCGGCAAGGACACCATCGACCTCGTCGACCCCGTCACCGGAGACGTCTATGCGAAGTCGCCCGTTTCGAACGACGCTGACGTGGATTCGGCATACCAGGCCGCTGCTGCCGCGTTCGAAGAGTGGGGCGAGACTACTCCGAGCGAACGCCAAAAAGCGCTCTGGCAGATCGCCGATGCAATGGAAGCCAAGGCCGACGAATTCGCCGCCGCCGAGGTCCAGGACACCGGTAAGCCCATCGCCCTCACGTTGAGCGAAGAAATCGCCGTCGGTGTTGACCACATTCGATTCTTTGCGGGTGCTGCACGAAACCTCGAAGGTCGTGCCGCGGGCGAGTATATGAAGGACCACACGTCGATCATTCGCCGCGAGCCCATCGGTGTTGTCGGTCAGGTCACTCCGTGGAACTACCCACTCATGATGGCGATCTGGAAATTTGCGCCGGCACTTGCCGCGGGAAACACCACCGTGCTCAAGCCGTCGGACACGACTCCTCAGTCGACGCTCTTGCTCGCGCAGGTTGCACAAGAATTCCTTCCGAAGGGCGTCATGAACGTTGTCGTCGGTGACCGCACCACGGGTGCCGCGATGACCGCGCACAAGATTCCACAGATGGTGTCCATCACCGGTTCGGTTCGCGCCGGAATGGAGGTCGCAAAGTCGGCCGCTGCCGATGTCAAGCGGGTTCACCTCGAACTCGGTGGTAAGGCTCCCGTCGTTGTGTTTGACGACGCCGACATCGCCCGCGCAGTTGAAGGCATCGCTACCGCTGGTTACTTCAACGCAGGTCAGGACTGCACCGCGGCAACTCGCGTGCTCGTTCACGCCAAGGTTCACGATGAGTTCGTCGCCGCGATGAAGGAATACGTTCAGGCCAATGTCGCAACGGGAATCCCGACCAATGAGGACATCCTCTACGGTCCCGTCAACAACGTGAACCAGTTCGATCGCGTGATGGGAATTCTGGGCGACCTCCCCAACAACGCTGTCGTCGAGACGGGCGGACACCGTCAGGGCACCGAGGGCTACTTCATCGAGCCGACCATCGTGTCCGGCCTCAAGCAGACGGACTGGATCATCCAGAACGAGATCTTCGGCCCGGTCGTAACGGTTCAGAAGTTCAAGGACGAGGCCGAAGCGCTCTCCTGGGCAAACGGCGTCGAGTACGGGCTGGCATCGTCGGTCTGGACAAAGGACCACGCGCGCGCGATGCGTTTCGCCAAGCACCTCGACTTCGGTGCGGTGTGGATCAACACGCACATCCCGATCGTTGCCGAGATGCCCCACGGTGGCTTCAAGCACTCGGGATACGGCAAAGACCTGTCGATGTACGGGTTCGAGGACTACACGCGCATCAAGCACGTCATGTCCTACATCGGCGAGTAAACACGTCACGAACGGCGGCGGTTCTGCACAGGACCGCCGCCGTTCTGTCGTTTCACGCAAAGAATGTGCCACCGTTGCGCGGTGACCGCCGCCCATTTCCCTGTCGTCGGCGTCGTCGCACCGATGGCGATGGCCGGGCTCGTCTGGGGTGTAACGGGGTCGTCATTCGCCCTGCTCGGAGCCGTTATCGCGCCGACGATGGTGATTGCGCATCATTTCGACGGAGTTAGGCGGGCCGCCAAAGAAACTCAAAGAACCGAATCCGCGCGCGCCCGAGGGCACAGTGCCCAACGGGAGGCCAGCATCCTGCGGGAATCCCAGCGGATTGCCGACGCGAACCGCGAGCATCCGTCGATTGCCGACATCACTCGAAACCCGGAATGGGTGCCCGCCCGAAACGGTGACACAGTGGTCCGCGCGGGGCGCCAACCGGATGGTGCCCCGTGGCTTGTCGATGTTGCAGGGGGAGTTGCCGTCATCGGAGCCGGACCTGTCGCGGACGCCGTGTGGACGTCACTTCTTGTTCACGCAACCGCGCAACTCGGAACCCCGCACGACAGTGGTCCGCCGGCCCGGTGGGCGAACGGATCGTCGATCGCCCGCGGAGAGACAACCGAGGTCGCCCTCGTCATTCGATGTTCGGGTCAGAGAATTGATTCCGTCACCGAACGAGGTTCGCTTCCAACCCGCGCTGATTTTGTGCCTGACGACGTTGCGGGCGCTGAAGGCATTCTGACGGGAATCGCGCGAATCAATCGAACGCCGCTGGATGTCACCTTGAGCTCGGACACCCCCCACGTGCTCATCGCGGGTCGTACAGGGTCAGGGAAATCCCACGCGCTCACCTCTCTCGTCGTCGGGTGGGCGCGTCGCTTCACGCCCGCCGAGTTCCAGTTCGTCGGGATTGATTTCAAGGGTGGCGCGACGCTGGGTCCGCTCGGCGGACTTCCTCATCACGTTGCGACGCTCACTGATTTAACAATTGCCGATGTGCCTCGCGCGATTGCGGGATTAAGCGCCGAGATTCGTCGACGCGAGGCTGAATTCGTTGCGCAAGGCGTCGTGTCAATCGAGAACGCGCGGGGCATCCCGCGATTGGCCATCATCGTGGACGAGGTGCATCAATTTCTGCGCCAATTCCCCGAGTCCCACGATGTACTCGCGGACATCGCTCGGCGTGGTCGCTCGCTCGGAGTACATCTCGTCCTTGCCGTCCAGCATCCGAGTGGCGTCCTGCGCGATGCGGTGCTGGCAAACATTCCCGTTCGGATTTGTCTCGCGATGAACACCCTCCACGATGTCATTCACGTGCTGGGACGAGCCACATCTGTTGCGCCGGCACGAGGTAGATGCCTGGTTACGCTCGGTGACGGTTTGGTCCACGACGTTGACGTTCCTTCCGTCGATGTGACCGAGGTGGGTGCGTTGGCGAGAGACCACATCTCTGAGCCACCGTGGCGAAGGGCATTGACGAGTCCGGTGCCGCGAGACGGTCGAATCGGGTTTGGGCTCGTGGACGATGTCGGCAACGCGTGCTACCGCGTTGCCGAGTGGAAACCGGATGACGGTGATATCGCCGTTGTCGGCGACCGCGGTTCCGGGCGCACGGAAACGCTGCGCGCTTTAGTCGCTGGGCGTTCTGCTACATGGGTGGGGAATACGCACGATCTCGATGGTGATGCCCGCATCGTGGTGATCGACGACGTGGACAGGATTGTGGACGCAATGACACCCAGCGAGGCCAGCAGCTTTTTCGATGCGATTCGGAAAGTTCGCCACGCGTCGCCGCCAGTCGTCGTTCTGGTGTCGAGCCGTCATCCATTGCCACGGGCATTCGGGTCGGTTCGCACCGTGATCACACTGCGGACGGCAACCCTCGAGGCTCATCGCGCGACCGGTGCTCCGCCGGAAACGTTCGACCCTGCCGCCGCACCCGGAGTGGGAACGTGGCGAGGTCTTCGATTTGTGCTCTACGCGAGAACGGACTCGAGCGACACCGCGTCGAGGCCATGAGCAACGGCAACCGGTTCGTTGGTGAGTCGGCCATCGTGTGTGTTGAGCCCGAGAGCAAGCGACGCATCGGCACGCAGGGCGTCTTTCCACCCCTTGGCGGCAAGTGCGCGAACATACGGCGCGGTCGCGTTCGTCAAGGCGTGTGTGGACGTCTGCGGCGCAGCCCCGGGCATGTTCGCGACACAGTAAAAGATTGTGTCGTGAACGGCGAATGTTGGTTCGCTGTGAGTCGTTGCGTGCGAGTCCTCAAAGCAGCCACCCTGGTCGATTGCGATGTCGACGAGAACACTGCCCGGCTTCATCTTTTTCACGATTGCGTTGGTGATGAGTTTCGGTGCTTTCGCGCCGGGAATAAGAACCGAGCCGATAACCATGTCGGCATTGATCGCAGCTTTTTCGATTTCGTAGGCGTTTGACGCGAGAGTCTGAACCCGACCCGCGTACAAGGCGTCGAGTTCGCGCAGGCGCTGGACGTTGGTGTCCAACACCGTCACGTTCGCACCGAGGCCGACGGCCATCGCAACGGCACTGGTTCCAGCAACGCCACCACCGAGGACCACGATGTTTGCCGCGTGGGTTCCGGGGACGCCAGAGACGAGGAGCCCGGTTCCGCCGTTGGGGCGAAGCATCGCGTTCGCGCCAACAATCACGGACAGCCGGCCAGCGACCTCACTCATGGGAGCGAGGAGAGGGAGTGCTCGCGTGGGAAGCTGCACCGTCTCGTAGGCGATGGCGGTGACTTTCGCATCAAGAAGCGCTTTCGTCAAGTGTTCTTCGGCCGCGAGGTGGAGGTAGGTAAAGAGAAGCATGCCTTCGCGGAAGTAGGAGTATTCGCTTTCGATGGGCTCTTTGACCTTAAGGATCATGTCGCCCGCGGCCCAGACCTTCGCAGCGTCCTTTTCAATCTCAGCGCCCTGCTTCACGTATTCGGCATCCGTGATGTTGCTGCCCAGGCCGGCGCCGGCCTGAATCAGAACTGAATGCCCGGCGGACACGAGGTCCTTCACCCCGGCTGGTGTGATTGCGACGCGATATTCGTTATTTTTAATTTCGGCGGGAACGGCAATCCGCATGGTGTGTCTCCTGTGACAATCGAGTTGTGGGGAATCCCTCTGTCATTATGGCGATTCGCGAGGGATTTCGCAACGAAATCGGGATAAATCTGCGAAATTAGTTTCTTTGTTGCCTCAGTCTGGGGAAAATCGCCGTGTACGGCTATTTTGTGTCAAGGATTGTGCCAGTATCCGACATACGCGGGAATGACAGAGCAGTTGCCCGCCGACGCCTGAAAGCGAACGCCTAGATACTGACGGTAAGTCGCCCGACGGTCTTATTGCCGCCGGTAATCGTTTCGACGAGTTCGTCGATGAGGGCCTCAGCGACGGAACGCTTTATCACACCGTGACGCGCGAGCAGGGTGACCGCGGCGGCGGTGTTCGCGCGATCTGAGCCGTCGAGACACTTGATGGCGACAGCGATTCCCTCGCGGGCGATGATGAGCACGCCCTCTGCGCCGATCTTGGCAATCGCATCGGTGCTGTCGATCACCCGCGTGTTATCGCGACCCGGACCGTCCAGCGCCCACGCGTTCGCGCGAATCGCATTGACGAGGCGCTCGGCATCGGCATCGTGCCCGTCGGTAGTCCGCGCGATGCCCGTCCCGAGCTCCCGAAGACTCATGCCGTAGAGAGGCGCTCCGCACCCATCCACCGCTGGCCACACCGTTTTCGCACCTGTGAATTCTTCGACGACCTCTCGGATGAGCACCTGCAGGGGGTGTTCTGGCTCGAGGTAGGTCGTCGTATCCCACCCGTTGGCGACGCACGCCCGCAGGAACGCCGCGTGCTTGCCCGAACAGTTCATCGTGATTCGTTGCGGTCCCTCGCCCTTGGCGATTCGTTCGGCCTTCTCGTTGTATCCAAGAGGCCACGCGGCCGGGCAGCCGAGGTCATCGACACTGAGGTGGTCGTGCGCGAGCATCTCTTCGATTGCGTCGGTGTGACGATGTGAGCCGCAGTGGCTTGCGCAAGAGAGAACCAGTTCGACGCCGTCGAGTTCTGCGCCGGCTCGGAGTGCGGCAATGGCCTGGAACGGCTTGAGCGTCGAGCGCGGAAAAATGGTGGCGTCGATGTCACCGCCGGATTCGATCACCGAACCGTCACGGTCGATGACCACGAATGCACCAATGTGACGCGATTCGACCAAACCGTTGCGGTCGAGAGAAGCGAGTTCGACGCACCCCTCAACCGACAGAGGGTGCATTATCGAGCGGACAGGGCTTCGTCGATGATGGACACCGCATCGAGCAACAGTTCGTCGCTCATGACGACCGGGGGCAGGAATCGCAAGACATTTCCGTAAGTTCCCGCCGACAGCAGCAGAAGCCCC
>Ga0114963_10002420_pt1 | contig 12804 bp, 12 predicted proteins | sample C_131016_EF_Meta_FD_87019 | JGI IMG/M metagenome (GOLD analysis project Ga0114963, IMG submission 87019) | Freshwater microbial communities from Lake Croche, Canada to study carbon cycling - C_131016_EF_MetaG | ecosystem: Environmental > Aquatic > Freshwater > Lake | place: Lake Croche, Canada...
AGAGAGTGGGTTTACTATAGTTGAGACTTTGATTGTTCTTGCTGTCGTTGGAGCTCTTGCAGTTTCAATTATGATTTCAATGTCTGGCAGAATAACGAATGCAAGAAAAAAGGATGGGATATCACAATTAGAGTCTCAGCTTAGAATTTTAGCTCAAGACGTGTCTAATGGATCTTTCTCATCAGGCGCTATTTCATGCGATCAAGTGGGTGGTGTTTTTTTTGCTAATAACTCAGGCCCTGGAACTTCTTTCGGGAAAGGTGGAACTGCGAGTTCAAGCTATGATTGTGTTTATGCTGGTAAAAAAATAACTTTCTTTAGTACTTTTTACACAGTTGATACTATGGCTACTGCCGAAGGCGCTGAGATCACCTCTTTAACTCCAAGCACGACTCCAGTTGTGAGTGGAGATCAGGTTAAGCGTGCTTACCCCGATTCGATGAAGCTCAAAAACAATCCGACACCATTTTATATTTTTAATGCTAATAATTATAATGCATCGACATTGCCGACCTTTACTACAGGGCAACAGAAAGTAGTTTTCACGAATTCCATAAGTAATCCACCTAGCATGTTACCGAGCTCAATCCTTGCTTGTTTTTACAACAGTAATGTTTTGTCAAGTATTTCCATAAATCCCAACAACACCATCGAAACAAAATTAATCGATAGCTCATGCTAAAGAATAAAATCAATCAAGCAGGCGAGACGATTGTAGAGGTGCTGATTTGCATCGCAATACTTTCGCTTGGGTTTACTTCAGCATTTCTGATTTCAAATCAATCCACCGCTACCACGAGACAGAATGAAGCCAAATATCAAGCCCAACTCTATGCACAACAGCAAATCAATCTTTTGAAAAATTATGTTAACGTAAGTAGCAGTGTGCGATCACGGGTTGCACCATTTTATTTGAGTGTATCTGGAGGGGTAATTGTAATGAATGGAAGTGCGCCTGTGTTAATTGCAACAAATGGAGGAACAGCGGGTCTTTATTACTGCGTTGATGTAAGCAACTTAGGCAGATACGACAACAACGGTAATCCTGGTGCCGCTGGAGGTAGGGGTATTAATTACTTTAAAATAACGGTTTCATGGGATACTAATCCTGCTAGACCCTGTAATTGGGCGTCACCCAATCATTCATTAGGCACGATAAGAGAGTATTATGCTGCGTAAAAATAATAAAGGTTTTACTATTGTAGAAACAATGATAGCGGTAGCGGTATTTACCTTTATTGCTGGTATTGCGACTGTTGTAACAATTCAATTAAGTAAAAGCTATCAGCAGGGTATTACACGGTCGAAGCTAGATACTGCGGCAAGAAATATTAATTATCTTTTTACCGAAGCAGTTCAATATACGACCAACCCTATGGCTACTCCAGTTAGTGCTACCGGAAGTGGATTTCCTGGTGGTGGAGTTTGGAAGGTGTGGTGTGCAGGCAATTATCGTTTTTCCTGGAGAGTGTCCGCTAACGCGACCATCTATAAAGATAGCCTGTATGAAGATCAGATAACTAATCAAAGTAATTGCAGTGTAGACCCCTTTAGTCTAACCGGATCAACAACCCAGCTTTTGACCCCTCCCGGTTCGTTTATTTCACTATTTGATATAACAAATAATTCAAATAATTGGGACTTAAGGATGGCTATCGCAAGCGGAGATATTAATTCTTTCCGAAATAATACAGTTACCGCAGACAGTACCACCACTCCAATTACTATTCCAATCTGCAACGACTTAAGTCTTAGTAATTTTTCTTTTTGTGGCGTAGTGTATTATGATAATAACGTAAGTAGTTTGGTGAAATAAATGAGATATCAAAAACAAGATCAAGTAGGGGCAGCCAGTTTACTCTTTACTCTTATAATGATAATTATAATAAGTCTTCTGGCTATTGGTTTTTCCGTTATTACAACCAATGATCAAAAAGAAACTTTAAATAAAAACCTAGCTTCCAATACAGAATATGCAGCCCAGAGTGCCATAAACAGTGTCGTCGAAGGAATTACAGCTAAAAACTCTCTAGTAGCAGGATCTAAAAACACCTGCCAGACTAATTTGAATAATGGTATTATTCCGTCTTTCCCTGGAACCAATACGTCTATTTCTTGCGTAAAGTGGACTTATAATCCAACGAGTCTTTTATATAACGCTACAAATGCTGCGAGCACGGTTATTAATCCCCAAACATCCAGTGCATCTCCGGCACCAACAACAATGACTGAACTTGATATTGCATGGTCATTAATCTCAGGTCAGGCTCTGTATTCCTCTCCTTCATTATCGAATCTAGGCAGCGCAACCTCAGGAAAATTCCCTCTACTAAAAATCGTTACTTCCAATACAGATATGAGTAATTTTAAAATAACCTATGTATATCCTACGAACGATACAACTGCCCCTAGCGTAAATAACATAAGTGGATCAGCAATAAGTATAGTTAAAACTAAATGTTCCTCAACGTCTACCTGTAGTGTTAAGATCAGCGGATTTAATTCATCATCTGGCTGGCGTGGTGACTCTGCGCGATGCTCGACCCCATCTAGCTGTGGACTTATAAGTGTAACAATTCTAGATGGCTCGGCAGCTGCTATAACTATTAGTGGAATGGATAATGCCGGATCGGGTATTACCTTAGCTGATTCCCAAGTTCAAATTGATGCGACGGCGGTGAATGGGAGTTCAGTAAAAAGATTGATTGCCGGATATACGATTAACCAGAGTTCCGGCTGGTCTCCTTCTTTTGTAGCAGGGTCATCGCAAGTATTAGGAAAGAATTATAAATATGATTTCCCGGGCGGTACTTCACCATCTAATTCAGGACCCGCTAGTTCGACGATTTATTTTTGAGAATATTTTTTTCGGTGAAAATCTTTGTGTATAGATTTTAGATGCGGATCTGTTATGTGCGTATATATTTGAGTAGTCGATATATCACTGTGCCCCAGCATTGATTGCACGCTTCTGATATCAGCTCCATTCATTAGCAAGTCTGTCGCGAAACTGTGTCGCATTGTGTGTGGACTCACTTTTTTGGTAATTCCAGCGAGAAGGGCATAACGAGCAATTATTCTCTGGATACTGCGAGCCGTTAATCTTCTGAAGTTACCAGTGGTATCAGTATTCTTATGCCCGCTATAGCTAATAAAAAGGGCAGGAAGGTTATCTGTTCGTAGGTTGAGATATCTTTTGATCCATTCGGCCGCTTCATCGCTAACAAAGATGGGGCGATCTTTTTGGCCTTTACCGCGCACCATAAATTCTTTTCGTTCAAGATTGATATGGTTTCGGTCTAAATTTACGAGTTCTGAAACACGAAGTCCTCCGCTAAAAAGGAGTTCAAGTATCGCTCTATCTCTAAGACCTGATTCGTCGTCTATCTTAGGTTGACTCATTAGTGCTTCAATTTCTTCGGCATTTAAAAAACTTACCTGCGACCGTTTAACTCTTGCAAGTTCTATTTGATCAGTCGCAAGCGCATCGATATTTCTTTTATGGCAAAACTTAAGGAAACTTCTTAGAGCAATAAGATGATAGTTTTGAGTTGCTTTGCTGAGCTCACTTGATCGATCGGATCCAAGTTCATAAAGCCATAATCGCCATTTTCGCACTAATTCCGGTGTTATATCCGAAATTTTAATGTCACCCGAGAAATCGATGAGTCTACTTAGATAGTGCCGGTAGTTTTCTATCGTACGCTTTGAGCGATTTTGCTCAATTGCCAGATATTCAAGATATTGCTGGATTACTTCTTCGGCATTCATATATTCATTTTACGTTATTTTTTCAATTTATATCTTGAATGTCTTATAACTAAACTCACGAAATGTTACAATCAAAGAGATAAATAATTAAATAAAAGAGGAATTTTGATGGAAAAAACACTTATTGTACTAAAACCTGACGCAATAAAAAGAGGCTTAATCGGTGAGGTACTGTCAAGATTTGAAAAAGTGGGCCTTAAGGTTGTTGGCATGAAGATGCTTCGTCCCTCCAAAGATCATTATCACTATCACTACGAAACTGTGGGCAAGGTTATTTCGCGTCGTGGACAAGATGTATTTGACGTAACGTTGGACTTTATGATGGAAGGCCCGGTTGTAGCAGTAGTACTGGAGGGCATAGAAGCCGCAGAACTCGTCAGGAAGATGGTAGGCGCCACTGAACCTAAGTCGGCACTTCCCGGCACTATACGAGGCGACTATACGCATATTAGTTATGCATATGCTAATAACGTATCTAAATCGAGCATTGCTAATATTATTCATGCATCTGGTGATGCCGAGGAAGCAAAGCTTGAAGTAGCACATTGGTTTAAGCAAGATGAATTATTTGATTACACCACTAACGCCGAAGAGCATACCTTACCTAAAAAGAAGAAATAACTAATAATGGTGGCCCGGGAGGGAATCGAACCCCCAACACCCACCTTAGGACGGTGGTGTTCTATCCGTTGAACTACCGGACCATATATAGATGATAGTATACCACCCCAAAGGTTCACGAAAGAGCCTTTGACGAGTACAATATATGAGTAATATGAAGAAGAAGACTGATAAGAAGAAATATTTCTCAGATCAATTCGATGACGAAGTAATGCTTCTGATGTTTCGAAAACACCCTGTAGTTATGAGGAAAGAGATTCTAATTGCATCGGTCTTACTGCTTCTTGGGGTTATCCCTGCGCTCGTTGTTCCCACTTATGCAGTATTCTTTGGTGGTCTCGGGCTCGGTTTTACGCTCTCTTTTTTAGTGATGTTTTATGCGTGGATTGGCTGGCATTTTACGGTTTATATTGTGACAGATCAACGATTAATGCAGATTAATCAAAAGGGCTTATGGAAGAGAAGCGTAGTAGATATAGGGCTCGATAAAATTCAAACTGTTTCTTATGAAATAAAAGGTTTACAGGAAACTCTCTTTCGATTTGGTACAATAGTAATACAGACTTACGTTGGTGAGCTTGTCATTCATGACGTACATCATCCAAGACAAATACAGAAAAAACTGTCACACATCCTAAGAGAGCTAGACATTAATTTTAGTAGCCCATCAATTAATAAAGAAGAAGTATGAATAAAAAAGAGTTAAATCCACCAAAACAAGGAGAAAAAAAGATAAGAGCTTTCTTGACGCATAAAAATAAAAGAAAAACTACAAGCCTGGAAGGTGATCAACCTATTCCACGCATCACTGATGAAAATATCGGAGACCATAGAGAGCAGATTCTCAAAACCGCGCGAAAATTTATTTTTCCACTTCGTCATTCTCGGCATAAGATTGTCACGACAACTATCATTATTCTTGTTCTTGCATTCATGAGCTTCAGTACAGTTGTGCTTCTTGATCTCTATAGATATCAGGGTACGAGTACTTTTTCCTATCAAATAACAAAAGTCGTTCCATTGCCAATCGCTCGCGTGGGAAACAAAATGGTCTATTACGAAAACTACCTTTTTGATCTTCGACACTATATTCATTATTTCCAATCCCAGCAACAGGTGGATTTTAATTCAGCTCAAGGAAAAGCGCAGCTGAATAATCAGAAAAAACAGTCACTAAATTCTGCGGTAAACTTTGCATATATCAAAATAATTGCTAAACAAAAACATATTTCAGTAGCGAGTAAGGATATTGACGCACAAATACAGATGCTAAAAGAACAAAGTAAGCTTGGGAATGATAATAAAACGTTTGAAAATGTCCTAAAACAGTACTGGGGCTGGTCGGTGTCAGACTTCAGGCGGAGTATTGAACAAGAGATATTAACAAATAAGATTGTCGATGTACTTGATACGACTGCGCAACAAAAAGCAAGTACAGCATTAGCAGCTATCAATGCTGGACAGGATTTTAGCACGGTTGCAAAACTGTATTCGGATGACACTTTGACAAAAGATAGTGGAGGCGTGCTTTCTATTTCTATCAGTAAAAATGACAAGACGGTACCTGCTCAGACTATTGATGCTCTATTTAAATTGAAATCAAACCAAACTTCCGGAATTATTAACCTAGGTTATGGACTTGAAATTGTTAAAAATCTTGGTGAACAAAATGGAAAAATGAAAGCAGCCCATATTTTCATTAATTTCCAGCCAATAGATAAGCTACTTACTCCCTACAGGGATAAACAGCCGCCAGTTACCTACATAAAAGTCTAAATATGGTGACAATTGGGCGCATTGCAAAACGCGCTCATCTCTGTTACGATAATCATTGCTTATATTTGCATGGGCTCGTGGTGTAGAGGCCTAACATGCCTCCCTGTCACGGAGGAGATCGCCGGTTCGAATCCGGTCGGGCCCGCCAGCTTTATATGCTTTTGAATGACTCACTCGTGAGTCATTTTTTAATTTATATAATTTTCAATCTGTTATTATAGAGGTACATAATTTTTTGCCGATATAGCTCAGTTGGTAGAGCGGCGCTTTCGTAAAGCGTAGGTCAGCGGTTCGATCCCGCTTATCGGCTCCATGCGGGTATCGTATAGTGGCCAATATGTAGCCTTCCCAAGGCTGAGTGCTGGGTTCGATTCCCAGTACCCGCACCAAAGCTTAAGTATTAATATAAGTATTTTTTAGTATTTTTTGATAAGATATTAGGAGAATGATGGATGTTCGTTAGGGATTGAGAACAGGAAAACAGATGTTTACGAAAAAATATTTTCAAGATAGACCAGTTTTGTTTCTTAATTTAGTTGTTGTATTGGGTGCTGCAATTAATTTGATTGCAACGTTGCTCCTTATTGATACTTCAAGAACTGCTGCGACAGTTCGTTATGAATCTACTCTTGGACTTGGTGGATTCCCCAAAGGGACACCGATAGATCTTTATAGTTTTGCGGTTGTAACAATAATCGTTACTTTTGTTTCAATTTTTATGAGTGCTCGTCTTTATACACAAAAAAGATTATTAAGTCTCGTAGTATTAACCCTTGCAATCGTTGCGTTACTCTTTAATTTAATCGTAGCGCAAGCTATTTTAAATCTTCAGTAAATATATATGAAATTAATTGAAATTCCATTAGTAAGAGATCGCGATAAGGTATATAGATGGTTCGAAAGAGTGCCTGGTATATTAAGTTGGTCTGTTTTGGCACTTCCTTTATTGCTAAGTATTATCAGTACAACTTTGGCTGCTTATTTCATCCTCTCATATTTACTTCTTTGGGTGCTTAAGGCTGTTGCGCTCAATATTCGAATGATCCAGGGGTATAGAAAAATTAATGAAAGCATGGCGTATGAATGGAATAAATTGCTTAATGAGCTTGATAATCCAAAAAAGACGTATCTTCAGTATGAACAGGGCATTTCTCCTTCATGGCATTTAAAAAATATTCAAAGTATAGAGATACGCGAATCACGCCTTTACCAAAAGGATGTATATAATGCGGTTATAATTGCCGTTTATAACGAAAGTAGAGATATTCTTGAGCCCACCATCAAAAGTATTCTGCAATCCTCGTATAACCATAAGAAGTTAATTATACTTTTTGCTTTCGAGAAGAGAGGCGGGGAAGAAGTTAAGCAAAACATACAGGACCTAGTTGATGAATATAAAGGTGAGTTTTATCATTTAGGGGCAGTAGAGCATCCTGAAGATCTTCCCAATGAAGTCATAGGTAAAGGAGGGAATATTACCTTTGCCGGCCGCCATCTAAAGGAGCTTCTTGACGAAAAAAGTATTAATTATGAGCATGTTATCGTGACTACGCTGGATGCAGACAACCGACCACATCCAGAGTATTTTTCAGCGTTAACCTATGCATACATCGCTTGCCCAGATTATATTCACACATCTTTTCAACCGATCTCAATGTTTACGAATAACATATGGGATGTTCCGGCACCTATGCGCGTTATTGCAACAGGTAATTCTTTTTGGAATATCGTACTTGCACTTAGGCCACATATGCTCAGAAATTTTGCTTCGCACTCTCAGAGTATGCAAACACTTATTGATACAGACTTTTGGAGTACCCGTACAATTGTTGAGGATGGCCATCAATACTGGAGAACGTATTTCACCTATGACGGTAATCATGACGTACACCCAATACTTATACCAATCTATCAAGATGCTGTATTGGCCGCTACCTATACTAAAACACTTAAGGCACAATTTATTCAGGTTAGGAGATGGGCTTGGGGTGCTAGTGATATAGCATACGTATTGCAGATGGGCTGGAGAAGAAAGAACAGAATAAACAAAGCTGATTTATTCATGAAAACTGCACGATTGATTGAAGGGCATGTTTCGTGGGCAACCGCATCTCTGCTGTTGCTGCTTGGTGCCTTTGTGCCCCTGTATCTATCTCCGCACTCAAGCACTAGTCTCGTTGCGCATCAATTGCCAATTATTGCCAGTCGCATTCAAACGGTTGCCATGGTTGGCATGTTTATAGGTATCTATTTAAGTATTCGGCTACTTCCGCCAAAACCACCTCGTTACAAAACGCGGCACCAAGTATACATGATCCTCCAGTGGGTCTATCTCCCCGTAACTACAATTGTATACAGTGGCTTCGCAGCCCTGTACTCGCAAACAAGATTATTGTTCGGCCGCTATTTGGGTAAGTTTGACGTTACGGAAAAAGTAGTAAAAAAATAGTTCTATTGAAATTTTAGTGCGCGCCGCACATCGTTTGGTAATTTAAGATTTGTTCGATACGAGTTATATTTAATAGCACTCGCTGCATCAAAGTTTTTTAAAACCCGTATTGCAGTTATTGAAATATTTTCCGAGCTGAGCAGTGCAATCATGGGTTTAGTTTTTAGACAATGTCGTAAAATAGTCTCGCAAAGGTAATGGGCTGTTTCGATTTGTTTCGGCAGGTGATCAATTGATTGGAATATGCTTATAAAAAGCTTATCTCTAAGGAAGGGTTCATGATCTCCATTTTTCTTTTTGACAAGGAAGCACTCCTCTAGTTTAACCGCTTCTTCGCTGGTTACTATTGCATGGCAATTGAGGCATTCTCTCCGACGCCAAGTTGAGTGTTCTTTCCCCCGAGGACGGGTATTAGTGACTTTTGTTTTTCCGTTACAATAAATACATTTCATGTCTATATATTGTCATATAGCTATAGAAAATCAAAGTGGAAAAAAGGACGTTTCCTGTGGGAAACGTCCTTATAATCTAGTGCTAACTTATCTTAGTTTGAGCTGATCGCTGCCCGACGCATGCGTCGGATACGATTCTCAAAAATCTTTGATGAGTGCAGCTCTTCGTAGAATAGCTTGAAGCTTTCTAACGGTGAAGTGTTACTCAAACAAAACGCCTCGTTTAACCTGTCTACTATAGCAAAATGGGGTCTTTTTGTCAATACCACGACGTATGTGTAACAGATTAGGCTTATGGTATATTTGCGTATATTGGTGGGCCCTAGAGGACTCGAACCTCTGACCTCTTCCACGTCAAGGAAGCGCTCTAGCCAACTGAGCTAAGGGCCCAATAGAAGATACTATACCAGCTACACTTAAATATTCAACTATCCACAGGTGTGGATAAGATTATACTAGTAATATATGGCTAGCTTGTATATACTAGCTTGTAGGTGGTATTTTATCAGGTGTTTTGTCCCCAGCGATTTGTCTTAGAAGGTTAAAACTTCTGCGAGAGAAGATAAATCAGCTGGGGCTTATTTTTTTGAAACTAATATAATGACGCAATCTGTAAATTCTAGTACAATACTTTCAGATATGAAAAGGTATAAATAACTGTTATGAATGAAGAGCTATATTCGATCAGACATAGCTTGGCTCATATTATGGCTGACGCAATTCAGCGTAAATGGCCTGAGGCTAAATTTGGTGTTGGCCCAGTGGTATCGGATGGTTTTTATTACGATGTTGATCTCGGAGGTGATGATGTTATTTCTACCGACAACTTTGCAGCTCTAGAAAAAGAGATGCGTAAAATTATTGCCTCCAATGCTCCGTTTGTTAAATCTGAAAAGACTATTAAAGAGGCGATAGCGTGGGCGAATAAAGCCAAGCAACCTTTTAAAGAAGAGCTTCTTAATGATCTACAGAGGTCAGGGACAACAGAATTTAAAAATCTTGATAGTAATGAACTTGGCCTTTCATCTAAATCATCTAAAGTTGGTAAAGTTACTTTTTATACTAATGATACTTTTGAAGATCTATGCAGGGGACCGCATGTTGAAAAAACAGGTGATGTAGGCGCCTTTAAACTTACTAAGGTAGCTGGTGCGTATTGGAGAGGGCAAGAAGACAGGCCGCAAATGCAACGGATCTACGGGGTAGCTTTTGCTAAACAAAGCGAACTCGATGATTACCTTGCGATGCTTGAGGATGCGAAGCGAAGAGATCATAGAAAGATAGGCCAAGAGATTGATCTGTTTGTTTTTTCTGATCTAGTAGGGCAGGGCCTGCCTCTTTTTACTCCAAGGGGAACTATCCTAAGGGAAGAATTGTTAAAATTTTCTAATGAACTACGGCTTTCGAATGGTTTTGAGAAAGTTTGGATTCCTCATATGACTAAAAATGACCTCTACAAGAAAAGCGGTCACTGGGATAAGTTTGGTGACGAGCTATTTTTGGTGAAAAGCCAGGAAACATCTGACGAATTAGTGCTAAAGCCGATGAATTGCCCGCATCACACACAGATATATGCCTCACGCCAGAGAAGCTATAAAGATTTACCAATTAGATATTTAGAATCTACTACTGTTTATAGAGATGAAAAGAGTGGTGAACTGGGTGGTTTATCTCGAGTAAGATCAATTACGCAAGACGATAGCCACGTTTTCTGTATGCCAAATCAAATCGAAGCAGAGATTGGTCAACTGCTATCTTCAGCAAAAACACTTTACGAAACTGTTGGCATGAAACTCAGAGTGCGACTCTCTTATAGGGATGATGGTGATGGCTATCTTGGAACTAAATCACGGTGGGATAATGCACAAAAGCAACTAAAAGATGCAGTTTCAACCAATAAGCTCGATTTCTTTGAGGTCGAAGGTGAAGCTGCCTTTTACGGCCCAAAAATTGATTTTATGGCTACAGATGCCATCGGCCGCGAACATCAAGTCGCCACAGTACAGTTAGATTTCGTCCAACCAGAACGTTTCGAGCTAGAGTTCACCAATAAAGAGGGTGCAATGGAAACTCCTATCATGATCCATAGTGCACTACTGGGTTCCGTTGAGCGTTTCCTGAGTGTATATATTGAACATACCGAAGGCAGATTCCCGGTATGGCTGGCGCCAGAGCAGATTAGACTGATTACAGTTAACCAGACCGAAGAACTAGTGCAGTATACGGAATCATTATACGAGAAGGCGAAAAATATTGGACTTCGCGTCAGTATGGATAACTCCAATGAATCAGTAGGAAAGAAAATTAGAAATGCTGAAAAAATGAAGATTCCATATGTTTGCGTGATCGGCGAGCAAGAACTTAGATCAGAGCAAACTACGCCACGCGTAAGGGGAGATATGGGTAATCAACCGGTAGATAAGATTGATATAAGCTCATTCATGAACACTGTTCTAAAAGAGATGAATTCGAGAGCTCGAAAAACAACACTTTAGGTCAAAGATCATGGTTGAATTAGAAAAAATAGAGCAGATTTATATTATTGGACCTACTGCTAGTGGTAAAACAGATCTTGCGATTAGGGTTGCTCAACAATATGATGGTGAAATAATCGCTGCAGACTCTCGGACCGTCTTTAGAGGATTGGATATTGGAACCGCAAAGCCTACGAAGGCGGAACAAGCGCTAATTCAGCATTGGGCACTTGATATCGTGGGACCGAATGATGAGTTCAGCGCTGCAAAATTTCAAAGTTATGCCAAAACCAAAATAGCAGAAATACAAAAAAGGAGAAAAACCCCAATCATAGTAGGCGGGTCAGGGTTGTATATTAATGCATTACTTTACGATTTTACGTTCTCCACACCAGATAATGATAAACGAGATGTACTGCAGGCTAGGTCAATAATTGAACTTCAGCAGATGATAAGAGATAAAAAATTAACCATGCCCGAAAATGATACCAATAAGCGTTATTTAATAAATGCGCTCGAAAGGGCCGGGCAGGAAATTACTAAAAAAGAAATACCGATCTCATATCTGATAATTGGGCTTAACCCTTCAAGGGAACTTTTGAAAGAGAGAATCACTAAGCGTGCACACCAAATGCTGAAGGATGGGGTAATTGATGAGATTAGGTGGGCGTATGAAAACTATGATTATAATTCGGAGGCCTTAAAGGGAGGGATATATAAAATATTCAGAGGATTTATTCAAAACGAATTAAGTGAAGACAGGGCGCTGGCCTTATTTATAGAAAGTGACCTGAAGCTTGTTAAGAAACAACTCACATGGTTTAAGAGAAATAAGAGAATTAATTGGTTTGAGGACTCAGAGAGTGCTTTGGAATTTATTCAAAGAAAATTACCTAAAACAAGTCAATGAAAATAAGTATTCAAACCTGTTATATTACTAAAATAATTGCTACAATGGGTATATGATAGAACAATTGTTTGGCTCAAAAACCCGGGTAAAATTACTACAACTTTTTTGCCAAAACCCAAACCGATCTTTTTATGTGAGAGAAATTACTAGAAAAATTGATGAGCAGATCAACTCTGTAAGAAGAGAGCTCGCTAATCTTCTCAGTATCGGCATCATCACTTCTGATAACAACAATAATAGACTTTACTATGAAGTAAACCAGTCCTTCGAGCACTTTAAGGCGCTGGAAAGTATTTTTGGTAACAAAAAAGGCTTTAAGCCAGCAGTAAAGAAGAGCTCAACTAAGAAGAC
>Ga0114963_10002421_pt1 | contig 12795 bp, 11 predicted proteins | sample C_131016_EF_Meta_FD_87019 | JGI IMG/M metagenome (GOLD analysis project Ga0114963, IMG submission 87019) | Freshwater microbial communities from Lake Croche, Canada to study carbon cycling - C_131016_EF_MetaG | ecosystem: Environmental > Aquatic > Freshwater > Lake | place: Lake Croche, Canada...
CCATGACACTGGTACATGTATCCATCATATTAATGGGCGGATTTAAAGCGGTCACCTTTCTGCCCAAGGCGGCCAGTGAGCACATGACGCACACAGTCATGGTGCCCACTATGTATCAGTTATGCCTGATGCAAACGGACGTACAAACCTACGACCTGTCCCATTGGCGTATCGGCGCCTACGGCGGGGCGCCTATGGTTCCAGCCACTATCGCAGCCGTCGCCAAGACATGGCCTGGGCTGCAGTTAATGAACGCCTATGGCGCCACCGAGACCACATCGCCAGCGACAGTCATGCCCCCCTCGGATACGGCTAAGCGCCCCGACTCTGTCGGTCGTGCTGTGCCATGCGCCGAACTGCAAGTGGTTGGCCCCAGTGGCCAGGCACTACCAACTGGTGATATCGGCGAAATTTGGATTCGTGGACCCATGGTCGTCAAGGCCTATTGGAACAATCCGACCGCCACTGCAGAAGCCTTTTCAGACGGATTTTGGCGCTCAGGGGACATAGGGCGAATCGATGCAGAAGGCTACGTTCAGGTACTGGACCGTATCAAGGATGTCATTATTCGAGGGGGTTATAAAGTCTATAGCAGCGAAGTGGAGGCGGCATTGCTGGAGCATCCCGATGTCATCGAGGCAGCGATCATCGCAGTGCCCTGCGACATTCTGGGCGAGCGGGTTGGTGCATTCGTCTGTCTGCGTGCACCAGTGAGCGAAAAGACGCTTTTTGATTGGTGTAAACAGCGCTTATCTGACTATAAAGTGCCTGAGCAATGGCGCACTGGCGCCGATCCTCTGCCTAGAAACGCCAACGGCAAACTAATGAAGCAAGTCATGCGTCAATCGTTGTAGTTGATAAAACGCAGGCGCTCCATGCAACGCGGTAAGTTCAATCGCGCAGGTTGTTAAAACTCAGCGGGATATCGGTGATTTCTTTTTTGAGCAGTGCCATGGCCGCTTGAAGGTCGTCGCGCTTGACCCCAGTCACGCGGACCGAGTCACCTTGGATAGCGGCTTGTACTTTGAGTTTGCTGTCTTTGATCAGGCGTTGGATTTTTTTGCCCAACTCGCTTTCGATGCCATTGCGCACTTTGATGACGCACTTGACTTTGTCTCCGCCCATTTTTTGCACCTCGCCTTTGTCCAAAAAGCGCACATCGACATTGCGCTTGGTGAGTTTGTTGCGCAGGACGTCTTCTATTTGATCAAGCTGAAATTCGGCATCACCTATCAGGGTGATTTCTTTGTCCTTGATCTCTATGGCGGCCGCAGTGCCTTTGAAGTCAAAACGGGTACCGATTTCTTTGGCGGTGTTGTCTACGCCGTTTTTCACATCGACCAAATTTGCTTCACAAACAGTATCAAACGAGGGCATTTTTAAATTTCTCCAACAGAGCTTGTCAAGGTGCGCGCGGCAACTTCAATTGAGCGGATGCGACAATCCCGCCATGGTAGTCGAGAACAATGTGCCTCTGCAGGCGCTCAACACGTTTCACATTGTGGCGCGGGCCCAGCAATTGGTCCGTATCCGCAGTGAGGAAGACCTAGCCGCCTTGCTGCGAGACGCGGCACTGGCCGCCCTGCCGAAGTTTGTGCTGGGCGGTGGAAGCAATCTGGTACTGACGGGAGATGTCAAACCCTTGGTTCTCAAGGTGGAAATGGCGGGGCGCAGCTTGCTGCGCGAGACGGCCAAAGCCTTTATCGTGGAAGCCGGGGCGGGCGAGAATTGGCATGATTTCGTGGCCTGGACACTGGAGCAGGGCATGCCCGGGATGGAAAACATGGCTTTGATTCCAGGCACGGTAGGCGCCGCGCCAGTGCAAAACATTGGCGCCTACGGGGTCGAACTGCAGGATGTGTTTGATTCGCTAGACGCCATGGATTTGCAGACGGGCGAGGTCTTTAGCCTGGATGCGGCCCAATGTGCATTCGGCTACCGCGATTCTATTTTCAAGCATGCCAGCGCCGCGCCGGGACGGGGCCTGAAGGACAAGGCGCTGATATTGCGCGTGCGCTTTGCCCTGCCCAAGGCCTGGAAGCCGGTGTTGGGCTATGCTGATATTGAAAAAATGCGCGCCCAAGAGGGCTGCGAAAAGCCCCATGCGCAGCAAATTTTTGATTGGGTTTGCCGTATCCGCCGCAGCAAATTGCCCGATCCGGCCTTGCTGGGCAATGCCGGCAGCTTTTTTAAGAATCCCACGGTCAGCCCCGAACAGTGCGCCGACATCATTGCGCGGGATCCGCGGGTCGTGCATTACCGGCTGGCCGATGGCTCCTTCAAGTTGGCCGCTGCTTGGTTGATTGACGCCTGCGGCTGGCGCGGCAAATCGGTGGGGCAGGCGGGTGTATACGAAAAACAGGCCTTGGTGCTGGTCAACCGGGGCAGCGGCAGCCAGGGTGCCACCGGCGGCGAGGTGATGACCTTGGCCAAGGCGATTCAAACCAGTGTGTACGAACGCTTTGGTCTGTTGTTGGAAACTGAGCCGGTGGTGTTGTAGAGTTCTTGATGTAGTGCAAAGAATGCCAGCCGTTTGTGTAGAAAAATGCATCCGCGGCTTGGGTCCTAGACTTGAAATAGTGGAGAAGTGTTTGCCATGAAGCAGGTATTGGTTTTGGGAGGCTCCGGTTTTGTCGGTGGCCATGTATGCGAAAAGTTGGTACGCGCCGGATACCGGGTCACCGTGATTACGCGCAAAGCGGTGCATGCCAGAAGCGTGATGCATTTGCCTGGGCTCACCGTGCTGGAATCCAATATCCATGACGAAGCCGCATTGGGTCGCGCCTTGGCGGGGATGGATGCGGTGGTCAATTTAGTCGCTATCTTGCACGGCAGCCCAGCGGCATTTGTTCATGTGCACCAGGACTTACCCGTCAAAATTGCCCGCGCCTGCGTGGCCAAGGGGGTGGCCCATATGGTGCATATCAGCGCGTTGGGTGTGAACGCCGCGCAAGCACAGACCGCGCCCTCGAATTACCTGCGCAGCAAAGCGGCCGGGGAAAAGCTGCTGGCCGATACCCTGGGGTGGGGGCAGGGCGGCATGGGCGCTTGTGGCTTGACGGTGCTGCGCCCCAGCGTTATTTTTGGCGCCAACGATAAATTTCTGAACGTATTTGCCCGCTTACAAGCGGTTTTCCCTGTTATGCCCTTGGCCTGTGCGGATGCGCGCTTTCAGCCGGTCTGGGTAGAGGATGTCGCCAGCGCGGTACTCCAAAGCTTGGCGCAAGGGCTAAGCCATGCGCCCGCATTGCGGGTCTATGAATTAGCAGGACCGCAGGTATACACGCTGCGTGAGTTGGTGCAGTTCGCGGCACGCAGCAGCGGCATTGCGCAAGGCCGCGGCCGACCGGTTTTGGGCCTTCCCCTGTGGATGGGACGCATCCAGGCTTTTGTACTGGGTTTGATGCCGGGCGAACCCGTGATGAGCCAAGACAATTTGGACTCTATGCGCCTGGACAACGTAGTCACGGGTAAGCTGCCTGGCTTGGAGGCATTGGGCATTGCGCCAAGTACCTTGGAAGCGATAGGCCCACAATACCTTTTACCCGATCCCGCAACCCAGGGATTTTTGGGCCTGCGCAACCGCCACCGCTAGCGTTACACGCTCTGCGTGCTTGCGCTGCCTGGCTCCAGGTGCTGGCGGATCACATTCTGCAAGCGGCTCATGTGAACCGGCTTGGTGACGAAGTCGTTGACGCCTGCTGCCAGTGCTTCTTCGCGTGCCTCGGTCATCACATTGGCCGTCAGCGCAATGATGGGAATTGTTGCCGTCGGGTGCGACAGCGCCCGTATGGCGCGCGTGGCGTCCATGCCATTCATCACCGGCATGTGCAAGTCCATCAACACCAGGTCAAAGCGTTGTGATTGCAAAAGGTCGATGACGACACTTCCGTTGTCAGCGAAGTAGCTGAGATAGCCCATACGCTTGAGTAGGATATCGACAAACTTGCGGTTGACTTCGTTGTCCTCGACCACCAGTATGCGGTACATGCGCTCAGGTTTGATCGGTGGATCGAGTTTAAATACCTTGCTTTGGCTGCTTGGCAAAGGCGCTGGTGTGGGCTGCGCCCGCATGCGCAAAGCAAAACAAGAACCCACGCCCTTGGCGCTGGTGACCTCGATCTGCCCCCCCATCAACTGTGCCAGAGATTGCGAGATTTCCAGGCCTAGACCCGTACCTCCATAGTCGTTGTGCGTATCGCTGTGAACTTGGTTAAAGCGCTGAAACAAATTTTCCAAGGCCTCACTGCTGATGCCGATGCCGCTATCTTCAACCGAAATTTCCAGCAGTACAGAGTCCTTGTCCACCGAGCGCGCAGGCACTCCCAGCGTGACCCTAATGTGTACGCCGCCCCGGCTGGTGAACTTAATCGCGTTATTGGCCAGATTGAATAATATTTGCTTGAGCCGTTTGGCGTCGAGCAGCAGCCACTGCGGCACATCCGGATGCACCTCGGCGCTGAAGTCCAGTTTTTTTTGCGCTGCCTGTGGCTCCATGGCATCGCTGATGTCACGAATGACTTGGCGTAGCTCCAGGGGCGCTAATTGCAAACTGATTTTTCCTTCTTCCAGTGCCGAAAGGTCCAGGATGTCGTTTAGCACATGGAGCAAATGGTTGGCCGATGCATTGGCGGTTTTGAGGTAGTCGGCCTGAATGGCATTGAGCGAAGTGGTGCCCAACAGGCTGAGCATGCCGAAGACCCCGTTGAAAGGGGTGCGCAGCTCATGGCTCATATTGGCCAGAAAGCGTGTTTTGCCGCGGCTGGCAGTTTCTGCTTTCAATTGTGTATCGCGTAAATACTCGGTCAGTTTGCGCGACGATTCTTGGGCCAAAACGCGTTGCCGCTTCTGTAAAAGCAACACAGCGGCGGTGAGTAATGTTAGAAACAAGCACAAGACGGAGAGCTGAAAAATATCGCTCGCGTTTTGACGCACTTGCGCCAATGGTTCCGCGGCAGTGTGGACCTGCATCGCGGCTTCGCGCGCTTGCACCACAGCGGCTAGCAGGGTGTGTTGCTGCCATTGAAGGTAAAAAAGCAGCGTAACCGCAATAAACAGACTTGCGCCCACCACGGCCAACGCCATATCCAGCGTGCGCAAACGCAAGCCTCGCGCACGCCTTGGTCGGTCGCGACCCAATTCGGTACCCGGCTTGTTGTCAGCAGTCATGTCCTGCAAGCTCCCGGATAGCTCCCACGTCGCGACGCTCCGTCAAAGACTTTTGCGGCTCTGCAAACAATTGCGCATAGCCAATTTAGCAACTCGTGCCAGCGTGCATTAGTTTTTATCCAGGCCCATCATGCGGGCGCCCGGATCTTGCGCGAGTAAGCCAACTTGGCTGTAGATACCTAGTTTTTCACGCGTATCGGCAATGTCCAGGTTGCGCATGGTCAGTTGCCCGATGCGGTCGGCCGGGGAGAACATGGAGGCACCTTTCTCCATCGTGAGGCGCTCAGGGTGGTAGGTCAGATTTGGCGATTCGGTATTCAAAATAGAGTAATCATTGCCACGGCGCAATTGCAGCGTTACCTCGCCGGTCACCGCGCGCGCGACCCAGCGTTGCGCCGCTTCGCGCAGCATGATGGCTTGCGGGTCAAACCAACGGCCCTGGTACAGAAGGCGACCGAGTTTGCGCCCGTTCTCGCGGTATTGCTCAATCGTGTCCTCATTGTGAATGCCGGTGACCAATCGCTCGTAAGCAGTGAATAACAGCGCCAAGCCCGGGGCTTCGTAAATGCCACGGCTTTTCGCCTCGATGATGCGGTTCTCAATCTGGTCGCTCATGCCCAGGCCGTGCCGTCCGCCGATGCGGTTAGCCTCTAGGATCAATTCGACCAGGTCCGGATACTCCACGCCATTGAGCGCGACCGGGCGGCCTTCATCAAAGCGCACCCTTACGTCCTCACGCGTGATGGCGACATCGTCCTTCCAAAAGGATAGGCCCATGATGGGGTTAACAATCGTCATGCCACTGCTCAGGTGCTCCAGGTCCTTGGCCTCATGGGTGGCGCCCAGCATATTGGAGTCGGTCGAATACGCTTTTTCCGCTGACATCTTGTAGCCAAAACCCGCTTTGGTCATGAAGGCAGACATTTCCGCACGGCCACCCAGTTCATCAATAAAGGCCTGGTCCAGCCAGGGCTTGTAGATTTTGAGCGCCGGATTAGTGAGCAGACCATAACGATAAAAGCGCTCGATGTCATTGCCTTTGTAGGTGCTGCCATCGCCCCAGATATGCACATCGTCTTCCTTCATGGCGGCCACCAGCATGGTGCCTGTCACGGCGCGCCCTATAGGCGTGGTGTTGAAGTAGGTCAGGCCGCCGGTGGAGATATGAAAAGCGCCGCTTTGCAGTGCCGCAATGCCTTCGGCGGCCAGTTGGCTGCGGCAGTCAATCAAGCGGGCATGTTCGGCACCGTACTCCATAGCTTTGCGCGGAATCTCGTCGTAATCGGACTCGTCGGGCTGGCCTAGGTTGGCGGTGTAGGCGTAGGGAATCGCGCCTTTGTTGCGCATCCAGTGCAGCGCCGCGCTGGTGTCCAGACCGCCGGAAAACGCGATGCCGACTTTTTGGCCAGCGGGGATATTTTGAAGAATGGTGGACATAGGGTTGGAGCGCTAGGGGTCGGTGGTCTAGGAAATTCAGTTTGGGCTAATGGGCAAGCACTACGGCGTATCGGATTCGGGCCTGAGACCTGTAGCCAGGGCGTAGTGCCGAGCTTTAGCCGTAATGGCAAATGTAGTGGAAGACATCGGCCACGCGAATCTGAAAACTGCTTTGCCCAGGCACGCTAAAGCTTTGGCCGGGTTGGCAACTGGCCCAGCCGCTGGCGCCTTGGAGCAAGTATTCACATCCGCCAGCCACGCATTCCATGACTTCTGGCGCTGCAGTACCGAAAGTGAGTTCAGCGGCCAGCACCACGCCCACGGATTTTTTACTGCCATCGGCCATGGTGATGCTGTGGCTGACGCATTTGCCGTCGAAATACACGCTCGCTTGCGTGGCGACGGAGGCGCTTTGGAGGTGGGTGGTGCTCATGGCTCTGGGTTGGTAGGGGCCGGTAGATGCCCGGCGCGGCTGGAGGATGGGTGGTTCATTACGACAACTAGACCGCCCGCGAAGCCTACGATTTTAAGGCAGCAGGTCTAAAAAGGCCCGGGGTAGAAAGCCTACGGTGACGCGGCCGTCGGGCCATTGCACTACGGGCCGTTTAATCACGCTGGCGTGGGCTTGCATCAGCGCAGCCGCGCTGGCCGCATCGGTCACGCTGTTTTGCAGCACCGGATCCAGTTTGCGCCAGGTCGTCCCTTTGCGATTGAGCAGGGTTTCCCAACCTAGCGCTTGCATCCAATGGCCAAGAGCCTCGGGCGGCACACCGTCCTTTTTGAAATCATGAAAGTGATAAGCCAGTCCCTGATCCTGCATCCAAAGGCGGGCTTTTTTTACCGTGTCGCAGTGGGGGATGCCAAAAAGGGTGATGACCGGGATGGGGGCTGTGTTTTTCATGGCCGCGATGATGCCATGGGCCAGCTACCTGCGCTAGGCACCGGTCTGCGCGACAATCCCAGTCCTATGAAAAATTTACCCGAATGGCTGGCCTATTGCGAGCAGTTGCACCCCATCAACATCGACATGGGTTTAGAGCGGGTGCGCCAGGTGGCGCAGCGTATGGATTTGCAGCTACCTTGTACCGTTATTACCGTCGCCGGTACCAATGGTAAAGGCTCCACTTGCGCCATGCTGGAGTCCATCCTGATGCAGGCGGGTTATCGCACCGCGGTGTATTCCTCGCCGCATCTGGTGCATTTCGAAGAGCGGCTGCGCCTGCAAGGGCAGAACGTAGCAGCCGATGCTTTGACGCAAGGCTTTGCCCGCGTGGAGGTTGCGCGCGCGGCAGGCCCAGTGCCGGTGTCGCTGACCTATTTTGAGTTTTCAACTCTGGCCATCCTGGATGTGATGCGTGCGCAGCCTCTGGATGTGGCGATTCTGGAGGTGGGCATGGGCGGACGCTTGGACGCCGTGAACATCATCGATACCGATTGCGCAGTGATTACCAGTATTGACTTAGACCACATGGAGTTTCTGGGCACCGATAGGGAAACCATTGGGCGCGAGAAGGCTGGCATCATGCGCACCGGTCGCCCGGTGGTGGTGAGCGACCCGATGCCACCGAACAGTGTGCTGGACCATGCCGTGCAATTAGGTGCCGATTTGTGGTGTGTAGGACGGGACTTCAACACCCGGGGCGACCCGCAGCAATGGGAGTGGGCGGGGCGCGGACGGCGTTACAGCGGCTTGGCCTATCCCGCTTTGCGCGGTGCAAACCAGCTGGTCAATGCAGCGGGCGTGCTGGCGGCTCTAACGGCTTTGCGGGATAAGCTCCCGGTCACCGCGCAAGCCATCCGCAATGGGCTGGCCATGGTGGAATTTAGTGGGCGCTTTCAAATTATTCCAGGCAATCCGAGCCTCGTGCTAGATGTGGCGCACAACCCGCATTCGGTGGCGGCGCTGGCGGCTAATTTGGATGCGATGGGATTTTTCCCGCGCACCCATGCGGTATTCGGTGCGATGGCGGATAAAGACTTGGCGCCCATGCTGGCGCGAATGAACCCGCTGGTCGAGTGTTGGTACTTCACCGATTTACCCACCCCGCGCGCCGCCTCGGGCGCTGACTTACTGCAACGCTGGCAGGCCCATAACGTGCGTAAAGAGGTGCGTGCCAAGGCCTTTGCCAGCCCGCAATCGGCCTTGCAAGAGGCCCTTAGCTGCGCGGACCCCGCTGATAGAATCTTGGTGTTCGGATCGTTCTACACCGTAGGCGGAGTACTCCAGCAAGGGATTCCCCGGCTTTCCGGAGCCCATCTCGCATCTTCCTAAAAAACCACACCATGGCATTTTTCAAGTTTCGCAAAGACGGTGCCGAGCCTTCAGCCCCTCCACCGGCCGCCGAAAGCTTGGAAGCCATGCGCAAACGGGCCCGCCACCGTTTAATCGGTGCGGCGGCTCTGGTGCTGATCGGCGTGCTGGGGTTCCCGCTGCTTTTTGACAGCCAGCCTCGACCGATTGACGTCGACATTGCCATCAACATCCCTGACAAAAACAAAGTCGCGCCCCTGGCAGCGACCCCGAAGGTAGTTGCCGCGTCCACAGCGGAAGCGCCCTTACCCAAGGCTGAGCCAGCGGAGAAGGAAAGCCTGGTCTACCCCGCTCCAGCTGAAAAGGCAGCACCGCCTGTTGCGACCGCAATCCCTGAAAAGGTACAGCCCGCTAAAGCCAGTGCGCAAACACCAGCGCTAGCAGATACCAAGCCCGATAACCTGGCCACAGGCAAGGCCGACACCAAGACCGAGGCCAAGGCCGCGCCTAAGTCAGATACCAAAGCGCTTGAATCCAAATCACCGGCGGAGGGGTCTAAAGCCCAAACCTTGCTAGATGGCAAAGAGCCGGCGTCTGCGGCCTCTGCGCAGGGTGCGCGCTATGTGGTGCAAGTGGGTGCATTTGCCGAAGCGCAAAAAGCCCGCGAGGCGCGCCAAACCTTGGAAAAAGCTGGTTTCAAGACTTATACCCAGATCATTACTAACACCGAAGGCAAGCGTACGCGCGTTCGTGTAGGCCCCATTGCCAGTAAGGCCGAGGCGGACAAAGCCGCAGAAAAAATCAAGTCCCTGGGCCTTGCCGCCGCGGTGTTAACGCTGTAGTGTAGGCAGGCCATGGCCGATCTCGATTGGATTTGCGTCGGCGTGCTGGCCCTGTCACTTTCCATAGGCGCCTGGCGAGGCTTGGTCTATGAAATTCTCTCCTTGGTCAATTGGGTGCTAGCCTTTGTGCTGGCACAGTGGGCCGCGCCATTGCTAGCGCAATGGCTGCCGGCTGCGGGCGCCAGCGACATGGTGCGCTATGGGTTTGGTTTTTTTATCGCCTTTATGCTTTGCTTGCTGGCCGGTAGTTTTCTGGTGTTTTTGACCAAGAAAGTGGTCCAGGTCAGTGGCATGGGCTTAGCGGACCGATTTTTGGGCTTGGCCTTTGGAAGCTTGCGCGCGATAGCCGTGCTGCTGTCTGCAGCGCTGGTATTGCGTTTGACACCGCTGGCCCAAAGTGATTGGTGGCTGCAGGCCTATAGTCCGCGCATTGCACAATCGGTGCTCTTAGGACTCAAACCTTGGTTGCCCAAGGCCTTAGCCCCTTATTTACCTTGAGCGAGCGAACTTAGCATGTGTGGAATCGTAGGCGTTGTGAGCAACGCACCTGTCAACCAGCTCATTTATGACGCTTTGCTGCTCTTGCAGCACCGCGGCCAAGATGCGGCGGGCATTGTCACGCAGCAGGAAAACAAGTTTTTCATGCACAAGGCCAAGGGCATGGTCAAAGACATATTCCGAACTCGTAATATGCGCGCACTTCCGGGTAACTGCGGGCTTGGTCAGGTGCGTTATCCAACGGCAGGCAATGCCTTTAGCGAGGAAGAAGCGCAGCCCTTTTACGTCAACGCGCCCTTTGGGATTGTGCTGGTGCACAACGGCAATTTGACCAATGCGCAAGCCCTGAAGCACGAGTTGTTTACAGTGGACCACCGGCACATCAACACCGAGAGCGACTCTGAAGTATTGCTCAATGTACTGGCCCATGAAATCGAGCGCACCACGCGCGGTATGCCTTTGCAACCCGCGCATTTGTTTGAAGCGGTGCGCAATGTGCACCGGCGGGTTAAAGGCTCGTATGCGGTCATCGCCCTCATCGCAGGCCATGGCGTATTGGCCTTTCGCGACCCCTTTGGCATCCGTCCCCTATGCATTGGGCGCGGCTCGAACCAAATTGTGTTGGCCAGCGAGTCGGTGGCATTGGAAGGCACCATGCACCAGTTCGAGCGCGATGTGAGTCCTGGGGAAGCGGTGTTTATTGACCTGCAGGGCAAGATGATGGCGCAGCAGTGTGCGGATGCGCCCGTGCTAAACCCTTGCATTTTTGAGTTTGTGTATCTGGCGCGACCTGACTCAGTGATGGACGGCATTTCGGTCTATCGGGCGCGTCTTAATTTGGGGGAAACCCTGGCCAAGCGCGTGGTATCCACTGTGCCACCCAACGAAATTGATGTGGTCATTCCCATCCCCGAATCGAGTCGCCCAAGCGCCGCGCAATTGGCGCAATTGCTGGGGCTGCCTTACCGCGAAGGCTTCGTCAAAAATCGTTACGTGGGCCGTACTTTCATCATGCCCGGACAGGCGGTGCGCAAAAAATCAGTGCGGCAAAAGCTCAATGCAATTGCCAGCGAATTTAAAGGACGCAATGTGCTCTTGGTGGACGACTCGATCGTGCGCGGCACCACCAGCCAAGAGATTGTGCAAATGGCGCGTGATGCCGGTGCGCGCAAAGTCTATCTCGCCAGCGCCGCCCCACCGGTGCGCTTTCCCAATGTGTATGGCATTGACATGCCCACCAGCTCGGAACTGGTCGCCTACAACCGTTCGGTGGAAGAAGTGCGCGCCATCATCGGCTGCGATGCGCTGATTTACCAGGACGTCGATGCCATGAAAACCGCTATCGGTTCGCTCAACACCGCGATTAAAGGCTTTGATGCATCATGTTTTGACGGTGTGTATGTCACCGGCGATATTGGTATTGCCGATATTGCGAGACTGAGTGCAGCGCGTGTCAGTGGTCAGGAAGACGAGCAAGACAACTCGCGCCTGGCTTTGCCCAATCCGGTTTAGTCAAGCCCGCGGTTTACCTATTCAATATCCCATGCCAAGCCATCCACTTCCCCCCGGACTGCATCCAGATACCTTGGCCCAGCGCGTGGCCATGGAGCCCAGTCAGTACGGTGAAAACTCCGAAGCCCTGTACCTGACCAGCGGCTACGTCCAGCCCTCGGCCGAGGTGTCGGCGCGCCGCTTTGGTGGCGAAGACGAGGGCTACACCTATGGGCGTTCTGGCAACCCCACGGTAAGCAGCTTTGAAATGCGCCTGGCCGCCATGGAAGGCAGCGAGGCGGCCCTGGCCACCTCGTCGGGCATGTCGGCGGTGATGCTGATGCTCTTTAGCCTGCTCAAGGCCGGCGACCATGTGTTGTATTCCCAGTCCATGTTCGGCTCTACCATCAAGCTGATCGGTTCGGAGTTTGCCCGCTTCGGCGTGGAGTCCACCGTGGTGTCGCAAACGGATCTTGGCGCCTGGAAAGCCGCTATCCGCCCAAACACCAAGTTGTTGTTCGCAGAGACTCCTACCAACCCCTTAACCGAGGTCTGCGACATACAAGCCCTGGCAGACTTGGCCCACAATGCAGGCGCCTTGCTAGCGGTTGACAACTGCTTTGCCACGCCGGTGTTGCAGCGCCCCATGGAGATGGGTTCCGACATCGTGATGCACTCGGGCACCAAATATTTGGACGGCCAAGGGCGTGTGATGGCGGGGGCGCTGTGCGCAAGCGATGCGCTGATCAACGGCAAATGCCTGCCCGTGATGAAAAATAGTGGCATGGTGCTGTCTCCCTTTAATGCCTGGGTTGTACTCAAAGGACTGGAAACGCTGGACATCCGCATGCGTGCCCAAAGCGCGCGCGCGCATGCACTGGCCTTGTGGCTCGAACAGCAGCCGCTGGTGCAGCGTGTGTACTACCCCGGTTTGTCCAGCCACCCGCAACATGCCCTGGCCATGAAGCAGATGTCTAATGTGGGCGGCGCGGTCGTGTCCTTTGACCTCAAGGCCGCGAACCCGGAACTCGCGCGCAGCCATGCTTTCCATGTGCTGGACAGTTTGCGCGTGCTCTCCTTGTGTACCAATCTGGGCGACACCAAAAC
>Ga0114963_10002422_pt1 | contig 12794 bp, 12 predicted proteins | sample C_131016_EF_Meta_FD_87019 | JGI IMG/M metagenome (GOLD analysis project Ga0114963, IMG submission 87019) | Freshwater microbial communities from Lake Croche, Canada to study carbon cycling - C_131016_EF_MetaG | ecosystem: Environmental > Aquatic > Freshwater > Lake | place: Lake Croche, Canada...
AAGCCGCCTAGGGATTTCTCGATGTAGGCTCAGGTTGTTGGGGAGGTAAAAGCTCCCCAAGCCGACGACCCTTCGCCGGTCTTCGCGGACGATCGGCCACATGGGGACTGAGACAAGGCCCCAACGTTTCTACGGCAGCAGTGTGGAATCTTGGGCAATGGGGGCAACCCTGACCCAGCTATGTCGCGAGGGCGAGAACGGCTGTAAACGGTATCAGGTCGTAAAGCTCTGTCGGCAGGGAGGAAAATGACGTACCCTGCGGAAGCTAGCTCCGGCCAACCTCGTGCCAGCAGCCGCGGTAATACGAGGGGAGCAAGTGTTCTACGGTCAAACTGGGCGTAAAGGGTTCTCCGGCGGAAGTGGGCGTGTAGGATGAGAGCATTCCGCCTGTTAAGCGGGATCGTCTCCTAAACTCCATTTCATGAGTTGGAGCGGCGAGGGCGGAAGTCCAGGACGAGCGTTAGCATGCTTAGACGCCTGGAGGACGGCCACGGGCGCAGGCCTCCCTCGAGCTCCGACTGACGCTTCGGAACGAAAGCGTGGGGAGCGATCGGGATTAGAGACCCCGGTAGTCCACGCCCTGATCGATAGGAAGTGGAGATGCGCGCAAGCGTGTGTCTCCTTGTTAACGCAAAACTTCCTCGCCTGAGAAGTACGGCCGCAAGGTTGAAACTCAAAGGAATTGACGGGGGCCTTTTGCAAACGGTGGAACATGTGGTTTAATTCGATGATCCGCGCAAAACCTTACCAGCCTCGACAAGGTGTTGCATGGCTGTCGTCAGCCCGTGTCGTGAGATGTGTCGTGTAGACGCGTAACGGGCACACCCCTCCCGAGCTGTTGCTCAGTCGTTCCTGTCTTTGGTTTCTGAAGCTAGGCAACGACCGGACTCTGCTCGACATCGTTTGGTAAAGCTGCAGAAAATCTAACTGGTTTTTTCCTTTTTCAAACGAGGATGTGGGGGACGAGGTCAAGTCGTCATGGCCCGTATAGGCTGGGCTACCCATGTGTTACAATGGGGGTGACAAAGAGTGACAAGGCGGCAACGCGGAGTCAATCTCGTAAACGCCCCCTTAGTGCGAATAGGAGGCTGCAACTCGCCCTCCTTGAAGTCGGAATCGTTAGTAATCGTGGATCAGCACGCCACGGTGAATGGTTTGGGGCCTTGTACACACCGCCCGTCACGTCAGGGGAGTGAGATTGGCTAGAAGGGTTCCCCCTTTAGTGCCCTTTAATGTGATTGGAATGCTCGTTGGGCAGTCTGCATATTCAGGTGTTAAAGGGAGACCAGACAGACGGTCTCGTAACCGTGATGAAGTCGTAACAAGGTAGCCGTAGGGGAACCTGTGGCTGAATCGAGAAATTTAATAAAGACGGAGATCACGCTTAAACTGTTCCGTCAACGAGGTGTCGCATAGTGGTCTAGTGCGTCTGCTTTGGGTGCAGAATACCGGGCGTTCGAATCGCTCCATCTCGATTAAGCTTAGTCTTTTCTACAAAGGCACTAAGCGCTATACGTTAGCTTGCCCCAGCGCTTCTGGGGTTACTTATTATCATGCTTCGATCTCCAATTCGATCACTCTCTTCTCTGTCAACTCCTCTGACAGCTCCACGTAACTCAGCTAGACACCCATTTCACATCGTTGACCCGAGCCCATGGCCGTTTGTCGCTGCTTTTGCGGCTTTCTTTAGGGTAACTGGCCTAGGCCTGTACAGGCATGCCTTTACCCTTGGGTTTACCCTTTTTTCTTTTGGTCTGGTCGCGGTTGTGCTTACTGCAATTCTGTGGTGGCGCGACATTGTACGCGAAGCGACCTACGAAGGACACCATACCCGCGCCGTTCAAGCTGGACTGCGTGCCGGTAGGGTGCTTTTCATTGTGTCTGAAGTTAGGCTTTTCCTTGCCTTCTTCTGGGCTTTCTTCAATGCTGCCTTTGCCCCAGGTCCACAAATTGGTGCTATTTGGCCACCAGTCGGAATCGAGGTGATCAACCCCTGGATTCTACCCCTACTGAATACCCTGCTTCTACTAACGTCAGGTGCTTCACTGACTTGGTCTCATGCTGCCCTTCTAGGAGGATACCGCGTGGAAGCAAGAACTGGACTGGTTCTAACTATTGTGCTTGCTACCCTGTTTACTCTTTGTCAAGGATACGAGTATGTTCACGCTCCGTTTACTATCTCAGACGGTGTGTACGGATCAACTTTTTACAGGCTGACTGGACTACACGGTAGGCACGTTCTTGTAGGAACAATTTTCCTAGCCGTTTCACTGGTTCGTAGGAGGCGTCACCACTACACCGTGGGGTCTCACATCGGATTCGAGTGCGCGGCTTGGTACTGGCACTTCGTGGACGTTGTTTGGATTTTCCTTTTTCTAGCTGTTTACACTTGGGGAGAGGGTATCTAGGCGATACTACTTGCTTCGGTTTAATAGTTTAATCAGAAGCTCTTTTTTTAATTATGGCCCTTGTCCTGTTTGGACTTTCTCTTCCGCCATCTGCTCACCTTGAAATTGCACTTCGTCGTCTAGCTGGTGTGGGTTCCGCTCGCTCTAAAGTTGTCCTTCGCCAGCTGGGTCTTCCGCCTGCGCTGCGTGTGTCAGAGCTGACGTCTTCGCAAGAGAGATCTCTTGCAATTGCACTGCAGTCGGGCGGATCTGTTGCTGGAGCCCTGCGTGAAGAGGAGGCGCGTCGCATCCAACGTCTCGTCGCAAATGGGTGTCGACGTGGTATTCGACTGCGTGCCGGACTACCCGTAAATGGACAACGCACTAAGTCTAACGCTCAGACCGCTGGACGAATTCGACGAACCAGTGCAACCCCTATCCAGTAGAAGCCCGGCTTGTGTTTTTTAGGCAGGTGGCTGAGTGGTCTAAAGCACCGGTCTTGAAAACCGGCGTGCCCCTGGGTACCGTGGGTTCGAATCCCACCCTGTCTGGTTTGTGGCCGTTGATTACGCTCAGTTAGTATTATTAAATGAAGCTTACTCGTTACCGCACTGTACCATATCTTCGTACCGGTCAAAACGCGCATCGATCGGCAGGACGTAACCATCTAGGTCGTATTACGGTTCGACATCGTGGTGGCGGACATGCGCGTTCGCTGATCACCCTAGACTGAACACGAACTGGTGAAAGCGGACGCGTGGTAGGGTTTACTTATGATCCTCGTCGATCAGCTCGCCTGGCTGTTGTCCTTAATCCAGCGGCGATGGGTGACTCGCAACAACGTCCGTATTCCCATATTCTAGCAGCAGCCGGTAGGAGCCTTTTTCAGCCTGTTCGCAGTCACGATCTCGTAAAATCTGAGTCCGGATCGTCTGCCTTTGTAGAAAAGCTATCACCACCACGTCCGGGTGATCGTGTCGTTATTGGGAGCTGTGAGCCCGGTGATTTTATTCACGCGGTTGAGCCCTATGCTAACCATGGCCCTCGTTTTGCTCGTGCTGCAGGTTGTTCTGTGCAGGTTAGGGCAGTAGATGCTGCTGCCAGCCTAGGACTTAAAACCGGAATGGTCACAGTACGACTACCGTCGGGTGCTCAGCGACTAATTCCAGCACAGAGCAGAGCAAGTATCGGTAGAGTAGCTACCCAAGTTAAGTCTTCACTTCTACCTGGTAAGGCGGGTCGCTCGCGTTGGCTAGGACGTCGACCAACAGTCCGTGGTGTAGCGAGGAATCCAGTTGACCACCCCCACGGTGGTAACACCGCTGGTGGTCGACCTTCTGTGACTTTTCGTGGTTGGCCAACGAAGGGGCAACCAACACGAGCACCACGTCGTCAGAATCGTTTTCTGATTCCGACCCGTGCCACTAAATTGTAAAAAATGTCTCGTTCTAGCTGGAAACCGCCGTTTATCCCCCCTGTTCGTCGTCTTCTTCTAGAATCAAATCGTCCTGGGTCTGTTGGCACTATAGACAGTGTAATTAGACCACGAGCAGTACGCCTCACAAACTCAAGGGTGGGTCGACGAGTTCGTGTTCTTACGGGTCTTCGCGCAGTTTCGCTAAGTGTAACAGCGGAAAGAGTAGGTCACGCTCTAGGTGAGTTTGCCCCTACTCGTAAAAGACCTCGGGTAGTGCGCCCCTCAAAAGCAGTGAAGGGTAAGCCTGTAATCGCAAAAGCGTCAGCTCGTAAGTTGTAAATAAGCTAGCTGTAGTCAGTTTATTTTCTAATGGGACAAAAAAGCCATCCAATCGGTCTCCGTCTTGGTATTCACCGTAAGTGGGGTACATCTTGATTTGCCCTTCCCACAACTGGTATAGCAGCTACCGTTAGTGCACGAGGTGGGGTAATCCGTGCAGGAATAGAAGACAGGCTAACTGTTCTCCTTGCTCGGCTACCGTTTGTTGTGAGCCAAACCCGCCCGAGTGCTCGCTCAGCGAACGCTTCTCGTGGCTCAGGACGCTCACGTCGCAGTGGTACACGTCGTACAACTGCAACATCACGACTGTTCCCTGTTGACCTACAGGTTAGGCCAGGTGTCGGTGGTAGCCTAACAGTAGTTCTTTCGTATACAACTCTTCGTGGTTAATTAAAGGTTTATTCACAACTAGTGCGATTTTGCTTTGTAACTAGCGTAGCCAAGCTCACCTGCCTTCAAATTTCTAAAAACTCGCGTACCCTGAGTACACACTCTTTCCGCCAGGCGCCGTTTGTACCCCTATCGCATTACATTGACAGGGAAACAACCCTAGCTTTTAGTCAAGACCATAACTCTTGTCAACAAAAAGACGGGGGCATAAGCACTGAAGTTGCTACTGGTGTTGAGAACGCGCTTAGAGTGCGATCAGAGATAGGTGCCGAACTAACTAGTAGTCTACTACCGGTTACTGAACTTATCTCCCCTAGGCTTTTTAGCTCAAATCATAATATAACTGTACGCGTAGTTTCAGTTCGTCGTGGTTGGAACAATCGCCTTGTAAATCGTCTTGCAGCTCGTAAGGTTATTGACGCAGATGGCAGCGAAATAGCTTTTGAAGCTATTTCTACAGACTCTAACGAAGGCCTAAATCCCAAGGCAGCACCTTTTCTTCTAGACACGCTAGGTACTACTGAACGTAGTTCTAGTGATTGGGTATCGGGTGTGCCTCAAGTTCTACGCTCAAGCTCCCTAACACGCCTTCTTTCGCGACTAGCAGGTGTCCCCGTTCATCTCGTTAGGGTTAATGCGCTATCACTTGCTCGTTTTGATTTTGATCGCGATATTGCTGCACGCATGCCAATCCATGAGGCTAGTCGCCTTCGTTCGTCTTCAAATCGACTTCGTGCACCAACCTCGGCACGATTTCTTTCTCGACTAGAACAAGAAAGGGGTAGTCGTTTTTCTGCGGCTTCTGGGAGACTACCTGACCTCCTGCGTCTTGGATTCGTTGCTATTTACCTAAAAAATGCGAGTGTACTCGCACAACTTCTAGCTACATCGCTGGCTCGTCTACCTCGAAACCGTAAAGAAATTCCTTTTATTCGCTTTAGGATAAAGGTTGTTAAGGTTCTTGTTTCGGCACGTCCAGAAAGGCTGGGTGTTCGTATCAGTTTTAAGGGGCGTGTAGCTCGTTGGAATCGAACTAAGGTGCTAATAGGTGAAAGCGGAAGACTAGCTCTGTATACATACTCGAGTCGTCTTGAAGGGGGTAGAGCCCAGGCTATTACTCGTAAAGGTACAAGAGGGGTTCGCGTTTGGCTGGCGTATCACCCTTCTTTTGCAAAGCGTTTTCGCCCCACACTCCTATCGTTTAGACGTAGCAATACCTAGCCGAAAAATTTTGTAGGTGCGTGTCTCAGTGGTAGAGAGCCTGTCTTCTACGCAGGTTGCGCGTGTTCGACTCACGCCGCACCTAATAGCCCGTTTAGTTGGTATCTGCCGTAGTAGTTGCCAACATTGCTTTAAGCAAACACCCATAAACATTATGTCGTCAGCTGCTGTACCTCTAACTGGTATTTTCGCCTTCGCCACTCGTTGGCTATTTTCAACTAATCACAAGGACATCGGAACCCTATACCTTCTCCTAGGAGCCTTCTCCGGAGTTATTGGAACGGGTAGGTCGATCCTAATTCGTAGGGAACTAGCAGGTTCTGGTCCGCAAATTCTAGCCGGAAACAACCAACTTTACAACGTGATTGTTACCGCTCACGCTTTCCTAAGAATTTTCTTTAGGGTAAGGCCTATCCTCATCGGAGGATTCGGTAACTGGTTCGTTCCACTTAGGCTGGGAGCTCCTGACAGGGCCTTTCCGCGAAGGAACAACATCTCTTTTTGGCTTCTGCCCCCTTCTCTAATTCTTCTTCTGGCTTCTGCCCTAGTTGAAACTGGAGCGGGAACCGGTTGGACCGTTTATCCCCCACTTTCGGGTATCCAAGCTCACTCAGGGCCGTCAGTAGACCTGGCAATTTTCTCACTGCACCTTTCTGGAGCCGCTTCGATCCTTGGTGCGATTAACTTCCTCGTTACTATCTTTAACAGGCGTGCGCCGGGTAGGTTTAGGCACAAGCTACCACTGTTCGTCTGGTCTGTCCTAATTACCGCTGTTCTGCTTCTTCTGTCTCTGCCAGTTCTAGCTGGAGCCATCACCAGGCTGCTGACTGATCGTAACTTTAACACCAGTTTCTACGATCCAGCTGCCGGAGGAGACCCTGTGCTGTATCAGCACCTTTTCTGGTTCTTTGGACACCCGGAAGTTTACATCCTGATCCTACCAGCTTTTGGTATCGTCAGCCAAGTTGTGTCTGTTGGTTCAGGAAAGCCTGTATTTGGTTATCTTGGAAGAGTTTATGCTAGGCTTTCTATTGGTATTCTTGGATTTATCGTTTGGGCCCACCACAGGTACACCGTTGGGCTTGACGTTGACACTCGAGCATACTTTACTGCTGCAACCAGGATCATCGCCGTACCAACTGGTATTAAGATCTTTAGCTGGATTGCAACCAGGTGGGGAGGTGCTAGGGATCTACGAGCACCAGCAAGGCTGTTTGCTCTGGGGTTCATCTTCCTTTTCACCGCTGGAGGACTAACAGGAGTGGTTCTAGCTAACGCTGGACTCGACATCGCACTTCATGATACTTATTACGTAGTGGCGCACTTCCACTATGTGCTAAGCAGGGGAGCTGTATTCGGTATCTTCGCTGGATTTTACTTCTGGTTCGAAAAGAGGACTGGAGTCCATATTCCAAGCATTGTTGGACAAATCCACTTTTACACTAGGTTTACTGGTGTTAACCTGACCTTCTTCCCTAGGCACTTTCTAGGGCTTGCCGGAAGGCCTCGTCGTATCCCAGATTACCCAGATGCTTATCTTGGATGGAACCAAATTGCTTCTGTAGGGTCTTACATTTCACTTTTTGCTGTAATTTTCTTCTTTGTTGGTGTTTGGCTATCTACCTTTGGTGGACTGTCAAAGACCGCAAATGCTGCTGCTCATCATTTGTCGTTGTTGGTAGCGAAGAAAACCGCACTAAAGCACTCTGCGCGGCCGGATTATATTCCGGCGTTTACGCGTTTAAATCCCAGTCTGCATATCAGCACATAAAACCCGAGATCTTAGGATCTCGGGTTTATGGCGTTTATCGGCGAACTAGGACCATGGTTGATCTAGGGTAAACAGTCGAAATTCTTGCGCAAGACTAACCCCCTCATAAAGGATTCGCTTGCGAACATCATCATAACGAACTTCAACGTAACCAGTTACAGGAAAATCCTTTCGAAGTGGATGCCCCTTAAAACCGTAGTCTGTTAGTATACGACGTAGATCAGGATGCCCAGTAAAGAGAATCCCAAACCTATCCCAAGTTTCACGCTCATACCATCCTGCTGAGGAGTAAATCCCCGTAGTCGATGGTAGTGGTGTTCCTTCTGAAACGTGAACAGACACGGCAATTCGCTGCCCGGTAGACGGCGATAGTAGTAGATAGACAACCTCAAAGCGACGATTACGCTCAGGGCTATCAATTGCAGTAATTGCTCTAAGTTGTGAAAATTCCCTTCCAGTATGCTTACGTAGTAGAGTAAGCGTTTGAATTAGGTGTGCGGCTGGCACGGCTACTCGAGTCTCTCCAGTTACAGAGTTAGACGAAGCAACAACGCGAGCTGAAGGTAGTAGGGTTGCGAGGCGTACAGATAGGGGCATTATTGTTAAGGCGTTAATTCCTCACGTAGAAGAATGTTACCATAGACGCGAAAATAAGCCCTTAGAAGTGCGAGTGCTAGGGCTGATTCTGCGGCGGCTAGTGTTAGAACGAATAGAGCAAACAGTTCACCTAGCCTGTCGTCAAGTCTTACGGCGAGAGCAACTAGAAACAGGTTTAGCCCGTAAAATCTTCTTTCAATGCAAAGAACTGAAAGGAGGAGGTGTCGCTGATTAACGAGAAGCCCAAAGGCCCCTAGAAAAGCAACAATTAGGGAGAGATCAGTGTATCTATGAAAGGAGGCCATCAGTGTTTAATAAGCGAGACAGCTCAACAGCACCATTACCAGCTAGGATAAGGGATGCATAGAGTACTAGAAAGGCTAGAGCTAGCGGCAGGAAAACCTTCCATCCTAGACGCCTTAGCTGGTCATAACGATATCGCGGAAGGGTACCGCGCACAAGTACAAAAAGGGTTACGATTACTCTAGTCTTTAGAGCAAACACAAGTGGACCGCTAAACCTGGCAACTGGGGCATGCCATCCACCAAGGAAAAGAAGCGTGCTGAGAGACGACCTAAGGATAATGTTGCTATACTCGGCTAGAAAAAATAGTGCAAACCCCCTGGCTGAATATTCTACATTGTATCCTGAAACCAGTTCTGCCTCAGCTTCCGGAAGGTCGAATGGATGTCGATTTGTTTCAGCTAGAGTAGTGATAAAGAAAAGAACAAATACTGGTAGCAGAGGTAGTGCTAGCCATCCGTTTGCTTGAGCTTCACCAATAGCTGACAGATTCAGTGACCCAGCTAGAAGCAGCAGTGAAACTAGGGTTGCGCCTAGGGATACTTCGTATGAAATTCTTTGAGCTGCTGAGCGTAGTCCTCCTAGAAAAGCATACTTCGAGTTGCTAGACCATCCTGCCCTAATAACTGAGTGTACGCTTAGGGAAGAAAGCGCGAATAGGTAAAGCAGTCCTAGTCGAAAATCAGCTAGCCTTGTTCCTTCGCCTACTGGGACAACTGCCCAACCCGCTATTGCTAGACCAAAAGTTACAACAGGTGACAGAACGAAAAGAGCAGCGTTCGCGCTCTTAGGGATAACAGACTCCTTAACGAAAAGTTTAAGTCCGTCAGCAAGGGGTTGAAGCAGGCCATAGACACCTACTACATTGGGGCCTTGACGACGTTGCAGAGCAGCTAGAATGTGGCGTTCATACAGAGTAAAGTATGCGACAGCAATTAGCAGGGGAACAACGAGAGCGAGAAATGAGAGAAGGATTCCAATAACAGACATACAGATACAAGCCCCCCGATTCTGCATCTAGAAAACGGGGGTAGACTAACGCTCCAACAGTAGGGCGTTTCGTTCCATATTTAGAACGCCCCTTTGTACGCCCTGCTAGACCAGCAAAGTCGTAAACCCCTCGGATTCTAGTGTATTTAATACCCGGTAGATCCTTTACACGACCGCCTCGTACAAGAACCACAGAGTGCTCTTGAAGGCTGTGTTTACCTTCACCCGGTAGGTAAGCGTAAATTCGTCGTCGATTGCTTAGACGAAGAAGGGCTAGTTTTCGAATCGCAGAGTTAGGCTTTTTGGGGGTACGTGTCACAAGCTTTATGCACACCCCCTTCTTTTGTGGAGAACCTGTAAGCGCTGGGCGACGTTGGGTACGTCTCTTTCCAGGTCGTCGTGAGTTAGATAGCGATAGTTGAGCAAGTGTGGCCATGTTTGGAACGTAAACGGACTACCTTTAGCCCTTTGGTGTTGTTGCGCAGACGCTCCCCTACTATTCGAATCGCTGATCGACCGATAGGCAGCATACCGTGTGTAAACGCATTTCGAGTCACTTCAGATTGTTCCCAACTTGGGTTGTCTGCATTAAGGGTTAGACGGGGACGTAGGAAAATCCATTCTTTGGTAACAGTGCTGCCTTCCTTAGAAGCGATGAGGGTTCGAAATATAGGGGGGTGCGTATAACGTTTCATTTGACTAGTGTGACCAGGGGAAGAAGGAATCGAACCCTCGGCTGATGACTTTGGAGATCATCGTTCTACCGCTGAACTATTCCCCTGCATGCCTGGAAAGACTCGAACTCTCAACTTTCGGATCCGTAGTCCGACGCTCTATCCAGTTGAGCTACAGGCATACCTTTAACCGGGTGGGCTCCACAGGGATCGAACCTGTGACTACGGGATTAAGAATCCCGCGCTCTACCAACTGAGCTAGGAACCCAAGTGACGGGCAACTTGCACATCAACTGTCTGCTTAAGCTGCTAAAGAGCAACGAAGCAACGTGTTTAGCTGCGGTGGTACTAAAGCCGACGTTAAAACTCGAGCAGCTGAAGCAACAAGACGAGTTTCTGCGCGTAGGGCCTTACGTCCCCCAACATACAGATTCGCTAGATGTGCTTCTGCGGCAACAGCAATAACGCGCTCTTCAGTTTCTTCATCCCCTACACCGAGTAGGAGACCAGCAAAAGCGACAAATAGGAAGTCTTCAATAAGGTCAAGATCAAGTTGTGGCATTTATGGGATTAATGTGCGACGTAAAGATCCTTTAGATACCTGCAAGTCAGGAGAGTAAAGATGTAGGTTTGAATTACAGCAACCCCCCTTTCTAGAAATACCAGTGCGAAAACCACTAGTCCTGGTAGGAAAGCAGCAACCGCATAAAGATCACCAAGAGTTAGAAAAGTGTATGAGAATCCGATAAGCACCTTCCTTAGCGTGTGTCCAGCTCTCCTGTTAGCGAATAGTCGAACAGAAAGGCTAACCACACGAAACCTGTAAGAGATGAACTCGATAGGAATAAGAAGGAACAGTAGAGGAAGCGGAGCACCTGAAGGCCTGAAAAGGCTAAATAGGTAACCGATTCCCTTGCTTTGGATCCTTAGGGTTAGGAGGCTTCCGAAAACCGCTAGTGCGACCCTAAAAGTAAGGCCAAGGCTGCTAGTTACGGTGTCGGCATAAGGTAGTCTTCCAGCAAGGTTTGAGGCTAGCACAAATCCGAAAATTGCGCAAACCTTTAGGTATAGGGCACCATTGTCTGGGTTATCCTTACCAAGGTTAGAGATAAAAAGGGGAGCGACTACTTCTTCTACAACTTCTAGGTCACCAGCAGTTGGAAGCAGAGCATCCTCTTCGTCTTCCTCTTCTCCACCCCCTAGTAGGGCGAAAGCAAGTAGAAGTGACACCCTAGTTTCGTCAATGGATAGCGTTCTATCTAGTTGAGGAGCAAAGGCAAAACCTACGCCGTCTGCACTGTTACCAGCTACAGAAGTTAGGTAGAACAGGTCACCCCTCCATACAGTTAGGAAAGTTCCTGTTAGAATGTGAAGGGTGGCAATTAGAGCAACTCTAGAAACAGGCGGCAGAGCGGCAGAAATTGCTGCACCTGTAGTTCCTAGAGCTGGAATAGCATAAGCGGCAGCAACCCTAACAACTAGGGCAGCAAAGACACCGCCAGGCAGTCTTGCGGTTAGAGCGATTGAAGTCTCAGCTAGAGGGTTGTTAATCCTGTCTAGAGCGGCAAATTCAGTTTCTAGGACAAACAGTGGGTAAGCATCCACAGTTTCAAATCCACGAGAAGAAAGCCAATTTACGTTGTCGAATTGTTCCAGAGGGGTAAACAGAGCAGAGCCGAATAGAGGGGCTAGTGACATTTAATTAGAATAGACTACTCTCGTATTAACGTGTGTAAAAGCATTTAGCACTCCGTACACTCTTCTAAAGGAGAAGCGTCGGTATCTCTTACGGGACTCGAACCCGCGTTGGTACCGTGAAAGGGTACCGTCCTAACCGACTAGACGAAAGAGACAAAAGAACAGCTACGAAGTTTTCGGAGAAAAGGGGATTCGAACCCCTGCCTCGGTATAATCCGAGTCTGGCGTAGCAAGCCAGCGCCATAGACCGCTCGGCCATTCCCCCACAAACGCTAAGCACAACTACGCTTTAGGGTACAAAACAAGCGCTATTGCTAGAGCAGCCAGCACCCTTACGACGCAGCTTAGGTCTACTCTTGGAGCAATAGTTGCCCAACCACCGACTCTTGCTAGAAGGATTGCAAGAGCAAGAAGAAGCAGAAGAAGGGTTCGGAATAGGAATCCAAGCGATAGGCTCGTTAGAGAATCACTAGCTGAAAGCAGGGCTGTTGCCACCCCACGAGGACCAAGAAGTTCCAGAAGTCCTCGATCCCTAGTTTGGTAAGTTCCAGCGTAAGCAGTACGCAGAATTGGGGCCGCTACCCACTCAGCGTACACCTTGTCGAAAAACCACTTACGATTAAAAAAGGTGTAAAGCGCGCGCCCGCTGGCAGATGATACAGCCGCTGTTCGGATAGGTAGAAAGGCCGGAGCAGTAAATAGCCTTGCAGCGGTAGTTGCTCCAAGTGTTGCGCCAACCAGCGGTACTCTCTTCACACTTGTATCCAGTCATTCTGCGTTTAGAAGATGCTGATGCGCAGGAAGGGTAAACAGCGCATTTCCCCAGAAGTCCGTACCTACTCCGATTATTCTATCCCGAGTAGTATAACCAACAGCGATGCTAGCAAACGATAGCAGCACCAGTGGAATCGCCCTAGGGAGAGGGGCTTCATGAACGTGAGCATAAACAGCACGAGACCCACGAGCTGGATCAGCTGCTGTCCCTAGAAAAGTAAGGGCAATCAGGC
>Ga0114963_10002426_pt1 | contig 12786 bp, 8 predicted proteins | sample C_131016_EF_Meta_FD_87019 | JGI IMG/M metagenome (GOLD analysis project Ga0114963, IMG submission 87019) | Freshwater microbial communities from Lake Croche, Canada to study carbon cycling - C_131016_EF_MetaG | ecosystem: Environmental > Aquatic > Freshwater > Lake | place: Lake Croche, Canada...
AGATCGGAACGATCCTTAATCCAAACCATGGGGCGTGCCGCACGTCATTTGAATGGAATGGCTATTTTGTATGCGGATAAATTGACCGACTCGATGAAAGCGGCCATCGGTGAAACTGAGCGTCGGCGTAAAGTGCAGATTGCGTACAACGAAGAGCACGGCATCATCCCTAAAGGCGTTCAGAAGCGCATTAAGGACATGATCGAAGGGATTTATGACCCAGATGCAGCAAAAGAGGAATTGAAAGCGGCGCAATCTGAAGCCCGCTATGATGTGATGAGCGAAAAAGATCTGGCAATGGCGATCAAGCGTACCGAAAAAGAGATGATGGAAGCAGCCCGTAATCTGGAATTTGAGCGTGCAGCAAAATTGCGCGATGAACTGAAAGAACTGAAATCGCGACTCTTTGTCTCAGGTTAAGACCTTGGCGAAAAAAAATTAAAATGCACTTAAAATCAATCACTCAGCAAATTTTATTAGGAGTACTTGCGATGTGTTTTTTCCACAACGCGGCGGAAGCAGGGGATCATTCGCATCCATCTGGCTTAGAACTGAAATACATTGATCGCTCTGTGCGTCCTCAAGATGACCTGTATGGCTTCACCTCGGGTAAATGGTTGAAAGAGGCGGTTTTACCAGCTGATCGTGCACGATTTGGCAGTTTTGACGAATTACGAGATAAAGCCGAGCTTCAAGTTCGGGCCATCATAGAAGAATTGGCAGCCAGTACGAATCTTGTGCCAGGCAGTGAGGCACAGAAAATCGCTGATCTCTATTCTAGCTTTATGGATGAAGCCAAGATTGAGGCTTTGGATGATCAACCCCTCAAAGCCGAGTTCACCCAGATCGACTCTATTCACTCTAAAAAGGAGTTGTCTGCACTTTTAGGTGTTTTCAACCTAAGAGGCATTCATACTCCGATCGGTTTGGGGATTGAACAAGATGGTAAGGATTCAACACGTTATCTCTTACATCTCTCCCAGGATGGAATCGGCTTACCCGATCGCGACTACTTTTTGAAAGAGGACGATGCCAAGCTCAAATCAGCGAGGATGGCTTATGAAGCGCACATTGCTCAGGTGTTCACCATGATGGGGGAAAGCCATCCTGAAGATCAGGCCCGTGATGTGATTGCTTTTGAAACAGCTCTCGCTCAGGCGCAGTGGACCAAAGTGGCCTTGCGCGACCCGAATAAAACTTACAACAAACTATCCGTCTCAGAATTGAACACACTGGCTCCAGAATTCGATTGGGATCATGTGCTCCCCGCCAGTGGTATTCCGATGGAAAAGGTGAAAGAGCTGATCGTTGCGACCCCCACCTTTTTCTCGGAAACGGGAAAACTGATGGAAAAGTCTTCTCTCGAAACCCTGAAAAGCTATTTGAAGTGGCAAGTCGCCCGCCGCCTCATGCCCTATCTCAGTAAACGCTTTGTAGATGCTGATTTTAATTTCTACAGCAAGACCTTACGTGGCATACCTGAGAATCGTCCTCGCTGGAAGCGGGGAGTGGGGATGGTAGAAATGGCGCTGGGTGAAGCCGTTGGAAAGCTATATGTGGAGCGGCATTTCCCGCCAAAAGCCAAGGAACGGATGGATGCCTTGGTGGGCAATCTGATGACGGCTTACCGCCAAAGCATTCAAAATCTCTCTTGGATGAGCGCTGAAACACGTACCGCCGCCCAACTGAAACTCTCTAAGTTCAATGTCAAAATTGGGTATACCCAAAAATGGCGCAATTATCAGGGCCTAACCGTTGTTAAGGGAGACGTGGTCGGAAATGCAACGCGAGCGGCAATTTTTGAGTCCGAGCGCCAAATTGCCCGATTGGGTCAAGCCGTTGAACGAGATGAATGGCTAATGACTCCCCAAACGGTGAATGCCTATTACAACCCGGCAATGAATGAGATCGTTTTCCCTGCAGCCATTTTGCAGCCTCCCTTTTTCAATTTTGAAGCGGATGACGCAGTGAACTATGGAGGCATTGGTGCGGTGATTGGTCATGAAATCAGCCACGGCTTTGATGACCAAGGCAGTCAATATGACGGGGATGGCAATTTACGGGATTGGTGGAGCCAAGAAGATCATGCTCAATTTGATCAACGAACCAACCGTTTGGTGGCGCAGTATGAGCGATATGAGCCCGTCAAGGGCTACCACGTCAATGGCAAACTGACTTTGGGCGAGAACATTGCGGATAACTCAGGTTTAGCCATCGCTTACAAGGCCTATCAACTCTCATTAGTCGGTAAACCTGCAGCGGTGATCGAGGAGATGACGGGCGAACAACGCTTTTACATGGGCTGGGCGCAGGTTTGGAGGGGCAAAGCAAGGGAATCTGAAGCCATTCGATTGATTAAAGTCGATCCTCATTCCCCCGCGGAAGTTCGCGGTAATGCGCCTTTAGTGAACCAACCCGGTTTCTATGGTGCGTTTGGCGTTCAGTCGGGCGACAAACTGTATTTACCTGAAGCAGAGCGGGTTACGATTTGGTAATCACTCAGACTCGCGTATTCGGCATGGCTTACCGGCAGGGTCTGCTGGGGGCCTTGATGATGATGTGCTTTATCATCCAAGCACACGATGTCATAGCTGCAGAAAACACGCCTTCGGGATTAAGGGTGGGGATCAATACCCAGTATATAGATACCGCAGTTTCTCCCCGCTCGGATTTGTTTCAATACGCAAATGGGCGCTGGCTGAAAGATACGCCTATTCCATCCGACCGGGCGATGTACGGAATTGATGCGCTTACCCAAGAAAAAACCGAAGTGCAACTTAAGGTTCTGGTGGAGCGGCTAGCTCAGCGAAGCGATTTAATAGCAGGCACGAATGAAGCCAAAATCGCTATGCTCTATCAAAGCTTTATGGATGAGGCGGCGATAGAAAACGCTGGCCTCAAACCCATTGCGCCCATCTTAAATGAAATTGATCACCTCAAATCTCATCGCGACTTGGCAACCTTATTTGCCAAGCTTTCTCAGGCAGGAGTGGGTACCCCTTTTGATTTTGCGGTGATGCAAGACGAGAAGCATGCCGATCGCTATTCCATTCATTTGAGCCAAAGTGAACTCTCCCTTCCAGACCGTGAGTATTACCTGGATAAAAAAGACAAACGTTTTAAGGGTTTTCGCAAAGACTTCCTTCAGTACGCGGCAGGCCAACTCAATCGTTTAGGTGTCCCGCATCCAACTTATGCTGCCCAACACATCCTCTTGTTTGAGACTGGATTAGCCAAAATTCAGTGGGATCGCGTGGAAAACCGTGATCCACAAAAAACCTATAACCCTCGTTCTCTCAAAGCCCTCAAAAAGATGGCGCCAGATATCGCTTGGGGCGATCTGATAAAAGAGGAATCCTTACCTGCTGATCCTGGGGCGTTGATCATTGCGCAACCAAGTTATCTGATCAAGCTGAATGGCTTGATTAAGAAAACCCCCCTGTCGGTATGGAAAACTTGGCTAAGTTGGCAAGTACTTAGGGCCTATGCCCCTATGCTAGATAAAGATCTGGCGCAACGACAATTTGCTTTTGAATCGGGCATATTGCGGGGTGTGCCTGAGCAGAAGCCTAGATGGAAGCGAGCGCTACAGTTCATTGAAGCCACAATGGGGGAGGGCTTGGGGCACCTGTATGTTGATGCCTACTTCCCGCCTACATCAAAAGAAAAAATTCAAAATGTGGTCAATCACCTCGTTGCAGCTTATGGAGAAAGTATTGATCATTTGGATTGGCTGGGACCAGAAACCAAGCAAGAAGCACATAAAAAGCTCAATAAAATCAATGCAAAATTAGGCTACCCCAACACATGGCGGGATTATTCAAAGCTTGAATTGATTGAGGGCAATGTACCTTTAAATTTTGCCCGCGCCATGGCTTTTGAGTCCGCACGTAATAATGCTAAGTTTGGGCAAGTTGTAGACCGTGATGAGTGGATGATGACCCCTCAAACTGTCAATGCGTACTACAACCCCACGCTGAATGAGATTGTTTTTCCCGCAGCTCAATTGCAAGAGCCCTATTTTGATGAAAAGGCCGATGATGCCGCCAATTACGGCAATATCGGATTCATTATCGGACACGAACTCAGCCATGCCTTTGATGATCAAGGGGCCCAGTTTGATGAAATTGGAAATTTGCGAGATTGGTGGACTCAGGAAGACCATGCTGCATTTAGTAAAAAAACGTCTGCAATTGTGGCGCAATACAACACGGTTGAACCGCTCCCAAAGGTTTTCGTGAATGGTGCACTCACTTTGGGAGAGAACATTGCGGACAATGCAGGATTGACCATTGCTTGGAAGGCGTATCAAGCCTCTCTGGAAGGGAAGCCTTCGCCTGTGATCAATGGGATGACGGGGGCTCAGCGATTTTATGTGAGTTATGCCCAAAGCTGGATGGGAAAAATGCGGGAAGAGGATCTTTTAAGGCTTCTTAAAACCGACCCCCATGCCCCGATGGAAGTCCGAACCAATATGGCAGTGCGTAATCAAGATGCATTTCATGAGGCTTTTGGCACCCAGCCGGGTGATCCGCTCTGGCTCGCCCCGGATCAACGCGTTAGGCTTTGGTAGATTGAATGTAGGGCTATTTTCGCGCGATTAGGAATGAAGTCTGGATCGGCCCTAAGCCTTTGCATTCAATCAGATCCCGCTCTTCTAAAACAAAGTGCTCTGTTAAGAGATTATGCGTCATGGATGTCATTTGAATGCGTCCATTTTCTGAGGTCGACTCCATTCTTGACGCTGTATTAACGGTATTACCCCATAGATCATAGGCAAATTTAGTAAACCCAATCACGCCCGCTACCACCGGACCAGAATTCAACCCAATACGCATATTGAGTTCCATTCCATTTTTTTGATTGAAACCTTTAAGGTCTTCAAACATTCCCAGTGCCATATCCGCCACAATCTCGGCGTGATCGGCACGAGGAATAGGTAAGCCACCCACGGCCATGTAGGCATCCCCAATGGTTTTGATTTTTTCGATGCCCAGGTTTTCGGCACGTTGATCAAAGCGGCTAAAAAGATCGTTCAAAAGCTTAACCAATTCCTGCGCTGTTTTACCTGACGACATCTTGGTAAAGCCCACTAAATCACTAAATAATATGGTGACTTCGGGATAGGATCCCGCAATATTAGACTCTCCCTTTTTAAGACGCTCTGCGATAGGGCGGGGCAAGATATTGAGCATGAGCTTTTCAGTTTTAAGCTGCTCAATATTGAGAAGTTCTTTTTCTTTTTGAAGTTCTAGGATTCTTTCCCGGTCTAAATCTCGTAAGCGTTTCTTTTCTAGTGAGGAAAAAACGCGAGCACGGAGCAATACCGGATTAAAAGGTTTGGGCAAATAATCTTCTGCACCAATTTGAATGCATTCAACAGTCTTATCAAATTCTTCAGCTGAGGATACGACAATCACCGGGAGATATTTTAATTCAGGCTCTGATTTTAGGACTCTGAGTGTATCCAGCCCGTCTAACTCAGGCATTTCCATATCTAAAAGCATTAAATCAAAATTTTCTGATTTTGCTTTTTCTATTGCTTCATATCCATCTGCAACTTCAGTGATGTTTGTGATGCCTACATTATTGAGTTCACGAATCAATATTCTTCGTAGGGTGCGACTGTCATCAACCACCAACACCTTCAAATCCTTCACTAGTTGCAGCATTTCCAATGAAACAGTTTGCATAGGATTAGAAATGCTTGAACCAAAATGTGAAGTGGTCATAAAAATTTAAACTTTTGTTCTATGGTAATAAGTCATTCGATCATGATTCAACATGGTGTATTTATTTTCATACGAAATAAATTCAGATGACCCGAGCACGAGATAAGAGTCATCATCAACAAATTGATCAAAAAGTTTATTGAAAACAATTATTTTTGTGTCAGGCTTAAAGTAAATGAGAACATTGCGTAACAAAACAAGATCAAATTTTGGCTGAATAGACCATTCCTCAACCAAATTTTGTCTTTGAAAAACAACATTTTTTTTAATATCTGAATGAATTTGCCAGGAACCATTCGCTAATTTTGTAAAATGTTTTTCAACTTGAACGGGGGATAAACCCCGAGACATTTCAGTTTCATTGTAAATTCCATCCATTGCTTTTTTGAGCGCTAGATCGCAAATATCGGTAGCCAAAATGAAGACTTTCCACAAATCCAGCTCAGGAAAAGTATCTTTAATCAATATGGAGAGACTGTAGGGTTCTTGGCCAGTAGAAGCAGCTGCACACCAAATATTCAAACTTTTTTGAGTTTTGTTTTTTTGAATAATTTTGGGAAGAATATGATTTTTAATGGCTTCAAAGGGATGGATGTCTCGAAAGAACATAGTTTCATTGACTGTCATTGCCTCAAAACATTCCCAATGCAGTTCTCCTAATGGCATCAGAAACAAATGCTTGAGTAGCATTTCATAATCAGTAAACCCCTGCTTTTTAGCAATGGGAGCCAGTCTTGAGGCGACCAAATAGTCTTTCGAGGCATCGATACCGATACCTGTATGTTTGTCTAGCAGACGATAAAAAGACTCGGAATACTGTTTGTGATCCTGAGAAATCATTTCACTCATCTGATCTGCGTCATTAACATTAATTCATCCGCTATTTCTTCCAAAGGTAAGATTTTGTTTTCAAGATGGGCGGCGGCGATTGCTCCTGGCATTCCCCAAACAACACTTGTTTCCTGATCTTGAATGATCACTGAGCCTCCATGCCCAACAATTTCTTGTACCCCTTTGAGTCCATCAGAGCCCATTCCCGTTAGAACGACCGAAAGAATATGTTTACCGTAAACCTGAGCTGCACTTCTAAACAACACATCCACTGAGGGGCGACAGGAGTTTTCTGGCGGGCCTTCATTCAAATGCATCGTGACTTTCTCACCACTTCGTTTGAGGTAAAGATGAAATCCCCCTGGAGCAATAAAAGCCTCTCCTGAAATCGCTTCTTTTCCCTCTTTAGCCTCTGAAATTTGAGTAGAACAGACATCCGACAACCGTTTTGCAAGCAACTCCGTAAATTTTGGAGGCATGTGCTGAACGATAAATACAGGCACTTTTAAAGGGGTTTTAAGCCCTGAAAACAATGTCATCAGCGCTCCTGGTCCACCGGTAGATACCCCTATCACAATCGCATCGACACGTTCTGTATTGCGATGTAGGAGGGGGGGTAAGTCTTCTTTGATCTTTGTTAATGCACTCGATTGTTTTGACGTTTCAACGGGTTTGACCTTATCTATTCTTAGAGAGGAAAGAGCCGTCGACTTATTTTTGAACGCACACAAACTCCGAATCTTTGGAATCAATTCTGATTCCAGAACAGTGTATGCGGTGTCTAAATCGTGCACATTAGTAGGTTTTCCAACGTAATCACTTGCCCCACTTGTAAGTGCATCAATGGTAACTTTCGCTCCCCGTTGGGTCAGGGTACCAAACATGATGACGGGAATGTAGGGTTGAATTTTCCTGATTTCTTTAAGGGCTGTAATGCCGTCCATTTGAGGCATTTCAACATCAAGCGTCACGATATCAGGGGCTGATTTGTGGATCGCTTCTAGTGCCAGGAATCCATTAGCAGCAGTGCCGACAACTTCGATGTCGTCATGTCGAAGTAAAGCGTTCATGATGAGATGTCTCATGACTGAAGAATCATCCACAATCAGTACACGAATTTTTTCATTTGGGTTCACAGAATATTTACAACCCCACTTTTGTCTAGAATAACTAATAGCTGCTCGGGCAACTTATGCACTCCCAAAACCAGTTCTCTTGCAGTCATGGGAAAATTGTTAGGAGGTGCTTCGAAAGTATCGTGCTCAAGAGGAATAATCGGACCCACATCATCCACAAGTAGCGCAAGCAAGTGCCCCTCACATTGCAAAATGATACTGATACGTTCTGTTTTTCCATTTTTAGGAATTAAACCTAACTGTTCGTACATATCAATTGCGGGAACTATTTGGCCTCTTAAGTTCATGATGCCGCGAATTGTTTTTGCACTCTTGGGAACGATCGTGAGCTCTAAGTTATGATTGACCTCTAGAACGTCATTCGCAAGAATTCCAAAATACATTCCACCAATATAGAAAGTCGCAAAGTCGGTTGAAATCATTCAGGAGCACTCAATTGGGCTAAGACAGAATACTGTGTCTTGACATCAAACATCCTGTGCATCCCCATGATCTCATCTATATTGATCACATTGATGATGCGGTTGCCCTCTGAAATGCATCCCAATAGTCCCTTCTGAGGTGGAGTGGTTTCCTGAAGCGTTTGCGTAGTATTCACAACATCATGTACTTGCGAAACCACCAATCCGATCGGAATGGCGTTGATATAGTGAACAATGACAGGAATGCTTTCATCCGCTTTCCACTTTTTTGATTTGGCCCCTGAGACATAAGCATCGAGATAAAGAAGTTCCATAATGTGGGAACCAAATTGGATGACGTTTCTATTGCCATTTTTTTGGATTTGCTCAGGTCTTATGATTTGTAAGCGATGGACCAAGTTGAGTGGAATGGCTAAATTATTTAAGCCTTCAAGCTCAAATAAGAGCATAGAAACTTCTTCTTCATTGACGCGGCTAATCGTTTCTTGATCGATAAGCGGTTTGGACTGCATTTTTGCTACGAGTCCCGATTCCATCGCAATACCATCTACGTCAAGTATCAAAGCAGCTCGCCCATCTCCTAGGATGGTTGCGCCACCAAAATCATTCAGATCCTCGAACATCGGACCTAATGGCTTCACCACAATCTCTTCGATATTCAACACTTCATCCACTACGAGACCGTAGCGAACACCAGAGGATTGAAGTATGACAATGTTAATGACATCACTCGCATCTGGATGCGATTCTTGAAGTTCTAGTTGCTGGTGAAGATGTATCAAAGGCACAAGACTATTGCGCAATCTGAAGACTGCAGTCCCGTAAAAATCTTCCAGACCCCTATCCCCCATTGATAGGTCCAACCGAACCAATTCCAAAATACTGCTTTGTGGAATAGCAAATCGTTCTTGGTTAGACCGAACAAACAAGGCTGACATGATGGCCAAGGTCAAGGGTATTCTGATTCGGATTGTGGTCCCTTTTCCTCTTAACGATTCAATATCGATTGAACCACCAATTTTAGAAATGTTGGTTTTGACCACATCCATCCCAACCCCTCTTCCAGATAAATTACTCACTGTTTCTTTTGTAGAGAAACCGGGGGTAAAGAGTAAGTCCAATATCTTGGATTCTTCGAATGTCTGTGCTTGTTGGGCGGTGATCAGTTTTTTTTCTACTGCCTTAGTTCTAACTGAATCGATATCAATCCCGGCACCATCATCTGAAATGGATATCACGACTAAACCATTTTCATGGTTCGCTTTGAGCAACACATAACCTGTTTCAGATTTGCCCTGCTTTAAACGTTCTGAAGGTGATTCCAATCCATGATCGATACTATTGCGAATCATGTGAACTAAAGGATCGCTGATCGCATCGAGCAAGCCACGATCTAGTTCTGTTTCTGTGCCCTCTTGGATGAGTTTGACCTTTTTATTGCACTTGTGAGCGACATCTCTCACCAGCCTGGGAAACTTAGACCAAACTTGAGAAATGGGCTGCATGCGTGTTTTTAGCATGTTTTCTTGCAGTTCGAGCGTCAGCAAATCAATCGATCGAATCGCACTGGAGAGTCGATGATTTCCAAACTCTTCAGAGAATGGGAGTAATCGATTTCGTGCTAAAACCATTTCACTGACTAGGCTCATCAGTGTGTCCAGTAATTCTAAATTGACCTTAACGGGAGGGACTACGTCATGATGCTTATTGACGGGTTCTCCAGCCTCAAAGGGTAGGGGGTGAGCAGGTTCAATCTCATGCCATTCTTGGACATGAACCCCAACTTGATGCTCGCTTTCGGAATAAATACCTGTTATTTCTTGAGGGTGGGCCAAAGATTCAGAAAAAGAGGTATCTAAAAGAATCACATGATCTTCATGCGCAATCGAGGTTAAAAGATTGTTTTCACTGTTATCAACCTTGGTTTGATTCTTCGAAATATTTGCTTTTGCTAGCAGACCCAATATTTCAATCAGTTGACTATCTTCACCATCGGGTTCGGTGTGGTTTTTCTCAATACCCTCAATAATTACTCTCAGAATATCAAGCGTTTGAAGAAGTGAGGTGGTCGTTTTTTCATCTAATACAATAACGCTATCTCTCAGTTTTCCTAAGAGTGCTTCTGCCGCATGACATACCTTTTCTAGACGCTTAAATCCAAAAAATCCACTATTACCTTTCAGGGTGTGTACTGCTCTAAATACATTCCGAATGATCTTGTTATCTTCTGGAGCCTCTTCCAGTTTTACGAAATCAATATCTAATTGATCAAGGATTTCCCTTGCTTCGATAATAAATTCAGGAAGGATGTCATCATCACTCATGGCTTCAGGAACCTGATTCACTCAGCAAAGGTTTAAATTTTAAAACGGGTTACGGTGCTTCTGAGTTCCGTAGCAATTTTTGCTAATTCATCTGCAGCCATTCTTGTATCTGAAGCGCTTTGCATTGCATGCTGCGCCGTTTCAGAAACTTGAGTCATATTTGATGCTATTTCAGAACTACTTGATGCAGCAGATGAAATGCTTCTACTCATTTCTCCTGTGGTTGCGGCTTGTTCCTCAATAGCACTCGCAATATGCGTAGAGACATCATTAATTTGATCGACAATATTAGAAATATTGTCGATAGACTCAATCGCGCTTTGCCCATCTGTTTGTATAGAAGTGATGTTAAGGGTGATTTCCTGTGTTGCTTTGGCGGTTTGACGCGCGAGTTCTTTTACTTCGTTTGCTACTACGGAAAAACCTTTACCAAATTCACCTGCTCTTGCGGCCTCAATATTGGCATTTAAAGCCAGTAATTTAGTTTGCTCAGCAATATTCGATATGACTTTAAGCACGCCTCCGACCTGAACAATCGATGAGCCTAAACGTGCCATTGTTTCATTCGTTGTAGAGGCGATCTCAACCGCTTGGTTAGCGACTTTAGATGCGCGAACTGTGTTCATTGAAATTTCGCGAATACTGGAACCCATCTCTTCCACACCCGCAGCCACCACTTGGTTGTTGGTGCTCACATGAAGCGCGGCACTGGAAACTTGTTTAGCCTGAAGAGCAGTTTGGTCTGCATCTATACTCATTTGCATGCTGACGGCTGAAAACTCTTCTGCAGCAGTTGATAGCGCATTGGCGCTTTCCGCAATCGTAGTCACCAGTTCTTTGGTTTGCTTTCGAGCAACTTCATATTCATGCGCCAGCCAAGCAAACTCATCGCGACCGGTCAGTTTTACTTTTGAAGCAAGATCTCCTTGAGCTAAGTGCGACAAACCAGAAACGATCACCTCGGCACGCTTCCCATAATGATGACCAATGTAATTGGCCAGAATAAAAACGGGAATGAAGCCAATGCCTAGACCTATCCATATGTTGTATTCCCCTGATTCGAAATACATCTGAGAAAAAACAACGCCACCTGCCTCCAGAAATACTCCCATTAAGGATAGAAGAACAATCGCTTTGCGTAGGTCTAGTCTTTCCATAAAATTCTTCTCCCCGAAGATTAAACTACGAATCTAGATACTAAGTTTTTAAGTTCTGTAGCGATTCTTGCCAGTTCTGTCGCGGCCTCATGGCTATGCCTTGCTCCCAGGGTTGTACTTTGCGCCGCTTCCGAAACACTGCTGATGCTTGAGGCAATTTCAAGGGTGCTCGAAGCCACCGTTGAAACACTTTTACTCATTTCACCAGTTGTAGCGGCTTGCTCTTCAACTGCACTGGCAATTTGATTAGAAACATCTTTGATTTGATTCACCACTTTTGAAATTTCATCAATCGAGTCAATCGCACCTTGCCCATCTGTTTGGATAGAACTGATATTGGCACCAATTTCCTGTGTGGCTTTTGCTGTTTGTCGAGCGAGTTCTTTTACTTCATTCGCCACTACAGAAAATCCCTTGCCGAATTCTCCTGCACGTGCCGCTTCGATATTGGCATTCAACGCTAATAGTTTGGTTTGTTCAGCAATACTGGAAATGACAGTGAGAACCCCCCCAATCTGAACTAAAGACTCTCCTAATTTAGCCATTGTTAAATTGGTATGGGTTGCCATCTCTGCTGCTTGATGAGAAATATTTGAAGCCCGAATGGTGTTAATAGATATCTCTCGAATACTGGATCCCATTTCCTCAACCCCCGCTGCAACTATTTGTGTATTGTTACTGACTTCGGAGGCAGAGTGAGATACTTCTTTTGATTTATTGGCAGTTAATGCCGCATTCGAACTCATTTGAGTACTCACCGCTGAAAACTCCTCAGCAGCGGATGCCAGAGTGGATGCGTTGTCAGAAATCTTAATAAATGCTTTTCGAGCGGTATCAATTAATCGATTAAAAGCGAGGGCAATCTGACCAATTTCATCCGATCGAACTACTTGTATGCCCGAGGTAAAGTCCATATTGCGTTCAATGGATATCATCGCAGATTGCATTTGGCTCAAGGGGGTTAAGATGGATCTAGTCAGGATGAATGCCATAGCACTGACAAGAATAAAAGCCAATCCAGACAGCAAAAGCAAACGATGCGTTGTATTCTTAACCGTGAGTAATTCATTGTTGTAGTCTTGTTTGATCAATTTTTGATTGAGTTCCACAAGTTTTTCAGAGGCGTCTAGGGTGAGGGCAGACTGTTTCGCATTGAGCTTTACTTGATCGCTATATTCCTGCAA
>Ga0114963_10002427_pt1 | contig 12779 bp, 18 predicted proteins | sample C_131016_EF_Meta_FD_87019 | JGI IMG/M metagenome (GOLD analysis project Ga0114963, IMG submission 87019) | Freshwater microbial communities from Lake Croche, Canada to study carbon cycling - C_131016_EF_MetaG | ecosystem: Environmental > Aquatic > Freshwater > Lake | place: Lake Croche, Canada...
AACCCCTGCTCGGCGAGCCAGTTCTCCATGCCGCCATCGACTTGGCTGTACCCGTCATTGGTAGGCTTGAGATATGTACGCACAAAATACTTGGCGTCAGGCTTGTCGATGATGAGCGCACGACTGATCGTATCGCCGTTCAATATGCCCACCGCCATTGCCCAGCCATACTTGGGGTCGTATGCCTGATATGGATGGCGTGTCTGCCCATCACTGCACCGCACCCCCTCGTTGCGCCAGACCATGCACGACCCCGGGCCTTGGTGCAGGTGGTGGATCATCTCGGCGGTGGTGCGCACGATCTTGTACTGGGCGTTAGTGCCGTAGCGTGCAACCAGATCGCGGATGGTGTTGTCGGACAGCGTGGCAGTGGGCCAGTGACGGCGCAGATACTTGCCGATGGAGGTCACGGTCTGGCGATCCTCCTCACCAGAGCGCTCGTCTCTAGTATAGGCAACACGCGAGGCATCGTTGAGCGATGGGTGTGGCCACTCAAGCAGGAGTTGCTGCCAGTTGTGGGGACGGGCAGTCTTGAGCGCAGCGAGCACAGCGGGGTGTGCATCGTATTTGCGCATCTCGCGGTAGCACCAGTCGTTCTTGCGGAGTTCGGCGCGGTTCTGGTAAAGCACGGCCCGGGCGGTGCTCCAGTTACGCATCATGTCGTCGGGGTTGTATGTGTAGTTCACTTTTAGTTTCCTTGGGTTGGTTTGGGACTGAGCCGCAGTCCCCACGGTTTCGGGTCACAGTGACCCGTTATTCCTTTGTCAGTTCAGCGGGGACTTCAATCTCGTCACCCAGTTTGGATGCAACGTAGCACCGCATAGCGGCAATCAATGGAGTTGTGCCGTAGCTATTGCCTGATCTCCAACGTGGGTAGTCATCCCACTGGTCAAGCGTCAAACCCTCACGCTCAATGATCGGCCCACCTTGTGACCAGTCGGTTGAAGGGGTATACCAAGGGAGTCTGTCGTTTGCGCCGACAGCACCCGCACACTTCGCCACCGCCCAATCAAGGGCGGCACCTGTCAGTTCATTTGTTTTCATCTTCATTCTCCTTTGGTTAATTCACACAGGTCGTTGAGGCGTGAGCACACGACCTCAATCTTCCCCTTGACATCGTTGAAACGGGGCTTGTTGTCGAGGTTGTTCAACACCCAGCGCAGTTGCGCCCTCATGTAGTCCAACTCGATGTGCCACTCGTGCTCTTGTCCTTCAGTCATGCTGTCTCTCCTTGTGGTGTGCGTACTGCCTTGGCAATGATCGCCTTGGCCTTGGTTATCTCAGCGTGCATTTGTTTGAGGTGCGTCTGCCGTGAGGTATCGCCCTCACGTTGTGCGTTTCTGCTTGCGTACTCAATGCGGCCAAGCAGGTCATCAATAGCCATATCAATCCCGCATTTGTCTCGCGCAAACAACATCTTTTGCATTTTTGTTTCGTATTCGGTCATGCTTCTTCTCCTACTAAGTTGTTGCGAATAATGTCGAGCTGGTCGAGCACAGCTTGGCGTGTGCCTACAAAGCCCATCATCTTCAGGGTGGAGTAGGCCGTTGGCCCACGGGATTTGCTCATGCCTTTCATCTCCAGCTTAAGCATGGCGCGCAGCGTCAGGATGCGTGCTGCCTCGATCTGGTGTCCGGTTAGTGTGGTCATCTTCATTCTCCTTTGGGTTGGTAATAGGTTTAACTGGGCGGAACGGTTCCGCCGGGTTTATGAATGTTCCTTTTGGGGAAGCTCCATGCCTCGCCATGTGGCAGGCATCAGGTCGGTGGGGCCAGCGTTGTCGATAGCCCGTAGTGCTTGGTTTATTCGGATGTACAGGTCAGCGTTCTCCTCAGTTGGGTTGATGTTCCACATACGCTCGATGATGGCGAGGTCACTGAGCGTTCGTTTAAGTAGCGTCTCCTTTTGCTTGATGTGTTGCGAAGGAGGCACTACCCTTTGAAAAGGTACCTTGGGCCGGGCCGATTGTTTGCGTAGTAGCCCGGCAAAGGCCTCGGATATAGCGTGCTTGATGTGCGGCGGTACCCAATCCGTCCAGTGCTGTCCCTCATTGGTGATGGGGGAGCCTCTCTTTTGAGCATTGAGCGTCTTGGCATATCCGCGTGGAGTTTGCGTTGGTCGGGTAGACGGCACGGATAGGCGGTCGAGCAGCTTGTCCATCACAGCTATGTATGCAGTGAACACCTCGATGCGTTGCTCTCCCGTGGCCATCTTGCCTGACTTGTAACGCAGTCCGACCTTGGCGTTGTCACGCTCAACCCTTAAGGGATAAAGCAGGTTGCCCCATTCACGCCGCAACACCGTGTCGGTTATGCGCCCGGTGCGCTTACTTTCTCTGATCTCTGCGACCTTGGATTTGATCTCGGCGATGCGATGGGGGTGCAGTTTTAGCTTGTGAGTGAGGTGATCGTGAAGATCGTTGGGCTTGAGCTTTAGGTAAGATTCGTACATGATTTTCCCTTAGGGTTAATGAAGGCTTCAGCATACACCAGAACTGTCCTCGTGTAAAGTAATTGTCCACGCAGTAAAGGAACTCTGCCACAGACTTGGGCCACCCGCAAACCCGCATGGTTGCTTGCTTTGCGCGATTCGAGTCCAAAGTATCCTTGTTTTTACGGGTCTTCACACGCTTGACTATAAAAGTCAGCGTCCAAAGAAAAAAGAATAAGCATACCTACGGAGAGACACTCCCATATATATAAGTATATATAAAAATAGATATAGATAGGACGCAAATCTCTGCACGCCAGTATCCATGCGGGTTGGGAGGTGGCCCGTGTCTATGGCGAGCTTCCCTTACACGAGGTAACGGCTGGACAGTAACTTTAGGGTCAAATAAACGTCAATAATCTCAACTGGGCGGAACAGTTCCGCCCAGTTTGCTCTCTCATTCGAACAGGTCGGCTTGCTTTGGTTGCTTCTCAAGCCATGCGAAGAAGGCGTCATCGGTGCTGAAGGTCATGCCGCGTTGGCTGAGTTGCCCACGCTTGTAGACGTAGACGATGTACTGTGAGCCGCCGTTGGGGTAGTAGTAGCTGAGTTCGTAATCGGTCACGCCAAGGGTGACAGTGCCGACAGATTTGATGCGGGGTTGGTTGAGGTTGCGCATGGGGTTCTCCTTGGGTTACTCGGGGGTGACTTCGACCAACTGGTCGAGCTTGAACTTAGTGGTGCGCATGGTGTGGCCATTGACGGCCTGATACGCGCTGATTTTCTTGAAGACGTAGTACTGGTAGATGAACGAATCGCCTACGTCAAGACCACCGAAATGGGTGCGGATTGTGTGCATGAAGTTCTCCTATGGGTTACAAAATGCCTAAAACCGGACACCAATCGGTGTAAGGAATGTTGTCGTTTGCCGCTTCAATAAGCGCTCGCATTGCTTGCCAATAAGCTTCACGCATAAGTTTTTCAGTCATGATGATTCTCCTAGTTGATGGGCAGGATTGCCCCGCAAGAACACCCTTGCGGATGTGCTTGCAGAGTGTCCTTACATGTTGACGTATTGGGTGACGAGGGTTGCGCCTTTCCACCACTCGACATGACGCGCCGCAAGGCTCAAGGCGTTGAACAGGAACTCGGCTTCTGCGTAGGTGTTGCAGGGATAGTTGCGGTCGATGCCGCAGTCTCGGGCGATGATTGTGAATTGCATGATGATTCCTTTATTACTTTCAGTTATATAGAATGAACGGTAGATAAACACTATCGGTTTTTGGGGATTGGACAAGAAAATACATCGCAGGGCAGGCTCGATCACCCAGCTCCTGCGACAAACTCGGCGGAACAGTTCCGCCCAGATTAGATTTGCGCCTTGAAAGCACGCTTTTGGGCAGGTGACAACTCGGCGTACGCCTTGAGCGCCTTGGCAACCAAGTCAACCTTACCCGCGCTACGCTTTGCGGCCTTCGCCGCCGCCGCGCCGCTTGCAACCCGCACCAAGTACTCGACTTGGTTGTACTCGGTCGTGCCCTTGTCGAACGTCAGACCCCCGCGTTGGCTCGGCTTGGGCATCTTGCCCGACTTCTCGGCCACGTAGATCACGGCATACACCTTGATGTCTGCGCCCATGATGCCCGCCTTGGCTAGCGACTCTGCCCATACGTCAGACTGCGACTCGATAGCGGCGAACACCTTAGAGGCGGCGGCGAACGCGGTTGTGTTCAAGGCGATGAACGCCTGAACTGTGTTGATTGCTTTAGACATTTGAAAACTCCTAAGGATGGTTAAGAACTAGGCGGAACAGTTCCGCCCAGATCGGCAGGGCTTGTTCCCTAACCGATAGCTCTATCTTATGAATGGGGGTGAAAACTCCCCCTATGGCGAGCGATTCCGGGCCTAGCCTGACCCCACTACACCCCAACCCCCCAAAGCACAGAAGGGACTCCGGTTGCTGCCATGAACACTATTCCACACCTACGCAGCACATTTTTAAAAAATCCCGCAAACCCAGAAAACAAAAATATACAGAACACCCCCCGGTGTCTAACCTTTTACAAACCCCCACCCCCAATAAAAAAAATCCCCCGCAAGTTGCCCGGCGGGGGATTAAAGAGATGTCTTACCATCCCAAGGAGAAGCGCGAACCTTGCGGTAGCACTCACACATAGTGTACACTGAAGGCTACGAGGCCACAAGCCACTCTTGGAGGCACCTGCGAAAAATGTTGGAACACTTAATTTCAGCCGAACTTGACCCAATCGTTTTTGATGACGAGCCGCAAGGCTTCACGCAATTATCAAATGCCGGGGCGACGGAGATTATTGACGCACAGGTTAAGACTGCTGATTGGCTCACATCCCTTGGGCTAGACGATGAGCAAGCCGAGAATACCGCCAACGCCAAATCCGCACGCACGGCTTTCGCATCCCTTACAGCAGGAACCAACACAACGACAGTACAAAACGCTTTGTCCAATATCAAGGTGCCTCAAGCGGTGCAGCACTTGGTGGGGATGCTGACTGCGTATGACTGGGAGTTTGTGGAGCAAGCCAAGAACTTGCGCGGTTATGCAGTGGCCAAAATACTGGACGATTGCGAAAACCCCAACGCCAACATTCGCTTAAAGGCGCTATCTCTTTTGGGCAAGGTAACGGAGGTTGGGCTGTTCACTGAAAAGATTGAGGTCAAAAAAGTGGATGCCAGCACCGAAGAGCTGGAAGAACGCATCCGTCAGCGCTTGGCAAAGTACTTGCCGCCTGTGCAGGAGATTGAGACCGTTGAAGTCAAGGACACGCATGAGCAAGACGGCCTCTCCTGAACTGTCTCAAGAACGGATCATGCAGCTTCTATCGACGCTGCCCAATATGCCGTTGCACGAAAAAGAAGCACTCCTTGATGAGCTCGATGAGCTTGACGACAAGATTACGGTCAAGGCCTGTCGCACGGACTTTTTGGAATTTTGTAAGTATGTTTACCCGGATTGGAAAGAAGGCCCGCACCATCGCCATCTCAAGCCGATCTTGCACGGCATCGTAGCCGAAGAAGATGGGCGGCTTACTGTGTCAATGCCGCCTCGGTTTGGCAAATCAGAGACGATCGCTTACTTATTTGTAGCTTGGTATCTGGGCCATCACCCGACGCATCACATTATTATGGCCACGCACACCGCGTCACTGTCCGCTACGTTTGGGCGCAAGGTGCGTAACTTAATTGATAACCCCAAATATCAAAAAATATTCCCCAAAACAGAAGTATCCAAGGACAAAAGCGCCGCAGATGACTGGACAACCACTGTCGGGGGCAAGTATTTTGCGATTGGTATCGGAGCAAACGTAGCCGGACACGGCGCACACTTGCTGATTGCAGATGACTTGGTGTCTGAGCAAGCACTTGTTGCAAATCCCGATACAATTTTTGAGAACGCATGGCAGTACATGCAAGTCGGCCCACTGCAACGGCTTATGCCCGGTGGCAGGATCGTGATGATCGGCACTCGATGGGGTAAAAAAGACCCGATTGGTCGTGCGTTGCAGTGGGCAGACACTAACCCAGACAGCCCACAGTGGAATGAGATACGTTTTCCAGCTATTTTGCCAAGCGGCAAGTCACTTTGGCCCGAGCAGTGGCCGCTTGAGAAGCTAGAAGCCAAACGCGCCAGCATGTTTCCTCAATTTTGGGCCGCGCAATACATGCAAGAGCCCACTTCTGAAGAAGGCGCGATCATTAAACGCGAGTGGTGGAAGGAATGGGAAGAAGACGAGCCCCCAGAGTGCGACTTCATCATCATGGTGCTTGACGCTGCCGCTGAAATGAACAACCGAGCTGACTTTACCGCACTCCTAACGTGGGGCGTATTTCGCCACGACCGTTTGACCAAGGGAATGGCCCACATTATCTTGCTCAACGCCATAAATGTCCGCGTTGAGTTTCCTGAACTCAAAGACTTGGCGCTAAAAGAATACGAAGAGTGGGAGCCAGACGCGTTTGTGGTGGAGAAAAAGTCCAACGGCACGCCGTTGTTCCAAGAATTGCGCAAAATAGGCATCCCGGTGTCCGAATTTACCCCGCACAGGGGCACTGGCGACAAATATGCACGAATATCTGCAGTTGCAGATATTTTCAGATCAGGTATGGTCTGGTATCCTGCGGGGCGGCGTTGGGCACAAGAAGTTATTGACCAAGTTGCAGAGTTTCCTAACGGCGAACATGACGATATGGTTGACTGCACATCAATGGCTATGGCCCGATACCGCAGCGGCGGATTCATTCGCTTGAGCAGCGATTACGAAGACACTCAGTACTTTCGCTCCCGTAAAGCGGCGTACTATTAAAGGATGAAATATGGCAACAAATAGCATGGTCCCCGCAATTGGTGGCGCACCGTTAGGTCTTTCCGCTTTGGGCGATATGCCAGACAGCGATGAACCTGCAATTGAAATTGAGATCGACAACCCAGAAGGCTTGCGCATTGGCGTGGACGGTTTGGAGATTGACATGATGCCTGACAAAGAAGAAGGCGAAGAGTTTGACTCTAACCTTGCCGAGTTCATGGATGAGGATGAGCTGCAGAAAATAGCAGGCGAGTTAACCTCACTGATAGAAGCAGACATAAATAGCCGCAAAGAGTGGGTGGAGATTTATGTCAAGGGCTTGGAAGTTCTTGGCATGAAGTACGAAGAGCGCACTGAACCTTGGAACGGCGCGTGTGGAGTGTTCTCCACGCTGTTGACAGAAGCAGCCATACGGTTCCAAAGCGAGACCATCATTGAGACATTTCCCGCAGCAGGCCCGGTTAAAACTGAAATCGTAGGGGCAATTGACAAGCTCAAGGAAGAGGCGGCAGAACGCGTTCGGGATGACATGAACTGGCGCTTAACAGAGCAGATGCCTGAGTACCGCAAGGAACATGAACGCATGTTGTTCAACTTGGGTCTGGCCGGGTGCGCGTTTAAGAAAGTTTACTATGACACTTCCAAAGAACGTCAGGTAGCAATGTTCATACCAGCCGAAGACGTTATCTTGCCTTGGGGGTGCTCTGGTGTTGAGAACGCCGAGCGTGCTACGCATACTATGCGCAAGACCGAGAACGACATTAAGCGCCTGCAAGTTGCAGGGTTCTACCGCGATGTTGACTTGGGTGAACCACAATCATTTTTCTCCGATATTGAGAAACAAAAAGCGGAAGACCAAGGGTATACCCTTACAGAAGATAACCGGTTCCAATTATTTGAGACCTGCGTTGAGTACGACTTGCCGGGGTTTGAGGACGAGAACGGGTTGGCGCGGCCATATATTGTTACTATTGACCGTGGCACAAGCAAGGTCTTGTCAATTTACCGCAACTGGGAAGAGAAAGACAAGAAGTGCCAAAAGCGCGATCACTTCGTCCAGTACGATTACATTACAGGCTTTGGTGCATATGGCATCGGGTTTATCCATCTGATCGGCGGCTACGCTCGGGCAGGCACGTCTATCATCCGTCAGTTGGTAGATGCAGGCACGCTGTCCAATTTGCCCGGGGGACTGAAAGCCCGTGGTTTGCGTATCAAAGGTGATGACACGCCAATTGCTCCGGGTGAGTGGCGCGATGTGGACATCCCAAGCGGGGCGGTGCGTGACAACATCATGCCGCTACCGTACAAAGAGCCAAGCCAAGTTTTAGCTGGGCTGCTGGACAACATTACCGGCGAAGCCCGTCGTCTGGGTTCGATCGCGGACATGAACGTGAGTGACATGGGGGCCAATGCTCCTGTTGGAACCACGCTTGCGCTGCTTGAGCGCCAGCTTAAAACTATGAGCGCAGTGCAGGCCCGGGTGCACTACAGCATGAAGCAGGAATTTAAACTGCTCAAAGCTATCATCCGCGACCACTCCCCCAAGGACTACGCATACCAGCCAGTAGCCGGGGATCGTCAAGCCAAACAAGCGGACTACGACATGGTGGACGTGATCCCTGTGTCTGATCCCAACAGCTCAACAATGGCGCAGCGGATCATGCAGTATCAAGCAGTGATTCAGTTAAGCCAGCAAGCCCCGCAAATTTATGACCTTCCTCAGTTGCATCGTCAGATGATTGAAGTGTTGGGTGTTAAGAATGCGGACAAGCTGGTGCCAATTGATGACGACCAAAAGCCACGCGACCCTGTGAGCGAGAACATGTCGTTTTTGACGGGCAAACCTACCAAGGCGTTTATTTACCAAGACCACGATGCGCATATTGCTGTACATACCAGCATGATGCAAGACCCAACGGTTATGGGACAGATAGGCCAAAACCCACAGGCACAGGCCATGCAAGCAGCCATCATGGCGCACGTTGCAGAGCACGTTGCGTTTCAGTACCGGACAAAAATCCAAGAGCGTCTGGGCGCTACGCTTCCAGCGCCAGATGTGGAGTTGCCAGAACAAGTTGAAGTGCAGTTGTCCAAACTGGTTGCTCAAGCTGCGCAGCAGTTGCTTACGATGAATAAAGGCCAAGCCGCACAGCAGCAAGCGCAGCAGCAGGCCCAAGACCCAATCATCCAAATGCAGCAGCAAGAGCTGCAGATTAAACAAGCTGAAGCACAAACAAAAGCCAAGAAGGTTGATGGGGATTTGCAGATAAAGCAAGCCGAGCTGCAACTTAAACAGCAAGAGCTGGCGTCCAAGCAAGGGGAAGACCCAGCCATGATTGCTCAGCGCCACCAGCAAGAGATGCAACAAATAGCCCAGCGCCACCAGCAAGAAATGGCAATGCAGGCGCAGCAGCAACAGCAAGCGGCTCAGCAACATGCAGTTGGTTTGAATCAACAAGATCAAGCGCACCAGCAGAAATTAGCGCAAGCACAGCAGCAGGCCCGCATGCAAGCCGCCATAGCCATGTCCCGCGCCAATCAACCGAAAGGTAAATGATGGACCCGAAAATTTTTGAACTGTTGAATAAAAAACTTGAAGCTCAAGCCGAGAGCTTCAAAGCGGTTTTGTGTGATGGAGGTGCGAAATCCTTCGATCACTACAAAGAACTGAGCGGGACTATCCGGGGTCTCCAACTCGCTCAGTACGAACTTGTAGACCTCGTGCGTAAACTGAAAGAAACTGACGATGACTGAATTTGACATCAAAGCCGTGGATTTGTCTGGCATTCTCAACAAACCCGTTGAAGAAAAAGCCAAGCAAGTTCCTGACCCTGTGACTTACCACCTTCTGTGCATGCTTCCAAAAGCAGAAGAAGCAATTGGCGATGAAAAGTTAATTTACAAAACAGCGCAAATGATGCAACACGAGGAGCTTCTCTCCCCCGTGTTATTTGTAGCCAAAATTGGGCCGGACGCATTTGCGGACAAAGACCGATTCCCGTCTGGACCTTCATGCAAAGTGGGCGATTTTATTTTGGTCCGTCCTAATACCGGAACCCGAATGAAAATTCACGGCACTGAGTGGCGACTCATCAATGATGATTCTGTTCAAGCAGTTGTACAAGACCCCCGTGGCATTGAACGTCCATAAGGAGTAATCATGGCTGAAATTGAAAAAACTGAATTTAGTTTTCCTGATGAAGAATCAGAAAACCCCCGAAAAGGCGGACGAGTAGTTGAGCCTGAAGAAGATGAAAAACCAGAGAATGAAGTTGTGGACGATACTCCTGAAGAGGACCGCAACAGAAAACCAATGGCTGAACCGCCAAAAGAGTTTAATGATGATGAGCTGACTAAGTACGACGAGAGCGTACAGAAGCGGATCAAACACTTTACCAAGGGGTATCACGAGGAACGCCGGGCCAAAGAAGCTGCTCAACGCGAAAAAGATGAAGCATTTAAATTTGCCCAATCTTTGTTGGCCGAAAATGAGCAATTAAAAGGTTCCGTTAATCAAAATCAAACTGCTTTACTTGAACAGGCTAAAAGAGTTGTTGGCAATGAAATTGAAGAAGCTAAACGGCAATACAAGGAAGCTTATGAATCTGGTGATTCTGACCGCCTTGTAGAAGCTCAAGAAGCACTTACTAATGCAAAAATTAGAGCCGATAAGGTAAATAATTTCAAGCCAACCCCTTTACAAGCTCGCCAAAGTAATGTACAAACACAATCACAGCCAGCTCAACAAGCTCCTGTTGATGAAAAACTACTTGCATGGCAAGATAATAATCAGTGGTTTGGAACCAACAAGCGCATGACTGCCTATGCTTTGGGCGTTCATGAAGATTTGGTTGGCGAAGGAATACCTGCTGGCAGCGCCGAATACTATCGACGTATCGATGCTGATATTAGGTCAAGATTTTCGGACCAGTTTGGAGCCGACGAGTCCGTTGATGCGAAACCTCAACGTACTAAATCCAACAATGTTGCATCTGCAACGCGTAGCACAGCGCCCAAAAAGATCGTGCTTTCGCAGTCACAGGTGAATCTCGCCAAGCGGTTAGGACTGACAAATGAGCAGTATGCCCGTGCGGTTGCTAATGAATTGAGGAAATAAAAATGGATAAGTCTAATCGTTTGAGCCGTGAACTTGAAACCCGCGAAGTTATGGAGCGTCCAAAACAATGGATGCCACCGCAACTCTTGCCTGACCCCACACCGGAGCCGGGTTATGCTTATCGTTGGATTCGGATTAGCACGTTGAACAAGGCTGATGCCACTAATCTTTCCTCCAAGTTACGCGAAGGCTGGGAACCTGTTAAGGCTTCTGACCATCCCGAAATCCGTGTTTATGGAACGACAAACGGTCAGTTCCCAGATAGCGTGGAAGTCGGTGGTTTGTTGCTTTGCAAAACACCTGTGGAGTTTACTGAACAGCGTGACGCGTATTATCGCCAGCAGGCGGAAGCGCAAATGCAATCAGTGGATAACACCTTCATGCGCGAAAATGACCCACGGATGCCTATGTTCAAAGAACGCAGCTCTAAGGTTACTTTCGGTAAAGGTATTTAACTTTTTGGAGTCTTCAGATGGCATATCCCACCATTGACAAGACGTATGGTTTCAAGCCAGTCAACCGACTGGATGGTCTACCTTACGCCGGAGCGATCCGTCAAATCCCAATCGCGCCTTCCTACGCTACAGCGATCCTAAACGGTGATACCGTTTCCGTGAATACTAGCGGCTACATTGTTGCTGCTAGTACCACTGACTCAGGATCAATTGTTGGTGTGTTGGTTGGTTGTTCTTACATCAACTCTTTGAGCCAGCCTACATTTGCGCAAGCATATCCGGCTAGTACTTCGACTTCTACCAACATGGCTTTTGCTTTTGTTGTGGACGATCCAAGTGCTGTGTTCAAGGTCTGCGCTACTGTCGCCGGTTCCACCACTCCTACCGCTTATAGCCGTTCGATTGTTGGCTCTAACGTGGCTTTGGTTGCAACCGTTGGTTCCACCACCACTGGTGATTCGTACTACGGTATTGACGGCTCGTCTGCTAACACCACCAACACACTGCCCGTGCGTGTGATTGATGTTGTGCCTGACACTGCGACTGGTAACGCCAGCGTAGCCGCCACGACTTACTACGAGTTCCTCGTGAAGTTCAACACCGCCCAGTACAACAGTACTACCGGTATCTAAGGAGCTAAATCATGGCTATTTCACGCGCACAACTACTGAAAGAGTTGCTCCCCGGTCTGAACGCACTGTTTGGTCTGGAGTATGCCAAGTACGGCGAAGAGCACAAAGAAATCTACGAAACCGAAACATCGGAGCGTAGCTTTGAAGAGGAAACCAAGCTGTCTGGTTTTTCTGCTGCACCTGTCAAGAACGAAGGCTCCGCCATCGCTTACGACAACGCACAGGAAGCATGGACTGCTCGTTACACCCACGAAACCATCGCAATGGGCTTCTCCATCACTGAAGAAGCAGTGGAAGACAACTTGTATGACTCGTTGTCCAGCCGCTACACCAAAGCTTTGGCTCGCGGTATGGCTTACACCAAGCAAGTTAAAGCTGCTTACATCTTGAACAACGCCTTTACTGGTGGCCCAACCTACGGTGACGGCGTGGTTCTGTGTTCGACAGCTCACCCTCTGGTGTCTGGTGGTACTAACAGCAACCGTCCATCGACTGGCGCTGACTTGAACGAAACTTCGTTGGAAAACGCTGTTATTCAAATCGCTGCTTGGACTGATGAACGTGGTCTGTTGATCGCCGCTAAGCCTAAGAAGCTGATCGTTCCTCCATCATTGATGTTCGTGGCTACCCGCTTGCTCGAAACTGAGCTGCGCGTTGGTACAACCGACAACGACATCAACGCCTTGAAGAACAACGGCTCGATTCCTGAAGGCTACACCGTCAACCACTTCTTGACCGACACAAACGGTTGGTTCTTGTTGACTGACGTGCCTAACGGCTTGAAGCACTTTGTTCGTACTCC
>Ga0114963_10002430_pt1 | contig 12774 bp, 12 predicted proteins | sample C_131016_EF_Meta_FD_87019 | JGI IMG/M metagenome (GOLD analysis project Ga0114963, IMG submission 87019) | Freshwater microbial communities from Lake Croche, Canada to study carbon cycling - C_131016_EF_MetaG | ecosystem: Environmental > Aquatic > Freshwater > Lake | place: Lake Croche, Canada...
AAAAGGTTCGGTTGAAGCAAACCAACCACCGAACACGCCATCTTTTTGACCGCCTCAGGCTTCGTGGGGTTCAGACGATTTCCTTAAACGAAAGGAATTCAGCCGCGATGGTTGATCTCATATACGTGAATGTCCATGGCTAAAGCAAATCTACGACGCCCCCAAGAGGCGCCGACCCAATCCCCTGCCCGTCCGCTTCCACCCCTAGGGCTAGTGCGTACCCCAATCAGTTGGACCGAACTGCTGGGAGAACGTTGAGCCTCCAGGAAAATTTCTGATTTCAAGCCATACCCCTGGGTCCAAACGGGCCTAGAACGAATTAAGCAGAAGGTCTACCTTTATATGGGCAAGCAAATGCCAGCACCTGATCACAGCATCACGCTTACTGACCGTTTTGGCCATGAGTTATTGGTGTGTGAACTGCCCCATGAGCTCAGCGAAGCAGAAACCCATCGGCTTCACCATCAGATCCTCACCCACTTCCATGGGGAACTGGAGGCCGATAAATCCCCTCGCCGGCTTAGCTGGCCTGAGGTGGTTACACGGCTAGAGGAACGCCTGGGAGTTAACTCAAGCTCTATAGGCTGCAGCAATGCAGCACCCCAAAGTGAGCAAGAGTTGGATCAGCACCGGGCCCGCCGGGCCGGCGACATCCTCCCCTCGGCCCGCTAGGCGGCTGCTTAACACAGCCATCGGCTTAGGGCTCCTTGCCCTATTGGGCTGGGGTTGGCGAGCACTGGCCCTGGGCAGTGGTATCGATCGCTTGGTAACTGGTGGGCTGCAGTTGCTAGCGATGGTGCTGCTAGTGCGGCTCGCCAATGCACTGCTGTTGCGTTTACTGGAAATCTCCCTAAGGGGACTGGGCACCGGCGCCGCCTTAGAGGCACTTACCTGGCTAGAGCCGTTCATTCGAACGGTGGTGTGGGTACTGGCGGTACTCAGTTTTCTGCAGTTCCAGGGCTTGCCCTTCAGTGCCTTAATTGGGGCCCTGGCAGGGGCTGGGGTGGGTCTTGGTTTTGCCCTTCAGGGTCCAGCCAAAGACTTCATCACCTATCTAACTATTCTGTTTGACAAACCATTCGAGATTGGTCAGTTATTGCATTTTGATGATGTTTGGGGGGAAGTGGAACGCGTGGGGATACGTGCCACCCAACTACGCAGCATTGATGGTGAACGGGTAATTGTTAATAACGCCGGCTTAATGCAGAAAACCTTGCGCAATTTTGGCAGCCTCGAGCAACGGCGCCTGGTGCAACGTTTTGGCCTAGCAATCGACACGCCCGTACAGCTATTGGAAGAGATCCCCAGCCTGGTGAGGGCGGTCGTTGAAAGTGTGCCGCCCACACGCCTAGAACGCTGCCATCTCATTAGCTTTGACCAGGGACGCCTAACGGTGGAACTGGCCTACCGGGTGCCATGCGCTGACTATGTTGTCGCCCTCGATTGTCAGCAGACCGTAAATCTGGCCTTGCTAAGGGCCTTCAGGGAGAAGGGCATTGCCCTTGCCCCCAACCTCCCCTGGCAGCCTTAACCAGTGGGGGGAGCTGGGGCCATCAGCAGCCGTTGCCCAGCGGGCAAGCCGCTGGTGCAGGCGGGATCACAACTCAGAAATAAAAGCTGTACCCCCCTGTCTATGGCCCGCTGCAACATGGCCGCCAACCCCGCCATGCGCCCAGGGTCGACGTTTGTGAAGGCATCGTCGAAAAGTAGTGGCAAACAGCCGTCGTAGGCGCCTGCCAGCACCTCCGCCATGGAGAGCCGTACGGCCGCCGCCAGCAGCTCTCGGCTGCCACCGCTCAAGGATTGAAAATCCCAGGCCACCCCATCACCCCGCTGCCATCTCAAGCCAGAAAATCCCCCTTGGCTGTCGTAATTGAGGCTGGTGCTCAACGGTCCAGCCACCAAGCAACTGAGGTAGCCCTCCAGCCGTTCGCCCAGGGGGGCGGTGTATTGCAGCGCCATGGCGTTCTGTTCCTCCTCCAGCAATCCCTGAAGCAGATTGAGCATGCGGGCCTCCCGTTCCAGCCGCTGCCGTTCCCATTGGCGCGATTCCAGGGCGGCTTGCCGCTGTTCGAGCACCGCCTGGAGATCCACCTCTCCGTCCACGTGCAAGCGGGCAGCGCTGGCCGCCTGCTGTTGCAGCAGGGCTTCCCGCCGCTGACGTAACTGGGAAAGCCTGGGGAGCGCCGCCGCCGCTGCCCCTTGGCTGGCCCCTGAGTCCCCGCCTGGGCATTGCTGCAACAGGGTTTTCAAACTCTGTAGCTCCTGGCCAAGGGCCGTTAGACGGGCCTTCAGTTGGGCCGCCTCGGCCCCTAGGGCCTCGAGGCTGCCATGGCGATTTTGCAGGTCATTGATCAGGGTTTCGGCTTGAACTTGGGAGGTTTGATCCGCCTGCAAGCCAATGTCGAGGTCGGCCAACTGCCGGCGCACCTGCGCCAGAGCTGCGTCGGCCTGGTTCAGTTCCTGGCGCAGTAAACGGCCCTGGGGCACAAGACTGTCGAGCTGTTCGCGCAGGCGGGCCAGATCCGCTTGGGCCGCTGGCACCTCTGGTAATAGTTGCCATTGCTGTCGCAACTCCTCCAAGCACTGGTGACCCCGTTGCTCCTGGAGCCGTTGCTGTTCCGCCAGCAATTCCGTGCGCTGCCGTTCAGCCCTAACCGCCGCCGCCACATCCGCCAAACCCAGGGGTTGGAGGGCCGCCGCCAGCCGCTGGTTCGCCTGGCTGAGCTGATCGCGGGCCTTGGCCACACTGGTGCCCCCCCCGGGGCTGATCCGCAACTGCAGGGCTGCGGCCCCCCCCAGCTCCAGCAAGCCAGGCTCACTGAGCAGAATCTGCTCACCCACCGCCAGGGCCTGGCCATCGAGCTGTACGGGACCCAGAGCCTGAATTAACTCCACCCCAGTGGAGAGGCTGGCCACGGCCACGGCCGCCGCCTGCTGCTGCCGCTCAATTTCCCGCAACCTATCCACCTGGGGGGCAGTGAGCTGAGGCAGGGCGGCGAGCAATGGTTCTAGCTCCGCCAGCCGCAGCTGCAGAGCCTCCAGGGTTTGCAGCTGCTGGGCCAGGCTGAGCCGCTTGATCCACTGCTGCCACTGCTCCGCCTCTGCCAAGGCCCGTTCCAAACGGTCGGCGGCCTGGCTGCGTTGCAACTCCAGTTGGGGTAATTGCTCTTGCAATTGCTGTTGTTCCCCCTGGCGGGGGGCCAGGCCCAGCCGCAGGGCGGTGAGTCGCTGCTGTTGCTGCTGCCACTGCTCCAGGGCCCCCTGCCGGGGGGCCAACTCCCCAGCAAGGGCCTCAAGCGCCGCTTGCTGGAGTTGCCACTGTTCCAGCAGGGGCAGCAACTGCCCTAACTGCTCCAATTCAGCAACTACCTGGTCGTATTCCTGGCGGGCGCCCCGCTGGGCGGCCAGCTTCGCCTCAGCCTCGGCCAGCTGGCCCCGGGCCTCCGCCTCCGCCGCCAGGGCCGCCGCCAGGGCAGAACCAGCGCGGCCCAGCTTGCCCTTTTCCGTATAACAGGCCAACCAACGGCTGCGTACCTGGTCGAGCACCTGGCGATCAAGGCTTGATTGCATCGCCAACGAACCCTGGGCCTGCAGCCGCTGCAGCAGCCTTTCTTGGTCAATGGCCTCAGCACTTAATTGCAACGGATCGAGGCCGGCACTGCCCTGCCACACCCATAGATGACCCCATCGCTCCCGCAACTGCTCCCCATGGCGAGCCCGGGCCACCGCCCTGGCTCCCACCAGCTGGGCCAACTGTTCCTCGGCGCTGTCCCCCTGCCAGAGGCTGCCGCCCCTGGTGCGCAAGCTCACACTGCCCCGGGCGCCAGCAAAACGCTTCTGCACGGTGTAGGTATGACCTTCGGCTTCAAAGCTCAGTTCCAGCTCCGGGTCCCCCAGGGCGGGACGGGCGCGCATCCCCTCCAGAAGGGCACCACCGCTGCGGGCAGGTAAGAAAAGGGCGCGGTGAATTGCCTCCGCCAGGGTGCTCTTGCCAGATTCATTCGCCCCCTCAATCACCGTCAGTCCGGCGGCAAAATCCACAGCCAGGTGCCGATGGCGGCGGTAATGGCGCAGTTCCAGAGACAACAGGCGCATGGTTAGCTATGACCCTGGCAGGCCCCATGCAATTCCCGCAGGGCCAACCGGGCTAATTCCCCCTCCTCCCCGGCTGAGGCCGCTAGGGCTTGGAGCCGCTGGGCCACCCGAGCCACCAGGGGATCCCCAGGGCGTTCAGTCAGCTGTTTCAGTTCGAGCTCATTGGGGGCAACGCTGGTGCGATCGCGCAACTTAAGGCGCAGCAGCCGGTCCCCTAGGCGCTGCAGCAGAGACTGCAACTTTGCCGCCGCCTCAAGGCTGAGGCTGCCCTCCAGCTCCAACAACAACAGATCGTTGCCACTGCGGGAGCCAAGGCAATCAGCCAGCTGCTGTTCCAAGCAAGCCAAATCACTGTCGTCATTAAAACGTTGGTGCAGTTGCTGCCAAGAAACTGCACCGGTGCCATGGGCGGTTACCTGGGGAAGCTGGCCCCTCTGCACCTCCACCCGCAATGCTTGGCCACTGCGATAGCCCTCGGACCGCGGAAATCGATCCTGTTCATGGCACCCGGCATACCAAGCCTTCGGACCCACCTGCTTGAGGCCGTGCCAATCGCCGAGGGCGATGTAGTCGAGCTCCCCCAGGGGCAGGGCATTCAGATCAATGCGATTGGCGGCCACGGCGGGGTTCTCCCCATCGCCATCGCCAGCTTCCTCGCCGCCGAAGCCGTGCACCGAGCCATGGGCTAACAACAGTCGCGGCAGATCGCCGTAGCGATCTAGGTCGAGCTGGCGCACCCAGGCGGTGGGGTCGAGGGATTCCGCTTGCCGTAACAGCGGGCAGGGCAGCAACAGCGCCTGGGGCAACTGCAAGGGTTTGCGCTCCAAAAGCACCTGCAGGTTGGGGGCCAGTTCCCGTTGCACCGCCAGAAACCAGGGCTCCTGCCAGAGACTGCCAGGACCGCCATGGTCATGGTTGCCGGGAATTACCAGCACCGGCAATGGAATCGCCCCAATGGCGCTGCAGGCCTGGGCCACCTCGGCCCGGGTCGGACCAATCGAATCAAACAGGTCCCCAGCCACCAGCACAAAGGCCACCTGTTCCGCCATGGCCACGGCCCCCAGCCGGGCAATTGCCTCTAAGCGCACTTGCTTTAGCCGGGCGCGCTTTTCAGGGTCTGGAACCCGGGCATAGGGCTTGCCTATCTGCCAATCAGCGCTGTGCAGAAAGCAAACCACCGACGACGCCCCAGCAAGCAAACTAGTTCTAGCGTACTATGGAGCGTGCGTCGATCGAGCGCCGTGGCGGCCGGTTTATTAGTTACCAACTATGAGCCGCCCCTGCCGCTGCAGGCCCCCTGGCGCCGCTGCCTTTACTGCAGCAGCTTTGAGCTCTGGGAAGGAACCCTGCCTTTCTGCCTAAAACAGCAACAGGTTCTCCGGCTGATTCATGCCCTCGAACGCCGCTGCCTAGAGTGGAATCCTGGCGCCACTGCCCTGAAAACCTGGGGCACAACTACAGCATTTGAGGCCGAAGCAACGGTTATTGGTGGCGAGATGGACCTAGGCGATGCGCATACGAACTCAACGCTGTAGGGTTGAGAAGATTCCCTGGTCATGCTTAGTTCACATCTGTGCCAGCCCAGGGATGACCTGCCTCAAGTTTTTTCCACTGAATGACCCTTTACGTCGGCAACCTCTCCTTTGATGCGGAGCAGGAGGATCTGCGCCACCTGTTCAGCCAATACGGGGAGGTGCGGCAATGCAGCCTTCCCCTAGACCGGGAAACTGGCCGCAAACGCGGCTTCGCCTTTGTTGAACTCGTCAACGAAGCCGATGAACAAAAAGCCATCGATGATCTCCAGGATGTGGAGTGGATGGGTCGCATGATCCGTGTAAACAAAGCTGAACCCCGCGGTAGCGGCGGTGGCGGTGGCGGCGGCCGCAGCGGCGGCGGTGGCGGTGGCTACGGCGGCGGTGGTGGCGGCTACGGCGGTGGCGGCGGCGGTCGCAGCGGCGGTGGCGGCGGCTACGGCGGCGGCGGTGGCGGCGGCGGCCGCTACTAATTCACAACTGCTTTCAGCAGATAATTACCTGAGCGGGTCAGATCCAGGGCATTTCCCTGGGCCTGGCAAGCTCAGGTTTTTTTACGGTTAAGAGAGCAGGTATTAGCTGCACGGCCCAGGGTCTAATCGGCGCCTGAGAATATGTACCCAGATGCTGCTGCGTTTCAACTAGCTGAAAACTTCAGAAATTCCTGAGCCATATTTTCTTTAGCGGCCATGGGGTGATAACCAGTCGCGCCAGCATTTCTCCTGGAACGGACCATGCTCAGCCTCCCCCCCCAGCTATGGGCCCATCTGATCGCCTATGGCACCGCCGTAAGCCTCAGTCCGCTTCACATTGGCCTGCTGCTGCTGCTGCTGCTGGGCCAGGAACCCCTGCGGCGGGCCAGTTGGTTTGTGTTTTCTTGGATGCTCACCATCTTGGTGATGCTTATCGTTTTTCTCAGCCTGGGCCACCGCTTTTTGGGCAACGGCAGCGAGGCGACCACCCATGGCATGGTCACCGATCTACTGGCCGCAGGCGCCCTGCTGGCCCTGGGCTTGCGCGGCCTGCTTAACCGCACCACCAATGGTTCAGAGCCACCAGGCTGGACCAAACAACTGGATCGCTTTGGCGCCCTGCCGCTACCGCTATTGATTGCGATCAGCTCAGGCCTGGAGGTGGTCAGTCCCGACGACCTGTTCCTTGTGGCAAAAAGTGCCTCAAATCTGTTGGCCGCTGGCCTTGGCCATCCCCAGGAACTGCTTGGCATGGGGGTGTTGACGCTGGCCGCCAGCGGCTGCCTGCTACTGCCGCTAGGGGCCCTGGCCTTAAACCGCAGCTGGATACTGCCGCGCCTTGGTCAGGCCAAACAACTGCTCTATCGCAATGGCGATCTGCTGGTGGGCGGCATCAGCCTTGCCCTGGCGGGATATCTGGGTTGGCAGGGTATTAGCGGGCTGGTTTGAGCATTGGAAACGGTGTGATCCGATGCCATCCAAGGCAGCCCATAGGATTTGAGTGCGTAATTGTGCTGTGTACGCCCTATGCCTTCCCCCCAACGCCTGAGTGCCATCGAACAGATCCAGCTGCGGCCGCCCTATCCGGCTGAAGCCGCTGAATCGCTTGATGCCCTCTGGGCCCACAACGTCTTCACCCTCGAAAAGATGAAGCGGGCGTTGCCCAAGGAGGTATTCAAGTCGGTGCAGCGCACCATTAAAGAAGGGGGAAAACTCGATCCAACGGTGGCCAATGGCGTCGCCCAGGCGATGAAGGACTGGGCCACCAGCCGCGGCGCCCTTTATTACGCCCACGTTTTCTATCCGCTCACCAACTCCACGGCGGAAAAGCACGATGGCTTCATTGCCCCCCAGGGCGATGGCAGCGCCATCAACGAATTCACCGGCAAGCTTTTGGTGCAAGGGGAACCGGACGGTTCCTCGTTCCCCAATGGCGGCCTGCGTTCCACCTTTGAGGCCCGGGGCTACACCGCCTGGGACATCACCAGCCCCGCCTATCTGATGGAGACCCCCAACGGGGTCACCCTCTGCATCCCGACGGTTTTCGTTTCCTGGACCGGCGAAGCCCTCGACAAAAAAACACCTTTGCTGCGTTCAATTGCGGCAATGAACCGTCAAGCCCGGCGGCTACTAACCCTGCTAGGCAACACCGATGTGGCACCGGTGAGCTCCAGCTGTGGGGCTGAACAGGAATATTTCCTGGTGGACCAAGCATTCATCGGCCTGCGGCCCGACCTACTGCTGGCAGGGCGCGCCCTATTTGGCGCCCCCTCCGCCAAGGGTCAACAGTTTGATGACCACTACTTCGGGGCAATCCCCGAACGGGTGCAGGTGTTCATGCAAGACGTGGAGCAACAGCTCTATCGCCTAGGCGTTCCCTGCAAGACTCGCCACAACGAGGTGGCCCCCGGTCAGTTTGAAATCGCCCCGGTGTTTGAGGCCGCCAATGTGGCTACCGACCACCAACAATTAATCATGACCGTGCTGCGCAGCACGGCCAAAAAGCATGGCTTCGCCTGCCTGCTCCATGAGAAGCCATTTGCCGGCATCAATGGTTCCGGCAAGCACGTCAATTGGTCCGTGGGCAATGCCACCCAGGGGAACCTGCTAGACCCCGGCACCACCCCCCACGACAACATGCAGTTTCTGCTGTTCTGCGGGGCGGTAATCCGCGGTATCCATAGCTTTGGACCCCTGTTGCGTTCCGTGGTGGCCACCGCCGGCAACGATCACCGGCTGGGGGCCAACGAAGCACCCCCCGCGATCATCTCGGTATACCTGGGCAGCCAGCTGGAGGATGTGTTCAACCAGATCCGCGAAGGGGAACCGAAGGGTTCCAGCAGCGGTGGGGTAATGCAACTGGGGGTAGATACCCTGCCCGAATTCCAAAAGGACCCCGGGGACCGCAACCGCACCTCCCCCTTCGCCTTCACCGGCAACCGCTTTGAATTCCGCGCCGTGGGCTCCGGCCAATCGGTGGCAGGGCCGCTGGTGGCGATGAACACGATCCTGGCCGATTCCCTGGCCTGGATGAGCGATCAACTGGAACAGTTGATCCAAGGGGGAGCTTCCTTACAGGATGCCTCCTTCCAGGTGCTGAAACAGGTCATGCAACAGCACGGTGCCGTGGTGTTTGGCGGCGACGGCTACTCGGAGGAATGGCATCGCCTGGCGGTGCAGGAGCGAGGTCTTGAGAACCTGCCCACCTGTGCCGAAGCGCTACCGGTGCTGGAACGTCCTGAGGTGGCCTCCCTGTTTGAACGCCATGGGGTGTTGTCGAGGGTGGAACTACAAAGCCGCTATGAGGTGTATGCCGAGCAGTACATCCTGGCCATTGAAGTGGAAGCAAAGTTGGCCCTGCGCATGGGGCGTACTCAGATCTATCCAGCCGTAAATGGCGCCCTGGGGGATCTCACCGCCTCACTGATGGATCAAAAGAGCTTGGGCCTAACCGTAGATAGCAGCCTCGCTGAGCGAATCGCCAGCCTCAACCAGCAGCTGAGCGCCCATTGCAACAGCCTAGAGAAGGCCATAGCCAATCCCCCCCACGGCAGCCTTGCCCACATGAAGCACTGTTCAGAAGTGCTCCTGCCACTGATGCTGCAGCTGCGTGAGAGCGCAGACAGCCTCGAGCTGCTGGTGGATGACGAACGCTGGCCCCTACCCACTTACCAGGAGATGCTGTTTATTCGCTAACCGGCCCGAAAAGCCCCCGGGGGAGATACTTACTCCCCCGGGGGCAGCAAACTACAACCTAACAGAATTGCACTAAAACTATTAATCCGACAGCTTTACACTCAAGCAACAGCCCTATAGATTAAGTTTTTTGATGCAAATAAGCAGCGTCAATGCCATCACAAGCCATTGCAGTGTTAAGCAAGATTAAGAAGCCAGAAGCTTGCCTAAGAAGTTTGGAAGAAGTTATTAAGACGACAGAAAAAATCCGGCAAAGCCATCAGGTTAGTGGTCGCTTACGGAACTGCCCTTGAACACCTTGTTCCCAGCTCCAGTCCAGTGGCGTTTGTATCGTCTCACTGATCTGAGTGGTAATACCCATCCCGTGCTTGATGATCTCTACGAATCATTTGAAGCGGCTTGGCTAGACGCCTTGGCTTGGACTGAGCGCATGGGCCACAACCCCAGTGAACCTGTGGCGATCGGTGTGGAGGTGAGCAGCCCAAATGGCAACTGGCGCACATTGCAATACCCCTGCCAAAATCATGCCCCTGGGGGACAGGTAAATATTGGGCAACCGCGGCAACCAGGCGTGTCCCTGTGCGATGCTCTCGGCGCCTAGCTGTGGTCGCAGACCCGATGACTATCTCCACCACTGAACTGCTGGCTGGTTTGCGCTGGCGCTACGCCGTCAAGTCCTTTGATGGGAACCGCAGCATCGCCAGCGACACCTGGGACGCCCTTGAGCAGGCCCTAGTGCTCACTCCTTCCTCCTACGGCCTACAGCCCTGGAAGTTTTTGGTAATTAACGACGCTGCCCTCAAGGCAGAGCTGCGCACCCATTCCTGGAAGCAAAGCCAGGTAACCGATTGTTCCCATCTGGTGGTGCTGTTAGCAAAACGCAGCATCGATAGCAACGACCTTGAACGCCTAATTCAGGCCACCGCCCACACCCGCGGCATCGAGGCGGCCGGGCTCGAGGGCTACAAGGGAATGATGCAGCGCGACCTAGTGGAAGGGCCCCGCAGTCAAACAATTGGCACTTGGGCTTCTAATCAGGTGTACATCGCCCTGGGCAACCTGATGACGGCCGCGGCCCTATTAGGGGTGGATACCTGCCCAATTGAAGGTTTCTCCCCCCCTGATTACGACCGAATCCTGGGCCTGGAAAACAGCCCCCACCGCAGCTCCGTGGTGTGCGCCTGCGGCTACCGCAGTGCCGATGACAAATACGCTCCCCTAGCGAAGGTGCGCTACCCAATCAGCGAGCTGATCGAACACCGCTAACGGGTAGCTGGGGCAGTGGGGAGGGCGCTGGCAGCACAGTGGCGGCTAATTACCGCCTGCAGCTGCCCCCAGGACACCACCCCATCACTGCCATCGTGCAGTACACCGCCGGAATGGGACTTGAATTCCTTCGGATAGGTCTCGATGATCTGCTTCTTAACCACATATATGCGCTGGGCCACTGCCTGCAGCTGCTTATCCCCATAGGTGTCGTCTAGGGAGGTGGCTTCGGGACCCTTAGGGGGCAGCTGGCTAAGCCGCAGGCGCCAGGCAGAGTTGGCTTGGCGCCACTCCTGGCAGAGCTCCGGCGGCTTGGGGGCAGATGGGGATAACTGGGCCCACAACAACAGGGTGGCGAAGCCGCTGGCAAGGAAAGGCGTCATCGGATCAATCGGGGGTGATACGCACCGGGGTGCCCAGCTGAACCATCGAAAAAACCTGTTCCACATCTGGATTAAGCATGCGCACACAGCCAAGGCTTACGGCCGCCTGACGGTGCACCCATTGGGGCCAAGCAGTGCCATGGATACCAAAGGTCTTGGAATTGGCATCAAGAAATTCCATCCAACGGGTGCCCACCGGATCGCTGGGACCGGGGGGAAAAACCACCTTCTTGGAGTGGCTGTAATAGGTGGGGTCCTTGATCATCTGCAGCACTGAATACATACCGGGCGGCGTGGGGCTTTCAGGCGCACCAATCGCCACCGGAAAACTGGCCAAATGGGCGGAGGTTCCTTGCACCGAGGCAAGGATCGACTCGGCAGATAACAGGCTGGCTGGGAATTTCAGCGGATCCACGTCCACCACATGCAAGGTGCGCTGGCCCAGGCTCACCAGGATCTGCTTCTCGGCAACGGCAGGACCAGCAAGGGCCAAGGCAGCCAAGGGGGCCGCAAGCCCAACGCACAAAGCGGCTAAACGTCCCATGGCAGGGCCGCACTCAAAGGTTGGTAGCTCAACGTACCAAAGCTAGGGCTAGTTTTTGCTCAGCTGAAAGTCTCTGGATGAAGTTGGGATCCCTATGGCGCTTGCTCAACCTGCGCTTGCTTTGCGTTGGCACCAGTGCTTGCGCGATCTTGCTGGGAACAGCCCAGCTGGGCCAGGCAGCCCCCACGGCCAGCACCTTTGGCTACGACGACGCCCCGGGGGTGCAGGGCTGTGGCGGAGTGGGCTCCCTGCCGGGCAATAAGGCCTGGTCTGATCCGATCTATGCCGCCTGGGATTTTGTGCAAGGCAGCAGCCAAGCCCATCTGGTGCTCAAGCTCAACGGCCAAATCCAGCGTTATCCAGCCCTCCGCAGCCAGGCCGGTGGCCTGATCACCTACAGCGCCAACCCAGCTGGGGTGCAAGCCACCCTCAGCTTTCCCAACACCGGTGATGGCCACCAAACCGTGGGCGGAGCCGGCAGTCTGCAACTGTTTAGCCCTGGCGATAGCGCCCCAGTGAGCCTGCCGATCCTGGCGGTGGAGGGCTGCTGATCCAGCAATCGCAACCGGTATCTCAAAATTATTTACCTGGGCTATGAAAGTATCTGCCGGGGCTAACATGTCCATCAAAGCAAATGCATCTACCAAAGCCAATGCATCTACCAACGCTAATGCGTCTACCAAGGCTAATGTATTTGCCAGGAATATAGACGCATTGGTGTTCAATCAGTTTTTCCCACTCATTGAACATCCAGCGAAGGCTTTGCTTGGCTCACCCTCTCGCCGGCGCGATCACTGCTGCGCTTACTCTAATGAAAATGACTAGGGTCAAATGACTAGGGTCAGATTCAAGACAGTCGCAGCTAAGGAGCCTTGGCCATGGGGTTTAAGCAAAGCTTCGCAAAAGAAATCTTGACCTAAAAAAGCTTGGCCTAAAAAAGCTTGGCCTAAAAAGCTGACCGACAAATTTTGCCCATACATATTTCACCAAAAAACTCTTATACAAAAACCCTGACGCGAAAATTCTAAACGAAAAACTCTGATTCAAAATGAAAAACCAAGAGATCCTGAATCGAAAAACTCCATACCACAAACTCTTACATTAAAAACTTCATGCAAGCAAAAGCAAAAGCAAAAGCAAAGGTAAAGGTAAAGGTAAAGGCATACATATAGGCATACGTACAGGCATAGGCATACGTATAGGCATAGGCATAGGCATAGGCATAGGCATGGGCATACGTATAGGTATAGGTATAGGTATAGGTATAGGTATAGGTATAGGTA
>Ga0114963_10002432_pt1 | contig 12767 bp, 11 predicted proteins | sample C_131016_EF_Meta_FD_87019 | JGI IMG/M metagenome (GOLD analysis project Ga0114963, IMG submission 87019) | Freshwater microbial communities from Lake Croche, Canada to study carbon cycling - C_131016_EF_MetaG | ecosystem: Environmental > Aquatic > Freshwater > Lake | place: Lake Croche, Canada...
GGAAGGTTGCGGATCAATCCGGATCCAACCGTTCCACATCCAACTAAGCCAATCCCGATCTTATTCATTTGAACATTTGAGCCTGCTTAGGGGGTGTATCGCAAGATCAACCCCACGGGTTTTGAAAAATAAATAAGAAGGAAACGTGGATCTGAAGATTGAGGAGATGGGGCATGTGTGGTTAGGATATCGAATGGTACGTGCTGGCATCGTGGGTCTTCCAAATGTGGGCAAGAGCACTCTCTTTAATGCGGTGACGCGTACTCGCAAGGCTCAGGCTGCCAATTACCCTTTCTGCACGATTGAGCCGAACGTGGGAATGGTCACGGTACCCGACTCCCGTTTGGACTGGTTGGCCAAGATGTCTGGAAGCGAGAAGATCCTGCCTGCTTCCATCGAACTGGTGGACATTGCCGGACTGGTCAAGGGAGCGAGTCAGGGAGAGGGATTGGGGAATCAGTTTTTGACTCATATCCGGGAAGTGGACGCGATTATCCAGGTGGTCCGGTGTTTTGAAGATGCAGACATTCATCACGTAGCAGGAACGGTGGATCCTCTGCGTGACATTGAGACAATTATGACCGAGCTGGTTTTGGCTGATTTGGGAACGGTGACGAAGCGCTTGGATAAGCCCGGAAAAGCGGCCAAGCAGGGGGATGCTCAGGCGAAGGCGGAGTTGGCGCTTTTAGCGAGACTGAAGCCCCACTTGGATGCGGGTAAACCAGCTCTGACCTTGGAGATGACAGACGATGAGAAAAAGGTCGTGCGCAGCTTTTTCCTTTTAACCACAAAACCCACACTCTTTGCCTGTAATGTGAAGGAGGATGAGTTGGGGGCTTTAACCCAAGGGGAGAGGGGCGGAAAAACGGGGGGGCAGGTAAAAAATGTTGAGGAGTATTGTGGGGCCCACCTATCCAGTAAGGCGGTCATTGTGAGCGCGCAGATTGAATCCGAGTTGGTGGATCTGCCCGAGGCAGAGGGGAAAGAGTACCTCGCGGGGCTAGGAGTCAAAGAGTCGGGCGTGGGGTCTTTGATTCGCGCCGCTTATGATTTGCTTGGGTTACGGACTTATTTGACGACAGGCCCAAAGGAGACTCGGGCGTGGACGATTCACGCGGGCGATCGGGCCCCTCAAGCGGCAGGTGTGATTCATACCGATTTTGAGCGGGGCTTTATTGCTGCGGAAACGGTGGCTTATGTAGATCTGCAAAGTGCGGGGACGATGGCCAAAGTGAAAGAAGCAGGAAAGCTTCGTGTGGAGGGAAAGGAGTATGTCGTTCAAGATGGGGATGTGATGGATTTTCGATTTAATGTGTAGATGGATTTTGCATGAAAAATAACGTCCATGTGGTCCGGCATCCGCTGGTGCAGCATAAGCTTACGCTCATGCGGAAAAAAACAACGAGCGTGACGGAGTTTCGCGAGCTCGTGGGGGAAGTTGCAATGTTGATGGCGTATGAGGTGACGAAGGATCTGCCTTTGACCAAGACGAAGATTCATACACCGATGGAAAAGATGATCTCTCCGGTGCTTCAGGGTGAGAAAATGGTTTTGGTTCCGATTCTCCGTGCGGGGATGGGGTTGCTGGACGGAATGCTTAGAATTTTTCCATCCGCCCGCGTCGCGCACATCGGTATTTACCGCGATCATAAGACGCTCGAACCGGTGGAGTACTATTTCAAAGCCTCCAAGACATTACGGGGTCGGGATTTGATTTTATTGGATCCAATGCTGGCGACGGGGAATTCGGCTATTGCGGCCACAGATCGTTTGAAGGGGGCTCATCCCCGCTCGATTCGTTTCATGTGTCTGGTTTCTGCTCCTGAGGGGGTTCGCGCATTCCAGAAAGCACACCCCGATGTGCCGATGTACACTGCGGCGATTGACCGAAAACTGAATGCTCATGGTTATATTCTCCCGGGGTTGGGTGATGCCGGGGACAGAATATTTGGGACGTTGTAGAGTAAAACGGGGGTTGGTGGTTGGTCATTGGCTATTGGAACCGATAACCAACTGCCCACAACCAACTACCAAACCAAGCCGCTAGGCTTGGGCAGAGGCCATTCGGAGAAGAAATGTACCGCCGATGATCATGAGGAGGCCGAGGATCTTGAAGGCGGTGACGGACTCGCCGAAGGCCAGGATGCCGACAACGGCGATCAGGGCGGTGCCCACCCCAGCCCAGATGGCGTAGACGATGCCCACTTCCAAGGTTTTTAGGGACTGGGCTATGACGGCGAAACTGCCCAGGTAGAAGCAGACCACCCCGATCGAGGGGAGCAGGCGGCTAAAACCATGGGAAAGTTTCAGGCATACCGTACCGCACACTTCCAGCAGAATGGCTAGGGAGAGAATGAGCCAAGGATTCACGGGTGTAGATTATGATTCAGATGAAGATTAAGGGAGAATTTGTTGTGAGTTATTGGCCCCCTAAGACCTACCCCCGCCCATCCGAGTCACCCGCTCCGCGGCGGGATATCTGTCCGCTTATGCGGGGGGATTGGTGATAGGTCATTGGTTCCAACCGCCAACAACCAATCACCAACCACCATTCGCCAACTACGAGTCTTCCGTTTTAGTTTTTGTGCCTAACTGTCGTCCGCCAACGGCGCCGAGTGCCGCGAGAGCAACCCATGTGAGCTGGATCGAGGCAATCTTGAGGGGGAAATCCATCGCCGCATGAATCAAACATCCCAGGATGCCGATCGCCAGCACTGATCCTAGACTGCGCCGGATGGGGGAGGTACGGTTCCATCGTTCCCGAAGTGGATAGACCAAGGCCACGAGCGCCCATCCGGCAATCGGCAGGCCGCCCGCCCAGCCAAACTCCAACAACAACTCCACCCAGTCCGAATGAGCGTATTCATAGTACAAGTTCCGGATCTCCGTTTGACGATAGTACGGGTAAATCGAGGTAAAAGAACCGAGGCCGTATCCCCAGATGGGGGAGGTCCGACTGGCTTGCCAGCAGGATTCATAAACCAGCGTCCTTCCGGGGGCTTCGGTTGCCGTCCGCTCAAAACGCATCAGGACCTTGCTAAGATTTCCACCTATCAAGAGAAATCCCCCCGCCAACAGAACCAGCACCGGCAGGCGCCAATCCTTCACCGCGGAGTTTTTCTCTCCAGATGCATTTTCCGAGTTAGGTTTTCTTCGCCGCATCCAAGCATCAAGGAGGATCAGCATCAGGGTCAACGCGACGACGATCGATCCCGACCGGGAGTAGGCCAGACTGACGGAGGCCAGAATCAGGCCCGCGGCCATCGACCAAAAAATCTGCGCTGCCAACGGGCCGCTGGAGTTGGCTTGGTTGAGATTTATTTCCCTGCGAGAAGGGCGCAACCCGGGCAGGAGAGCGAGGCCCATGGCGGTGGGGAAGATCAGGTTCACATAGGCAGCGAAGTTGTTGTGGTAGACGAACGGCCCGAAAAGCGTGCACAGGTAACGGGGTTTCCGCAGCCAGAGGAGCCGGTCTGTGCCACTGAGGAACTGCACGATGCCGATCACGGCCAGAATCAGCCCATTCCAGACCAGCACCTTGAGGATCGACCGGACCTCCTGAGGATTCTTGGGATGAGCCCACAGAGCCCAGCCAAAAAGGATCCAGGTTACCCAGCGGAATCCCCAATCCGCCGTCACCGCTGGTGCCACCGTGAAGGGCCATCGTATCGCCCCTTCCGGAAGCCTGTACAACATGCCGCCTGCAAAAAGCTCAAGCTGCATCGGGCGCAACAACTGGAATCCTAGGATGCTCGCGCCAAGGAAAGTGCAAAGGAGGTGGAGACGCGGAAAAGGGGTTGGCCACCGGCGTTCCAAGAGTAGTTGAAGCATCACGCATGCGACGGCCAAGAGGCAGAGATACTCCACAAAACGAATGGACCACGGTTCCGTGGCGCCCCAGAGCCATGGAGCAAGGACCAGCGGAAGACAAAGAAAAAATCGGGTCAATCGGGCTATCATGCCAAGGGGAACTTGAAGAATTATGAGTTTGGTCGTGATTTAATATTTGATCGATTTTAAAATATGTAAGCCGTTACGCATGAATGAAATACAGAAAGATAAATAAATATATTAATTAAGAAAGAAAGCTGTGGAAAAAAGCGCATATACAGTTATAATTAATTTAGTGAATTTGGCGAGGCATACATTTCATCTCGGATTTGCGCCGTTCCGTTTCGCAGTGACCGGCCTTCTTGTTTCTATTTCTTTGGTCATGGCAGTTGAGCCGGATCCGATGCTGCAGGATTCGCCGGCACAGGAACAGAAAACTCCCGCCCCCGCGGCAGGAGCTTCGTCTTCCAATCCAGCCGCAGTTCCCGATCCGATGGATCCGGCGGCAATCCCCACCACTCCGCCTCCGCCTAAGGATTTGGTGCGTTTCCGCGAACGTCTGGCCGATTGGGCCTCGGGTAAGGGGGGGTGGAGTAAGCGTGCGGGAAAAATTCTTTCGACCGACCGTTCCTCGATGGTGACACCGGATGGCGGAGTCGTCCGTCCATTGCTGGATGGCGAGGCCCTGAGAACCGGTGCCGTGGTGCAATCGGGAACGAATCAACCGGTGATTTTTCAATCCGGAGCGGGCATCCTCCATCGGTTAACTCCCAATTCCATGGTTCACCTCTTCCCCCTGAATCCGGAAGTGGATGAACCTTTTGTCGATGCCAACATCAATGGGGCTTGGGATCCTGGCGAAACTTTTACCGACACCAACAAGAACGGAGTGCGGGATTTAGCCGCAACTGAAGTCAACTTAGAGCTGATCAAGGGTCGGATGGACACCTGGATTCCCGAAGTCCTGAACGCGCCTCGGGGTTGCGTGGTTCGGTTGGGTAACGGGGACGCCGCCCGGATCCAGTCCGGATCTTTTACCCTTCAAAGGGAGCAGAATAAAGATGTGATGATCAGTTGCCTTGAGGGAGAGGTCCTAATTTCAAAGCAGGAGGGAGGGATGCTGCAGGCCACTATCCCTGCGGGAAGTGCCTTGGTGGCCGGTCAGACAAAAGTTGATCCACTGCCCAGCGGAGGGGCCTTGCCGAATGAGTTTGAGGCTTTCCGGAAAGAGGCCAGAACCCAAGTCTTGTCGGACGCGTGCGAGGACGCGGTTTCAAGGTTGGATGTAGCCAACGTGGGGGAGATCGTCCAAGCCGCCAAAATCAATTTGGCAGACTCTTTCCAAGCCTCGATGGAAAAGATCATTTCGCTTCGGCCCGAAATGCTCTCTGTCATCCAAACGACGAGTGGACTTTCCAATCTGGTGCTGAGCAAGGCTGCTGAGGCGAAAATTGCTGCCCTCAAGATACTGGAAGACCGTTTTAACATGATCCGGGGGACCGGGACCGATCCCTATGCCAAGCTGGGTCAGGTGCTTTCCGTGGAGGGTGTGGTAAAGGTGAACGGCCAACCGATCAAGAAGGATCAGGTGTTGCCGGCGGGCACGCGGATTCTCACCGGAGCCAAGACCCGCGTTCGCCTGCTCGTGGCTCCTGGGGCCTATGCGTCCATTGAGCCGAACAGTGACGCCATCCTGCAGGAAATGAAAGCCGAGATCACCGACGGTAAACTCACGAAGCGCTCTGCCATCCTGAAGAACGATGCCGGTTTGGTGATCATCAGCATCAAGGAGTGGGACAAGGATAAGACGGACATTTGGGTATCGACTCCCTTTGGGCAATCTCGGGCGATGGGGACGGTCTTTGGAACATCCAATGACGGCAGCAGCATGACTGTCACCACTACCCAGGGTACTGTTCAGGCCACTTCGGCGGACGGTAGTTCTTTCCCTGTGAGTGCAGGAACTCAAGGTTCGATGCCTGGAGCTACGGCCGCCTCACCGATCGCGCCGGGGAACCCTGTAGTAGCGGCAGCCAACTCGCTGAACTCCAGCCTACCCACCACCCAACAGCTATTGACGGCAGCAGTGGCGGATGCCAAGACCAACCCTGTTTTTGCAGCTGCCACGGCGGATGCGGGGGACGCGCGTGCCGGAGCCTCGGCTGCAGATAATCTAATTTTGGCTTCAGACGGACTGGCGGACAGCCTGGCGAATACGGACACCGCGGCGGGTGGAAACGCAGCCGGCACGGCGACGGCTGCGGGCGGGGGAAATGGCGCAGGAGGTGGCGCGGGCGCAGGGGCGGGGGCGGGCGCGGGTTCTATGAATATGGGTAATGTGAATCAGCCATCAAAAGATACGGTTGCTGGGTTGGTTCCGACTGCGCCTCAGTCGCCCAGTAGTCCGAGTCCGTAAGCGGTTGGTTGTAGGACTAAGATTAGCTTTTCCAAGCCCGAGGCGAATTGAGAATGGGGCGGGTGTTCGGGGGGCATTCGCCAATAACCAACAACCAATTACCTACAACCAATTACCTACAACCCATTAGGGGTGCATAGGTGGGTTCGGCATCCGCGCAGCGGGAAACGAATTTAGGGATCCAAGACACGGTGGTCATCTGGGGCAAGGTGGCCAGGGTCACCCAGAGAATTGCGGCTACAAGCTGAGGGGTTAGGGCGGACAAAAAAAATCTGACACGGCAACCAAGAGATTTAAAGTAGTGAGGCTATAAAAAAATAAGTTACTGCAAACTTAGCTTAAGCGTAAAAAAGAAATCCTTAGCGTTACCTAGAAAAGAAATATAAAACTCTAATTAATTTAGCTACTACCTCTATTTCGGATAAATCTGGCAGGGTTTCCAGCAATGACGGAATAACATTCAACACTTTTGGTGACAACTGAACCAGCGCCAATGACGGAACCTCTGCCAATTCTTACTCCGTCAAGTATCTTTGCTCCAGCTCCAATCCATACATCATCTTCAATAAAAATTCCTTTTCGAGTCTCTCCTTGGCAATAAATAAAAGAAGAAGTGTCTTCGAAAATATGATTAGCTGGAATAATTATGGCTGCAGCTGCTATCCTCACTCCATTGCCTATTGTCAGCCCACCGTGACCGTAAAGAATACAAAAGGGATTCACAGTGCAAAAGTCTCCAATATGCACAAAACCTCCATAACTTAAAATCATTGAATAATCATGAATAGAGCACTTCTTCCCAATTTTAATACTCCCCCCCGCCACTGTCTTAACTTTTGCTAAAGAAGATATCTTTGAGCTTCGGTGAATATCCCTTTTGCTAGTGAAGAAATAATAAAATTTCTCTTTTAAAATACCATAAATCATAGAAGCCTTAATATGCCTGAATAAGGTACCGAGCTGAAGAAAAATAGGACTTCTTAATCTTTAAGCCCCGAAAGTAATTATCAAACCAAAGCTCCGGCTTCTCACAAATATCCAAATGAATTTCTCCAATAAATATTTTGACATTATCACGACTGGAAAGTCCTGAGAGCACATTATCTTCAAAACCTTCAACATCAAATTTACAAATTGAAATTTGTGAAATACGTTCTTGTTTTAAAATATCATCAAGACTCCTTAACTTTATCTGAATAAAAGATTGCTTGGGAGAGCGTTGACGGAAGGAGCATGAAACACTGGAAGAAGAAATATAAAAAGGCAACTCAATCGATGATCTGCCGACTCCTTCATTAAAAATCTGTATATTTGGAAAAGACTTTGTGTTTTCTTTTAAAACTTCAAAAGTACTTGGATTCGGCTCAAAACAGTAAATCATTGCATTCGGAAATAAAGAGCTAAAATAAAGCGCTGAAAAACCTACATTTGCTCCAATATCAAATATAATCTCTGGTCTTGTTTCAGGGATTAAACTGTATTCGTTTTTTACAAAAACATCCACTAGAATACCAAGATCGGAAAATGCTGAAATATAAAGCCCAAGCTTTTTTTTATTAAAAAAAATAAATATAGGCACTTTAAAGTTAAACCTGAAATATTTAGAAAAGCGGAAATAGAAAAAAATAAACACTATTTTTACGCGATCAAACAATGAAGTATTAAGTCTGTTTAGGCAGCAAAATAAATCCCAATTCTCTTTAAGTTTTCTAGTTTTTGAAAAAAGGTCCATTTTAAAATATAAAAAATCAAATGTTATCGTGGAGACTTGGAATAAAAGGCAGTCAAATAAGTTGCGCTAATTTATTATTGATATATTACTAAAACAGAAATGCAAGCACGTTTTATAAGTATCTGTCTGCGATTTTCCGGCATGGCTTTTAAACTTCTTTTAACTTTTTTTATTGCAAAATACTTTAGCTTGGAAAGTCTTGGCACATATGGACTTGTCTTTGCATTTACATCAATAGCTGCTCCATTGTTCGGTTTTAGATTTGATTATGTGGCATCAAGAGAAATTGTTAATTTGAGGGGCATTTCTCTTGCCCAAAAAATAAGAGATCAGTTTGTATTGTACGTCCTAACTTATGCATTTGCTGTCTTTATTTTTGTTATTTTATTCTTCAATAACAAATTAACCATTGACAAGATGATTTTGGTCTTTATTGTCATTTTATCCATTCTAGAAAGCTGTAGCTGGGTTTGTTCAGCTAATCTTGTTGCTTTAAACAAGCAACTTTTGGCAAATCTTCTCTTTTTTATTCGGTCATCTTCATGGATACCTTTAGCAATAGGGATTTGTTATTTTTCCAAAACAAAGTACATTGAAACAGTTTTTATTTGTTGGACCTTTGGGCTTTTACTCAATATTTTAATAAATATCTCGGCATGGAGTAATCTCCCCTTTAAGCAGACACTTAAAATACCAATAGATTGGATGTGGATAAATAATAACCTTAAACCAAGCTTTTGTGTTTGGATTGGTTCGCTTTGCCTTGCCGGGAGTGGATATATTGATCGTATTCTTGCCGAGCACTTCTTCGAAAGAACCTTTGTTGGAGTTATTAGTTTCTACAGCTCTTTCTGTGCTGTAATCTTTAACCTGATGAATAGCGGGATATTTTCATTTCAATATCCAAAAATGATAGCTGCTTATCAAATGCCCGATAAGAAGGAATACATTAAAAAGTGCAAATTATTAGCCAGCCAATCTTTCATTTGTGCAAGTATTTTATCAGTACTAATTGGGGTATTTGTTAATTTGAGCCTTCCATATTTTGGGAAAAAAGAACTTTTAGAATATCAATCAATCTTTTGGGGAATGCTTTTTAGCATGTGGTTGCGTTGTTGTTCGGAGTTTGTTTACTATATGATGTATTCGGAAAAGAGTGATGAAAAGGTATTTATTGGAAATTCTATTTTCTTTTTATCATCAACAGGTTTTAATTTGACCTTTTATTATTGGCTTGGAAAAAATGGAGTATTTTACGGCTCAGTTTTATCAATTGTTCCGTTTGTAATCTTTAGAATTCGTTTTTTACTTAAAAGAAAATATGAATAAAGTAATAATTATTAATGGTTGTGATTCAGGTTTTTTTGGGATGATGAAGGATTCTCTTGATTCTTTGGAGCGCCTTAATTTACGGGTGGAAGCTGATTTCGGAATTCTTGATCTAGGGCTTTTAGACGAACAGGTTAAGTATTGTGAAGACAGAGGCTATATTATCAAAAAACCACACTGGACAATGAGTATTCCAAATGAGTTGCGAAAAAATTATCAACTTGGCTTGGTTGCTAGAACTGATTTGCGCGAATACTTTCCAGGTTATGATATTTATCTTTGGTTTGATGCGGACGCTTGGGCTCAGACGCGGGAATTCTTCTATGAGCTAACTGAAGGTGCCTCAAATCGAGGTGCGGCCTTGATAGCAGAAAATGGGCCTGGATACACGAAAGACTTTGCCTATGCAAAATGGTGGTACGGCAATATGGTAGCATCATATGGTTTGATGAAAGGTCTTTATGTCGCTTCACAACCCGTATTCAATATTGGGATAATGGCCTTGGCATCAAATGCGCCGCATTGGGAGTTGTGGAAGCGATACTACCAAGAATTTATAAATACGAGAGAGAAGGTAAATAACCAACACTCGTTTAATGCAGCTGTCCGACTAGAAAATCTTGATTTTCATCTTGCCCCAGCAAGGTGCAACTGGATTACAGTTTTGAGTGACCCCACGTGGAATCCGGAAACGAGAATGCTTTGTGAGCCTAATAAAGAATCAAAGCCATTATCTGTTATTCACATGGCTGGGCCAAATAAGAGCAAAATATATGATTTAATTCAGACAAGTGGTGGAAAGCACATGACTTCATTAACTTATAAAGCAATAATTGCTAACAATAGCGAGTCTGAAAAATCACGAATTGAGAACTCTTAACTCTTGAATCTGCCAAAAAATGGTGTGCTGTATGTGCTATGAGAGCAGCGAAAGTTGCACCAGAACGCACAAAATCAGAAAGGTGCTTGTGCCTGGGTCAAATTTCCTTTTACAATCATTTCTTGTTATAAACATCCACCGTTACAGATTTTATAACTAGATCATCAGGGTAGTCGCCCTGAATCTCTGTGGTGCCGCGGAGAAGTCGTTGCGGTTCCCTGCCATTAATTGGCTTAATTCCTAATTCGTTAAAAGGCCACTTTCCTCCTGCGGCTAGATTGATAATGAGGTACATCCTTTGCTTCATCGAGGCTGGCGTCTTCTTTGACCATATTCCTTTCCCGTCGAATAAGCCATTAATTGTTTCAGGAGTCCAATCAAGTCCATATTCATGAAAGTCTACACTTAAATCTGCGCCGACATTATACCAGGCGCCTTCAGGTTTACCCTCTGTCTTTTTTGGGATAATCCCTGCATGAAACTCCTTCGCGTGCTTGCCCCATGCCATGCCCTCAAAAATGTCGATTTCAGGGGGCCATTCGAACCAGGCGGGAAGCATCCAAAAAGCAGGCCATGATCCCCGCGCTTTGGGCAGCTTGGCCACAAGGCGGATCTTTCCATACAAAAAAGATTCGCGGGACCGAAGCATGCCAGATCCAAATCTGCGATATGAAGCTTCTGTTTGGTAGGCCTGTCTTTGCTCCTCGCTTAAGAGCTGGGCGCGAATATGCAAGCCGTCCTTTCTAATGGTGAACGGATCATACCGCAATACACGAGGAATAAAAACGCCTTTGATCTGCGTCAAAAGTGGAGTTACATAAGTTTGGCATTCATCATTCCCGTTCAGCCAGTTGGTCCCGTCACCATAGCTATCCGGCCATTTTGTTCCTGGTAGAAAAGTGAATTCCCATATCTTTGGATCAGGATAGCGTTTGGTTCTGCCATCCGGAAAGGTCACGACTGTGCCTTGAAAATTATCTTCTAAAAATATTTCTCCACGAAGTTGTGCAAGGAATGAAAACAAGAAAAAAAATGTACATAGGCGGGAAATAGCAGAAGATTCGGGGAAATATAAGAATTTCATTGCGAAAAAATAATTAAAAATAGTTACAAGACCAATGACGTGCTTCCAAATAAGAATAAAAGAAATTAATAATTATCGCGCGTGCCTCAAATAGACAACAACCTGCTTCGAATATATTTACATAACCCACCCAAGAATCCAAAGGCCCAGCCCAAGTGAATTGCCGGAAAAATAGTAAAAAAATACGGCCAAAATAGACCTTTTATTTCTTTAAAATATTTTATTACTCCTATCACCAAGGATAAAAAGTAGATTGTGAGGATACCTATTAGTGGGAAAGGGTATCCCATATAGGCCAATGCCAACCCTAAAATTAATGCAACGGCGAGTGAAACGGGCATGAAATGACGCGGCTTAAGACGAACCTTTGAGATCCAAAAATTAAAGAAACGACCTACCCCGTAATGGTAGTACTGTTTAAACAAAGCCAATGATGAATCACGAGGAAAGTACGCCATTCGCAAAGCTTTCTCCAGCCATATCTTACCACCATGACTTCGAATCCGAAAAGACAGCTCCACATCCTCATTAGCCCTTAAGTATGGGTTCAAGTTGTAACCGCCGGATTCCGCCCAGATCTTACGTGTGAAGCATCCATGCTGACCATGCTCCACCCAGCCTGAAGTGTTTCCATGCCGATACGTGGAATTCCCCATCCCCAAAGGATGTCGCAGGGCAAACGCCACCGCTTTCTGAAACGGTGTAATCCCTATTGGCGCGTTCACAAAGACAACCAGATCTGCACCTGTCTCTTGTGCTGCCTGAATACAGAGAGGCAGAAAATTGGGCGACCAATTTGAATGGGCATCAACCCGTATGAAATATTCGGATTGAGGCAATGCCTCAGCTGCTGCGCGATTACAGCCGGCGGACTGTAGCTTTTCTGGATTATTTATCAGCCTGACAAAAGAATATTGTTCTGTGACCTTGGCAACTTCCTCCCGGGTGCGGTCCCTGCTCTGCCCATCGGCCACGATGATCTCCATCCGATCTTGCGGGTACCCCGTGGATATGAGGGAAAGCAAGGATTCGCGAATGTAGGCCTCCTCATTGTAGGCCGGCATCATAACGGTGATGAAGGGAAGGGGGTTGTTCACGGGACGGGTGGATGGTTTTGGATCTGGAGCCATACCTGGGCAACAAGTTTGTCCCAGCTGTACTCTTTTGCAAAGTCGAGACAGGCAGAAGTTTCCGCGCGTGTGGGGCCTTGGGGCGAGGAGATCCAGGAGGCCCACTGTTGGGGGTCCTCGGAAATTCGCACTGTAGGGGGCAGATTGGGGAAACCGCAAACACCTGAGGGGGTGGAGATTACGGGAATTCCGCGGGCGCAGGCATCGATGAATTTAAGCTTAGAACCGGCCCCGTAAGTAAAGGGTAGAACAAGATAGTGCATACCCTCCAAAAGTTGGGTTAGGTCGTCATCAGGCACGTTATTATGGAGATGCCATCCGCGTTCCTTGCAAAAAGGCTTCCAGAAGGCGGTCGGACCGGAGCC
>Ga0114963_10002433_pt1 | contig 12765 bp, 8 predicted proteins | sample C_131016_EF_Meta_FD_87019 | JGI IMG/M metagenome (GOLD analysis project Ga0114963, IMG submission 87019) | Freshwater microbial communities from Lake Croche, Canada to study carbon cycling - C_131016_EF_MetaG | ecosystem: Environmental > Aquatic > Freshwater > Lake | place: Lake Croche, Canada...
CCGCTGGTCCTTGACCTTACCGGCGACGGTGTGAAGACCTTGAGCGTCTCCGCGGGTGTGAAATTTGACTTGCTCGCCACCGGCACTGCGGTCAATACCGGCTGGGTGGGGCAAGGCGACGGTCTGTTGGTGATGGACCGCAACCATGACGGCGTCATCAACGACGGATCGGAATTGTTCGGCTCGTCCACCACCTTGGCCGATGGTGCAAAGGCGGCGAACGGTTATGTTGCGTTGGCCGAACTCGACACCAACCACGACGGTGCTATCACCAGTGCGGATGCTTCGTTTGCAGACTTGCGCGTGTGGGTGGACTCGAATGTGGACGGTATCAGCGCAGCGGCGGAACTCAAATCGCTGGATGCGCTGGGCATTACCCAACTCGGCTTGGCCGCTGCCACAAGCAGCGCGGTGGACAACGGAAATCTAGTGGGCCTGACGTCCACGTACCAGACGGCCGACGGTGCTACCCATGCGGCGGCAGACGTCTGGTTTGCTGTCCAGACCCCATCGCAGAGCCAAGCGGATCTGGGGTCCCGCGTGAGCAGCATGGCGCAAGCGATCGGCGCATTTGATTCGACGTCCGCTGAGCCATCGGCTGGCGTGGTGGATGGATTGGCGGCGGTGGTTTCCGCAGAAAATCGGACACCGCTGGCGGTAAGCAGCTTGGTCGAGGCCATGCGGCAGTTCGATGCCAACGGTAAGCCTATTGACTGCACAAGTCTGGCGGGTACCTATGGCAAGCAAAATGCGGCATGGGACTCCAAGCAGCTGGCTCAGTTGGCAAACGCGGATTTGCGTCCCAAGACCGACCTTGCCAGTCCGGGCAGTTTTGCTGCCATCGCCATGCCAAAATAAAGTCGCAAGCTGGCATAGAGCAATCAAGCAATGAAACGCACAGTCCCCCATCTCCTGTAGTACAGGGGTGGGGTGCTTGATGGCACTGGCCAGATGTATGCCGACCGATTTCTACCTGGATTTGCTTTGACAAAAGAACTTGCATTCGAGCGTCAAATTGAGATGGCCTGGCGCCACGAACTTGATTTCAACGCGCTGATCGGTGCTGCCTCCCGCCTCGAGGCTTGTCAAAGCGGCTGTCTGGCAATTGTGCTGTACCGGACTTGGATAGCCCGCAACGCTTCTGAATTTGAATACATCATTCAGTTCAACCTGGGTGTCGCGCTGAGTAATGAGGGTGATTTTGCGGCAGCGGAAGCCGCTTATCGGCGCGCAGTGGAACTTGCGCCAGGGTTCATCCAGCCGCGACTGAACCTTGGCACATTGCTGGAACGCCTGGGTCGGGTGGACCAAGCCCTGGACGAGTGGCGCTGGGTGGAGAGCACTGTTACAAAGCCGTCGCCGGACAATAAGCCCCTGTTGGTGATGGCCCTGAACCAGCTCGGCCGCGTGTTGGAAATCCGCAAACAACTGGCAGAGGCGACCGCGATGCTGAGCCGAAGTCTGGAACTCGAGCCTGAGCAGCCTGACGTGCTGCACCACTGGATATCACTACGGCAAAGGCAATGCGCATGGCCGACGTACGGCGCGCTGCCCGGAGTGAGTCGACGTGCCATGAAGGACGCCACCTCAGCGCTGTCGATGCTGAGCATTTCAGACGATCCTGCAGACCAACTCGAAGCAGCGCGAAGGTTTGTTAAAAAAAAGCTCCCCGGCGAACTGCCCAAGTTGGCCGACGCGTCCGCTTACGGACACAAAAAAATACGGATCGCTTATTGCTCTGGTGATTTTTGCCTGCACCCTGTGTCTTTATTGACAGTTGAGCTGTTTGAGCTGCATGACCGCGAAAGGTTTGAAGTCTACGGATACTGCTGGAGTCCAGAGGACGGCACACCGATGCGCCAGCGCGTCATAAGTGCAATGGACCACTTCACGCGAATCGATACTTTGAGCGACGAGGCCGCAGCGGCGCGCATTCGGGCCGATGAGATTGATATTTTGATCGACCTTCAGGGACAGACCGCAGGCGCGCGCGCAACCATGCTGGCCTACCGACCCGCACCGGTACAAATTACCTATTTAGGCCTGCCTGCGACCACGGGTTTTCCGTCCATCGACTACGTCATCGCGGACCGTTTCCTGATTCCGGAGAGCGAAGCAATGCACTATTCGGAGCGGCCCTTGTACATGCCCGACGTTTACCAGGTCAGCGATAGGAGGCGGCCCATCGGACCGAAGCCCACCAGGGTGCAGTGTGCACTCCCGGACCAGGGCTTTGTGTTTTGTTCCTTTAACAATAACTACAAATTCACGCCGGAGGTATTTGGCGTGTGGATGAATATCTTGCGCCGTGTTCCGGCAAGCGTGCTCTGGCTCTTAGGCGACAACGCTTGGGCAATGGAGAATTTGAGAAAAGAGGCTTTGGCCCGTGGAATTGACCCGCAACGTCTTATTTTTGCCCCGCGCGTGTCGCCCGAAAATTATTTGGCGCGTTACCAAGTGGCCGATTTGTTTCTTGACAGCTTTCCATTCAACGCCGGCACCACGGCCAATGACGCGCTTTGGATGGAATTGCCTATTTTGACCCTTTGCGGTCGGTCTTTTGCGTCGCGCATGGCAGGTGCCTTGCTGACAGCGGCGGGTTTGACTTCGCTGATTACCCATACGCTGAGCGCGTATGAGGAAAAAGCCGTTCAACTCGCCAACAGCCCCGATGAAGTTGCACGCCTCAAAGCGCAGCTGAACAAAGTAAAGGCTGACGGCGTCCTGTTCGACACGCCACGCTTTGTTCGCAATCTGGAAAGCCGCTTGGCCGAATTAATCGCTGCCTAGTTCGAACGTCGGTCCAGGCCCTAAGGATGATCGCGTTGGGGCTTAGCGCAAACTAGCCCTTGAGCAAAGCCATGACGCCTTGTGCTTGTTGATTTGCCTGGGCCAGCATGGCCGTTGAAGCCTGCTGAATGATTTGCGTCTTTGCCAGCGCGGTCGACGCAGTCGCGTAGTCCGTGTCCATGATGGTGCTGCGCGACTGCGTGACATTGGACGAAATGTTCGTCATATTGTCCGCTGCGTAGGTAAGCTGGTTGATGCCCGCGCCAATCGTTGCGCGTTGCATGTTGATTTTGTCCAGCGCGGTGTCAATTTGCGTAAGGGCAGCGGAGGACCCGACCGAAGTGCTAATTGACAGGCTGGCGATGTTCAAGCCTGAAGCGCCGGTATCCATCGACCCGATGGCCACTGACAGGGTTTGCCCTGCAGATTGACCGATCTGGAAATCGAAGGTTCCTGCAACCCCACCGATGCTGTTGGTGTTGTCGCCGGTCAGCACCTGCTGGCCGTTCCATGAGGTTTGGGTGGCGACATTACTGATTTGTGTGATCAGCTTTGAAAACTCGGTGTTGAGGTAGGCGCGTTGGTCCGACGAATACGTGCCGTTGACAGACTGGACTGCCAGTTCGCGCATGCGCTGCAACATATTGGACTGCTCAGTCATCGCGCCTTCAGCGGTTTGCATCATGTTGATGCCGTCATTGGCGTTGCGAACCGCTTGGTTCAGACCGCGGATCTGCGACGTCATGGACTGTCCAATGGCCAGGCCTGCGGCGTCGTCTTTGGCTGAGTTGATGCGCACTCCGGTAGAGAGTTGCTCCATGGCCGAGCTCATAGCGCGTGCATTGGTCTTCATCGCATTCTGCGAGTAAAGCGCGCTTACATTGGTATTGATTACGGACACTGCATCTCTCCATTAAAAAATAGTGGCGCCGGCATCGGGGTGTCGAGGCCGTAGACCAGCGGCAGACCATGGTGTCAATATCCTGACTTTGGTCTGACTGCCGACTAGTGACGCAAATGCTGTGCCATCTTTTCTGTAGGCTTTCCTCCTTTCACCGCCCCGCTATCCAAGCGTGCAAAACACAAAAAGCGGACTGTCCCTAGAGACAATCCGCCTTTTGACTTGGCTGGTATCGGGTTGTGCCCGGGTGCTGACCCGGACCACCGTCAATGAGCGCTTACTTCAGGAGCGCCAACACGCTTTGTGGCTGCTGGTTGGCCTGGGCCAACATGGCGGTCGAAGCCTGCTGGATGATCTGGGTTTTGGACAGCTGGGTCGACGCAGTCGCGTAGTCCGTATCCATGATGGTGCTACGCGACGCAGTGATATTCGACGAAATGTTCGTCAAGTTGTCTGTCGCATAGGTCAGCTGGTTGATACCTGCGCCGATGGTTGCGCGCTGGGAGTTGATGGTGCCCAAAGCGGTGTCAATGGTGGCGATCGATGCAGATGCCGTAGCGGCGGTGGCAATGCCCAAACTAGACACACCCAGGCTGGTGTTGGTCATCGAGGAAATCGTAACGCTAATGGTTTGCGTTGCGTCTTTGCCGACTTGGAAGTCAAATTGTCCCGCCACAGCGTTGATGCTGTTCGTGTTGGTGCCGTCCAACAACAGCTGACCGTTCCATGTGGTTTGGCTTGCAATGCTGTCGATCTGAGAGTTCAACTTGCCGAACTCTGTGTTCAAGTAACCGCGCTGGCTCGAGGAAAGTGTTCCGTTGCTTGACTGCACAGCGAGTTCACGCATGCGCTGCAGCATGTTGGACTGCTCGACCATGGCGCCCTCAGCGGTTTGCATCATGTTGATGCCGTCATTGGCATTGCGTACGGCCTGGTTCAAGCCGCGAACCTGTGCCGTCATGGTTTGTCCGATGGCCAAGCCAGCGGCATCGTCTTTGGCCGAGTTGATACGGCTGCCGGTAGACAGTTGTTCCATCGCGCTGCTCATAGCACGGGCGTTAACCTTCATGGCGTTTTGAGAATAAAGAGCGCTCACATTGGTGTTGATAACTGACATAACAATTCTCCTGAGTGTGAAGAGTGAATAACCTAAATGGATAAGCAGACAAAGAAATGGTGTTGCTTCTCTTTACCTACCGCGACAGAAACGCATCTCTGTTAAATAATGAATCGGATGCTGCTGAATAATCTTTAGCGTCTTTTTCAATTTAAACCGCTTGGTTGTACAAAATACCTTTAAGGTCGTCTATTTTGTGCGCCATGCGCAGCACATCTTCGGTCGGAATCTGGCGGACCACTTCACCGGTATTGATGTTGCTTACTTTGATGACAGGTCCGTTGATGGACTGGTCGAATGAAAACCCCAAGCCATGCTTGTTGGCTGCCATTTGCTCATTGAGCATGCTCACCGCCGAGCGCAGGTTTTGCTGCGCTTTGACGGAATCAAATTGAAGCTCCACCGGCTTGTTCTCCATCACCTTGGGTGCGGTGCTTGCCTTGGGCTCCATGGGTTTTGCCGCGAATACGGCCGTAGCGGGCGGGCCGCTACTTGAGATACTAACTTCGGAAGTCATGTTCTACCGTCCTTTCAAAATGCAGTTCTTTGGCGAAGTGCCTGGCAACGCGGGGGCGTTACCCGAAACGAACTTGCAGTGTCTGAAGAATCGGCAGTAAGCGAAAATACTTTAGGAGTGGCCTAGGTGAGCGCTGAAGTTTTATTGTCCACAGGCTCGGCGTGAATGGACACCGATCAAAAACCGGTTAATTTTTTGTATACATCGCCATCAGACCCGCGAACGTGTTGGTCAGGCCGGATTGAGTGCTACGGGTTTGGCCCACGATACTGTCCATGGCGGCAAACTGTTTGGTGTAGCGGGCAAGCAACATGGTCATGCGGTCCTCCAGGGCAGTCAGGTCGTCCTGGTATTTGCTGATACGTGTGGTTGCGTTGGTACTTTCTGTGGCCACCGTTCCCGTAGTGCTTAGCAAGCTGGTGATGGCTTTACTGGCGTCACCGGCCAAGCCACTGAGTGCACTGTCGTAGGCACTCTGGTTTTCCTGGTTGCCAGAGAGCAGCGTTACGGTGTTCGTGAAGTCGAAGTTGATCGCAACATCGAGCTTGACTGAATTGGTGGCGAGTCTGCCCTTGCTATTGATCTCTATTCCAATGTCGCGCAGGGCGCTCAAACTTCCGGACGCGTCTTTGGTGGATGAGTCTTGGGTTACCAAGGTCCGCAGCTCAGAACGCAGATGGTTCATGCTGGAGTTTCCCACCATGGTGCCACCGTAGGTCGCAAGCGTCGATTTTGGATTGGTTAGCTCGTCAAACAAATCCATTGCATCGTTGTACGCGGTGACCAGTGCGCTGACCTTTGTTTTCGCTGCGCTGGTGTCATTGCTTAGTGCCACGGTGGCCGCGCTCGTGGTGGTACTCATTAGCTTGAGACTCACGCCGGGAATCGCTTCACTCACCGTGTTGCTGCTGCTGCTGATTTGAATTCCGTCCACAGTCAGGGACGCGTTGCTCGCCGATTGCAAGGTGGTGTCAAAGTTCAGGCCTGAGGCACTGCTTGAGATGCTAAAAGCGTTGTACTTGCCCGACGCGCCCGCCACCGCAATCTTGTAAGGTGTGCTGGGGTCACCCGTGTTGACAAGTTGGGCGCTTAAGCCGACGCCGGCGTTATTGACGGCGTCCACGATGCCGGCTGGGGTGTCTTTTCCTGCAGCGATGCTCACGGTCGAGGTGGACGCGGCCTGAATGGTCGTGCCAAAGTCTATCCCGGCGGCGTCGCTGGTGATGGTGAAGGCATTGACCGCGCCGGTAGTACCGGTGACCACCACTTTGTACGGCTTACTCGCGTCGCCCGTGTTCACGAGTTCTGCGCTCAGGCCCACGTTGGCGTTGTTAATTGCATCCCGGACGCCGGTCGGTGTGTCGCTTCCCGCTGCAATCGTGATCGTGCCACCGCCCGAAAAAGCTGTGCCCCCTAAAGTCAAGGTGATTGCGTTGCCGCTATTGATTGCAGTGTCTGAGGTTGCAAAACCGAGTGCACCGGTGCTGCTTTGTGCAGTGCCAACGTCCAAGCTCATTGCGCTGCCGCCGTTGATCGCCGTTGTTGATAGTGCATAGCCCACAGTGCCGGTATTGCGTTGTGCAGCAGCCAGGCTGTTTACCAAGACCGAATGGTTGCCTGCGCCTGCACTGGCACCGGCCGTCACAGTGAAAGCGCTGGTGTTGGAGTTGGCAACCGTGATGTTGTTGTAATCGCTTTTGTCTTTGAGCGCGTCAAAGGCGGTTTGAAGATTGCCCAGCGCGTACTTTACGGCTGCATAGCCGGAGACGATCGCTTCATTTTTGCTTATATTTTTGTTGATTGCGTTGGCACGCGGCGCTCTTTCCGCCGCTATCAGGCTTGCGGCCAGTGCTTGCGTGTCAATGCCGGAACCGGCGCCCATCGCGCTGACAATTTTGGCTGCTGCGGTGGTCTGGCTTGTGGTCGCAGTCGCGGCAGACGTGCTGGTAGATGTCGTACCCGTGCTGGTGGATGTCAGGGCGGTGGACGCAGTGGAGCTGCCGATACTGGTGGCCATGGGTTTCCTTACTTCAACACGCTATGCATCGGCACAGGCAGGGAAAACTCAAGTGCCGCCTACCTGAGGTAGGTGAACAAAGACATTTGGGACACTTTGGCAAAGCTGGCCTGTGCCGCTTCCAGAGAAAGCATTTGCTTTTGCATGAGCGTGATGGCTTTAGGCATGTCCAGGTCTTCCACATTGTAGAGGGCAGACTGCAGGGTGAGCTTGGTCGCATCCAATGCAGCACTTTGCTGCTGCATGGCTTGCATGTCTGTGCCCCCGCTGGCTTGGGCCAGTACCACGCCTTGGTGCAATGTGTCCATCTCATTGAGACCTCGCTGCATCACCGAGGAAACCCCCGACCTCACCCCTGCAATCAGGTCATCAATGGCCTTAAAAAACCCGGCCCCGGTGGTCGTGCCATCGCCGCTGGTACGCGCCACGCTGACAAATGCCTGGGTTCCAGAGCGGTTGGTGGGTAAGGTGCGGTGGTCGCCCACGGCAACGCTGATCTGGACTTGGTCGCCTTGGTAGCTCACTGCGCCATTGGCGTCGGTGGCGAAAGCGGGGGTGCGCACCTTGCTGCCTGAAAACAGGTAGCTGCCAGAGGCATCGGTGCTGTTGGCCAGGCTGAGCAATTGGTCACGCAAGCCCTGCATTTCGGTGGCGATAACAACGCGGCTACTGCCCGCATTGGTGGCGTTATTGGCTTGCAAGGTCAGCTCTTTCATGCGAATCAGGATGTCGCCGGCACTCGAGAGCGTCGTGCTTTCCGTCTCCAGACGGGCTTGCACGGTGTCCATTGTTTTCAAATAACTGTCTTGCTTGCCGATCATCGACTTGAGGCGGGTGATAACTGCAGCCTGGTCAGGTGCGTCGCTGGGGTTGAGCACTTGCTTTTGCGCAGCGATTTGGGCCTGCGATTTGGCCATGTCGTTTTGAATGCTGCTCATTTGCGCGCTGGCGCGGTCAAACAGCAAATTGGTGGATATGTGCATGGTGGGGCCTCGAACTTATCGGATTTGCAGCACGGTATCGAACAGCTGGCTGGCCGTCTGCAGTGCCTTGGCTGCGGCTTGGTAGGCTTGCTGGTAGCGGATCAAGTCGCCCGCTTCTTTGTCCAAGCTAACGCCCGATACCTGGTCGCGCGCTGCAACCGCCTGGTCATGCACGACGGTAAGCGCAGTTTGCGAGATGGTCGCTTGCCGGGCAATGTTGCCCATTTCATTGACTTGATCGATATACGCGCCACCGATGGTTTTGTTGCCAACCACCGCTTTGGTTTCCAATGCGTTCATATCCAACATATTGGAATTGTTACCAATACCGTCGGAATTGCCGTCCATAAGGAACTGATCATCTTGGCGGGGTGGGGACGTGAAGGACAGCTGGAGGCCTTGGTAGCTTATGCCGGGATTCAATTCTGTGGGTACCAGGTCTCGCTCTGCGAGCACCGTGTTGGTTGTGACATCGGTAATGCGGTAACGGGTGTCGGACAAAAACCGCACATTCATCGGGTTGGCCCGCAGCGCCTGCTTGGCGTCCGTCGGTGAGCCGCTGTAGCTGGCGGACACCTGGGCCGTACCGGCCCCAGTCACAAAAACCAGCAAGTCGTCTTTTGTGGCATCCGCAATAAACGCGCCGCTGCGAAATCCCAGCTGCGCCAAGTCGCTCGGCGTGCCTGCGCTACCAAAACCCAGTTGAATGGGCTTGGTGATTGGTGAGCCATTGGCGTCGGTTAAAGGCTGGGTCAGACTTAACTGGCCGCGGTAAGTGCCTCGGGCAATGCCTAGCGCGTTGTAGGAATCCGTTCCCTGCAAGTTATCAATGGTGATATCTTGGCCTTCGAGGCCTGTGCCGTTGGTGATGATCAACTCACCAGTGGGCGCAATCTTCGCCGTGAAAGTGCCGTCCGAACTGCTGTTGATGGCGCTAACCAGGGCCCGCTGTGCGTCGGCCGAGCCGGCCAGCGCTCCGACCCCAGAGAGGTCAATGCTTACGCCGTTGATCCGCAAGCTAGGCGGCGGGTTCAGCCGAGGGTCCAGCTTCAGCTGGCTCGCGGGTATGGTGATCACATTGGCGGCGCTGGCGGTGACACCGGTTTGGCTCGAGACGGTATTAATCCAATTTGCCACCGCTTCAGCGTTTGCTACGGGGCCGGGCAGGGCACCTAGCGCCACGCCATCGACGCTGACTATATTGGCCCCAATGCCGCTAGCCAGCAGCCCGATGCGCTCGCTTTGCAGCAAGGCGGGTTGTGCCTTGCTGCCGGTCAAGTTGCCGTTGTCGTCATACACCGCTTGCATCGGCACCTGGGCTTGGGCGCCGTAAAAAACGGTCATGCCTTTGTAGCCCCGGACCGCGTCAGCGTTCAGGTAAGCGTCACTGTACGTGGCGCCGGCTGCAAAGCCGTTGGCGGTGCTCAACAGAGACGCTTGCGCCGCACTGTTGCCCGCCATGGATTTGCCGATCAGCTGCCTACCGTCCCGGGTGAGCACTTGAAGCTGCTGGCCTGGTTGCATGGTGTCGAGGTAGATCGCAACGTCCTGCATTCCCTGTGGAATGGTCGCGACTGCCGCCAAGCCTGCGCCGTTGGGCACGGTGATGGTTTTGGCTGCTGCTGGGTTGTTGTTGTTGACCAGTGCCGCAGAGAGTGTGGCGGGGCCGCCCGGGCTCACGGTGTTGTCAAAAGCCAGGCTCGCCTTGCTGACACTGACGTTATTGGCGTTTTCCGTGACCCTGAATTGGGCCGCCGCCGCCACGAGCAGCGGGTCACTGAACGCAACGCGCATGCCCGCCGCTGCGTCGGCCACCTGAGGGTCAAAGCTGAACAGTGCCTGGCCCATATGGCCGTAGCCGTCAATGCCTTGGGTATGAATGGCATTGGTTTGGCTGGCAAATGTGTTCGCCAGATTATTCAAGGCGCTTTTCGAGGCGCCCAGCACCTGGTCGTTAAACGCCATCAAGCCCGCCACAGTGCCACTGCTTATTGCGGTGAGCGCTTTGGGTTTTCCATAAGGGTCAAGCACAAGATTGGTTTTATCCGGAGTGGCCGGGTCGCGTTGGACGCCGATAGGTACGCTGTTGGCGCCGCTCACCACGACATCTTGCGATGCCGAAGAACCCAGGCTCACCGAGACTTGGCCATTGGCACTAAAGGCGGTGTTGATACGCGCATAGCTTGAGAGCTTTTTCAGCAACAGGTCGCGCTGATCGAGCAAGTCAGGGGGCTGTTTTGCAACGTTGAGTTGTTTATTGAGTTGGCCGTTGACCATGGCAATTTGCTTGGTCAGTGTGTTCATTTGCGTCACCGCGTTGTCGACTGCGCTATTGGTTTCGTTTTGAACCAGGTCCAGCTGCTCCGAGAGTTGGCCAAAACGCTGTGCCACGCCTTGGGCGTCGCGCACAAAGCCGCCGCGCAATACAGTTGATGACGTGTCGGCCGACAAGGCCCGTGCTGCGCTGAAAAATTGGTCGAGTGCCGTATTCAAACCCATGGTTTGGCCACCCATGATGTCGACTACGCGGTTGGCATAGCTCACCATGGGGCCTTGGGCTGCCAGGTCGCTGGCGCTGTTGCGCAGGTTGGACTCTACAAAAGCGTCGTACTGGCGTTTGACGCTGTCCACCACAACGCCGGAACCCATGAAAAGCGTGCCGTACTGGGTCGCCGGCAGCTCTGTGAGGTTAACGTCCTGTCGAACATAACCGTCTGTGGCTACGTTGGCAATATTGTTGCTGACCGTGGACAGGGCGTTTTGGTACGCCATGACCGCGTTGCTGGAAATCCCTGCGATATCGCTCACGGGCTGTCTCCCTGTGCCACGCCGCTAGCGCCTTGCAAGGGCGCCAAGCGCTGTACCAGCGGCATCGCTGAGCCCATGCGCGGCAAAGGTGCCAGCGCGGGCGCGGGCGCATGCAAAGACATGGGTTTGGCGGGGTCTGGTTGCAGCGCCATGCCGGGTCGATTTTGGCCACTGCGCGCCTGGAGCATGGCTGCTGTGCTTGTGGGTGGGGCTGATGTATCCGGCATGTGCTTGACCAGCAGGTCTGCAATGCCCAGCGTATTGCGTTTGGCCATGGAAACCGAAACTTCCTTGTCGAACATGGCCTCAAACGTGTCTTTGCCTGCGGACTCCACCAAGTCGCTTTTGGGCGATGCGTCGCGCATGGACTTCATCATCATCTGCAAAAACATGGCCTCAAACTGCTGGGCGGTTTCACGCGTGGCAGATTTGGCGTCGGTGCGCGCCTGCCCCTTGAGCTTGCCCAGACCGCCAAAGTCAAGGTAAGAGCCGGTTACGTCGGCAGCACTGGCGGCGGGTAAGGGTGCGTTGGAGGGGCTGTCCATGGCGTGCTTTAAATAACCAGCAATTCAGCGCGCAAGCTGCCCGAGCTCTTGAGCGCCTCAAGAATGGCAATCAGTGCAGAGGGCGTCGCGCCGACCTGGTTGACCGCATCCACAATCTGGCGCAGATCTACGCCGGGTTGAAACAGAAACATCGGTTTGTTAGGTTCGCTGAGCTTGATGTCTGCGTTTTGGACTTCCTTGGTCGTCCCGTTGGAAAGCATGCCGGGCTGCGATACCTCGTTGGTCATTGCTACCGAGACGCTGATGGTGCCGTGGGTCACGGCAGCGGCTGACACGCGCACATTGCGGCTGATCACTACCGTGCCCGTGCGGGCATTGACCACGATGCGCGCCGGAGGCTCGCCTGGCTGGACATCGAGGTTTTCGATCATGCTCATGAATGCCACCCGCTGGCTGCTGTCCATGGGCGCGCGCACCACGATGGACACGCTGTCCAGCGCGCTGGCCACATCACCACCGAATTTTGTGTTGATGGCCTGGATGATGCTCGACGCCGTGGTGAAGTCGCCCTCGCGCAGATTCAGGAGCACGTTGTCCGACTTGTCAAAAGAATTGTCGACCGCCTTCTCTACGGTTGCCCCTCCAGGGATGCGGGCTGCCGTGGTAACACCGGACGACACTTTGGAGCCCGCAGCGGCTACGTCCACGCCCGTGGCTGTGAGCGAGCCTTGTGCGAGGGCATAAATCTGTCCATCCACGCCGCGCAGGCTGGTCAAGAGCAAGCTTCCGCCCCGCAGATTGGTGGCTTTGCCAATGGCTGACACGTTGATGTCTATGCGTTGCCCCGGTTTTGCCATGCCGGGCAGGTCCGCAGTGATCATGACAGCGGCCACGTTTTTCAAGTCAATTTTTCCGGTGCCGCTGGAACTGCTCTCGAAATCGCTGAGCGGGTTTTCTTGGTTTACGCCCATGCGCTTGAGCAGCGTTTTCATGCTCTGGGTGGTGAATGACAGGTCGGAGCCGTCACCCGTGCCTTGCAAACCCACCACCAAGCCATAACCAATAAGCTGATTGCCGCGCATCGCTGCCATGGTGGTCAGGTCTTTGATGCGGTCGGCATGCGCCA
>Ga0114963_10002434_pt1 | contig 12756 bp, 9 predicted proteins | sample C_131016_EF_Meta_FD_87019 | JGI IMG/M metagenome (GOLD analysis project Ga0114963, IMG submission 87019) | Freshwater microbial communities from Lake Croche, Canada to study carbon cycling - C_131016_EF_MetaG | ecosystem: Environmental > Aquatic > Freshwater > Lake | place: Lake Croche, Canada...
CGCTGCGGGTGAGAAACTCGACCTGAAGCAGGCCGACATCAAGCCGCGGGGGCACGCCATCGAGTGCCGGATCAACGCCGAGGATCCCGACGCCAACTTCCGCCCCTGCCCGGGCCGGATCGACCGCATCATCGCCCCGGGCGGCTTCGGCGTCCGCTGGGATTCGCATGCCACCACCGGCTATGTCGTGCCCCCCTACTACGACTCGCTCGTCGGCAAACTGATCGTGCATCAGCCGACCCGCAAGGAGGCGATCGAGACGATGATCCGGGCCCTCAAGGAGTTGCGGGTCGAGGGGATCAAGACGACCGTCCCGCTGCACCTCAAAGTCCTTGCCAACACCGCCTTCCACGAAGCCCAGGTCGACACCACCTTTGTAGAACGCATGCTCACCGGCTGATCTTTCCAGGAGTCATCGATGCCCGAGTCCCTCGCCCGCCCCGACCGCGCCACCCACCACTTCCGTCGCGTCGCGATTCTCTTCGCCGGCGGCCCCGCCCCGGGCGCCAACGCCGTGATCTCCACTGCTGCCACCTCATTCATGCGCGAGGGCACCGAGGTGATCGGCATGAAGCACGGCTACTCGTCGCTCGCCGACTATTCGCCGGCGAAACCGCTCGTCGAGGGCCGCGACTACATCAAGATCACGCCCGAGTTCCTCAAGCGGACGCGGAGTGGCCAGGGCATCATGATCGGCACCGCCCGCACCAATCCGGGCAAGCATGTCTCGCACCCCAGCCACCTCGACGACGCCGAGCGGGTGCAGCAGCTGAAGAACGCCTACGAGGGGCTGCGGTCCCTCGGGGTTGAGGCCCTGATCTCGATCGGCGGAGACGACACCCTGAAGACGGCCAACAAGTTCAAGCTCTATCAGGATCGGCTCCCCGCCGATGCCAAGCGAATCCCGGTCGTCCACCTGCCAAAGACGATCGACAACGACTATATGGGGATCGATTTTACATTCGGCTACTTCACGGCGGTCGACACGCTCGGTGGCGAGATCCGCAACCTGCTCTACGACGCCGAGGCGAGTCGTGCCTACTTCCTCTGCGAGACGATGGGCCGCAGTGCCGGCTGGCTCTCCTACGGGGCCGCCATCGCCGGCGAAGCCAGCCTCGTGATCAGCGTGGAGGACATCCACGGCAAGTTCCGCGGCGAGGAGACGGTCACCGGCCCAAACGGGGAGACCAAGATCAAGCCGGTGATGGACATCGACGCCGTCGTAGGCCGGATCGTGAAGACGATGCGGGTTCGCGAGGAGCAGGAGGGGAAGCAGTACGGCGTGATCGTGATGGCCGAAGGGCTCGCCGAATACCTTCCCGCCAAGGCCCTCGAGGGGATCCCCCGCGACGACCACGGCCACATCTCGATCTCGCACGTGCAGCTCGGCAAGATGTTCGCCAAGCTCGTGAGCGACGAGTTCAAGAAGCAGACGAACCGGTCGCGCAAGGTGGTGGGGCTGCAGCTGGGCTACGAGGCCCGCTGCGCCAAGCCTCACGCCTTCGACGTGATGCTCGGCAGCCAGCTCGGCGTGGGCGGATACCGGGCACTCGCGGAGCGGGGCCTCAACGGCGTGATGGTGAGCGTGTCGGGCCAGCTCGACCTCAACTACGTGCCGTTCGAGGAACTGGTCGATCCCAACACGCTCGTGACGGTGGTCCGCTACGTCGAGCGCGGCTGCGACTTCCACAAGCTCGCCCGGTTCCTCGAGACCTACGTCAACGAGTAAGGCTCCGGTATTGCCCGTACAAGCCGACCGGCCGTAAGGCCGCGGGCCTCCTTTCGCGGGGGCTCGGGGCTGCCCCTCTCCGCCTCTCGTAGCACAGGTTGTCAACCTGTGTTGTCCTCTGTCACCGTAGCACAGGTTTTCAACCTGTGTGTCCCTGTCAGCTTCGCTTCTGCCCTTCGCAAAACCGCTGCCGATACCGCGACGGCGTCATCCCGAAGTGCTTGCGAAAGCTGCGACTGAAGTAGTTGGCATCGGGCCAGCCGGCCATCGCCCCTACATCCCCAATAGCGAGGTCGTTGCGGCGGAGGAGCGTGGTGGCGACCTCCAGCCGGCGACGCGTCAGATAGGCCATCGGCGGCAGGCCCACCGCAGCCCGAAACAATCTCGAAAAATACGTCGGCTCGACCGCCGCCCGCGCGGCAAGCAGTGGCAACGTCCATTCGTCTGCCGGAGCGTCGTCGATGCTCTTGAGCGCCACCGAAACCGCCCGCTGGGCACGAACGTTTCCGACGGATGTCGTGGACGGTCGCGGCGTGTTTCGGGCCAAAAGGCTCAGGGTCTGGATCAATAAGCCAACGTGATCGCCGAAGTGACTGTGATGGTCGCTTCGCGCGAGTTCGCAGAGCTCATCGAGAAGCCGTCGGCAGGCCGTGAACTCTGCTGCAGGGAGGCGGAGCGCCACCATGCCACGCTGGCGGGGCGAGAGCGGCAACGCCCAGAGAAGGTTGCCGAGGTAGGGTTCGTCGGCCATCCACCCGAGTTCCCTGCCGAGCAGCGCCGTGTCGAAGCAGCAGTTGTAGAGCGACAACCTCTGCACATCGGCATAGCCATGCCACGCCCCTGGCCGGAACAGATACACGTCTCCGGCCGTGGGCCGAAACTCGCCGAGGATGGTCTGATGCCGGCACGTGCCAGCGGCGATCACGGCGATTTCCACGAACTCGTGGTCGTGCACGCCGTAGTTCCCGTGGTTGGGGTTCCACTTGGCCACGATTCGCCGCACGGTCTGGTGGTAGGACCTCCACGAAAGCGGCTGATGCGGCGGCGGATCGGCCACCGGCCTGGAGACTCCGTATTTCAATTCTGTGCTAGTGCTCATCTTTGGAATCCTAACACTCGGCAAAAACCGCTGCTACTGTGGCCTCACAGGCGCCGGGGCAACCGGCCCGCCGGGAAGTGCGAGGGTTTCCGAGATGGATGTGGTGCGTGGTCGGGTTCGGGCCGCCCTGATCGGCGAGCAGCCGATGTTTTTCCAGCCGTTGGCCCACTGGCTCTCCAGCGAGCGGGGCATCGAGACGTCGTTCATTGGGGGCCACGACTCCTGCCCCGTGGCCCAATGCGTTGCATTCGCTCCGGATGTGGCGGTCGTGGACCAGCAGTCTGGCAACGGCTCGCTGGCATCGATGGTGGCCTCGCTCCGCGCTGGACTGCCCACCACCACGATCCTGCTCCTGGCCGAAAACGCGACTCCTGAGACGAGGGAGGCGGCTGCCACGTCGGGGTGCGACGGGCTGGTCGCGAAAGACGGTTCGGCCGAAAGCCTGGCGGTGGCGCTGCTCGCCGCCCGCACTGACGCCGCCTCAGCTCCGGCCCACGCGACGAACACCATCGCCGCAACGGGGCGGTCGCTGCGACTCACGGTCCGTGAGCGCGAGGTGCTCTATCTCCTCGCAGGCGGCACGAGCACGGCGGGCATCGGCCAGCGGCTTCACATCGCCCGCAACACCGCCCGCGCCCACGTGCAGCGAGTGATCGAGAAGCTCGGCGCCCACTCGAAACTCGAAGCCGTCGCCGTAGCCCGACGAACCGGCATCATCAACTCCTGAGATTCGTCCGAAGGAAACCCATGCCACGCCACCCAGCCCCCGAAGACGCAGCCCGCCGTACGCGGTGGATCTCACCCGCTCTCACCGCCCTACCGCTGCTCGCCGCGGCCGCCTGCCTCGGGCCCGCGCTCCATGGGGATGAGCCGCCGGCTGCTTCCGAGCAGGCTGCCACCGGCCCGGGCGGATACCGCCTGTTCGTCGGCATCGTCGGCAACCCCTCGGTGCCCGACATTTCCTGGAGTGATGAGGAGCTGACGCAGATCAAGCAGCTCGGCGTCAACATGGTGCAGTTGTCGATCGCCTGGGGCGGCAAGCCGGCGGGCGAGGTTTTGAATCTCGAGGACCTCAATGCCGAGCAACGCGAGAAGTTCAAGTTCCGCATCGCGCAGGCGAAGAAGCACGGACTGAAGACGATCGCCCACTTCGGGATTCCCCGAATGGTGAACTTCAACCCGGTGCGGCCGGCCTGCATCCTCGATCAAGCCGTGCAGACGAAGTACCGGGACCTCCTCAAGGAGTTCATGGTCTCGTTCCCAGAGGTCGACGACGTGCTCGTCTACACGTTCGACCAGCAGGCGTGGCTGTGCAGCGAGTTCGGCCCCTGCCCTCGTTGCAGCGGCATACCGCTCGACGCCCGCCTCCCGGCCTTTCTCAACATGCTCAACGAGACGATGCAGTCGGTGAGGCCGAACACCCGGCTGTGGTGGAAGCCGTGGGAGCTTTCCAAGGGGCAGGTGGTGGCGATCCTCGACGATGTGAAGCCCGCCCACTTCGGACTTGTGCTCAACCCCTCCAGCAGCAACGAGGTCTATCCCTTCAATGACCGCTCGTTCAAATCCGACCTCGGCGTGCGGCGGCTCGTGCAGATGGCCGAGGAACGCGGCATCCCGGTGCTCGGCGAGTTCGACCACACCTTCTACAAGCCGCTCTACCTCTTCGAGGACTTCTTTCCCCGCCTGATCTACGAGCAGATGATCGGCTGGAAGGAAATGAAGGGAATCGTCGGCGTGAAGGAGTACTACGGATTCGCCCCCACGACGTTCTCCGTCAATGCCGCGATGCTCAAGGCCTGGATGCGGTCTCCAGACGCTTCGATGGACACACTGCTCGCGGAGATCGCAGCGCCGTACGGCGCGAAGGCAGCCCCGCTGGTGATCCAAGCGTGGGAGTACGTGGCCCGTTCCGTGGAGGCCTACCCGTGGGACACCACCTACCTGATCGGCCCAATGGGGCTCGACCGCCCCTGGGACGGCGGCCACGACTGGGAGCCGGTCAACATCCCCAACGGCACCTGGGACACCCCGATCTGGAAGGCGAACCGCAAGGGCAACTTCATGCTCACCGAAGAGCACAAGGCGCATCCCTGGGTGTTCGAGGATGCCGGCCTACGGCTCGAGGACTCCGCCGCGTTGGGCTTCAAGGCCGTGGAACTCTACGACCAGGCGATCGCGGCCGGCAGCGATCGGACCGACGATCTCCGCATCCAGCGGGAGATCGTCTACAAGACGTCGCGGTCACTGCGGGCCAAGGGGATTCATTTCCTGCTCACGCTCGCCGCCCAGGATGCCCGCATGGTGCAGCACGACGACAAGCAGTTTGCGATCGTCGCCAAGCGGATCGAAGGCCTGCTCGAGCGGGATGTCGCCAATCAGGGCAGCCGTCCGGAGGTCGTCGCGAAGCTCGCCGAGTTCCGGCGAGATCCACCGGCCTGGATCGCCGCCAACCTCGCACCGCGATCCTACGAGTCGAAGGCCTCGCCCGACTGGAGCAAGTGGATCCCGCGGCAGGACTAACATGGGGCCCCGGCGCTACGGGCGGCTCAGCGCGGCCCGGTAGGTTTCGACCTTCATCCGCATCTCGTCGAGTCGGGCGGCGTGGTCCGGCATCCCGCTGAGGTCGACCGTCTCGCCGGGATCAGCCTGCAGGTCGAACAACTGCTCAACCACCGGGCTCTGGCTGAAATACCGGTTGTATTTCCAGCGTGCTGAACGGATGCCTTCGCTCGGAGCGATCCGGCCATCGGCCGTCCACGTGAACTCGTGGTAGAAGTCTTCGCGCCAAGACTCGCTTCGGCCCTCGACGAGTGGCCTCAGGCTGCGGCCTTGCATGGCCGGCGGAATCGTCAGCCCGGCCCACGACAGGATCGTCGGCGCCAGATCGATGTTCAGCACCAGTTCTTCCCGCACCTGGCCAGGTGTCGCGGCAGGCAGGCGTGGATCGTAGGCGATGAGCGGCACGCGGATCGAAGGATCGTGCGGCAGCCACTTGCCCCACAGGCCGTGGTCCCCGTGGAAGTGGCCGTTGTCGGAGGTGAAGACGATGATCGTAGTGGAGTCGAGGCCAAGTTCCGCGAGCAGCGCGCGGAGTCTGCCCACGGTGCCGTCAATGGTGGATACCAGCCGGTAGTTCTTCCGCACCTCCCCGGCGAGCGCCTCGTGGTTTTTTGCAAGTTCCAGACCTCGGTCGGCAGCGAGGGACGCCCGCAGGAACGGCGGCTGCCGGGCGGCGTCGGCTTCCGTCGCCGTGGCCGGCAAGGGCATGGTGGCATCCGCATAGAGCCCAGAGACATCCTCAGGGGAATCCGACCATGGATCCTTGGGCCCACGAAACGCGACAGCCAGAAAAAACGGCTTAGCAGGATCGCGACCCGCGAGAAACTGCCGCGCTTTGAGCGGCACGATGTCGCGGTCGAAGTGGATGGGGTGCCGCATGCCTGCCGAACCGACGCGCGGCGTCGATCCCTGCGGCGGGCAGGTGCAGGCGATCGCCTCCTTCGACGCCCGACCGTCATTGGTCACCAGCGGGCAGTCTGCCTCGTGCCAGTAGTTGCCGTGAAGCCGATCTCCTCCCCAGAAATCGAACAGCCGCATGCCCAGTTGGAAGCCGTCCTCGCCGGCCCCCACATCCCACTTGCCGATGGAGCCCGTTTCGTAGCCTCCACGCCGCAGGACGGCGGGGTAGGTGGCATTCACGTCCCGCGGCGTCACCATCGCCACGAGGTCGCCCACGCCACGGGAGCATGGATAGGCGCCCGTCAGGATGGCTGCCCGACTCACGCTGCACACCGATGCGGTGACGAAGGCGTTGGAGAACAGCGTGCCCTCCGCGGCCAGCCGGTCGATGTGCGGCGTCTGGACGACGGCGTTGCCCATGCACCCAAGCGTGTCCCACCGCTGGTCGTCGGTGAGGAGAAACAGAATGTTCGGAAACGGCTGACGGGCAGGCGCGGGTTCCTTCGCGACGCCGGCGAGGTAGCTGCCGCACATGGCGAGCAGACAGATCCAGAGACGACCGCTTTGTGACAGGCTGCGGAATCGCATGGTGGAATGGTTACGGCAGCAGGTCGAACTGGCGCCGCTCGCCCGGGGCGAGCCGGATATCGGGAATGATCGCCCACTCATCACTGACGCGGGCTTCCGGCAGGCGCAGCGTGGTCGTGCCGGCGGGGAGCCGCACCCGAAGCGTGCGGGTGCGTTCGCCAGAGGCGCGGTTCTCGAGCGTGACGGAGACGGCTCCGACCGAACGCTCCCCGCTCACGAGGATGCCGCCACGGGCGGCAAGATGCGAAAACGCCACGCGGTCGCGCTGCCACGCAGCCGGGAGGGCTGGAAACACGGTGAGCTCGCGGTCGCTATCCGGATCGAGAAGCATCTGCGTCACGTTGCAGACGAGCGCCGCATGGGCGGCCACCTCGGGCGCTTTCTTGAAGTCTTCACGATCGGCGATGATCTCGCCGAAGCAGCAGTCGTCGAAGAGCGTGACCTCGGGCCTGAGAAGCTCTCTTGCCCAGCGGTGCGCCTCCGAACCGTCGCGGAGCTTGGCGGCAATCACACCCATCCAGCCGTTGTTGAAGACGTAGTCGCCGGTCTTCGATTCCCGCACCATGTCGTAGGTCGTTTTCACGAGCGGGTCGTCGGCGCCGATGATGCCATACCACCAGAGCGGCACCAGCCAGGTCACGTCGCCGCGACCACGCTCGGCGGCGGCTCCCGGTCCGGCGGCCAGCACGCGGGCGCCGGCGAGATCGGCCGTCGGAAGGTACACGGCCCCGGCGAGAGCTTCCCAGCCGTCCTCGGCCTCACCGCGGCGGCTCGCTTCGCGGAGCGCGAAGGCCGCGGCGGCCTGCTGAACCGTCGAAGGCATCCGCTGGTGGAGGTGGCCGCCCACGTCGGGCCGCGGCACGAGTTCCTGGGCCACGATCTGCGTCGTCTCGCGCAAGAGTCGTCTGGCAAGCGGGGACCGGCTCTCGTCGTCGCTCCAGTCGACGTAGTCGAGTGCCACGAGCGCCAGGTTCGTGCCCGCGAAATCCTCGTAGGCCCAGATTCCCTCCCCGGTGGTCGGTGGCATGAGCACGGTGCCGTCGTAGCCGAGGAGCGGCCCATACTTCGCTCCGCGGTCATACCGCACCGAGACCTCGTGAAGCGTCAGGCCTTCGCGTGCCGCCCATGCTTGCGGCAGCGTTCGCCCCGCCCAGTCACATACTCGGCGGGCCTCGGCCACATGATTGGCATAGAGAAGAGCTCGCTGGTCGATCACGAGGTCATACTCGGGGCAGATCGCGCCGGCGAAGCTCTCCAGGCTCGTGCCGTTGCATCCCGGAGGGACGTCCGTGTTGCCGAAGAACACGCCGAGGTACCACATCGAACGCGCGTACCACGTCGCGAGGTCACGGTCCGGGATGACGACCGAAGACATCGCAAAAAACGCCCGCCACCAACTCGCCGTCTCTTTCCGCAGGGCGTTGAAGCCCTGCCTTCGGGCGGCCTCGGCCTTGGCCCAGGCCGCCTCGGTGGCATCGGCCCCGCCATAGGACGACGCGGGGGCGATGTAGAAAGTGATCGTACTCCCGGACCTGGTTGGGCCGCAGACCCGCGAGGAAGCATCGACGAAGGGCTTCGCGGCATCGATCGCGACGGCGAGTGCGGCGGTACACGACCGCGGCCGCTCGGCGGTCACGACCAGGCCCTTCTCTTGTGCGGTGGCGGCCGCAGACCAGGGCTCGTGCTCGCGGGCGTAGACACCTCCATTGAGATAGATTCGCACGTTCCGCTTCGGGTCGATCCGCAACCGGAACGGCATCGTCGCGCCGATCGCATCGGTGACACGGACCACCCACACGCCCTCGGGCGTGACAAACATCTCCCGGCGGCTTCGCCACGACGCGCCGTGGGCGGCGAGCGTGAGATCGATCTGGAGGAAGCCGGAGGCGATGTCGAGAACGTGACGGAATGACTGGATCTCACCGACCGCGACATCATTTCCGTAGCCGCCGACGAGATCGAACGGCTGATGGCGATGCGCTTCCTCGTCCCACCAGTGCTGCTGGCTGAGGTAGGGCCGGCTTTCCAGGTGGCCTGTGCGGTCAACGGCCGGAGCGGCTGGCGACGTGAACCCGTGCGGGCCGACGCGCACCACGGTGCCTCCCAGGCCGATCGTCTCGCACTGGTAGTGCGGATTGGCGAGGTACCCGGCCGGCGGCTGCTCTGGCCGTTCAACGCCCTGCTTGCGGAAGGCAGCAGCAGCGACCGTCTTGTTCCAGAGAGGGAGGGCGTCCTGGGCGGCAGGCCGCCCGCCAGCGACCACCACAGCAATCACCGCTCCCGCGACGGCGGCAGGGAACGGCACTGCGGATCTCGCCATGGGACAACACCGGGCATTTTTGCACGGCCTGCACACTCACCTCTCACCACCGCAGCAGACAACGACCGCGGTCGCGAATCAAGCGCGGCAGTGGAATGCCGGGAGCCGGTATGGGCGACGAACAGATGTGCTGACCTGATGCAGATGCGTTAGTGCATGCATTGGGCCGTGATCGACGAGTCGCGCCCCCTTCCCTTCCCCGCACATCGGACTCATTGACGGCGCAGCGTGTCGCCGTGATATTCGCACCCCTGGGGTGGGGTGACGTCGTCCCGCCACTTCATCGCACCGTGCACCCATCGGGATCACCTCCGTGACAACGACCGCTCGCTTTGCCGTCACCGCGACCACATGCCTTGGCTGCTGGCTCGCGCTCGTCGGCGCTCCGGCCCATGCCGATATCTCCTGGAATGGATCGACGAGCAATGAATGGTCGATCGCTTCCAACTGGAGCGGCGGCACGCCCTCAGAGTCCGGCGCCGGCAACACCGTCATCACTGCGGGCTCGCCGCACGCTGCTCCGTCTGTCAGCACCATGGGCAACAAGTCCGCCGGCCAGGTTTATATCGGGCCGGGGGGCGGGCTCAACGTGACTGCCGGTGGCCAACTGACGACGACCGATCTCGTCACCGGGGCCCTTGGCAATAGCGGCGGCGTGGTCGTGACCGGCGGGCTGTTGACCATGAGCGGCTACCTGAACCTCGGAGCCGGTGGCAAGGACGGCAAAATCGACATCTCCGGCGGCATCGTGCGGTGCGAGTCCCTGTCGATCAACGCTTCGGGAGGCGCGTCGATGAACATCTCCGACAAGGGCACCTTCATCACCGCCGCCAGCCAACTCGACAATGTGAAGTTCTGGGTCGCCCACTCCATCATCAGGGCTCATCACGGCGCCCTCGGCTGGTCGATCAACGTCGACACCACCACCGACCCGGGCAAGGTGATTCTCACGGCCGTGCCGCCGAAGCCTGCTGCGACCGCGGTGCCATGACCTCGCCATGCCCTCGTCCTGAGCACGACTGACCACCTCATGCACACCACCAAAGTCGGGCTGTTTGGCATCGGCCTGGATGCCTACTGGCCGCAGTTCGCCGGGCTGAAGGAACGGCTCGAGGGATACCTCGGCCTCGTGGAGCACAAGCTCGCGAGGGACGGCGTCGAGATCGTGAATCTCGGCCTGGTCGACACGCCCGAGAAGGCGTTTGCGGCGGGGCATGCGTTTCGGCAGGCAGACGTCGACCTGATTTTCCTGCATGTGACGACCTACGCGCTGAGTTCCACCGTCCTGCCGGTGGTGCAACGGGCGAAGGTGCCGGTGATCATCCTCAACCTTTCGCCCAGCGCGGCCATCGACTACGACGCGTTCAACGCGCTGGGGAATCGCACGCAGATGACGGGCGAATGGCTGGCCCATTGCAGCGCCTGCCCGGTGCCCGAGATCGCCAACGTCTTCAACCGGGCCCGCATCGGGTTTCACCAGATCACCGGCCAGTTGCACGACGACCCGGAATGCTGGCAGGAAGTGGACGCGTGGATCGATGCAGCCCGGGTCGCCGACGTGATGTGGCACAACCGTCTCGGCCTGATGGGGCACTACTACGGCGGAATGCTCGACATCTACTCCGACCTGACCCAGCAGTGCGCCACGTTTGGCGGGCACATGGAGATCATCGAGGTCGAGGAGTTGGCGGCGCTGCGGCGAGCGGTCACACCGGCCGAGATTGCCAGTCGAGTGGAGTATTTCCGGCAGGTGTTCGCCGTGCAGGCCGACTGTTCGCAGGCAGAACTGGAGCGAGCAGCGAAGACATCGGTGGCGCTCGACCGGCTCGTGGCCGAGCACGCCCTGGGCTCGATGGCCTACTACCACATGGGCACCGGCAGTGAGGAGAACGAAGACGCCATCAGCTCGATCATCCTCGGAAACTCCCTCCTCACCGCCCGCGGCATTCCCGTGGCGGGGGAGTACGAGGTGAAGAACGCCCAGGCGATGAAGATCCTCGACAGCTTCGGCGTGGGCGGCTCGTTCACCGAGTATTACGCGATGGACTGGCGCGACGACGTGGTCCTGATGGGGCACGATGGCCCCGGCCACATCGCCATCGCGGAGGGAAAAACGAAGGTTCGGCCGCTCGCGGTCTACCACGGCAAGGTGGGCCGCGGGCTGAGCGTGGAGATGAGTGTGAAGCACGGTCCGGTCACGCTGCTCAGCGTGGTCCAGACGGTCGACGGCCGGCTCATGTTTCTGGTGGCCGAGGGTGAGAGCGTCCCGGGGCCGATCCTCGAAATCGGCAACACAAACTCCCGCTACAAGTTTGCGATCGGCGCCCGGCGGTTCGTGAACGATTGGAACATCCAGGGCCCGGCCCACCACTGTGCCGTGGGCGTCGGCCACATCGCTTCCAAGATTGAGAAGCTCGGAAAGCTCCTCGGGATCGACACCGTCACCGTCTGCTGAAAGGACGGTTTGCCGAGCCATGGTTCCATTCGGAGTGCTGCTCCACGCCATCGGCGGCTTCGCCGCGGGCACGTTTTATCTACCGCTCCGCGCCATCCGCGGCTGGTCGTGGGAGAGCGGCTGGCTGATCAACGGGGTCTTCTCCTGGCTGATCGCTCCCCTGGTCGTGGCGTGGCTCGTGGTGCCGGATCTGCCAGCCTTGCTCGCCGCGGTGCCGTCGGCGACGCTTGGCTGGACCTACCTCTTCGGCGTTCTCTGGGGCATCGGCGGGCTCACCTTCGGGCTTTCCTGCCGTTACCTCGGGATGTCGCTTGGCTACGCGGTGGCCCTGGGATTTTGTGCCTTCTTTGGCACGATCGTGCCGCCGATCTACGCCGGCACGTTCGGCACCATGCTCGGTCAGTTGCCGGGCCTCGTCCTGCTCGCCGGCCTGGGGATCTGCCTGCTGGGAATCGCGGTCTGCGGCCTCGCGGGCATGGCCAAGGAGCGCGACCTCGCCGCCGCCAGCCCAGCCGGCCGCGCAGCCGAGTTCAGCTTCACGAGAGGGCTGTTCGTCGCGCTCTTCGCCGGCCTGATGAGCGCCTGCATGTCGTTCGGCTTCGCGGCGGGGGCCCCGATCGCCGAACTGGCGACGCGGCACGGGGTGGCGGATCTCTGGAAAAACACGCCGGTGCTCGTGGTGCTCCTGGCGGGCGGCTTCACCACCAATGCGATCTGGTGCCTGCTCCTGAACGCCTGGCATGGCAGCTTCGGCGACTACCTCGGCCGCACCGCGGCGCCGACGGCGGCGAATTACGTGTTGGCCGCCGTGGCGGGCGTGACCTGGTACCTGCAGTTCATGTTCTACGGCATGGGCGCCACACGAATGGGCGCCTACGACTTCGGCAGTTGGACGCTGCACATGGCCTTCATCATCGTGTTCAGCAATCTCTGGGCGATCCGCCTCGGGGAATGGCGGGAGACGAGGCCGCGGACGCTGCGGCTGATCGTCGCAGGAATCACGATCGTCTTTCTGAGCACGCTTCTGGTGGGCTTGAGCAACTACCTTGCGAGCGACGGCAGTGCTGGCCGGCACTGACCGTCGCCACGCCACGCCACCGCAGCCG
>Ga0114963_10002438_pt1 | contig 12748 bp, 16 predicted proteins | sample C_131016_EF_Meta_FD_87019 | JGI IMG/M metagenome (GOLD analysis project Ga0114963, IMG submission 87019) | Freshwater microbial communities from Lake Croche, Canada to study carbon cycling - C_131016_EF_MetaG | ecosystem: Environmental > Aquatic > Freshwater > Lake | place: Lake Croche, Canada...
AACCCGAAGTACAAGATCGAAGAATCGGCAATGAACGGGTGGATCCGCGGAGGTGTCTTGACGCGCGAAATGATGAACGATATGGAGTTTGTAAACCAGTCGCGACCGAGTGTTCCATTTTAGTGTCTAGTCCTATGTGTAACAGACGTTTATTTTTCGAGACTATTATAAATATATGTGCGTTAGTATATAACAACTTATTACTATGCCTTCTATGCCCGATATGAATAAACTTGTTTCGTCCACGTCCACGTCCCCAGAACTTACTCAAGGTGGTCGCCGCCAACGCAGAAAGAATAGAAAGAGCCAGAGAGGCGGCGCAGATTCCAAAACTGTTGCTAAGACAGATATGCACGGAGGCCGCAAGTCCCGCCGCGACCGCAAGTCAAGAAAGGACCAACGTTCTCGCCGCGAAAGAAGATAAATTAGGTCCTGTTTTGATTGTTTCAAAAAAAACAAAATAAACAGAATCCGATAGAAAATACATTTTATTTAGCCAAACAAAACAAGATGTATTCCACCACCTCTGAGTATCGCCAATTTCTTCGACATATTTGCAGCATGGAACCCGGCAAAATGTATTGTGACCAAGATTACGGAGTTTTACCAAATGCTTTAGCAAAGGCGGAACCGGTATCGGAACCAGAACCTGACCTTTTAGACGAAGAAACATTGGATGAATTCACGTATGACCAAGAAGCCATGACTCAGTTTTTAGACCGCGTATATGCCGCGACCAAACACAACCTATGGTTTCAAACTCTGTATATCAATGCCGCCGCATTGATGTTTTCAGAAAACCTAGAAATCGGTCTCGCCGTTCTTTGTTCCTACGACTATTTAGCCGATTTTTACGCCTGTTTTCAAAAATTCGAATCCGACCCCAAACTCTTCGGTTCGAATTTCCCTCCCAATACCATCCTTCCACCTGTCGAAGCATATGTGCGACTTTATAAAACACTCACGAAATCGAAATCCAACTAGATAATATATTCCTATGGCCTCCACGCGAAACCGTAACTTACCTGGCGAATACGCCCTTGAAAAACGAAGATACGAACAATCGTTTGCGCGCATGTCGTTTGAACATTCACCCTACTATGCACATGCACAGCAGTCTTACTTGCCGGGGTACGGCGTCGCTGGCGCCAAAATGCCGGCGCGCGTGATCCGCCCCGATTTTAGCGACGTGGAGTCCGAATTATTCGGCATTGGCGCCAACGATTTAGAAAACGCGCGTTTGTTTCCTTTGGTGCAAATGAACCAACCCATCCGAGTGCAACACTTGGACTTCGCACCGCTGCCTTATGCAGTCACGAACACACCGATGCCGGTCGCATTTGCTGGACAAGAAAACCAGCGACCCATGTGGCTTAACTAGGGGGGCGGAGCCCCCCTTATACCCCCCCTCCATTGAGTTCAGGTTCTAGTAAGACCCCCTCCCTTCCCTAAGACCCCCTCCCTTCCCTAAGTTAGGGGAACCTACGGTTCCCCCTAATACCCCCTCCCTTCCCTACGGGATACCCTCCATTGTGTTCGGGTTAGTAAAACCCCCTCCGTTGTATTTGGGTTCCCCACCTCCATTCATACAAGATACACCTAATTTTACCCCCATCCAAATAAGGATATAAAGTGAACCTCCGTTATATCCGTATTCCACAAAACAAAACAAAACGATGCGCGCTTTCATTGTGTTGTTTTTCACCTCTTGCATTTTTCCTATAGCAAACTCGTTGAGTTACGGTCGATGGTACGGTCCAGCCTCGCCCATTACAAACCCGAACATGTATCGTAAGTATCCTCTTTCACCTAAGTACATGGAGGAATACCTGCGGCGTCTCAACGGCAAAAACGGAACGTTTTCAAACACCGGAGTGGAAGAACTTTACCAGAAACCGACGCCACGTAGTTCGAACCATTCTCAAAGTCGTATCAACGGTCTTCAAATTATTATCAGCGCACCTGGATATGAATGCGAAGAGGACGATCAACGTACAAACGAAAACGAACCGTTTGATTTGTCTTCCCTGTTTCAACCACAAAGGTCCAATAGTCCATACGCAAAAAGTGCATCCTCCAATCCAACCAGTAAAAAATCCGAACATTTTGAAGTCGTCACAAAATCACCAGTTTCATTCAAAGACGTAGGAGGATATACGAATATCAAGCAGGAACTCGAACAATGCGTGGACATTCTGAAAAATCATACCAAATACGCCAAATACAATGTGCGTATTCCCAAAGGACTCATATTGGAGGGGCCTCCCGGCACAGGGAAAACTTTGTTGGCGAAAGCTTTAGCCGGTGAAGCGAACACTGCGTTTATTCCGGTGTCGGGAGCTCAGTTCCAAGAAATGTACGTCGGCGTAGGTGCAGCGCGTGTGCGCGAGCTCTTTGAATTGGCCAAAAAGAATGTACCGTGTATCATTTTCATCGATGAAATCGATGCGCTCGGACGGAAACGGTCCGGAGAAAAAGAAACGTCGACTTCCGAAAGAGACAACACTCTCAATGAACTGTTGGTTTCACTCGACGGGTTCAAAAACACGACGGGAGTGTTCTTAGTGGGTGCGACGAACCGGGCTGACCTCCTGGACCCCGCATTGTTGCGTCCAGGACGTATCGATAAACGCGTATACATTGGAATGCCGGACGAACCGACTCGACGCGAGATACTAAAGATACATCGCCAAGGAAAACCGAATGACGATTCGGTTGTGTTCGACAACTTGGTCGAAATGACGGCGGGACTCTCCGGTGCCCAAATCGAGAACTTGTTGAATGAAGCCCTCCTGTTTGCCTTGCGCGATAATCGCGAAGCCTATTCTCAAAAGGACATTGATATGATCATGAACCGGATCCTCGTTGGGTGGCAGCCGATGGAGCACAAGTTCAGCGATGAGATCATTGACCATATTGGGGTCCACGAAAGGGGACACGCGGTTATGGCTTGTGTGGCTAAACATCACGCGAAAATGCGCAAAGTGGTCATCAATTTGAACGCGCCCTCGAGCCCTGGGTATACTGTGTTCGAGTCAAATACGGAAAATATACATACGCGCGAATCTTTGTTCGAACATCTCGCGATTTTGTTGGGAGGCCGAATTGCCGAGGAGATTTTCTATGGCGAGTCGGTGAGTACTGGCGCAATCAATGATTTCGAAGAGGCACATAAGTTGGCGGAAAAAATGATTGTGTATTACGGAATGGGCAAGAATTTCATTTATCCGAGCAAGAGCGAGAAATACAAAGAAAACATCGACAACGAAGTCAATGACCTACTGTTGTCTGCACATACCTACGCGGAATTCATATTGGACCATTTTCGGGAACTGATTCGAGAGGGTGCGGATATATTGGTGCGCGACCGAATTTTATTGGTGGATGATTTGAACGAACTGATTACGCGAAAATACGGCGATGTTTTGAAAATGGTAAACGAGGAACTCGTGAACAATTTCGTGGACATGTGAAATCGAGGAACGAAGTTCCTACGAGTACCAGATCGAGGATTTGCTAGCGCAAATCCTACGAGTACCAGATCGAGGATTTGCTAGCGCAAATCCTACGAGTACCAGATCGAGGATTTGCTAGCGCAAATCCTACGAGTACCAGATAAATATCCCACTCGCTTCGCTCGCGGGATAAAATGAAAATTAGTTCAAAAATATTTTTTTTAGGGCTCGCTTCGCTCGCCCTCCTTGGTTTTACGATAGGTATTTGAAAGAGTTCAATATTCTTATAGGATTATTCCTATATAAATATTGCATTGTTGTATTTCCTCTAATGAGGGCGAGCGAAGCGAGCCCTCAAAAAAAATTTTTTATATAGTTTCATTCATTTTGATTTTGACCTCCTCATTTTATCCCGCGAGCGAAGCGAGTGGGATATTTATCTGGTACTCGTAGGATTTGCGTAAGCAAATCCTCGTTCAAAATTCGGGCGCGTGTTTCTTGAACGCAACGCCCTGCTTCGTCAAATTGGGTATGTTCAGAATCACACCTCCATCTTGCAACGAATAGTCGATTAGCCAGATTTTAATAATACAGAAATTCTTCTTCGGACTCACAGTAATACCATTAATTAAATGGTTGTACTTTGGTTCCGTGCAAAGTGTTTCACCGCACAATGCATAAAACATGGTTTTCCATACTTCTGGAACGTGTTTATTCATAACCTTGTACGAAAAACACCCACCGTTCCGGTTTTTAGGGTCTTCCCACATAGGAGTAATACCATTACGCATCACAAACAGCATACAATACTTCATCATATTCGCAGACAACGCCTCTACGATGGCCGCCGTTTTTTCTGCCGTATCAATGTTTCCCATAATGAGTTTGTAACTGGATAAGTCCCAATTCTTGTCCTGTGGTAAATGGTAATACAAATCCCATTTACCAAGCAACGGACGCGGTGAAACAGAAGAGGAATCCGACATTTTAGATAAAGAGACAAGAATAATTTCCAAAAATGGAACTATGTCTATATAGGGATTAATATATTATATCTTTAATATCATTCGTTTCTTATTTTATTTTTGGTTCAATTTCGAGGAACTTCGTTCCTACGAGTACCAGATCGAGGATTTGCTAGCGCAAATCCTCGAATTACTCGTACTTCATTTTTTTATTTTTATGTACATCCTCCGTATCCGAACCCGAATCTATATAGAGAGTATGTTTTCCCGAGAATAGCATCAGCATTTCCGCGTCTTCTTCCATAGACAGTGTCCGAATTTCACGAGAAGATTCGTTTTCAGCCTCTACCTCTGCCTCTACCTCATCTTCGACCTTTTCCGATTCAATATGCACATTGCGTATACTGCAAACTACTGCTCGGTCTTTTTCAAGACGAACATATTCGCCCTTTTTCACTTCGAAAATTTTCAGATCCGAATCCATGACTTTTACAAGATAATCATCGTTCCAGTCAATTTTCCACATTTTCCATACCCACTGGTGGTCCATATACGATATCAAATATTCATACGATAGCAGTTCATTTCCGACATAGTATTCTTCTATAGGAACATTGATTTCATATCTTACGGGTGGATCCAGAAATTGCAAATAGACCAATAAAAAATGAAAAGACGACTTTTCGGGTACCAAGCCGATGATTTCATCACTTATATTCCTCGTAGAAGCGCTTTCCATACACAGTTGACGTACGATATGTGGTCCTTCACACGTTTTACGAACAACCATCATTGTTTTTTCTTTGGCTAGAACCAACATGTGTTCCGGTGAACTCAAACGTTGAATATCCAGTGTATCATGTAGATAATATTCTGTATAACTGCTAATGAACGAAATTTTGGGATTGTAATAATGTGAATATGGTAGAGACAAAAACGGTAAATCAAAAAAATTGTCGTTATACATACAGTCGTACAAGTTTTGATCGGATATGTATCCGACTTTAATCCATTCTTTGATAAAAACCGGCTTCACACGTACACAAAATACATTGGTGAATATCAAATATGCGGTCCACCATATACATTTTCTGATTTGCTGAATTAGGTCGCATAACATTCGTATGACTAAATACTCTTGTTTAATTTCCGCGAATTTGTCTCCAAACGATACGCGATAGTCGTTCAACGTAAACACCCAAAAAATGATGTTCTGATAAAATCCCGATAATAATTCACTTAATGAATCGGACAAGGATTGGATTAATTGGTAATCTGCGTAATAAGCCATTTTGTGAATAATGTAAAACAAAACTTCTAAAAAAGGAGTGTGAATACGTTTATTATATGAAAAATATTTATATGGTTTACGTAAACTATAGAAACAATGGATTCCCATCATCCATACGCTAAATTCATTCATGCTGAAAATCAAGATATTTTGTGGGGGCTTTACAAAAAATCTTCGAAAAGGTCTGGAGGTCTGGAAACATTTTTTAGACGCGAAATACGAAATTATTATGTATCGCACCTGGTTTCTTCAGGTAAACCGTGTTCTACTGTACGCGACCTGTATGAAATCAATCGCGATGCTTTAGCTTATTTGATGTCTTCCGTCCCGATAACTAGACACGAAATGAGTGAAATTCCTATAGGAATCAATGTGGTCGAGGAAAAGAAACGTTTGGAGGAAATGCACCAGGACCGGTTCGCCAACTATGCATCAGAATACCATCAACTATTGGCGCGTCCTGCGCCGAAAATCGACGCGGTTGTGCCCAAAAATGATGGACTCAATGAGGAGAAAATCAAAAACATGGACGAGTTGCTGGAAAGACAAATGCAGGCGCGCAAGGAGGATGAACTACGGATCGCAGCACTCATGAAACCGCCATCTCAAGCGAAACCGTTGAAAATCGATTACGGGTCGGAAAAATCGGTGTCGTGGGATCCGATGCTTGATGTAGTGGTGGAGGTGGTGAATATCTAGTTTATTTGTTCTATTTTTGGATAAGTTGTAGTAGTAAAGGTGTGATTGTCTGTAATTAACCCTCTCAGGACCAAACATGGGGGAATATGACGAATTTGTCCCATTCCTCCATATAGAATTTTAAAGTTGGTCCTGAGAGGGTTAAATTCATATTTCCTAGTTCAATCTCAATAAATTCGACATGAATTGATTTTTGAGCTCACCGTATCGAGTGGCTTCTTCGTACGCTTGTGTTTCCAGTTGTTTGATTCGCGCGGCTTTCTGTCGTTCGTATTCTGCTCGCTGCCTCTGTTCTTCTACTTGTTGAGGAGTCAATACAACGTTCACATAGTTGTCCGGACGCGCTTTCGCCGTATACTCATCCACATTTCGGTATTTCGGTGTATCTTGGTATTGCTGTTCGCTCACCGAAAACACAGTTTCATCTTTGTGGACTTTCCGCAAATCGTCGTATTTCAATTTGCCGAACGGGTCCGAAGAAACATAGGTACTTCCTCGTACTGTTTCGTCGTCGTCGTAGAGCCCGTAAGCACCATTCGCTGTGTTTAATTCTCGGACGCCGCGATACACCGCGACTTGCTGTTGCTGCTGCTGTTTCCGGACCTGGTCAATTTCCCGGTTCATGTTCGCGACCGACACGGCGGACCCTGTCTGATACACTGGTGTGTCCTGCGTAAACCACTGGTACTGAGAACGGTCGACGTTTTTTTTTACGGTTTTGTTGTAGGCCTCATTGAACTGTTCATTGAAGTTGCTGGTTTTTCCGAGATGTTGGATGGCGTGCTGATACGTATTGTCCTCCTCCGAGGCCGTATACTCAAACGGCTGATGTTTCGCCTGTTCCATCTGTTTTCGTGACTCCTCCATGTGGTTATGAATGGCGAAGTGTTCAGCCACGCGATTCCATGCATTCCTATAGAAAATAAAATGCGAGGTGTATTGCGGACCGGCCTTGTCGGGGTGAAGCGCTAATACTTTGCGTCGTGCTTCTTTCAGTGCTGCGTCAGTGGCCGTTCCAGGCGTCATTTTGAACAAATGGTAGAGGTCGTCTATCGTATACTCGTTGGCGTCTCGGTTGGCGGGCAACATATTTAGGTTAATGTCTAGTCGTATTTTTTGTTGTCCATGTGCAACGTAAAACACTACGCGCGAGGTCTATTTTGCCGATATGTAGGTTTTGTAATAAAATTCACTAAATAAGAGTATTAGTCCGAAAGTATACAAGTTGCACACCAGTGAAACCATATCGAATTTATGATATATGGCCGTTGCATAAGGAACTAGTACTACAAACTGAAGTAGCTGAATCGATGTAATGTATATTTTCATTTGTTTTACCTGATTCAGTTTTAGTAGGGTTGCGAGATAGTACGCATACATGATCGTATGAACGCATGAGTTACCTAAAGTGGTAACCCACACAGACTCTACTTTGTATGTGTAAGACAGGTACCATGTAACAATTGCACCAACATGATGGTATTTCTGTAGAAACACGACTGGCTTACCTTGTAAGTAAATAAGAACTGTATCAAACAACTCATAATATTTCGATAAATAGAAATAATAAATGATTCGGTCAAAGTCCGCGTGCTGAAAATATTGGTTCGCTTCATACTTGTATACGACCTGCGTCAAGGACACCGCTGTCCATGCACTAAACGTGATCAATACGGTGTTGTGTACGATCGACACATAGTGTAATGTAGTCGGATGGATACGCCACTCTTGTGGATAATTCAAGTAACCCCATATAGCGATTATAGGTAACAACATAGTGATGTTATGTTTCTATAACCAATTTTTTATATCCTTCTTATCATAAAATCCATTCATGAACACATGTACGTATAGTTCTCTGGTATTTTTGACCAACGTCATTTCTGCTTACTTAGAGGATCAACCCGTCTATGCGGTTGCATTTTTTTTACTCACATGTAGTTCCGTCACGTTTCATAGGTTTAACAACACCTCTTGGTACTACGTGCTGTTTATCATCGACCAAATCTGTATGTATATGGTCGTTGCGTTCGGAGGATACATTTTTTACCTGAACCCGTACGATTTTACTAAACTGGTATCGTGTGCGTGTTTTCTAATAAACATATCTATTTATAAGTGGAACGACTCTTCCGACAAATTACATTCGATACTGCATTATGTTGCAAGTATTGGACACCACTGTTTACTACTATAAGTATTTTCTTATAGGATTATATACATGAGCCATACTAGAAAATACAAACCTGGAGACCGAGTTGCAGGTAAAATGTCTCTAGGTGAGTTAGACCGTTTCAAACCGAACACAAATATGGTTCCTTCCAATTCCTACAAAGACTACATGTCCTACGAAGACTCCAAACATGTAGGAAAACCGCTGAGTGTTTCCGACTTGCGCGTCTCACCCAAAAATTCGCGGCAACAAGAAGAGGATGCATTGAACAAACAATTCGAAGATATGTTGAAAGAACTCGATGAAATGTTACCCGACTCGAAACAGCACAAGAATCCGGCGAAGCTGGCTGAAGCCCTGGAAGAATTCTACAATGACCTACTCTATCGGCCTAAACACCGCATGTCGGACATGTCTGCATTTTCGGGGTCGACTATGTCTTCGAATTTTGGACAGTCTAGTCACAGTTCTCTTTTACGTAAAACATTGAAAAAAGTGTCCAAATCCAAGAACGAATTAGAGGCACAGCTAGAACGTATGCGTAAACTGGAATCTCTATTGGAACGTATGCGTGATTATAATGCGCCAACTAACACGTATATTGCAAGGAAAAAATGGACAGACGAGCAAGAAAAAAAAGCGAAAGAGGGTCATCAGGAATGGTTGTTAGAACAAAAACAGCGAGAACAAAAAAAACGACAACACGCATGGGAAGAACCAAGTTCTAAGAAACAGCCTAAAATGACTGCTAGCGATATAGAACGTTTGACTAGGTCAAGAAGCAGAAGCAGGAGCAGAAGCAGGAGCTCGAATCAAAGCAAGGGTCCTCCTCTTCGATTAAGCGATTTATAATTAACGTCTGGTCATATGGATTTTTATCTATATGATCAGCTCTCTTCGGGATGACTCGTAGTCGTATTTTTTTACCCTTTGGAAACAAAAAATACGACTAGACATTAAATGAGAAAAGGTGTAAACTAACATAAATAGTTTAATTATATATAAACTATCTCATGTCTCGTTCCATCATTACACAAATTGATACATTGAAAGAGTTCCAAGAACTTGCGGGTTCACAAAACCCCGGTGCATTCGTGGTTAAATTCGGCGCCGAGTGGTGTGGCCCTTGCAAAAGAATCGAACAACTTGTCGGAGAATGCATGTCGAAAATGCCCGACAATGTTCAGTGTGCAATCATAGACGTCGATGAATCGTTCGATGTCTATGCATTTTTCAAAAACAAACGCATCATCAATGGAATACCTGCTATTTTTGCTTACTATAAAGGAAATATGAATTATGTACCAGATCATGTAGTGGTCGGTTCAGACCCCAACCAAGTGCTTCAATTTTTCGGACAAGTGGTGAAACGTGTAACATTCTAACTCATTTCACTTTTTGGATCTTTCTGACCTGCGTTTAGAACGCTTGTTTTTCGTTCGGCGTTTTTTTTGTTTTCCGCCTCCTTTCACTTCACCCGGTTCGGATTCGCTAGGAGAGGACACACTTCCTAAACTTTCCTCGTTTTTTCCTTCACTTGATTTGGATTCGCTATTACTACTACCAAATACACTACTCAACATTCCTTCACCGCTTTTCTCAATAGAACTACTCACACTTTCTCCGGCATTATCACTAGAACCGCTTGAAATGGTAGCGTAAGCCAACAATCCAGTAGTTAATGCAATCATTGCATACATAGCAAGAGGATATCCTCCAATCGGCATGTTTATAATAGACGCCATGGTTTATTGTATAATGATATATTTTTGTGTATTTCCTATAAGAATTTCAAAAACAATATAAATACAAACGTTAAAAATAACGTATTACTACACAACCATATATCACCTTTTTGTAACATCCTTATTGTTTCAATTATGTCGGACAACGAATCAGCAAGTGAACCCGAGTTTGATCGCGGAGAATGGATAAGTGGGGTCCATGGGGACGAAAGTTCTTCGATAGGTGATGACGCTGTTTTCGAAAAGAAAAAATATAACAACCGAGACAAAAATTCAGTGGTACGAGTGTATTCGGAGAAAGGACCATATCGCGTTACTTATTATGATACGAATTTAACACCTGGTCGTCGGATTCGCAATGCAGTTTCGGGACACTACACCAATCATGTTGTGGGTACAAATGATGAGTATTTGTACTTTAGCAATTTGATTTGCACTGGTGAAAGTGGTTCGACGCCGCATTGTCTATTTTATGATACACCCGAGCAGTATGAGCGTCATATGCATACTACAATAAGCGATGAAACCAAGGACCGATGGCGTCAACGGTACAATGAGTTGTTGAGAGAACAGCAAGATCGGTTATCGAATCGTTCGGAGTCGGTTATAGTAAAATAAAAGAACCGCATTTTACTTTGTGAACATATGTATTTTTTATAAAAAAAGAATACATATGGTTGATTTTTATAGAGGAATTGATTGTCCCATAGAAAGAATACCCCAAATGGGCACGTCTTTTGAACCGACTTTCTGTACGAAATAAATTGTAGGTACGGTCATTTGATTGAATTCTTGTTCTTCGTCTACGCCTGGAACGTCCGATTCCAATGATTCGGGATTTGGACTCATCGAGGTTGTTTCTGTAGGATTCTGGTCTTGGTCTCCCGACTCTTCGGGTATTGGTTCTCCAGACTCTTCGGGTATTGGGTCTCCAGTATGGTCTTGGTCTCCAGTATGGTCTTGGTTTTCGTCTTGGTCTCCAGTATGGTCTTGGTTTTCGTCTTGGTCTCCGGGCTGTTTCGGTATTGGTTCTCCAGACTGTTCCGAGTCATCTGATTTTTCGGGTTCTTCTACTTCTGCCCCTCCAAAAAAGCTCCACTCTTTTGACCCACTACTAGTCCCAGTATTAGAGTCAAGACATTTGTCTACATATTTTTCCTCATATTCCAAAATTGCGTACCGTTTTAATTTCAAAACAACTGTTGGGTCATCACTGATTGGAGCCAAACTAAAACAATATCGGTCACCGTATTGTTCTGCATATTTATAAGAATCTAGTTGTATAGGTATTTTTGCACTTTGGATTCTTCGGTCAGATTCTTCCACTGTTTCCGGAACAAGTTCATTGGTCAAATCGTCCGTCACTAAATAAACACAAAAGGGAAAATCGACAATACGGTCTCTCCTTTTGAATACTTCACCCTCTCCGTTTTTCACTTTTTCGAGTGTTTCAGGAGAAACCGAAATTCCCATAGAAATCATGTCTTCTATGTTGTTCGGAATCAGCTTGTCGTAATACAAATAATGGATTTGGAAAGCGATTTTATTTTCCCAGAATATTTCTTCGATCGTCGGGTCCACGGGTACGTTTAGCACCTGCATTTTGTAGACTAGTTCATCGACAATAGCCCACCGGATATGTGTGTTCGTGATGTTGTCGTCGGAAATGGGATACATATCTGGTAAAATTGGCCTCAGAAACGTAAATGAGGTTGGCTCGTTAGCGAGTTTGGTCTTGGAACTATCGACGTACCGGAACAAGGCGTCGTAGTTCAATAGGACAATCATACTGGATTTGTCTTTGGATGCGATGATACCTTGGTATACGGAGTCCAAGAACTCGGAAGTATTTGTGAATACATGGTTGAGTTCTTGTTTTGAGTCGCATGTTGCCGAACTGTCTTCGGTTCCTCCAGTTTGGACTGGTTTAGGAGGTTCGGAGATGGTTGTGGATGATTTTGGGGCTGTTACCGTTTCAGAACCATCTTGTTGTTTTGTCCACGACTCGGGTGGTTCTGATTGTTCAAGTTGTTGTGATTTTGGGTCTGACTGTTCTGATAGTTCTGGTTGAGGTTGTTCTGGTAGTTCTGACGGTTGTTGTAGTTCTGACTGTTGTTCTGGTTGTTGTTTTGATTGTATTTTTGATTGAAGTTCTGATGGTTGTTCTGGTAGTTCTGACTGTTGTTCTGGTTGTTGTTTTGATTGTATTTTTGTTTGAAGTTCTGATGGTTGTATTTTTGATGGTTGTTGTTCTGATGGTTGTTGTTCTGATGGTTGTATTTTTGATGGTTGTTGTTCTGATGGTTGTATTTTTGCTGGTTGTTGTTCTGATGGTTGTATTTTTGATGGTTGTTGTTCTGATGGTTGTATTTTTGCTGGTTGTTGTTCTGATGGTTGTATTTTTGATGGTTGTTGTTCTG
>Ga0114963_10002440_pt1 | contig 12744 bp, 10 predicted proteins | sample C_131016_EF_Meta_FD_87019 | JGI IMG/M metagenome (GOLD analysis project Ga0114963, IMG submission 87019) | Freshwater microbial communities from Lake Croche, Canada to study carbon cycling - C_131016_EF_MetaG | ecosystem: Environmental > Aquatic > Freshwater > Lake | place: Lake Croche, Canada...
CCGTCCGCCATATGTGGAGTGATCGGATCGTAATCTCCCAAAATGGCGATGCTCGCTCCATCTTCAGAGCTCGGATTTTGCGACGAAAGGGATAGATTTGTGATGAGTTCACTTTTTGCTAGTGCAATAGTTGCTCGATCACCGAATTCACCCAAGTGCGCGCTACCGACGACTAGTACTACTCCAATATGCGGCCGAGCAATCTCGCATAAACTTTTAATGTCGCCGATGTGGCGTGCGCCCATTTCAACAACACAAAACTTCGTTCTGGGAGTACAACGAAGAATGGTAAGCGGAACTCCCAATTCGTTGTTGAAGGATCCCTCTGAGACCACGGATTCTCCAGATATGTTCAAAAGCTGACCTAAAAGGTCCTTTGTCGTGGTCTTTCCGTGCGATCCTGTTATTCCAATAAAAGTACATTTGTTCAAGAGCGAACGCACGTGTGATGCCAATTTCCGAAGTGCGAGCAAGGTGTCATCAACAACGATTCCCGGGGCGCCAGTAGGTATCGAGGTAAGCACAAAAGGAGCACCAGCTTGAATTGCGTCGGTAGCGAAAGAATTTCCGTCAACGCGTTCACCAGGAAGCGCGACAAAAAAACTATCGGCTGAAACTTTGCGAGAATCTATCTCGGGATTTTCGGTGACAAGCATCGACGGATCCACCCCGTAAACGGTGCCATCAACGATAGCGGCAATCTCGGCGATGGTCATCGGGATCACGATAAGCCTGCAATCGCCTGAGCCAACTCAGTTCGATCATCAAAGGGAAATTTGACCCCTTTAATCTCTTGGCCTTTTTCGTGACCTTTTCCAAGAACAATGACAGAATCACCTTCGCGCGCTTCTGCTACGGCAGTGGCTATGGCGCGGCGCCGATCTACCTCTCTCACGGATATAACGGATTTCACGGATTTCACGGATTTCACGGAGCTATCTTCATCTAAAGCTGCCGCCTTCCCCGCCATCTCGTCGAGAATTGTTTCTGGATTCTCTGAACGAGGATTATCTGAGGTGAAAATTGCAAAATCACTTCCAGCCAGAAGCGCTTGCCCCATGAGTGGTCGCTTACCTTTATCTCGATCGCCGCCACAGCCCAGCACGGCGATGATCCTTCCAGGCGTCATATCTCGAACCGTTGCCAAAGCACGAGTGACTGCATCTGGTGTATGAGCAAAATCGACCAGCGCCAGGAATTTCTGACCCAAGAGAACAGGCTCCAGCCGGCCCGCGGGCGCGTGTAGTTGATGGAGTTGAGCAGCGATTGCCAATGGATCAACGCCCGTTTCGACGGCCAGCGCGATTGCTAAGAGCGCGTTATCCGCGTTGTGTAGACCAATGATTGGAACTCTGCCTTCGATCAGAATTCCGCCAGTCCCCCTGATGGCAACGTGAAAACCCTGACCATGATCTAGTTGCTCTAAAGTTTCGTAGTACCAATCTGCTTTCCGATCCAATCGAGAAAGTGACTGAGTCAGAATTGAGGACTCTCCTATTAGACGTCGACCGTAATCAGAATCAATATTAACAATGCCGCGATCGGCATATTCCGGTGAAAATAACAGAGCTTTAGCCTGAAAATAGCTCTCCATATCGCCATGGAAATCGAGATGATCTTGTGAGAGTTGGGTGAAACCAACGATCGAATACTTTGCCCCCGCTATACGTTTTTGCGCTAGTCCGTGACTACTCACTTCCATGACGCAATTGCGAACATGTCGTTCCCGCATTGAGGCGGCCAGGCTCTGAAGATCGGTCGCTTCAGGCGTCGTGAAATCATTTTCCATGAGTTCATCAGCAATCGAAATTCCGATCGTTCCAATAAAGCCAGTCACGCGTTGATTTAAACGCCAAATTTCTTCCACGAGTGCTGCAGTAGTTGTCTTCCCATTGGTCCCGGTAATACCGACCGCATCCAGGGAGAGGAATGGATCTCCATAAAACCAACTAGCTAACTCTCCGGCTATCGCACGAGGGTTAGGTACTTCGATGCAATCTAGTGTCTCTCCGATAATCCTTCTACCGTTCGTATCCGTGAGCGCAAAGCATGCGCCTTGTGCACGAGCCTGCTCAGCAAAATTTGCACCGTGACTCTTTTTCCCAGGTAGAGCGATAAATAAATCGCCGGGCTCAACCCGAGTTGAATCATGAGTGATTCCAGTAAACCATTTTTCCGCCAGAGCAACAGGAGTCGACCCTAAGCCCAAAAATGAATACAGCTCCGATGTGCTCCGCCTGAACTCCGTTAGTGGCCGGATCGATTTCATGGCTTCACCAGTTTCAATGCGGCCTGGTTCAATGGATACGCGACCGTCTTTGATCGTGTTGGTGGAATCTGTTTTGCTTGGAGAACAAAACTCATTACTTCTTTAAAAACTGGCGCTGCAATTTCGCCACCAAAATGTTGGCCTTTTGGATTTTGGATAACGACACTCACAACATATTTGGGAGAATCGGCCGGAGCCATTCCAATAAATGAGGCAACATATCCTCGATAGCAACCGCATTTTGGATCCGATCGCATGGCAGTTCCGGTCTTACCTGCAACGGTGTAGCCAGGTATTTGTGCGGCAGGCGCGGTGCCTTCTAGCGAAACTACCCCTTGCAGCATCGTGCGAACTTTGATTGCGCTCGCTCTGCTTATCACCCGAATACTCGTCGACGTAGCCGAAGGGGTGTAGTTTCCACTGCTATCCACGAGTCCAGCCACAACGTTGGGAGTCACCCGTACGCCGTCATTAGCAATGGTCGCGAAAACATCTGTTGCTTGCATCGCAGTAACCGAATATCCCTGACCAAAAGCCATGGTGGGGGCGGATGATTTTGACCAGACGGAGACGGGATGCAAAATACCTTGCGATTCGCCAGGAAGATGCGATCCCGTGCTTTGGCCAATACCAAATTTCTGCAAGTAGGAGTAGAAGGTGGAATTCGGCATCGTGGCACCTATTTGAATCGCACCGATGTTGCTGGAGACGGCTAGAACACCGGCCGTTGTCAGATGTTCGGTCTTGTGATTTATATCGTCGTGAAATATGCGCCCACCAACTTTTATCGTGTTGGGAATTGTGTAAAGGGATAGTGGGGTGGTTTTCCCCTCTTCGATTGCAGCTGCAACGGTAATAACTTTTCCTGTCGAGCCCGGTTCATAAACATCCTGGACCGCCGGATTTCGAATTTCGTCGAGCGTAATAGATTTGCGTTTAGTTGGGTCAAATGTTGGAGCAGATGCCTGGGCCAATATCGCCCCAGTTTTAGGATCCATAACAATTACTGTCCCGGAGGTCGCTTTGCTCTTCTTAACAGCTGCCGAAATCGCATCTTGTGCCATCCACTGAATGTCACGATCAATTGTGAGTCGGATATTAGTTCCCGGTTTTGCTGCAGTAATAAATTGTTGCGATCCGGGGATGATCGTTCCCTCACCGTTGGCATAATCATATTCACCATTAGTTCCAGATAAAACCGAATTCAGACTCGCTTCAATTCCGGCGGCGCCGACATTCATCGAGTTAGTTAAACCGACCAGTGAAGCCGAGAGCTTTCCAGTTGGATAGTTTCTCGTATATGTGCGTTCGGAAAAGAATCCCACGATTCTTTTACTTAAACCATTAGTGCTCTTTTGGGCTTCATGGTTGTAGGTCGAGATCGCATTTTGCAAATTATTCCAAACGCGCGGCGTAGCGGCATTTTCTATAACTTGATAGCGCTTTCTGCCTGTTAACAAATTCTGTAATGTTTTTACGGGCATACCTAGCGCCGACGCCGTTACATTCGCAGTGAGAGCTGGGTTTGTAATCATCGTCTGATCTACAACGATATTTTCTGCCGCCTCGCTTCGGGCTAACACAACCCCATTAATATCGGTAATTGCTCCCCTCGGAGCAAGAAGAAGAGTACGAGTGATCATCTCTCGATTTGCTCGCTTGGTGTAGCCATGCGCTTCAACTGCCTGAACTTGAATTAATCTCACCCCAAAAAGTAGAAAGACGATGAGAAAGGCGCTGACTAAAAAATGAATACGCTTCGCGAATGCTTGTCGAGTGATCATGGCTTTTTCACGGTACCTAGTGAAAGGAAGTTGATCGTAGTTTGGGGCTGCATTCCGAGCGCTTTCGCATGGATTGCCAATCTATCGGGCGAGGAATAACTCGACTCTTGATTCAAGAGCGCTTCCTTCTGATCATTCATCGCGATGAGATGCAACTTGAGATTTTCCATTTCGAAAGCACCTGAGGTTAGAGCCATGTTTATCCCGAGAAGGGATAGCAATCCGAGCACAAAAATCGCAACAACGATTCCGGTAAATGATTTAGTACTTACGGCCTTCGGATTTTCTACCGACAAATCTTGTACTAGTTGAAGAACTGGATGAGCACTTTTCGCTAATCCATTTCTCGACACCACTCTCTTCGCTTTGAGGTGCTGAGGTCTTTGCCTCTCTCGTGCACCAGTGAGGATCGATGGGAAAAAATCGGTGATAGCCATTAAGCAGCCACCCTTTCTACTGCTCGAAGACGCATTGACGCGGAACGCGGATTAAATTCGATTTCATCACCAGATGCGGCTTCACTTCCTTTAAAAACTAACGCATATTTAGCAGCACTATTGGGTAAGTCGAATGGCAGACCTCTTGGCGATCTAGATTCGGTTATAGCAGTGATAGCGCTCTTAACAATTTTGTCTTCGAGCGATTGGTAAGACATGACGACCAAGCGACCATGCAGATCTAGTGCTTCGAGGGCGGCCGGTATAGCACTTTCCAAGATAAATAACTCTTTATTGACCTCGATCCGCAGTGCTTGAAAAGTTCGTTTTGCTGGATTCCCACCTGTACGACGCGCAGGAGCTGGAATAGAGTTTTTCACCAATTCTGCAAGCGCTTTAGTGCTATTAATTGCACCACTTGTCCGAGCAGAAATGATGTTCTCGGCAATTCTTGGTGCAAATTTCTCTTCACCATAATTTCGAAGGATTCGAATTAACGAATGACGATCGTAGGTTGCGAGGATTTCCTCTGCCGTTATTCCCGTGCTTTGATCCATCCGCATATCCAGTGGTGCATCATGAGAATAGGCGAAACCTCGTTGGCCTTCATCTAATTGCATTGATGAAACACCGAGGTCGAAAAGGATTCCGGCGACATGACTTACCTGATGGTCCACCATGATCTGGGCAAGCTGATCATAGGTAGAGTGAGCGATAACCAGGCGTTCTGAAAATTGAGATAATCGAGAACGCGCTATTGCAATTGCGCTTTGATCTCGATCTATGCCAATGACGGTTATCAATGGAAACCTGGATAGCAAGGCAAATGAATGCCCACCTAATCCCAAGGTAGCGTCGATAACGTAAGTTTTTTCACGATTGTTCAACGAATACTCAATGGCGGGAGCAAGGAGCTCGATACATCGCTCTAAGGCGACGGGAATATGTTCCTGATTTATGGGACTCATATCGCTCATCTGGTCTTCCCCCTTTCCATGTAGTGCTTTCGCTATCGTTGATCTGGATCTAGGTCACCGCCGACTGACGGATATTTGAGGGGGAAACGGCGCCGGGGAAGAGGCGTCGTTTGTACTAGTCGGCGATGGCCTAAACACAGAGCGAGCCAGTGCTGATATGTGCTCATCGGCACAGAATTTAAAAGAGTCCGGGTAACACCTCCGTAGAAACATCTGCGAAACCTTTTTCGCGATCCGCGAGGTAGGTACCCCACGAAGGCGCATCCCAAATTTCTAACCGGGTGTTTGCACCAATCACCACGCACTCTTTTTCCAACGCGGCATAGTTACGTAAGCCCATGGGGATGGTGACCCGTCCCTGCTTGTCTGGCACTTCATCATGAGCACCAGCAAACATCACGCGCATGTAATCACGCGCTGCCTTCTCTGTTACCGGTGCTTGGCGCAAACGTTCAGTGATGGCAGTGAACTCGGAGATGGGAAAGACATATAAGCAACGTTCTTGACCTTTGGTGATAACTAAACCGTTTGCCAATTCGTCGCGAAACCTGGCAGGCAAGATGAGGCGACCCTTTTCATCGAGCTTAGGCTCGTGAGTCCCTAAAAACATGCGTACTTCCCCCAGCTTCACTTTCGCACTTTCGCAACTTTCACGCACAATTCCCCCGAATCGAGCGTTATCCACCACTTTACTCCCTTTTTCTCCATTTTCAACCACATAAGGCAACTTTTACTCCCCTTTACTCCCTTCCCCTTCACCGAAAGCAAGCCCAAGAAGTCAGAGCGGGAATCGGAGAAAATCACTGAGAGAAACTGGATCTGTGGGGAATGCAGAGATTTATTGGTTATACGCCTAGGATTGAGACTTATGTCTTCACCTCTTGAAACTCCACAGGGCGATTCCGCCGAACTCCCGATCTCAACAAGCGCAGATGTGATGATTTCGGCTAAAGGGCTGACCAAGCGCTACGGAGAGTTCGTTGCTGTCGCGGGAATTGATTTTCAAGTAAAACGGGGAGAATCCTTTGGATTCCTCGGCCCGAATGGCGCGGGAAAATCGACAACAATGCGAATTATTGCGGCGACATTGACTCGAACAAGTGGCGAAATAACCGTCCTAGGGAAGGACCCAGAGAAGTTTGGGCCCGAGATTAAGGCACATTTAGGCGTTGTCCCACAAGCAGATAACCTAGATAACGCGCTCACTGTCCAAGAAAACCTCTACGTGTACGGAAGATATTTTGGGTTATCAAAGAGCTTTATTAGAGGAAAAATCGAAGAACTACTTGATTTTGCTCAGCTCATTGAAAAACGTGATGTCAAAGTTGAGGCACTGAGTGGTGGAATGAAACGACGATTGACTATCGCCAGAGCTTTAGTGAGCGAACCGGAAATCCTGATGTTGGACGAACCAACAACAGGTCTTGATCCACAGGCTCGCCATATTCTCTGGGACCGGCTTTTTAGATTGAAAGAAGAGGGCGTTACATTACTAATTACCACCCACTACATGGATGAAGCCGAGCAACTCTGTGACCGAATAATGGTGATGGATAACGGATCCATCATGGCCGAAGATAGCCCCGCGGGACTCATTAAAACCTACTCAACCAAAGAGGTCCTAGAAGTCAGGTTTGGCTCGGAACGCAATAACTCAATCGCCGCCCAGCTGGAGGATATGGCGACACGTATCGAAATTCTGCCAGATCGAATTCTGATGTACGCAGACGATGGCGAGGCCCTTTTGCATAACTTGCGAGAAAAGGGGTTACATCCCAATACCTCGCTTGTCCGCAGGAGTTCACTGGAAGATGTATTTTTACGGCTTACCGGAAGAACCCTGGTCGACTAAGCGATGACAACCACGTTAGATGCAGCAAAGTCAATGCGCCGCACTCGTCAGGGATCTCTGAAAATTGTCCATGTTGATCGTATACGTCAATGGGGAACCTACTACGTTGCAGAAGCGCGAATGCGGATCATGCTCAAGTTTTTTTGGAGCGTACTTTCCACTGCAGCCCTCAACCCCGTTCTCTATTTGGTATCGATTGGTATCGGAGTAGGTAAACTTATTAATACGCATTCCGGTGGCGTTGATAACGTGCCATATTTAACTTTTCTAGCACCAGCACTTTTAGCGTCGGCGGCAATTCAAAACGCGATGGACGAGGTCATCTTTCCTGTAATGGAGGGTTTCAAGTGGAATAAAACATTTTTTGCCATGAATGCGACACCACTCTCCGCAAAACAAATCGCAAATGGTGTATTTCTCGCGGCCATGATCAGAACATTATTTTCGGTAGCTATCTATGGCCTCATGATTTTTCTCTTTGGCGGATTTACCTCTAGTCGAGGTTGGCTCGCCATTCCGTTTGGATTGTTTGCCGGAGCTTCCTTCGGTGCGTTCATTATGGGACTGGCCGTAGCCGCCAAAAACGATGATACGTTTTTTATGATTTTGGGCCGTTTAGTGATCATGCCACTCTTTCTTTTTTCGGGAACTTTTTACCAGCTTTCGACAATGCCATTATTTCTTCAGTGGATTGGTTGGCTTTCGCCGTTATGGCATGCGACCGAGCTCAGTAGATTATTTACCTACGGACACCATATCTCCCCCATCATGATCGTGGTTCATTTTGGCTACTTGATTGCCATGATGATCTTTGGGGCTGGATACACGCATCAACAATTTGAAAAAAGGTTGAGTAAATAATGGTGAGTACTGCTGTCACGATTGCCGAAGCCAGACGACATAAAATTGGGTCACATCTCTATGCCGGACGTGCTCATATCTTGTTGGAGCGCAGTCTCATAGCGTTTAAAAATTCTGCTTGGCTTGCAGTTCTTTCGGGATTTTTTGAACCTGTTCTTTACCTTCTTTCATTTGGATATGGGCTAGGACATTTGATTGGAAAGATGCCTCTCCAAAATGGCGTTGTAGTCAGTTATGCCATGTACATCGCGCCAGGATTGCTCGCAACCAGCGCAATGAACGGTGCCATCTACGATTCGACGTGGAATGTATTTTTCAAACTCAAACATGATCGCATCTATGAAGGAATGCTACAAACTTCCCTTGGGCCACTTGATGTTGCGTTGGGAGAAATTTCTTGGGCGCTCTTGCGGGGATTGGCTTATGCAATCGGATTTATGTGTGTTGTCGTTCCGATGGGACTTATTCGCGATTGGTGGGGCGTGCTTGCGATACCGGCAGCTGTGCTCATCGCATTCGGTTTTGCATCTTTTGGAATGGGAATAACCTCGCTCTTCAAGTCGTATCAACAAATGGATTTCATCAACGTGGCCATGCTTCCAATGTTTTTATTTTCCGGGTCTTTCTATCCGCTGACCGTTTATCCCGGCTATCTACAAGGAATCATCAAAGCGTTGCCCCTCTGGCAAGCGATCTCTTTAGTCCGTGATTTGACGTTAGGAATTGTCCATACTTCTCTACTCTTTCACGTCGGATATTTTTTGCTGATGGTGGTCTTTGGTCTGACCCTCACTACAAAACGGTTAACAAAACTTTTCTTGCGTTAGCACCGCAATTAATTAATTCAGTTATCGTTGTTGCGGCGATCCCAACGATGTTCTAGTCGGTCTCCCCATGATCTCTTTTTTTTCGAAGTACGAGTTTCCTTATTTCTTCCAAAAGGTAAATTTGTCATAACGAGAAATGCTCCTACGAGCGCCACAACAAATCCTAATAAACCGACAGCTACTATTTTGGATACGAGACCACCAAATAAAATTGCCATGCCGAATAGGAAAATTCCGGCTCCGAGTAGCGCCCGACTGCTTGCTTGGGTGCGACTTTTGCCGGTCAGTGTGGAAACCAAGCCTGGATCTTCCTGTGCGAAAGCGGCTTCCATCTCGGCGAGAAGTTTGCGCTCGTGATCAGATAGGGCCATACGGAAAGAATAGGGCAGATTGTCCCTAACTCGCTATCCGAGTAAACGCTGGCCACTCAAGAGTGACCTCGCACATGTTGAAAGAGGGCCCCCTCTCGAACCAAACACCCACTTTGCTTAACTACTCCTGATCATCTGCTGAGAGCAGACGGGCGGGACGCACACTGCCATCACCGAAGCGCGCGGTCGCTTGATCCATCGCCTCCGTCGCTTGTCGCCAACCTTTACCTCTCTCCCCCAGCTCAAATTGGATCGGTCGGTTCGAATTTTCAATTAAACCTTCAAGGGAAATTCCAATAAGTCGAATCCTGGCGCGATCCAACTTCAGGGCAAGATAGAGCTTCTTTGCTACCTCATAGGTTTCTTGTAGGCCGTCGACCGCCAATGGAATTTTTTTTGAGCGTGAAATAGTTTTGAAATCGGCAAATCTCACCTTAATTGAGATTGTCTGAGCGCAGAGTTGCCGACCCCGAAGCCTGGCAGTCACTTTTTCAGTAAGTCCTAAAAGCTTTCCGAGAATCTCGTCGCCATCTTCCAAATCTGTGACAAAAGTTTCGGAGGCACTGATGCTCTTATCGGGCTCATCCGGCATGACTGCGCGATAGTCGCGCCCCCACGCAAGTTCATAAAGGTGTGCACCATGTGCCTCACCCAGCGCTCGAACCAACGTTTGCCTAGGCGTACGTGCAATGTCTCCTACGGTACGTAACCCCAAACGCATCAACTCTTCATCCGTCTTTGGGCCAACTCCCCAAACCGCGCTAACCGGAAGCGGGTGGAGAAAATCCAACACTCCTTCAGGATCTACTTGAAGCAATCCGTTTGGCTTGCACTGGCCTGAGGCTAATTTTGCAATGAACTTTGTCGTTGCAATTCCAACCGAACACGTTATTCCGATTTCACCCGCCACGGCCGCCCGAATCTTGATCGCGATTTCGCTGGCACTTCCCAAGAGTTTTTGAGATCCAGTGACATCCAGAAATGCTTCATCGAGTGAAATAGGTTCGACCAGTGGAGTGAAATTTGCAAAGATGCTCATTACCCTCGCTGAGATTTCGGAATATCTATGGTGATCGGGCTGGACAAAGATGGCCTGCGGCGCAAGTCGAACCGCTCTACCTACCGGCATTGCCGCTCTAATCCCGTATTTTCGTGCTTCATAGTTGGCTGAAAGCACTACGCTTCGCGCACCCGTACCAACAACTACGGCCTTACCGCGTAACGTCGGGTCGTCCAACTCTGCTACAGACGCATAGAAAGCATCCATATCAACGTGGAGTATCCGAGCGAGCTCAGGATTATTCTTTGTCACAGAATCTCAGACTACGCCATTTATCGTAAGAATCGGTGAGCTCCCATGCATCCATTGCCCGCAAAGAGATTCCACGTGGGCCGGTACGCCTCACTTCTCCTCGGATGAGAAAGAGAGTTGAGGCAAAAAGGAGTGTGCTGTGGCTCTGCTGCAGATCTTCGAAAAATGTAATGTCATTACAGCCATAGCCATCATCTAGGGTGAGGAAAATTACCCGCTTACCCGATCGGATAGGAGGCATCTGTAGCGCAACCTTTACGCCGGCAACAAGAACAGAGCTGCCGGCCCGCTGACGAATCAGATCAGCTGATTTAATTGCACCTACGTGATTAAGAAATTCTCCATAAAAATCTAACATATGGCGAGAAATATCCATCCCAGTCAGAGTAACTTCATGGTCCACCCGTTCTGCCAAAGTCAGATCCGGTAAACCACTAGGAGTAAGCGCTGGTGGAGTAAGCCCTAAAAGCATTTGCGTACCACCGGTACTATGTTTTGTGGCTTGTGAATAGCGAGTATTACGTGAATCGCTCGTTAATTTATATAAGTCTTGTAAATGTAATAATAAATCTCTGTGATTAAGCGGGCTTCCTGCTGATAGATGAATCTCATCAAATCCGCCAACTAAAATTAGCGCCTCGCACGTTGGTCTACTTGCACCGGAACGTGCTACAAAATCAGCTAAATCGCTGTAAGGACGCGCTGCGAGAATACTGTCGATTTCAGATTCTGATATTCCTTGAATATCACTTAACGCCATTCTGATGGCATAGCCACGAGCATCCGGTAGCTTTAAAGAAGCGCCAGTACTTGCAATATCAGGAGCGCTATACGGGATGCGGCCAGTCAAATCCGTCTGCTCTACTCGATATGAACGATCTGATTTATTGATATCAATGGGCGCGATCGTAATTCCCCATTGTCTGGCATCATCCAAAATTAAACGTTTGGGATACATGCCGGGATCGTGCGTGAGCAATCCGGCAAAGAACGGCGCAGTGTGATGAGTCTTGAGCCAAGCAGATTGGTATGTAGGTAGCGCAAAAGCCGCTGCATGAGCTTTGCAGAAACCAAAAGATGCAAAAGATCGCAAAATTTCCCAGACTTCGTCGATAACGTCGGTCTCATAACCCAGAGCGATTGCAGCTGGATAAAACCAGTCCCGGACTTCTGCCTGCCCATCAGGCGTTCCCATCTGACGACGGCGTTCATCACCTTCGGCCAGTGTTGCCCCACCCATAATCGAAATAATCCGGATAACTTGCTCATGAAAAACCACAACGCCTTCTGTCTCCCTGAGAACATCATGCAAATCTGGATGAATAAGTGCTCGTGATTTAAACCCTGCTCTGCCATTGAGAAAAGGAGTGATCATGTCGCTTTTCACTGGACCAGGGCGAAAAAGGGAGATATCAATAATTAAATCTGTAAAAGTATTCGGAGCAAATTTGCCAATTAACTCTCGCTGGCCAGGGCTTTCAATTTGAAAAACACCTAGCGTTCGGGTGGACTTTACTAAATCAAATGTTGCCGGATCATCGAGTGCAATCGAATCAATATCGATGTTACCAATATCGGGTCCATCTAATCGTTCAATTTCGGTCAGCGCGTAAGAAATAGCAGACTGCATTCGTACACCCAAAATATCTAGTTTAAGTAAACCGATTGCCTCAACATCATCTTTGTCATACTGGAGCATGGGGTAACCGCTCGCATTAATTTCTAATGGCGCATAATCCAATAAATATGAATCTGAGAGAACGACCGCGCATGGATGCATCGATAAATGGCGAGGTAGGCCATCTAAACGCGACGCCAGCTTGATTGCTATTTTGAGAATCGGTGTATCTAGTTTGAGGTTTTTAAGTTCAGGTAGATTTTCTAAAGCAGCGCCGATATTGCGTGCTCTGATATGTGGCATTGATTTTGCTATTAAGTCGATCTCCATCGGTGCGATTCCTAGCGCCGCACCTACATCTCTCACCGCATGGCGCGCTCGATAGGTTTCCACCATAGCGACAGTTGCAGTACTGGAATTATCTCCAGGGGTAAAG
>Ga0114963_10002442_pt1 | contig 12737 bp, 11 predicted proteins | sample C_131016_EF_Meta_FD_87019 | JGI IMG/M metagenome (GOLD analysis project Ga0114963, IMG submission 87019) | Freshwater microbial communities from Lake Croche, Canada to study carbon cycling - C_131016_EF_MetaG | ecosystem: Environmental > Aquatic > Freshwater > Lake | place: Lake Croche, Canada...
AGAATCGTAAGTTTTTTAGAATAAAGTTTAAAATATCATTACGATTTTTCGAGTGAGACTTAAAAATTATATAAATACTTGGTTAATAGGAGGGGTCGCAGGGGAACCTGGGTTCCCTGCTACGCAAAGTTGGGAATAGAAATTACTTCTCCATTCTTTACATATTTTGCGATGACCTTAGGGTTTATCTTATTACTTACAATATCCTCTGCTTGATACACATTCTCAAATTTATCAATATAATAAATAATTCCTTGAATTTCCTGCGCCCAAACCTCCACCTTTTGTGTGGTTGCTGGTTTATCACCACCGTCGTCTTTCACCACTCCGTGAGGTGTCCCCTTCATATGAGTTCCACAATATTCATAGTCGGTTTGCTTTCTACGTGTGCACTGCTCCCCATTTGCCCGGTTCGCACAACATCTATCAAAGAACGGAACTACATTCTTAACTCGCTTTCTTTTTGAAAACTCTTCCTTCGTCAAAGACAACCTATCATACTCATAAATGTATTGAAGAAGCGAATTCATTTGTTCGTTGTTTATCCCAAGGGTTGATGCCTTATCACGAATGTTATCTTTGAAAGTAGTAACATACGTCTCAATTATTTTGTTTACGCGTTTTTCCATCTTTTCTGTCTTTATATCCATTTATTCTTATTTTATCTTTAGTTCAATTTTTTATTTATTATACAAACCTATTTAAAGACCCGAGTACCTATGCACCCAAAGACGGATAGTTATTTGGTAGTATAATCAACGATAAAAGTATGAAAACAAAAAACGCCAGATAAATCCCATAGACATTTGAACCTACTCCATAAAAATTCAATATTTGAATAATAATATAAATCATAATCGTGGAAAACCCAATAATTGTTAATAATACACTTGTTTTCATAATTGCACAAGTCTATTATATTGTATTATTTTATTTAAGCAGGGAACCGAGGGCTGGTTACAATTGCTTTGCAACCCTGCGACCCCTCCTTTTTAAAGTGTTTTTGAAAAGATATAAATCTCATTTTAAACGTAATCATTATTTTATTTGCTGTAACACCTATGGCAAAAATAATGATGTACTCCTACATATTCGGCGAGAATATGTGTGAAACTTCCGATAATAAAAATTAGCAATGGAATCGGCGATATATATGATTTCAATAAAAGAATACAAGTAAGAAACCAAATCCCTTCCAATATACTTTCTAAAAGTAAATTTTTTGTGTTAGTTAGTTGTTGTAGTTGTTGTTTTTCTCGTTCCTGTTTTTTACAAGCGTACCCATAGAAACAATAGTAATTATGTATTCCAGTGAAGTAACCCAAGAGATGTTTCATAAATCCAATGGAAAAATAAAACAAATATGATGGGTTCGAATAATCTCCAAATATTTTACATATTTCTCTCAATACTAAAAATATGGAGGTGGAATACAGTCCAACGACTAACGCTTCCACGACATAATGCATGTATTATATACTATACACATTCATAATTGTGTAAAGGTGAAAATGCCAACGACTCGGTTATTTTACTCATTTTCTGATATGTCAGCGTAACTTGTTGATCATATTGTTTTAACGCCCATAAACAGTCTAGATTCTTTGTTCCAAGATAAATACTGTCATATTCATGATTTTTATCATCATCGTTAATTCCCTCGTCGTCGTGTAACGAATAGTTAGTTTTTCCCAAAAATACTGCGTAACGCATAAGATACCCTTGCGTTTTTATTGCGTTATTTTGTGCGCGTTTAAAATCCGTAAAATAGTAGTAAGAATTTTCCGGAGAAGGACTGTTTCCGAATGTGGCGACAAAATCTGCCATTTTATTTTCACAACTGGTATAAACAACCGATGGTGTTTCGTATACATCCCGTTTTTTATCCGTAATATAAGAAAACTCCCTGTATTGAGTAAATAACTGAGTTGTTGATTTTTCAATGGCAACATCTCCGAGACATTTTTGGTTGATAATTTCATCCATTGTTACCAACCATATCTCATTAAACTCATTCATTTTACTACATTCAACTTGCATGTCGCTACAGTCAAAAAACAAATAATATTGATTGTTTTTGAAGTGAAACCCTTTGTAAACATAACAAACATCTTTGAAAAAGGACGTACATATTACGTTCAATATTTGATTACACATAAATAAAATGTTGTCACCTGATGTTGTAAACCTTGGGAATCCAAATGTGTTTTGAAGTGTTTTACTCAAAAAGTATTGTAAAAAAGGGTATTTGTTTTGACAATTTACTTGATAAATACACATGTGAATATCAAACTTTGAAAAACCGGATTGACTTATGTGTTCGTCTATATTTTCCTCCAAATATTCAACCGCATCGTATTTATAAAAAATTCGGTCCATATTGTCTTGCATTCTCCGTTGGTCTTCTATTTCTTCGGTTATATCTGCCATAATTGTTTGATAATGCGACGAGTCTTCTATGTTGTCAGAAGATGACTCGTACTCAAGGTCTTCTTCTGTTTGTCTTTTCTTGTTTAAACTTCTTGGTAACATATATTTATGTTATCAAGATTTATTTAATCTCTTTTTTTTGAAAATATATTTGGAAGGTAACCCGGGCCAGATAAACTTTGTTAAACCTTTTATAGCAGGAGGGGTCATAGGGTAGTGTAACCAGTCCTAGGTTCCCACTTTTTATAGCAGGAGGGATCATAGGGTAGTGTAACCAGTCCTAGGTTCCACTTTTTATAGCAGGAGGGGTCATAGGGGAACCTAGGTTCCCCTAATTATTTGTCAACCTTTCGCTTAATCGTCTCGGTTATTTTTTCTTCCCTGTTTTCCATAATATATTTGGTAACTTCTTCTGCTATGGCGGGTTGTGATTCATAATAACTCTTTAACACGGATGCGAGTGTTTTTGCGTTGATTGGTTTTTTCGTCTTGTTCTTTTTATAAACGAGAGAACCACCATTGATATCAAAACAATCAATCTCGTTTTTTTTCATTACATTCATCAACTCATCAGAAAGTTTCTTTTTGGCGAGTTTTCTCTCTTTCAACTCGGATTGTAACTTTGCTATATCTGTATCAATCTTTATCCATTCCTTGATATTTGTTACTAACTCTTCTTTGGTTTCCATAAATGTTTGATATATTATACTTTATATTTTCGGTTTATATTGTTTTCTACGTGTTTTATTTCTTTTGGTTTTATTGTGTTTTTTGGTTTTATTGCGTTTTTGCTTTTTATGCGTGGTTGGTTTATGTTTTTTGTGGGAGTTTTGATTTTTTTTAAAACCCCCTCTACCAAGTGTTTTTAAAAACCCAAACCATTTCTTTTTTGGTTGTTGAGGTGGAGATGGGTTAACGGGAGTTCCTTTCAAACCCGGAATCCCCATAACATTTAAAGGAGCACTTTCATCCATTACATTATCACTTTCATCATCTATCGCAACTTCTGGTACAACTTCTAGTGCAACTTCTGGTACAACTTCTAGTGCAACTTCTGGTAAAACGTTTGCGGTTTCAATTTCATCGTCACTATCCGGTTCATCAACCGGGGGTGATGCTTTGCGGATAGATAATAAATTAGCAACACCTTTTCTTGACCTTGTTGGCAAAACCGGGCGACACTCTAATAGCCGCGAATTTTCATTTCTCTCTATTATAAGATTACTTAAACGGGTTGAATAATGAGAATAATGTTGGTTTTCTATTTTATTGAAACTTATCTTGCAGTTATCATCAAAACTTAATACCCCAAACTCCTCTAAAATATTTTTTATCCAATGATAACTTTTATATAAATAAAAATACTTATTCCCATTACTAGTATTTTTTGCACATATTTTGTCAAAGTCTCGTCTCTGTTCATAATGCATTATTTCAAAAAAAGCGTCATACAATAAAAACGAAAGACTATTTGCTCCAAGATCGTTTTTCCACACATTTCTTCTAGTAATATTTGTAGGTTCTGTGTATATTGATCTACCAAAATCAATTATCATCCCTCTTTTTTTTTCATAATTAATTAAAATATTTCGTTCGTGTAAATCATTATGTACTATATCACTATCATGAACTCTCGATAATTCAAGAAGAGCGATCAATTTACATTCTTCGGTGTCAACGCCGTCGCCGGGTGAACTCATTATTTCAAATAACGGTTGATATCCTTCCGCGAATTCCATAAATATAAAACCTAGCTTGACATTTTTGGTAATTTCACCAGTTTTATTATTTTTAAAAGAAGTCTCTAATGTTTTAAAAATTTGTTCAATCGTTATTTGGTGTATACGACGACCCTTTTCATTTTTATATTCTATTTTATCTCTCAATAACTCCTTTAACTCATTCAACTTAGTAAGATGCTCCGGTAATTTATCCGGCGCAACATCACCATTATCGTAGTTTTTACCGTAAACGGCCGAATGTATTATACAAGGACACACTGATTCGCTATAATCCATCATTTCTTGACCTTCAACGATGTCTAAATTATGTGTGGAATCAAACAATTGTTGTTGAAAAGCTACTTCATTCTCAAATTCAGTTATGTCTAACTCTTGGTATCTTTTTGTTTTATCGTTTATTGAAAATACAACTTCATTGGGTGTTATAATTACTAATTTTAATATCATTCTTCTAACATCTTCTACAACACATTGCCGAATTGTAGAATATGATGATTCTATTCCGTCATTTAAAGTCAACGTTAATATTATTCCATCCGTACTATCTATGCTGAATATTCTTACAGTTGAGTTTAACATAAAATACGCCAGCGCATCTTCTGTATATTGTGTTTTTATTTGAACTCCACCTCGTTGCATATATTTTACGCTAATATTATATTTTCGTTTTTATAGTTTTTATCGTTTTTATCGTTTTTATTGTCACCGTTGTTTTTGGGCGCATGTCTAGAACAAAAATCTTGGTTTTGTATCGCCTTACAACCACAAGGTTGCCCCTTGTTTTTACCCGTCTTTAATATTTGGACGCATAAAGGTATTGCGTTTTTTAAAGCGAGTTTGGCAGCGTCCTTTTCTTCTTTTGCTTTTTGCTTTAATGCGAGTTTTTCCTCTTTCTCTTTTTGAATTGCCTTTTCTTTTTTTTTCTTTGCGTATTCGTTAAATGCGCTACTATAATGGCACGAACAATATGTTTTCCCTGTTTCCATCAATAGTTTTACCGTCTTTTTTGAACAAGGTTTTATAACTATATTATTATTATCGTCGTCGTCCGTTCCTATTGTTTCCATTTTATACGCACATACACCGACCTTCCATAACGAATGAATATTTTGTGTAGTGTTTATATTCATGTTTATTTTAGTCTCATCGTAGTAGTTAACACCATGAACCATTTTTACGCCCATATTTTCGTAATAGGGCAACAACGTCTTTTGAATATTTCGGCAATAAGGACAGCGGACTTCTTTAACTTTCAGTGTTCGCCTTTCCATTGTATTGAATTTCTTTTTATGATTTTTTACATCATTAAACAGGGGAATATAATTAAACCGATGATTACATTCAAGTGTTACAAAGTTTGTTTGTAATGGTTCATTTGTAATCAAACAGACCTCAGAATTGGTGCTATCATTATCTGGATTCATATCATCTTCATTATCCAATGATTCGTATAACGCTTTATAAAAGTCCTTACTGATGTTGCTGATATTATCTGTGTTACTCAAGTTATTTGCGTTAATTTTTTGATTCAAAACCGTTGTCGTTACCATATTCAAAATTAACAATATATATAAGTTTGGAATATCCCTTTATATTTTTTGTATAATATAACTTTACGGAAATATGTCAACCAGTGTATGGGGACCACCGATTTGGATATTTTTTCATTCTCTTGCGGAAAAACTCAAGGATGAAAGTTTTAGCGAGATTGGATCACAGATATTTTATTTTATTCGGCGCATATGTTCTAGTTTACCTTGCCCTGAATGTACACAACACGCGGTGTTTTTTCTCTCGAAAATTAACTTTTCACTCATCAAAAGTAAGGAGGCGTTCAAGTTGATGTTGTGTTTGTTTCATAATATTGTAAATCAACGTAAAAAATTACCATTGTTTCCTCCCCAAAAATTGACCGAAACCTATTCTCGCGTAAATATTTTGGAGGCGTTCAATGGATTTGTTCGTGTTTATCATACAAAGGGAAACATGAAAATGTTGGCGGACGCCCTTCCTAGAAAAATGGTGATAATGGATTTGAGAAAATGGCTGGGTGCGAATCTTCGGCATTTTACACCTCCTTATCCACTTTTAGAAAAAGTGGAGCAAAATCAAAATCCACTTTTAGAAAAAGTGGAGCAAAACTAATAATCTTTATCCATTTTTCATAAAAACACTAAACAACAGTTAATATTTATTCAAAAATAAAATTATAAGAAATTATGTAGTAATGAATTTAGAAGAAAATTTGGAAAAAGAACTAGAATATATAAACTTCATTAAAAATAACAGAAAAGTAAATTATAAAAGTCTTTGTTTTTTCAAAAAAACCATTTTATTTAAACTTTTCAAAAATTATTCATTTTGGATTAATAATATTGTTTATAATTTAATTATTATTTTTTATTCTTTAAAAATCAATAATTTTTATTTCAAAAATTATGCTGCGTTAGATGTTACAAATATGTTTATAGATATGTCTTACATAAATAATTATATATACATACTTCTTGTTTTTTATGTTTCAAATTCTTTTTATGTAAGAAACTGGCATACATCAAAACTCAAAGAAGTTATTTCTTCAATTGAAGGGTTATTTTTAAATATTTGCAGTATTCCTACAAATTTTGATGAAATGAATATAAACAAAACCGTCTCTTGTTTCAAAAATATTAGTTTGTTTTATATATTATCACAAATTGAAAATAGTGATAATATTTATACGCGTGAAAATTTAATATATCCACTAATAAAAAATTATTCACTAACTACGGTTGAAGAAATGACAAACGTGTCGATTTCAGACAAAATGACGTCGTCGATATGTGACGCATTAAATAATTTTCCATCTTACCACAACAATCATTACCAGATAATTGCGTTGTCTAAAATTTTTGAAAACACAACTAACATAAAATTATCATACAACTATTTGATACCTTTTTTATATAATCACTTCATGAATTTTTGTGTTACATCGTACTTGTTTATGTTTGCAATATATTCGGGAATTGTCATGACTGCTGACCCAAATAACGTTAGTCTATTTTCATTTATTTTTGGAACAGTTATGATTTTTTTTATGAATATACTAACGATTGGACTATTAGAAATAGGAAAACATATGTGTGATCCTATAAATGGAGAAATTGATGATTTTTTTGTAACAACATATTCGATTGATTTAATTAACAATATTATAGATATTTTATCTAACAAATTTTTGAAAGATGGTAATTATGATTGTAATATTCAAGCGTTAAATTATCTACAAGAAATCAAAAATAAAAAAATAAAAACTTAACTTTTAGGTTCTCAAATAATTATTAATTTTATTGAAAAATTGTGTTTATCCAAGAAAGGGATATATATTCAAAGAAGTTGGGTTTTATTCAAGTTGATAAACTTTAATGTTTTTTATTTTATCATCATATTATACTTATAATGATAAATGTTATTGGTGAAGGAGGGTTTGGTTGTGTTCATCGACCAAGTTTAAAATGTAAGTCTGAAACAAAAACAAAAACGAAAATAAATTATAACAATAAAACCTCCAAAGTTTTATTGAAATCTGAAGCCTCAAAGGAATTAAAAGAATACAACCAGGTTAAAAAAATTGACAAAGACAATGATTTTTATTTAGGTGTGCCTAAAAAATGCACACCTGATACTTCGTTACAATCCAACATTGATGCGTTTAATATGTGTAAAATATCCAAAGAAACATCCCTAGATAAAACTGAATTATTTATTATGAATGATGGCGGTGAAAACATCAAGCAATATGTAGCAACTATGAATAAATGGAACTTAGACAAGTCTAGTTTGGCAAAATGCGAATTATTTTTATTAGAAGCGTTACGTTTGTTTCGAGCATTGCTTGTTTTTAATGAACATGGTCTAATTCATTTCGACCTTAAACCCCTTAATATTGTTTATAATGAAACAATAAACCGGTTGAATATCATTGACTTTGGCTTGTTGATAAAAAAAACAGATATTTTAGAACGCGCGAAAAAACCATCTTATTATAAACGTTTTTGGTTTAACAATCCATGGGAAATTTCATATTTAAACCGAAATGCGTTTGATAAAATAATATCCAAAGGGGAAACAGAGTTTGATAATGTTATTAAACTCATGCAAAAACCAGGAACACATGATTACAAACATTTAAATACGTTCATGTCCTATATTATAGAAGAAGTAACAGTTGATAAGGGTTCAAAACAAAAGCAAGATAAATATGATGAGTTTTTTAATCGTTATAAACATTTTTTTACAGTTGATTTGGCAAATAAAAATTACACATATGATACATTCTCCGATAAGTTATTAGATACTATTGATAGTTACGGGTTAGGATTTACGTTATTACACTGGTTGCGAGAGGCAAAACGGTTTTTTCTGGTTGACGGAGATACTTATAAACTAATGGTTCATGACCTAGAAAAATGTTTTACAAACATGATAAATCCATGGCAAGGTTTCAGGAGTCTTATAAGTGAATCAATCGTCGAATTCGAAGAAATATTAAAAAACAGTGGAATACTTGAAAAATACCACAAAAAAATAGTCAATCATGAACTTTTAAATGGAAACGCAAGAGTTGACGCTAGTGAAAAACCATTCGTCGCAAAGGTTCCAAAGAATTTTAAACCAGATGAAAAGATTGAAAATTCAAACCCCAATCCAAATGATTGTCCAGATGGTAAAGAGAGAAATCCCAAAACAAATCGGTGTGTGAATGTTTGTAAAGACGGACAGTATAGAAGTCATGATTTCAAATGTTTGAAAAAGAAAGATGGTAATATTAAAAAAGAACTAAGAGATCTAAAAGAGAGAGAAAAACAAGAGGCGTTGCGGTTGAAATTGGAGCAAAAAGAGAAAAAGGCGCGTGATAAACAAGAGGAAATACGAATTAAAAAAGAACAAAAAAAACAAGCAAAAAAAGACAATCAATCCACGCGCAAAGCAAAAACCGAAAAACAACCCAAAAACAACACAAGGAAGAAGAAAACCAATGTGTTATACGAACCCTCATTTATAGACGTAGTTATGGGAATGAAAAAATGATTGCACTAGTCTCATTGATTCACAGTTCCAATCACCTCACCGTTTTTATATACTGCGCAACGAAATGTCTGTTTTTTCGGTTGACTACAAACCTCCTTATTACTGGATAATTCATTGAAAAACAAGTATTTGGAAATATTGGCAGCGTACATTATTGAAACCGCAACTGCTCCAGTAAATAATCCTCCTACTAAATTCAAAAATATATCGGTCATGTTCATAAAACATTGTTTGGATGACCTTATCCAAGTATTCAATAGTAAATAAAATAAAATACCGCTTAAAACAAAATAATTCATTTCTTGATTCATAAACATGGGGGTGCATATATACACAATTGTAAAAGCAATGAAATACACACTGAACCCAGAATTTCCATATTGACTATATTGAACAATATCACATATATTTGCGCTGCTTTCGCTCGCAGTTGTTTGTGAACTTCCTGTCACTTCATACAACAAACTTCTAAACCAAGTAAACACGAGTAACCAAGCCAAGTAAACAAAACCTTTGAAATTCTGACTGTAAAACGACATACTTGTTACACATAGCGCTACAATGATTGGACTATAAAATGTCAACCATAAAGCAAGTGTATAAGGTTGATATAATAACAATGGGGAATTTTTTGCACCATACTTATTATCCATTTTATATAATAATAACACAATTTATTATTATATTTGAGTTGCTGATTTATTTATCAAAAATGTGTTGAAATACTTCTTCTATTATTCCCACGGAATGGAACGTCACCCCTTTAAGTGTCTCTGTTTTTTCATATTTCTCTAATAACTGCTTATAATCCTTTTCATTTTCTTTGGGAAATAAAAATGTATTCACACCCGCCTTCATTGAACCCAGAATTTTCAAGTCCAAACCTCCAATCGCAGTTACTTGACCGTTCAATGTAATCTCCCCCGTTAAAGCAACATTACTCTTTATTTTCAAATTATTCAAGAGTGAATATATAACACTTGTGATACAAGAACCCGCACTTGGACCATCTTTTGACACTGACCCTTCTGGAAAATGGATATGAATACCTTGTTTACAAACCGCGTTATTATACTTTTTAGATAACTCTTTTTGGACGGTTTTCGGTGTCAAATTCCACGCCACACTCAAGGCAACATTCGCACTTTCATTCATAACATCACCAATCATGCCCGTGAGTTTCAACCCTAAAAACTTATCACATGGGAAAAACTTGGCCTCTACTGGTAAAGTTCCACCTTGTCCTACTTGGTTCGCCCACATTCCATTCGCCAATCCCACTTTACTTTCCTTGGAAACCTTTTTAATAATCATTTCGTGTTTATCCTTGAAATACTTGTTTTTAATGTTATCAATGGATATATTTATAGGTAAATCCTTATATTTCGATTCTTTGGATTCACCATCTTCTCTCTTCTTCAACACATCAATATTGATTTCACCCACGATTTCAAATAAACATTGCTTCAACTTTCGGACACCGGCTTCACATGTATAATTTTCTATAATAAATTTCAAGGTTTCATCATCCATATTTATGACGTTTTCAAGTCCCATTTTTTCATATATTTCGGGTAACATATAGGTTTTCGCAATAACAAGTTTCTCGTCTAAGGAAAGAACGCCAAATTTAATACGATGAATTCGGTCTAATAAAATTTTATCAATTGACTCTGGGTCATTATAAGAGAGAATGAATAACGCCTTGGATAAATCAAGGTCGATTCCATTAAAATACTTATCTTGAAATACATCATTTTGTGTAGGGTCTAGTAAGTGTGTAAGAATGCCTACTATTTCTCTCCCATGTTCCGTTTTACTTATCTTATCCACTTCATCAATAAATATAATGGGATTCATGCATTTTTTGTCCATCAATATTTGAACAACGCTTCCCCAGGTAGAACCCACATAAGTATAGTTATGACCATGTAACGTACTTCCATTACTATCCCCTCCCATTTGTATCATAGCAAAAGGACGACTCTCTCCGTTTTCATCCTTTAAACAATGGGATAAACCGCGCTTGGCCAATGATGTTTTACCCACGCCAGGCGGACCTTCAAACCCAAAACAATACCCATCCTGTTGTCCGTTTATCCATTGACCAATAATTCTTTCCACTTGCTGTTTCGCCTTTTTATGTCCATGGACTGCTTCGTCGAGCGTTTTATTCGTAGATACAATGTAGTCATTAATGTTTTTTAACTTATCTTCAATTTGTTTTATATCTTTTGCCAAAACATCTTCGTCATTATTTGTTTTCAGTTTTGGCATTGGTGTTGTTGGTTGTGTTATTTGCGCTATTTGTGTTGTTACGGTTTCTTCTTTATTACACAGTTCATATAAAACCGATAACTTGCTTTTATGATGTTCACTAAACTTAATAATATCCATTTTCAATGCGGTTTTTGTTTTTCCAGAGGTCTTTACTTTCTTAAACTCTAACTTATCTTCCACAATAACTTTGTTTATTTTTTGACAAACATCAACCAGTCCGGTTTTATCCAATTCATCTAGTTTTTGAAAAAACTGTTGAAACGTGTAGTCTGGTGGTTTGTTTAAATTGTTTAAATTTAACGAGTCTATGTCTATAACAGATGGTGCGTCAATTTCTTCTCTCAGTGTGTTTACATAGTTTACAATTTCAACACTTGTATATTTTTCCTTCTTCGGAATATTAGCGAAACAATTCGTTTCTTGTAATTCCTTAAAATTCCGTTTAATGTCATCCATTACATACAAAATGGGTTCTTTCTTATAAACACCAAATGGTATCTTCAAGAGACCATCTAAATATTGACGAGCCTTGCTTCCCGAGTCTTCCGTCTTTGACTTGACTTCTTTCAACTTTATCATCGCCTTTTCCTTCACCGTTTCAGGCGCCTTCAATAAACATATTTGTTGTTCTATGGGTATTTTATTCATGTCGAAATTAGACAAGTCCGTTGTATATTGAACCGTCATACTCATCGCATCTCTAAAATATTGTTTTATAGACCATGGGAAACTATCGAATAAGGTGGTTTGTTCGACAGTATCTACAACAGCAGAACTTTTGTCGCTCGATAATAAGTCATATAACAAATATGCGTAGTAACTATTTTCGCAACTATTATTACTCGAATGAATCAGTAACTGAATTATCATATTTCGTTTTGAATACAAATCCGCAGTTATAAAATCCTTGACAATTTGCGATAAGTTACGCTGTTTCATCATTTTATAATTCGTTGAATACCCAATAAACTTACTATAAATATCTTGATATCTTGAATTTGTCATGTAATCTTTCAATGTCAACGACTTGACAAACTTGTCAAATGTTTCTTTTTGAAAATTCTTGTCGGATGGTATATATTTGTATACATTCTCTCTTATATCATGAACATATTGATTATCCAAAAAGTCAATCATCACGTCATCAATAATTCCAAATATTACCAAGTTTTTATTGAGAGATTTATTTTGAATATATAACTTTATGCCATA
>Ga0114963_10002445_pt1 | contig 12730 bp, 4 predicted proteins | sample C_131016_EF_Meta_FD_87019 | JGI IMG/M metagenome (GOLD analysis project Ga0114963, IMG submission 87019) | Freshwater microbial communities from Lake Croche, Canada to study carbon cycling - C_131016_EF_MetaG | ecosystem: Environmental > Aquatic > Freshwater > Lake | place: Lake Croche, Canada...
CTCGTGTTCCAATAAATCCAGATGGTCCTTGTACACCAATTGATCCAGTAAATCCCTGAGGTCCTTGAGGTCCAGCTGATCCGGAAAATCCCAATGATCCTTGTGGTCCTTGTGGTCCCTGCACTCCAACACTACCATTGAATCCACGTGGCCCAATTGATCCAGTGAAACCCAGTGATCCAGTGAAACCCAAAAGTCCCTGTGGTCCAGACGAACCAAGGAATCCCTGTGGTCCGGTTGATCCAGTGAAACCCAGTGGTCCCTGTGGTCCTTGTACACCACGTGATCCAGAAAATCCATTTGATCCGGTTGTTCCAGATAATCCCTGTAATCCCTGTATTCCAACACTACCAGTGAATCCTAACGATCCCTGTGGTCCCTGTATTCCAGCTGATCCAGAGAATCCGCGTGATCCAGTAAACCCAAGTGGTCCTTGTGGTCCAGTTGAACCGATAAATCCAGGTAATCCTTGAGGTCCAGCTGATCCGATAAATCCCTGTGGTCCAGACGCACCAATTGATCCAGTAAATCCTAATGATCCTTGTGGTCCTTGTGGCCCAGAAAGTCCCTTTGAACCAGTAAATCCAATAGATCCAATTAATCCGGATGGTCCTTGTGGGCCTTGTGATCCTTGTGAACCAAGAAATCCAGTAGGGCCAGCAGATCCAGTGAATCCAATATTTCCCGCAGATCCAGTAAACCCTTGTGGTCCTTGAGGTCCAGCTGATCCGGTAAATCCGCGTGTCCCAATAAATCCAGATGGACCTTGCACACCAATTGATCCAGTAAATCCCTGTGGACCTTGTACCCCAACGCTACCAGTAAATCCCAATGATCCCTGTGGACCTTGAGGTCCTTGGGCCCCAATACTACCAGTAAATCCACGTGGTCCGATTGATCCTGAGAATCCCAGTGATCCGGTGAATCCTAATGATCCCTGAGGTCCGATTGACCCAAGAAATCCTTGGGGTCCAGATGATCCAGTAAATCCTATTAATCCTTGAGGCCCCTGTGGTCCTTGTACTCCAGTAGATCCTTGTGAACCGACAAACCCTGCCAATCCCTGAAGACCTTGTACCCCAACACTACCAGTAAATCCGGTTGGTCCTTGTGCGCCAATACTACCAGTAAATCCACGTGTTCCAATAAATCCAGATGGCCCAGATGCACCAATTGACCCAGTAAATCCCTGTGGTCCTTGTGCACCAATCGATCCAGTAAAACCAATTGATCCCTGAACGCCAATAGATCCGGTAAATCCTTGTGGTCCCTGATCGCCGATTGATCCAGTAAATCCACGTGTTCCAATAAATCCAGATGGTCCCGATGCACCAATTGACCCAGTAAATCCCTGTGGCCCTTGGGATCCTTGTGATCCAACACTTCCAGTAAATCCAGATGGACCTTGCACCCCAATAGATCCAGTAAATCCCTGTGGTCCTTGTGCGCCAATTGACCCAGTAAAACCACGTGTTCCAATAAATCCAGATGGCCCCTGTACTCCAATCGATCCTGTAAATCCTTGTGGGCCTTGTGCCCCAGCGCTACCAGTGAATCCAATCGATCCAGTAAATCCTTGTGGTCCCTGATCGCCGATTGATCCAGTAAAACCACGTGTTCCAATAAATCCAGATGGTCCCGATGCACCAATCGATCCAGTAAATCCTTGGGGACCTTGAACACCGATTGACCCAGCAAACCCCTGTAATCCGACTGATCCAGTAAACCCAAGTGGTCCCTGCACGCCAATTGATCCAGTGAATCCTATTGTACCAGTAAAACCGATTAAACCTTGTAATCCCTGTGCACCAACAGATCCGGTAAATCCCTGAGGTCCTTGTACGCCAATACTACCGGTAAATCCCTGTGATCCGGTAAATCCTTGAAGTCCCACTGATCCAGTAAAGCCCTGTGTTCCTTGTGGGCCAGCACTTCCGGCAAATCCCACAGATCCGGTAAATCCTAGGCCACCAACTGATCCGGCAAAGCCTTGTGGGCCTTGTAATCCTTGAGGACCAGCTGACCCAGAAAAACCAACCGATCCAGTGAATCCATTTGACCCAGAAAAGCCTTGTGGTCCCTGTGGTCCAACAGATCCAGTAATTCCGCGAGTTCCTGTAAATCCAATAGGTCCCTGAACACCTACACTACCAGAGAATCCCTGTGGTCCTTGTGGTCCAGCTGATCCGGTAAATCCAACTGATCCATCAAATCCCTGTACTCCAATCGAACCAGTAAATCCCTGTGGACCTTGAACACCAATTGACCCAGTAAAACCACGTGTTCCAATAAATCCAGATGGCCCCTGTACTCCAATCGATCCTGTAAATCCTTGTGGGCCTTGTGCTCCAGCACTACCAGCGAATCCAACTAATCCTTGTGCACCAGCTGATCCAGTAAAACCAGTTCCGCCCTGTGGGCCTTGTGGTCCAAAGCTTCCAGTAAATCCCAATAGACCCTGTGGTCCCTGCACACCGTTTGATCCAGTAAAACCCTGTGGACCTTGTGCACCAAAGCTACCAGTAAATCCCTGTGGTCCCTGCGCACCATTACTACCAGCAAATCCCTGTGGTCCTTGTGGTCCTTGTGGGCCGGCTAAACCGCGTGATCCAGCAAATCCAATTAAACCTTGTAATCCCTGAGGACCAATGCTTCCGGTAAATCCTTGTGGGCCTTGTGCACCAACTGATCCGACGAATCCAGTTGGTCCCTGTGGTCCATTGCTACCAGAAAAACCCTGTGGTCCTTGTGCGCCAAGTGAGCCAGTAAAGCCTTGAGATCCCTGTGGGCCCTGTGGGCCTTGTGGTCCAACGCTTCCAGTAAATCCCAATAGACCTTGTGGGCCCTGTGGGCCTTGTGGTCCAGCCGATCCTGTAAATCCACGTGTTCCAATAAATCCAGATGGACCTTGTACTCCAGATGGTCCAACACTTCCAGAGAATCCAAGTCCACTAGATCCAGTAAATCCCAAAAGTCCCTGAGGTCCCTGTACCCCGGATGGTCCAACACTACCAGAGTATCCAAGTCCACTAGATCCAGTAAATCCAACTAGACCCTGTGGTCCTTGTACTCCAGATGGGCCAACACTACCAGAATATCCAAGTCCACTAGATCCGGTATATCCAGTTGGTCCAATTCCACCAGTTACGGACGGACCTGATGGTCCCTGTGGGCCTTGTGGCCCTGTTCCACCAGATCCAGTAAACCCCAATGGTCCTGGTCCACCGGCCGATCCTGTTGCACCACTTGGTCCTTGAAATCCAATAGATCCTGTAAACCCACGCAATCCAGATGAACCAGTAAATCCCTGTGGTCCTCTATCACCAGTTAGACCTGCAACGCCCTGAGACCCAGGTGTTCCAGCAGATCCAGTATATCCAGTGGCGCCCAATAAAGCACTGGCTTGGGCCACAGTTAATGTTTGTGTTGACCCAGAATCTTGTACAACAAATAGTGTACTACTATTTGAAGGAGAAAGTAATGGTGGTAAGCCTGTTAAATTGGAAGTGGTCATATAAATTCGTTTTAAAAAAACCTCAAGGTGACCTGTTATTTATATGATCTGCTGGATCTTGTGAACTACCGGTTTTCCACATTCAATCTCAAAATATAAAAAATATTGCTGATTGCCCAATTGAAGAATTAATATTAGTATTGTTACCAAGATCATTGGAGTTTAAGAAATACCATGGCCCATTAGACCCAAATAAATCTTTATAATTGAGATAGCTAGCCATTATCTGGTTGGGAGAGGCTATTGTTGCCTGTGTGCCGGTAGTACTCGAATTAACAGTAATACGATTGCCATCAACTCCATTAAGATTCCATGAGTTGATTGTTGTGACATTTCCTGCTGGAAAAGTAAAGGTACATCCAGCAGGTCCTGATAAATTGGAGAAAGTATTACTAGCACCTTTTATTACCAATGGCCCCGTAGTTGATGGGTTGTCAAGAGTAAACCCATATGATATTCCTCCTGCATTACTGGTAAATGTTTTGGTTGTAGATGATGTACATGTTACTATGTTTGCCGCCGTAGCAGAAACAGTTAGATTTGGATTCGCCACGTTCCAAGGATTGGGACCGGTTAGTGTCCATTTACTGGTTCCGTTAAATGTAATTTGACTAGGCCTGTATATTATTGATGGAACTGAACTGGCGTCATAAGACGACTGAAACATTGTCGCAGTAACTGCATATCCACCATCATCAAATGTACCACCTGTTACAATTAGTTGTCCCTTCGAAGCTGAATCCGACAACAAAGTAAGAGGAGAGGTTAACCGAAATGTCCCACCAACTCCGTTAATATTAATTGATCTATTAATACTAATTGGCCTGCCGTTTGTCTTTATGGTGGCTATACCACTGTTCCCATCCCATGTCCATGTGGCTGTTGTCGGTATTAAAGGTAAATAAGCTGTCAAAGCAGTCACCGCGCTTGGTGTTAAATTAGTGAGATCGAGGTCTCCATAAAAATAACTACTAGCAAGCGTTCCTTTAAACGCTTGACCAATAATTAATCGCGGAAAACTGCCGGTTAATACACCAGATGCCGCGCCAGTTATAATAGCTTGTATCCCATTATATGCGTTTGTTCCTCGTGGATTTGTATAGATAAAACTCATGCCAAGACTACCAGAATATGTACATTCAATTGTTGTCGCAAAATTCAAGTTATTGTCCTCATATATCGCCAAAGGGCTGTTAGATGATACAATAAATTGGATCGGAGAAAAATTCCTTACGCAATTTAGAAAGGGACCAAAAGGAGAGACATTATGATAAGCACTTACAGTAAGTGAACTAAACCTATTAAAAGTTGATTTATAATTGCCCGCACAAAAATATAAAGTTCCATTGGATAAAACAGCACCGGTTTTAATAGTTGAGCCCGGTGCACAAATATATACATCACCATTTTGAAGAGCTTGGTTACTATTAGGATTCCAATTTGTCGAGCCACCAGAATTTACACCATACCCACAAAAAATAAAATTACATGGTGGAATGTAAGATGGCACTACTGAAGTAGTGCCATTGGCCTGCGGCTGCATAAGCCCCAATGTAACATATATATAATTTTTTAAGGCAGGGTCACCAGTCCAGTTAATGGTTTCAAGCGAAAATTTACCAAAAACTATAGGAACATCCGTCACGAACTTGGTTGAACTTAAATTATTCATGATAACAGTATCCTGTGGCAGTGGTTTGTTAGCTATCCCAACAGGCCCAGTTGGACTTCCACTGGCATAAGAGGTCGTTACATTTGATGCTAACGTTGCATTAGCTGAGATGTATACAGTTTTAGGTGCACTAAACAAAATATTAGTGTTTCCACCCATATCACCAAAAAATGGACCGGCAGCCAACGTGCCATTATTCCAATTTATGTTTCCCCATGATACATGTCCATTACTGCTAAAATTTTGAACATTCAATTGTACTTGGGTATCTGCTGGATTTGCTGCAGTGTCATACGGGACCATAAAAAATTGCCCCGTGGTCGAAACATTACCACCGAGCCCTAGCGCCTTAATGTTGATTTGCCCACCAGAAGTAGCAGCACTCCATTGTATTATAGTAGCCACCCATCCCAAAGATGAATTAGCATTGATGATCGAGATTGAGTTCTTTACCGTTGCCATGTTTGTAAATATATAGCTCACATATCTAACAGGATAAGGCAGTATCGGCGGGCGGTTAATAGTCACCATAAACAGATCCAAACCACCGGCATCTACCATGGCCGCCGGTGTATTGTTTGTCGAAAAGTTAGTGGGTGGGGTTTTATTATAAAATGTTACTTGGGGAATATTTCCTTGATATGTCACATTATTTTGTGACAACTTAAAAGTAGGGGTCCCCCAAGAACCATCTACTGGATTAATATATAAATTCTGAACTGCTTTGGGAGGACTAGAAAAAGTAACAGTAATCGGAGTTACATCATTTCCCGAAACAATAAACGTTGTGCAGTTAAACTCAGTAAGACCGCTAAAATCTACATTTTGGTTATAAATTTGTATACCAAGATCTGCAGAACCTAAACGTAAAGGAGCACTTTCAAAATAATATCTTGCCCCGCCATTGTTTATTGCAGGATTACCAAATCGAAATCCTCTTCCCTGATATTGATTAGTCATTCCGGGTGTTCCGAGAGGAATACCACGATTTCCAGAAGTGGCAACGCCACACATCGTGAGGTCAACATTGACTGCTGGCGTTCCATTAACAAAAATTCCCCCATAAAAAATATTTTGGGAAAAATTAATGGGTTGCCCAGTTAATGTGACCCGATTGCTAGTCGCGGGGGGTGAACCGGATTCAAACCTTATGTCTCCACAATGTACCTGATTGCTTGTCAACTGGCACGAAACGGTATAAGGAGATGTTGAAGCGGAAAAGCAAAACCATACGGAATCTGTGGCTGTTGGAATTCCGGCTCCGCCAGTTCCACCTTTGGTCAAAGACCAATTGGCTTTATTAACATAATCCCAAGTGCCAGATCCGCCTACCCAATAATAATCTGCCATATTATACTGCCCCTAAAATATCCCAGTAACCGTCCTGTGCATTCCAAATACATGCAATATATCTAGGGGTATTGGCCACAGTGGTTGTTGGCAATGGCCCAATGGCTCGATATGCATTTTTTGTAGTGACAACAATTAGCTGAGCAGGCGTTCCATTGTCTTTGATACGGATAGTTAACTTTTGCCCATCCACTGGTGTTCCAGTGGGAGCTGCCAACGTTGCTGGACCATTTTGTGCGGTGACCACATACATATCAGCTGTATTGCAGGTTGGAGTAATAGTTGCTGATGACGTTATGGATACTACTCTGACGGTGCCTGCCCCAGACCCAGTATAGCCGCTTGTGCCAGATGGGCCAGATGGGCCTTGTGGCCCAAAACTGCCAGTAAACCCTAGCAATCCCTGTGGACCTTGTGGACCTTGCGGACCGTTTGATCCATTAAATCCACGCAGTCCTACTGAGCCAGAAAAACCAATTACACCCTGTGGTCCTTGTGCACCAACAGATCCAGCAAATCCAAATGAGCCAGCAAATCCTTGTGCACCAATTGATCCGGTAAATCCCTGTGGTCCTTGTGCACCAACACTACCAGTAAATCCCTGTGGTCCCTGTGGTCCAATCGATCCCGTAAATCCTTGCGGTCCCTGTGCACCCACTGATCCGGTAAATCCTTGTGGTCCCTGTGGCCCAATAGATCCCGTAAATCCTTGCGGTCCCTGTGCACCCACTGATCCGGTAAATCCTTGTGGTCCCTGTGGACCTTGTGCACCAACACTGCCAGTAAATCCCTGTGGACCTTGTGCACCAACACTGCCAGTAAATCCCTGTGGTCCTTGTGGACCAACAATATTTCCAATATCAATGAATCCACCCACATTGCCAGCAACAGTAGAATTGGAATAAACCCAAAGATGACCTGATTGTGTTACAACTATGCAATCTCCAAGTGTCGGTACGGGGTCAACTCCGCTAAATGCAGACAGAGTCGCAGTACTAGCACTGCCAACTATTTTAATAGATGTCCCGTTTGCGCCAGAACTTCCAGTAAATCCCTGAGGGCCAAGTGGTCCCTGTGCACCAACTGATCCGGTGAATCCGGTTATACCCTGTGGTCCCTGTGCACCAACCGATCCAGTAAAACCAAATGACCCCTGAGGGCCAATAGATCCGACAAATCCCTGCAAACCAACTGAGCCCGTAAAACCAACACTACCTGAATACCCAACACTACCAGAATACCCAATGCTACCAACTGCACCATATAAGTTAATAGTCCAAGAATTAAAAGTTCCACTTCCAACATTGCTTGATAAATTGACCGTCAATTCACCTGTATTGCCAGTGTAACTAACCACAGTGCCAATAATATAATGATTGACATCGTTGGCTATTACCACTGATTGACCAACGGTATAATTCAATGCCAAGTCATTTGTAAAAACAGTGATTTGTCCAAAATTAGAAATGGCAAATGATGTATTACTTGTGGTGTGATAACGATCTCCGGCGGTGCCTTGAACACCCTGCGGTCCGCTACTACCAGTAAATCCAATAGCACCCTGTGGGCCTTGTGCGCCAATTGATCCTGCAAATCCAACGCTACCAATTGCACCAATAGAACCAGTAAATCCCAGTGGCCCGGATGGCCCGGATACACCTATCGATCCAGTAAATCCCTGTTGGCCCTGAGTTCCAATTGATCCCGCAAACCCCGGCGTACCTTGTGTGCCTTGGGGGCCTTGGGGGCCTTGGGGGCCTTGTGCTCCGGTAACCCCCTGCTGACCGATTGAACCAGTAAATCCAGTACCACCAGTACCGCCAGTTCCGCCCCCTGAGCTTACGCCCAGCCAAGTTCGAGTTTGCGCAGCAGTTACAGTCTGTGTTATGCCAGAGTTTTGAACAACAAATAGAGTTTGACTATCTGTTGGGGATAATAATGCTGGTACGTTGGTTAGAGAGGTAGTGGCCATATAATTTCTTTTTTAAAATCTCATGGTAGCTTGTTTTTTATTTCATCTAGTTGATCAGCTAACTCATTTATTGCTTGAATAATAATTCCTGCCAATTTTTCATATCTGACTCCCAGATATCCATTTGGCTTGGTAAACACAGCTTCTGGCAATACTTGTTGGACTTCTTGCGCAATAACACCAGTGTCTTGTTTGGGTATGTCAGAAGTTCCAGCTAATGCTTCATCTGTCCAGTCGTATAAAACACCCTGCAATGTTCTTACTTTTTCCAATGCACCTTCGATCTTTCTAACATTTTCTTTCAATCTAATGTCTGATGAATTGTTAAATGCGCTGACATTACCACCGACTGCTAGGTTTGTCCCATCAAAAACTAAATTATTGCTGCCAGTCAAAACGCTTGATGCATTTTTGTAGATAACTTGATTGGCAGAACCGGCACTAATCCCTGTTCCACTGGGTCCAACTGGTCCAGATGGCCCTTGAACTCCAACAGAACCGGTAAACCCTTGTGGTCCCTGTAATCCAACAGAACCGGTAAATCCAAGAGATCCCTGTGGTCCCTGTACACCAATAGCTCCCTGTGGTCCCTGTGGACCCTGTGCTCCATTTGATCCATCAAACCCGCGTAATCCCAGTGATCCAGTAAAACCAATAGGTCCCTGTGGTCCATTGCTACCAGTAAATCCATTTGGTCCTTGTGGGCCTTGTGCCCCCGCTGATCCTTGTGGTCCCTGTGGTCCCGATACACCTTGAGGGCCTTGTGCACCAATTGATCCAGAAAACCCAACTGGACCTTGAACTCCAACCGATCCAGTAAATCCCAATGATCCCGCACCAGATGATCCGGTAAAGCCTAATGCTCCTTGCGGTCCCTGTGCGCCAATTGATCCGGTGAATCCCAGTGAACCTTGGAATCCAGATGATCCGGTGAATCCTAATGCTCCTTGCGGTCCCTGTGCGCCAATTGATCCGGTGAATCCACGAAATCCAATAGATCCGGTAAATCCTTGTGGACCCTGTGAGCCAACCGATCCAGCAAAACCAATGATACCCTGTAGGCCAATACTACCGGTAAATCCAATTGGTCCTTGAGGGCCAACAATACTACCGGCATCAATAAATCCATCTATATTTCCGGGAGCTGATGAGTTTGAATAAACCCAAAGATGGCCTGATTGAGATACGATGATACCATCACCAATAATCGGCGTCGGATCAAATGCACTAAATGCAGCCAGAGTTGCGGTACTAGCGCTACCAATAATTCTAACGGATGTACCATTTGCACCAGTGCTTCCAGTAAATCCAATAGCACCCTGTGGACCTTGTGCGCCAATTGATCCCTGTGGTCCTTGCGCTCCAGATGGTCCCTGAGGCCCCTGTGGGCCAAATGCCCCCGTAAATCCCTGTGGACCAGCGGATCCAGTGAAACCCTGTGGTCCAGATGGACCCTGTGGTCCCTGTGCACCAATTACCCCAGTGGCACCACGTGAACCTGTAAATCCAAAAGTGCCTGATGGTCCAGTTGTACCGGCAACACCTGTGGGACCGGTAGGCCCAGTAGGTCCGGTAGGTCCGGGAGCCCCAGATCCTCCAGATCCCCCAGTTAGGTTAGATCCCGAAGCAAAAACACTGCCACCAACGTGTAAATCTCCGCTGATGTTGACTACTCCCCTGACATCTAAGTTGCAAGATGGTGATGGGGTACTGGTATTGATACCCACTGTTCCGTTGGCAGCAATAAAAAGATCACTGGGTGTTCCACGCGCACTAAACCAAACCTTGTTAGATGGTTCTATATGCGCGGATTTTATATAAGAGATAGCGGCTCCGGCCACACCAGATGGTGCTCCATAAAAAGACCAGAAACTACTAGAAGTAGTAATATCAATAGTTTGTCTAGCAGCTGGTTTACCACCAACAATATATTTCAGACTACCAGTTGAATCTTCATAAGCATTCCAATATAAATTTAAAATTCCATTGGAATCTTCGGTGGTCAATCTTGCATCTGACAGAATTCCCTTGAAAGCTATTCCGGCTTTGCCACTAAATTGTGGAGTTGGATACGCAATATTTCCAATACCCAAAACAATAGTGTCGCTGCCATAACTTGTAATGGGCGCCGTGACATCTAGATTGCCACGTGGGGTTTTTGTATTGACCCCAAATTTTCCCGTATTTGGCACAAAGACCAATCCGCCATTAGATGCCGCTTTAATCGGTGATTTAATTGACGAAGTGGATACAAATGTGACATACTGCACCGTTGTACTGGTCGTATCATCGGTGATTTGCGTACCATATGATTCAAATCCAACGGGTGAATTGGGATAAATTGATCCACTGACATATAAATCCGAATCAATTCTAACTGCTCGGTCCTCAATTACCACAGCATCGTTCAATTTGTAATTGGTAATTTGCCCAGATTGAACCTTAAATGTTATTTTTCCACCAAATTGGTTATTAAGAAGTACGGCATCTTGGCCATATTTGTATAACTGAATGTAATCATTTTGATAATTGATTACCAATCCATCTCTTCCCTGAGAATTGGTTTGATCAGCTGGCGTTAGATATGTTACTTTTCCAGTTATAATCTGTCCTGCTGTGGTTTGATCATCTTTTCGCAAAAATCTAGAACCAGCATATTTTAACCCAGCGATATCCAATGACTGTGCAGAAGTGGCTTGTCCATTGAATAATGCTTTTGTTGAATTAAACAAATTGGAACTGAGGTTAACCCCCGGTACCAAGGAATTAAATCCGGAAATTACTGGATTTGGTATAAAAGTATCTGAAGAAATTATAGAAATAACAGACCCTTCAGCCCAATTTCTAATTATTCTACGAGATATATTGTCAGTGCCCGTTACCAATGCAACGTCTGACCCAGTGTATTCCGAAGATGCCGAAGTTGTTGTTGGACCAACCAAGGTCCATGCTCCAGCATTATAAATGTTTAATTGATTTAGAGTAGTATTGACCCAAATGTCACCATTTTTCAACCCCGTTGAGTTACTGAGTTTGGGGTCAGTTGCCTGCTGATATATACCATTAGCGCTGGGCCACCCAGAACCATCATTGATTCTCAGAGTATTACTGCTGGTGTCATACCACAATTGACCTTTGATCGGATGTTGAGGATTGGTGGGACTAGCGAAATTTTCCAGTAAATGTAGGAAATTCTCAGCAATTTTTTCACCGTAATTGGGATATCCTCGCCCGACCAAAGCCAAACTCGTATCAACCATGTTCACGCCGGGTGGCATGTCTGGCACGATTACTGTGTTAGAGTTACTTGGGTCAGAAAATTTTAAAGTATATGACATAATGTTCAGGTTCCCAAACTCAAGCTCTGTACCCTGACCGTATAATCAATTTGAATCATTCGGTTCAATGACTTCTGCACTGGGTGAAATATCACATGCGTCAACAAATGCCCAGTACCAGGGCCATCAGGACTATATGATCGTAATCCCAGCTCATCGAAAACAAAGTCACCGTTAGAATTAGTTGCATTATCAAATGCTTGTTGTCCATTTGGCTCACCAAAGTCTAACAAGCAGCTGACCAAAATGTCAGTGTAATATGTGCCCATGACATGACGTACTTCCATGAAATTTCTGGATGGATCTAGGTCAGCAGTTTGACGCGCATCTATTGTTTTATAATACGTTTGATTGTACAAACTGGCATTTGCACCAACGACATTTGGGGTCAAATAGGTTATGATTCCCGTTTGATCCACTCTAGTTCCACCGTTGCCAAAAGCCATTTCTGAAATTGTTCCGTATCCCTGATTACTCAAACTCATGGCCATGGCCATAGAAAAATGTTCGTAATGTATCGCATTACGTTTGTTAATAAAAACTTCTTTGGTCTGAGGATCAAAGATTTTAATGTGGCCTTGAACGCCAACTGAACTGTGTTCATTGGGTTTTGCAATAGGCTGAGGTGGCAGTGGCTGTTTAGTATTTGTCATAGTGGTTTCAATTCTTAAGTATATTTATGTGATCAAAATAATGATCCTGGCACCTTTCTCCAAGTGTTGGGGGCCACACAAATATATACATACTGATCATCATGCGCGATTTGTCCAACCATGCCCAAACTATTACTGGCAGGTGGCACTGAAACAGCTAATTGATTTTGCATAGCAGCTATGCCAAATCGTTTAACGATGTTATTATCAACTGCCACCAGATATGTTTTA
>Ga0114963_10002446_pt1 | contig 12728 bp, 12 predicted proteins | sample C_131016_EF_Meta_FD_87019 | JGI IMG/M metagenome (GOLD analysis project Ga0114963, IMG submission 87019) | Freshwater microbial communities from Lake Croche, Canada to study carbon cycling - C_131016_EF_MetaG | ecosystem: Environmental > Aquatic > Freshwater > Lake | place: Lake Croche, Canada...
ATTCATAATTCATAATTCATAATTCATAATTCATAATTCATAATTCATAATTCATAATTCATAATTCATAATTCATAACTCATAACTCATAACTCATTTCCGAAATTCTTTGATGTAATAGACAAAACACCCTATCGGCAACAGCAACAACAATTCCAAGAAATTGAAAGCATGAAAAAAAGCGTCTAATCCAAATTTTACCACAATCAACGCTGAGAACAACCATACTCCCCATCTTTCCATTTCCCAAATTCCGGAGAGTGAAGCAAATATTGTTACCGTTAAAAGCATATTTAAAGCCGAATACAATACCCCGAATTTTGCATATTCACCAAAAAAGGAAAAAACAATACTCAATAAACCTGTAACAAACAAAGTAATACAAACTGCAGTTACTAAAGACGGTCTATTTACAGGTGCTGGCTTAGTGTTATACATTAGAAATTATTTTTTCTTGGCAAGCTTTCATTTCATCAATACTAAGTTTTAACTTTTCTCTGGTGAAATTAAGATCATCTGCCGAGTTAATTGGAACCAAATGAATGTGTGCATGCGGCACTTCTAAACCTATAACAGCCATGCCGCATCTATTACAAGGAAATGATTTTTCTATTGCTTTTGCAATAGGATGAGCAAACAACATCATTTCTGCCAAAGTTTCTTTAGGCAAATCAAATATTCTATCTATTTCTTGCTTAGGAACAACTAAAGTATGCCCTGGTTTTAAAGGAGATATATCTAAAAAAGCATAGAAATGCTCATTTTCGGCAATTTTATACGAAGGAATTTCTCCACTTATTATGCGGGTGAAAATACTCATTTTGTAATTTCCTCAATTTTAAAAGAAATTTTACCTGATGGGATAATAACTTCAGCAATTTCACCAGGTTTTTTACCCAATAATCCTTTGCCAATTGGCGAGGTAACAGAGATTTTCTTCAATTTCAAATCTGCTTCTTTTTCTGATACAATTTGATAAGTTACCGAAGTGTTGTTTGCAATATTGGTGATTTTAACTTTGGTTAAAATTGAAACTTTTGATGTATCAATTGTATCTGTATCTAGAATTCTACAATTAGACATATCTGTTTCAAACTTCTTAATTCGTGCTTCTAAAAGACCTTGGGCTTCTTTTGCAGCATCGTATTCGGCATTTTCTTTAAGATCGCCTTTTTCTCTTGCCTCAGCAATTGCCTTTGACGCTGCTGGTCTTTCTACAGCTTTTAAATGATGTAATTCTGCTTGCATTTGCTCAAGCGTTTCTCGAGAAACATAAAGGATTTCACTCATAATCTCTCCTATATTTTTTTGCGAAGATTAGAAATTTAATAAAAAAAAACAACGCTCCAGTTTTTGCTGATGCGTTGTAGCATACAAAAATAAGAATTTCAAATTAACCTTAATATTTTAGTTCCTTGAAACCACAAATTATTATTTAAGTCACTTCACAATTTTAGTTTTTCTAGTATAACTCTACTCATTTTTTCAAAAGCTTCAAAACTATACCCCGCAATATGTGGCGTTACAATAACATTTGGATTTTCTAACAACTTATTCAATTGAATGTTCTCTTCGACTGTGTAAGATTGTAACTCCTCATTTTCTAAAACATCTAATGCCGCTCCTTTTATTTGTCCCTGCTCTAGTGCTTTTATCAAAGCAGCTGTATCATGAATCGCCCCCCTACTTGTATTGATAAAATAGGGTTTCATTTCCAAAGCACTAAAGAAGTTTTCGTTTGCAATATGATAAGTTTCAGCAGTTAAAGGAATATGCAAGCTTATAATATTTGAATAGCGCATTACTTGTTCTAAAGATGCTTCATGAATATAATCTCTTGAAAAACCAAACTTGTATTTATCGTAAACCAAAACAGTTACATCAAAACCCTGTAAAAGTTTTACAAAATTCGCACCATTATTGCCGTATCCAATAATTCCAACTGTTTTCCCCGTTAACTCATCACCTCTATTGATGTCACGCAACCATATACCATCCTTAACTTCTCTTGATGCTTTGTTGATGTTATTCATCAAAGACAACAACATTCCTAAAGCCTGTTCTGCAACTGCATTACAATTGCCTTCTGGACTACTTTCACACTGGATTCCCAATGTTTTGGCAAATTCTGTATCTACCAATTCCATACCACTTCCCAATCTGCCAATCCATTTTAGGGCTTTTGCTTCCAATAAAACGGGTTTATCAATTTTTAATCTGGTAGTAATGATTAAACCCTGGTATTCTCCAATTTCTTGAAGCAATTCTGGATAGGAGATTGTAACTTTTGTTACTACATCATATCCCTTTTCTTCTAAACTTTTTTGTAGAAGTGGGTGTGCTTTTGCGGTAATTAATACTTTTGGCTTCATTTCATTTTTTTCATCAAATCAACATAATCTGCTACCGTTAAGTTTTCTGCTCGTTTGGTAAATATTGGATCCTGTAAAAATGTTGCATCAAACATTCCTTTTAATGGATTGCGCAATTGCTTTCTTCTTTGCCCAAATGCCGTTTTTACCAAGTTGAAAAATTTACGTTGCTGCGTAATATTGTATGGATTTTGAATGTTGGTGAGCCTGATTACCCCACTTTTTACTTTGGGTGGTGGGTTAAAACATTGTTCATCCACATCAAACAAATATTCAACCTTGAAAAAAGCTTGAATCAACACACTTAAAATACCATATTCTTTATTATCAGGGGGCGCCACAATTCTTTTTGCCACTTCTTTTTGAAACATTCCAATCACAGTTTCTACGTTGGGTTCCCATTCTAATACTTTAAATAAAATCTGACTAGAAATATTATAAGGAAAGTTGCCAATAAGGGTAAACTTTTCTTGAAAAGGTTCAGAAACATCTAAAATACTTTCATTAATAATCTTGCCAGTCAATTGGGGGAAAGTTTTCAACAAATACACCACTTTTTCCTCGTCCAATTCTATTGCCTTGAAATTTATATCTGGTATTTGAAGGATATATTTTGTAATTGCACCTCCTCCTGGACCAACTTCCACCAAGTTTTTAAAGTTTGATTGCCTTAAACTATCAACAATTTGCTTACAAACACCTTCATCTTTCAAAAAATGCTGTCCTAATGATTTTTTCAACGTATACATGCCCTTCAAAATTACTACCTTTATTGCCAATAATATATAGTATGATTACTGCTCCACAAAAACCAATCATTGGAATCACTTCCGGCGACCTCAACGGAATTGGTATTGAGTGCATTTTGAAAACTTTTGCTGATCCAAGAATGATGGAATTTTGCACTCCAGTTGTTTTTGCTTCTAACAAATGCATCAATTTTTACCGCAAATCAATTGCAGAATCTAATGTAAGTTTTAACAGCACTAAAGATTGGTCTAAAATCAATCCAAAGCAACTAAATGTATTTAACGTTTGGGAAGAGGAAGTGCTCATGAATCCTGGAGTTTTAAATGAAAATGGCGGTAAATATGCTGTTCTTTCTTTAAAAGCTGCTGCCCAAGCTTTTAAAGAAAACAAAATCAATGCATTGATTACTTCTCCGATACACAAAAAAAATGTACAAGATGCTGACTTCCCTTATTCAGGTCATACTCCATTTCTACAACATTTTTTTGGTGCAAAAGATGTTTTAATGTTGATGTGTGCACAAAATATGCGTGTTGGATTGGTTACTGAACATATCTCTGTTGCAGAAGTGGCAAAACACATTACAAAGGAAGCGATTATCTCAAAATTGAAGATAATGAAAGACTCTTTGCGAAAAGATTTTGGAATTGATAAACCAAGAATTGCGGTTTTAGGACTCAATCCGCATGCTGGAGATGAAGGATTAATTGGAAGAGAGGAAATAGATTTTATAAGGCCCGCTGTGATTGATGCTAAACACCATGATATTTTGGCGTATGGCCCCCATCCGGCAGATGCATTTTTTGCAAGAGGAAATCATGAAAAATTTGATGCAGTTTTAGCAATGTATCATGATCAAGGATTGATACCGTTTAAATCATTGTCAAACGGACCAGGTGTTAATTTTACTGCTGGTTTGCAGATTATTCGCACTTCACCTGATCATGGTACTGCATTTGATATTGCGGGCAAAGATAAAGCTGATGAAACCTCTTTCAGAGAATCCGTTTTTACTGCTATTGATATTTATAACAAAAGAATGAATTATGCAGATTCCCATCGCAATCCGTTAAGAAAAATGAGTGCCTCAGTTTTGAGGAATGCCGTGGATGAAGAGTTGGAAGATTGATGAATTGAATGCGGAATTTAGAATAAATGGTTACAAAGCAAATCAAATGCTTTTATTTACTTTGTTTGAATTTTACTACCAAAATTACCTATGAATTTTATGGCTGCGTTTCTATAATTGGTATATGAAATCATCAAAACAATAGAAGATAAAATCAAACTAATTGTAAAATATACCGCACGATTAAGAACACCTTCAATTTGAAATAAGTCAAATAAATATCGGAATGTTGATAAACACAAAATCGAAATCAATACAGGCTTTATTATAAAATGTATGTACCAATAGTTTCTATCTGCCGAAAGGTATTTTTTAAACATGATGAAACTGCTGGCACAAAAAACCATGACGTTAGAAGACATCCAAAGAAAGGCGGCCCCCTGAACCCCATATTTGGGAACAACTATTAATAAAGCCGGAATCAAAACAATGAACAGAAATACGTTCTGGTAAAAGGTAAGTTTGGTATAACCATAAGAAAGCTGCAGAATGTAAGGTATAGCATTGAAAGTAACTGCTAAATTTCCGATTATAAACATTTTTAGAAGATCGGCTCCAATAGCTGAAAATTCCTCATTTTTTGTCCATATCAACAACAATTCTTTGGAAAAGAAGAAAATTAATAATGAAACAGGAGACACCAGTACTGCCATTAATTGGGAAGCCTTATTGAACAATTTAGCCAATTCATTTGAATTGTTCTTTTGCACTTCCTGCACCATACGTGGGTAAAAAGATTGTCCAAGTGGTGAAGAGAACCTCGACAAAGATGATGCAACGCTGCTTGTGGTGGTATAAATCCCTAATAAAGCAAGTGTTGTCAAATTGGCTACAAATATTTTATCTGCTTCGTAAACCAAAATAGATATTAAAGAAATGCCACTCATCCCTAATGTAAACTTCTTAAGTGATGCAATCAATCCGAAATTAAAAACAGGTTTTTCAGATGCTAGGGGCATTTTGCGTTTTAACACCAAACGAAGCACAAACAATACCAATGCAGATATTACAATTTGCCAAACAAAGAAAAATCGAATATCAGAATTGTAGAAATATAAAAGTAAAATGGCTCCCAATGCTTTTGTAAATTCTGCAATTAGATTTATTATATTATATGAAACTTGTTGTTGCAAACCAAATAAACCACCAGTATAAAGTGCAATTGGCCATCTAAACAACAATAAAACGCCCATCATTATTACGGATTGAAGTTTCACATCTTGCGGCAAAACTTTGTCGCCAATCCAATGGTTAGCTATAAATGATGATAAGGTTATAACAAGCAATCCAACGGCCAAAGCAATCAACCAATATAATACTTCAAAGGTTTTGAATAAATTATTGGCATATTGACCAGATCCATCTTGAGAAGAAGCTTTAGCCATTTCTCTGTTGAAAGTAGCACTGATTCCTAAATCAAAAATGATGAAAACCGCTTGTAAAGTGCTATAAAATCCTACCAATCCGTAAGCATCTTTCCCCAACAGTTTAATATAAAAGGGAATGGTAATGAACTGGAAAATGGCAATCAGAAAACTTCCGAAATAGTTAAAAATTAAGTTCCGTTTTAGTGTTGCCATTTATGATTTATTCCAATAAAAGTATAATTTTCTTGTCTGAATAATAAAAAGCACATATTCTATCCTTTTGAAAACAATCTACTTAAAATGGATTTCTGCTTATTCTTTTTACTATTTTCTATATCAATCCCATAAGCTTCACCATATCCATAATTTCCGTAACCATAATATCCTGTGCTTCTTGCATTTACGTCATTCACAAGCACAGACATTCGGGGTAACCTTTTGGTTTGATGAAATTCATCGATTGTAGCCACTTGCCTTTTAATGGTAAAACGTTGCCTAACAATATACAATGAACAATTGGCAAATTTACTAATTGTTAATGCGTCACTTACCATACAAACAGGTGCACTATCAATGATTATTGAATCAAAATTTTTATTAAGGTAAGTAAAAAGAACTTCCATTTTGTCGCTCAGCAACAACTCTGATGGGTTTGGAGGAATGATTCCGCAAGGAATAACATACAGATTATCAAAGTTTTCTACTTTATTGATAATTTCTTCAATTTCAGAATGGCCTGTTAAGAAACTTGATAATCCCGTTTTCTGATTAACACCCAAACGACTTGCGATTTTGGGTTTTCTAATGTCAAACTCGAGAATTACAGTTTTTTTATCAGACAAAGAAATAACAGCACCAAGGTTTATTGCAATAAAAGATTTTCCTTCACCACTAAAACTAGAGGTAATAAGGATTACTGGTTTTTCATCCTTTTTTAATATCATATTTAAGTTGGTGCGAAGAATTCTAAATTGCTCAGCAATAACACCTCGATCGTTTTTAGTTACCGCAATTATTGAATGCTTAAAATCTGCAGAACCAATTTCTCCCAATACTGGAACATCACTGAAATTGGTAATGTCACTTAACATAGTGATTTTATCGTTCAACAAATCAAGAAGATAAATAATTAATATAGGAAGCAAAAGACCCAATAAAATGGCTACAAAAAATATATTGGCTCTGTTTGGAGATTTTGGTAGTGTAGAAGTTTGAGCCTCATCTACAATTTTAGAATTGGAAATATTAGAAGCTCTTGTAATTGCAGTCTGTTCACGCTTTTGACCAAGAAATACATACAATTCTTGCTTAATACCTTGTTGTCGACTAATATCCAACAATCCTTTCTCAACAGCCGGAATTTGTTTTATTTGGTATTGATAGTTTTTGTTTTGTTTAACCACATCAGACTTTGCTATTTCTATAGTTCCTTTAAGGTTATTTAACTCTTCAATAATAGACTTTCTAAGCTTTTCAATATTGCTTTCTAAACGTTTAACAAATATATTATCGACTGTGCTAGAATTTACTTGATTTGCCCTTTCAATTTGTAGTGCATTAAATTGGCTAGTAAGTTGACCGAGTGCAACCGATTCCAACCCCAAATCTGTCGAAATTACATCATATTTATGAACCGATTTGTTGAGATAATCAGTTAACATCTTAACAATTTCAAGCTTTACATCTTGCTTTTGTAAGTTTTGTTCTGTTTCTTTAATGCTCTCTAAAAAAACATTTCCTTGAGACTCAATATTTAAAACATTATTTTTCTTTCTATAGTTAAAAAGTGTGTTTTCAACGTCGTTCAATTCATTACCAATAAATGCAATTCTTTCATTAATAAAATCGAGTGTTTTAGAAGCTTGAATATTTTTTTCCTCAAGATCTGCTCGGTTGTATTCATTCATCAATACATTTAAAATATCCTCACCCATTTTTGTGTTATCGGTGATATAAGACAATTTAAGTACATCAGATTTTAGTGTTAACGGTTTTATTTGTAATGAATTCAATAAACTTGAAGCTGCCATTTTGGTGTTCTTCCATGTGATTAAATAATCCATGTAATTTGACTTTCTTAAAATGCTGTCATTAACACTCAATATAAAACTTCCAAATTTTGCATGAATTGTTTCTCCAAATTGATAGGTTTTAGTTTTATCACCATCAAATTTGAAGCTTTTGTAATCTAAAATTTTTATGATGATATCAATTTTTTTTGTAGAATCTAATACATTGATCATTCTTAGATTTATTGGGTTTGAGCCATAAACATTAGAAGATTTCACCTTACCGATAGCAAAATATAGAGATTCAAGATTAAGAATTTTTACAACCCGCTGCATCAAAGAATTGGACTTCAAAATTTCAATTTCGTTATCGATGCCTCCAGTTTGAGACAAAAACATTAATGTGGAAAGTTCATCATTACCTCTAGGTTGAAATTTACTGTCAGACTTTATAAAAATGGATGAAGAAACTTCAAAAACAGGTGTAGTATATCTAAGATAGAGAAATGAAATACCTAACGACAAAAAAAGAGTAAACAAAAACAATGGAGAATACCTTAGATATCTAATTATATTTTCTCTAGAGCTTAGTTTCCATTTTAGTTTTTTATTTGTATTATTTAAATTGGAATTGTCTTCAATCATCATCTGATCCATTCTGCTGTATTTTTCAATTATTTGATTAGTGCATTTATTGCAGTTATTAAAATACCTAAAGAAGATATCGACCCAAGAATGATGCTAATGTTTCTTGTAGAAGCTTGGTCGGCGTTTGGCACTTTTCTACTATTGATATCAACGTAAACAATGTCGTTTTGCTTCAATTGAAAGTAAGGTGATTGAAAAACATTGTTTCCAGAAATATTCATTCTTGCAAATTCTTGTTTACCGTCTTTTTCTCTGATTATTAAGATATTATCCCTTCTTGCAAATGGTGTTAAATCTCCAGCCATTCCGAGTGATTCTAATAAATTTACTCTTTCATTTGGTATTGAATATGAACCGGGTCTTGCAACTTCCCCGATAACCGTAATTCTAAAATTGAGGAAACGCACATTTACTATAGGGTCTTGAACTTGTATTTTTAACTTTTCGATTAGATCGGTTGTTAATTCTTGCTTAGTTTTTCCAAAAGCCAATACTTTACCAATTAATGGGAGTTTAATGTATCCATCATTATCAACCATATAACCAAGCGTATTGGTGGTGTTATTTGCGATACTTTGGACAGCACCCTGCATTACATAAGGGTTTAAGAGTAAGTCAGTTTTTTGGGGGTCACTACTTGAAATGCCAATAAAAAGAACATCATTTTTCTCGATTTTAGGTTCATTTAATGGCATAGTAATTTTAAGAGAATCATTTAACCCTTTAAAATAACGGAGATCTTCAGTATATTTTTTATTAACACCACAAGAAGAACAAATTGAAATAATAAAAAAGAGAAACAATAATTTTGAAAAATGGCAATACATATATTTATATAAATCTATATTATTAATGTTTATAAATCATTGAAAACAACTGAAATTTAAAGCCAATAAGGGATTTATGATTTTAGTAGGTTTGCCTTTTCAACTTTTGCAACCAATTTAAATCCTAAGCTTTTTATTTCGATTTCAACAAAATTACCCAATTGTTTCAATACTTTCCCTTCCATATCCATAAAAGCACCTGAAGCAATGAGAACATTATCATCTGCTTTAAAATCAATCGACTCTAAATCAACATATTCATATTCTCCTAAAAACTTTTTGATGTTATCAATCTCAAAGTCTTTAACAACAGCAGGTTTACCGTTCCAATAAACAAAATTCAACACCCCTTCTATCATTCGCACTTTTGTTGTCATAGATGCATCAATCCTAACAAAAACATAACTCGTAAACAACGGCACTTCAACAATTTTATACCTATCACTCCATTTTTTTCGTACTTTATTGATTGGACAGTAAGCTTCAAAATCATTTTCGATGAGCAATTTATATACTTTTTTTTCCCACCGAGGTTTAGTATAAATTGCGAACCATTTGTTTACTTGTTCTTTTTCCATACACTCAAAAGGATACAACTTATTTAAGTTTCTAAATCTTTGTTCAAAGCTATTATCAAGAACTTAATTATTAAATTGGCATTTACAATTTTTGCAAATTTCAAAAAAACCAACAAAAGATTAAACTTACTTTAATTGTATTTACAAATATACATTGAAAGGCTTTGCTTTTTTCAACATTGCTGAATTTTGAAACTTTATTCAAAGCTATTTTAAAAAGTTCACTGTATTATCTTTTAAATGATAAGTACAATTTTCTTCTACACAAAAGGCAAAATCAACCTCATTAAATTGTAATTTTATTCCAGTTTTGCTTACCCAGCCTATTTGATGGGCAGGATTTCCAACTACTAATGCAAAGGGTTTTACATTTTTCAATACTACAGAACCTGCACCAATCAAACAATATTCACCCAATTCTACACCACAAACAATTGTGGCATTGGCACCAATGCTTGCACCTTTTTTAACCAATGTAGGTTTAAATTCATGCTTTCTTTCAACAAAACTGCGTGGGTTGATCACATTAGTAAATACTACTGATGGGCCTAAAAACACATCATCGTTAATTGTAACACCCTGATAAACAGAAACATTGTTTTGAATTTTAACCCTGTCTCCAATTGCAACATGTGCATCTATGTAAACATTTTGTCCAATTGTGCATTCATCGCCAATTTGGGAAGAACCCATAATATGAGAAAAATGCCAAATTTTAGTGCCACTTCCAATTGTGGCACCATCATCAATTATGGCACTGGGATGAATAAAGCAACCCTTATCAATCATATTTTTCAAATTTTAAAGTACAAATAAAATATTTTTAACACAAATTTTAACTATCTATACATTTAAATACGGATTTGTTAAAGAAGATGTAATTTAACATTTACAGATTTAATCAATTGAATATCGGTAATCCATTTTTATATGAAGAGGTTTCTTTCGCTTGATGTTTTTCGTGGGGCAACAGTAGCTTTAATGATATTGGTAAACAATCCAGGTTCTTGGAAATACATTTATCCGCCTTTTGAGCATGCACCTTGGCATGGTTGCACGCCTACAGATTTGGTTTTTCCTTTTTTCCTTTTTGCCGTAGGAAACGCCATGGCATTCGTTTTCAGCAGAACAACACTAGAAAAAAAGCAACAAAATGGAGTATTTTTATGGAAAATAACCAAACGCTTTTTATTGATATTTTTAATCGGTTTATTGTTGAATTGGTTTCCATTTGTAAAATGGAGCAATTGGGGTGCCGATGGAAGTTTAGTTGCTAAAACCTTAGACAAATTGCGGATTTTAGGGGTTTTACAACGCATTGCTTTAGCCTATTTTTTTGCTTCGCTGATTGTATTTTTTACTGGCAAAAAAGGTTCTCTAATAGTTTCAGGAATTTTGTTGATCGGTTATTGGGTATTGTGCATAATATTTGGGAATGCTTCAGATCCGTTTAGTCTCAATGGTTATTTTGGAACCGCAATCGATAAAACTATATTAGGTGATGCACACATGTACCATGGAGAAGGAATTGCATTTGATCCTGAGGGACTTACAAGTACAATTACAGCCATTGTGCAAGTTGTTTTTGGATACCTTGCAGGTGAATTCATCATTAGAAAAGGTAAAACTTTCGAAATGGTAACGCATTTGTTTGTAGTTGCCGCTATTTTAATTTTTACCGCTTTTATGTGGGACATGGTTTTCCCAATCAACAAAAAAATATGGACAAGCTCTTATGTATTCTACACAACGGGTTTGGCACTTATGGTGATTTCAGTGTTGATTTATTTCATTGAATTAAAGAAAGTAAATGGCATTTGGATAAATTTCTTTGAAGTATTTGGTAAAAATCCATTGTTCATTTTTGTGATGAGCGGTGTTTGGGTAAAACTTTACATGTTAATGCACATTACTAGTGAAGTTGTAGATGGCAAACAAACATTTACAAACGGTTACGCTTGGATTTATAAAAATCTATTTCAGCAGCCATTTGGAAATTATCCAGGTTCATTGTTGTTTGCAATTGCTCATGTTATGGCTTTTTGGGCAATTGGGTATCTATTAGACAAGAAAAAAATATACATAAGGGTTTGATGGATAATAATCATACCTAAATAAAGGAATGTAAAAGATTTATGAATCTGGCATAGTATTCATACTTTTAAATCACAAAAAACAATAGATGTTTGAACTTTTTGAAGTATTGAAAAAAACTTGGAATCATCCATTTAACAAAAATGAACCAATTTTAGGAATAGGGCGCTTTGTAAGATGGCAGATAAACAATTTATTAAATCCACATCCAATTGTATATCAATTAACCAGCAATAGCAAATTGATTATTCAAAAGGGAATGAAAGGTGCTACAGGAAATCTTTACAATGGATTATTGGAATTTAGTGATATGCTTTTTGTACTTCATTGTTTAAGGCCAGAAGATCATTTTGTAGATTTAGGTGCGAATATTGGGGTTTATACTGTTTTAGCATCTGCGGAAATTGGAGCTGCTACACTTTCTATAGAACCAGTTCCAGGAGTTTTTGCAAGTTTAGAATTGAATGTGGCAATCAACAAAATAGATTCTAAAGTTACTTTGTTAAATATTGCGGTTGGCGAAAAAGAAGGAACGTTGAAATTTACAAGTGAGCTGGATACAGTGAATCATGTGGCAACACAAGAGGAAATAAAAACGGATGCCGTTATTGAAGTAAAAGTGTTGACATTAGATAGTATAATTGTAGATATCCCAACAATTATAAAAATTGATGTTGAAGGTTATGAAACCAATGTTCTAAAAGGAGCAGAAAAAACAATTGGGAATCCAGCATTAAAAGCTGTTATAATCGAATTAAACGGATCAGGTAACAGATATGGATTTGATGAAACAGCCATTCACAATCAATTTTTACAAAATGGTTTTCAACCTTACCAATACGATCCGTTTAGCAGAAATCTAATATTATTACAAGCCCCACATGATCACAATACAATTTACATTCGTGATGTTGAATTTGTAAGAAATAGAGTTTCAACAGCAAGAAAGATAAA
>Ga0114963_10002449_pt1 | contig 12723 bp, 9 predicted proteins | sample C_131016_EF_Meta_FD_87019 | JGI IMG/M metagenome (GOLD analysis project Ga0114963, IMG submission 87019) | Freshwater microbial communities from Lake Croche, Canada to study carbon cycling - C_131016_EF_MetaG | ecosystem: Environmental > Aquatic > Freshwater > Lake | place: Lake Croche, Canada...
CCGTGTCTCCAGCGAGGATTGCCACATTTGCAACGCTCTCGTAGGCTCCGGAGTAGATTTGGAATGTGTCGGTGGCACCAGCCCAAGTCACCTCCAGCCAGCCGTAGTTCCCTTGGGCTGTTTTGAATCCCAAGTAGCTTCCTGATCCGAAATCTGGGGATTCATAAGGCCCATATTTAAAAACATTGCTCAAGCTGGCACTCCAATTGGCCAGAGAGCCAATGGATTGGTTGATCGTAAAATTTACCGGACTTGCATAGCTTGAGCTTGAGCTTGCGGCAAATTGAAGGCCATTGTAGCCACCGATGCCCGATGTAGTCCCCATAAAGTTGTTTATAACATACAATCCCCCTCCACTAGAAATCGGGAAATTCGGCTTAATAGCATAGACGCCAGGGCTCAGCCCCGCATTGACACCATCGATACCAAAGCCGGTGCTGGTGATGTCGATAGTAACGATGGCCGCGTCGGCCACAGGCGTGGCGACTATGCCAGCCCCGATGCCGGTGGCAAGGTAAGCGGCGAGGCGGTTGGAATTTTGTTTGAGCGAACGATTTTTGGAATGAGTTGTTTTCATCGGCATTGTTGATAGTGGGGAGTCCATGAAGCGCATAGCAAAAAAATAAAAAATGTGACGAAACGGTTCAAAACAGGGACGAACAGGCCAGCGGGGTGGGAATACAGTAGATTTAACCACAGAGGACACGGAGTAGATTGCAAGCTGATACAAAGAACACACCAACTTCAACTTGCTGCCAAACATCACTTTCTACTCCGTGCTCTCCGTGTCCTCTGTGGTTAAATAAATGATTTTGCTGTCCATGAATTTGCCGATTCCATTCCGCATTTTTACGAAATCGTCACATTCCGTCCCATGAGGCCGAAATGCTTTGCGGCAGTGAGGAGGTGTTTATCGTTGGAATAGATTTCGCGGAAGCCGTGTTCCTTCGCGCAGGCCAAGTGGAGGGCGTCCGAGGCACGGAGGAAAATTTTTGCTGGAAGGACCGCGAAGTTTTTCGAGGCTTTATCGAGCAAGGCGGGCGTCGCGTCGAGCCAGGTCCACAGGCCCGCCATGTTGTCCGCCTCGAATTGGGCAACGAGACACTCGTGTGTGGCCGGGTCGATCTGTGACTCCCGCAACTTTCGGTGAAAGGCGGCGGCAAGTTCCAATCGACCGAGGGCAAGCGACGCGACACCTGTTTGCGCGTCAATCAACGAACGCACTTCCCGACTGCCGGGCTCATCCACATAATACTTCAGCAGGTAGGCGGTGTCGCAGTAGATCACAGGTCGCGCAGTGCGGAAGTTTCCCGAAAACGCGAGGTGCTGTCTGTATCGGAATTCAATTTCCCCGCAATAAGGGCCGCCTCGAAGGCTGGCAGCACTTTGCGGCGTTCGCCCAGTGTTTTTGCGGAAGGCTCGGCGAGTTGCAAAGGGGTGATGCGGGCGGCAGGCTTCCCATTCTCGGTGATGATGACTTCCGTATCTTGCGAGGCGAGGCGGACATAATGGCCGGTGCGGGCGTGGAGTTCGCGAATGGGGATTTGGATTGTAGTCATGTTCACAAACCGTGACACGCGAGACACAATAAGTCAACCGGCCAACGCTTGACGAATCGGACGGCGATGGCGCGCCATCCCTACCCCAGCGAACGAGCGCGCTTCAAAACTTGGAGGGATGACCTTTGACTTACTCGCTGCGGCCTTCGGGCCATCTTCGATGTGCTTTCTCGGCACCGCCCTGTGCCTCGCTTGTGTCGTCCGATGTTTGCGGCGGCTTACCAAGGCGGAGACACACAGAACATAGGCTGGAGCCGCACTCGTCTGGGATTCGCGCGCTCCCAGAGACGCCGCTGCGCGGCTGAGGCTTGGGACGACACGGCGGTCATCCCTCCATTTGGAACGAAGGGGGGCGTCCAACGCGCGCGCGACGCGGCAGTTTGCAATGGAGGGCAGGGCTTTTTAAGACGCGGCCGCCTGCCTCTTCTTGGCTTGGCGTCGGTTGAGTGCCACACCCGCCGCGCCGAGGGCGAGGAGGGCAATGGTCGAGGGTTCGGGCACTGCAGTGGCTCCCGCTGCGATCGCCACACCTGCGGTGCTTTCGTAGGCCCCAGAGTAGATTTGGAATGTGTCGGTTGCCTGAGCCCAAGTCACGCTCAGCCAGCCGTAGTTCCCTTGGGCTGTTTTGAACCCCATGTAGCTTCCTGCTCCGAAATCAGGGGATTCTCGCAAGCTGTAATATTGAGGTTGATACCAAAACAAGCTGCTGGCTGACCAGACTGGCCAATTGGAAGATGAACTAATGGATTGGTTTAGCGTGAACTTTACTGGAGCTGAGTAGCTGTTTGCTGCAGCAAAAACAAGGCCGTTTTCTCCGAACATGCCCTTGCGAATTCCAGTGTTGTAAACATATAACTTGCCTCCACCGGATATTGGGAAGTTGTTCTTGGTAGTATTGCCCCCCAAGCTCAGTCCTGCATTCACCCCAAGGAGATTAAAGCCTGTGGCGCTCAGATCGATATTCACGATGGCCGCCTCAGCCGCAGGCGTGGCGACTAAGCCAGCTCCGATGCCGGTGGCAAGGTAAGCGGCGAGGCGGTTGGAATTTTGTTTGAGCGAGCGATTTTTGGAGTGAGTTGTTTTCATCGGGGTTGATGATAGGGGCGCCTCTGCATAGCGCATAGCAAAAAAATAAAAAATGTGACGAAACGGTTCAAAACAGGGATGAACAGGCCAGCGGGGTGAAATGGAGGGGAAAATGAGAGCGGATTTTTTTGACAGGAGGACAGGATATGCAGGATATACAGGAGGATTATGGAAGTGGCTCGGCTATGACGGCTTGGAGGGTCAGCGTCCTCGCCTGACCCATTTTTCAGCCACGGGCGGCGCGCTTCAAAACCTGGAGGGATGACCTCCGCGTCGTCCCATTTTAGCGGCGGAGCCGCCCTTGTCTGGGATTCGCGCGCGCTCTTCGCAGACGCCGCTGCGCGCCTGAGGCTTGGGACGACACGGCGGTCATCCCTCCATTTGGAACGAAAGGTGCGCCGGTTTCGTCGCTCCTTCCAGAGGTTTTGTTGCTCCTTCCAAAGGTTTCGTCGCTCCTTCCAAAGGTTTCGTTGCTCCTTCCAGAGGTTTCGTCGCTCCTTCCAGAGGTTTCGTCGCTCCTTCCAGAGGTAGAGGAGGTCCTTCCAGAGGTTTCGTTGCTCCTTCCAGAGGTTTCGTCGCTCCTTCCAGAGGTAGAGGAGGTCCTTCCAGAGGTAGAGGAGGTCCTTCCAGACTGGGGAGAGGTTTTGCAGCAAGTTGAATCCGAAAACTGATTTTTATACCAAAAGCAGCTTGCTTTTGGATTTTGGGAGAGGAGCACAGGCGTCTCGCCTGTGAGCTTTAGCGTGCTGTTTGGGTTCGATGAACGCGAGTCAATTGATCAGTCTCCACACGGCCGGGACGGCCATGCCCCCTTCTTGAGCGATGCAAAGTCCAATTTCAAAGAGAGATTGGTATTAGACAGAAGGACCCACCTGTGAAAAGGCAACTCCGGCGGCGCGGTGCCTCTACCTTGGGTTACGAATGCGCTCGGCGGCGGCGTAGGGCTATGGCGGTCGTGAGGGTGAGGGCCAGGAAGGCCCAAGTGCCGGGCTCGGGGACGGCGTAGAGTGCCACATCGTTGCCGCCTGTGAAGGTGCTGCCGGTGCCGCCGTTGTAGTTGGCCTCGTAGCTGATGAACCAGCGCTCGCCAGCGAGGTTGAACTCCGTGTTATTGCTGAGCGAGCCGCCGTTCACATTGGCGAAGCCGGTTGTGATCGCGTCGGCGAGATCGTTGTTGATCAGGAAGATGAGTTGCCCTTCGGCCGGGGTGTAGCTCGTGAGTGTCAAGGTGAGGTTGCCGAGCAAGCTGACGCTGCCAGTGACATTGACTTGGTCGTAATCCGTTCCGGCCACCGTGCCAGTTCCGGTGATTTCTGCGGAAAGCAAGGAGCCTGCCGCCAAGGAAAGGTTTCCGGTGTTGATGATGCCGGGGCTGTTGCCTGGGGCGAGCGTGCCGCCACTGGCGATACTCACTGCTCCCGAGATCGTGCCGTTGCCGCCGAGCGTTGCGCCGCTGGCGACCGTGACTCCGCCATTGCCGACAGCGCCATTGACGGTGAATTGGCCTCCGTTAACTGCCACCGCGCCGTTGCCGAGGGAACCGCCGCCGGCGAGGAGCAAGGTGCCAGCACTGATGGTGGTGTTGCCGGTGTAGGTATTTGTGCCGGAGAGAGTGGTGGTGCCTGTGCCGGTTTTTTCAAAACTGCCCGTGCCGCTGATGACGCCAGAGACGGATGTCGCGGAATTGTCGCCGCCTGCGGTGAGGGTGTAGGCGTTGAGGCTGAAATCTCCTGCACCTGCGATCGAGCCGACGGTCTCATTACCACCAAGGGAAAATGTCGCGCCGGAGTTGACGGTGACGGCCGAGGAATCGGATATTTTATCCGCTCCGCTGGTGGTGAGTGTGCCGGAGTTCACCGTGGTTGCGCCGGTGTAGGTGTTGTTGCCGCTGAGCGTGAGCGTGCCTGCGCCCTGTTTTGCCAGAGATCCATTGCTACTGGATAAGTCGCTGGCCAGGCTGATATTTTGTCCATTGGTATCAATGGCATAGGCTTGGTTGGCGGCTTGGCTGAAGCGCGATGAGTAATCTGTGGTGTTATTGGCGGTGAATTGCAAACTGCCGCCGCTGAAGCTAATATTTCCACTCGTGCCTATGGCGAGGGCGGAGCCAAGACTCAGGGTGCCTCCCGCCAGGGTGGTGCTGCCGCTGTAGGTGTTGTTGCCGCTGAGGGTGAGCGTGCCTGTGCCACTCTTCGTGACATTGCCCGTGCCGGAGATCAGCCCTCCGTAGGTAGTGGCATCGCTGCGGTTAAAGACCAGGGTGGCATTGTTGGTGATATTGGATGAAGAGCTGATTGCGCCGCTCGTTCCACCTGCGCCGATCTGGAGGGTGCCGGCACTGATGGTGGTAGTGCCCGTGTAGGTGTTGTTGCCGCTGAGCGTGAGCGTGCCTGTGCTACTCTTCGTGACATTGCCCGTGCCGGAAATCATTCCCTCATAGGTAGTGGCATCACTGCGATGAAAGGTGAGGTTGGCGTTGTTGGTGATGTTATTGGAGCTAATGGACCCAGTTGCGCCGTTATTGCCAATCCTGAGGGTGCCGGCACTGATGGTGGTGTTGCCGGTATAGGTGTTGGCGCCGGATAGCGTAAGGGTGCCTGAGCCAGCTTTTGTAAGGGCACCCGTGCCAGACATCACGCCGCTGAAGGTTGCTGTATAAGATGAGTTCGATGTTAGATTATAGCTACCCAAATTAACCGAGCCCGCTCCGTCAAGCCTGCGGATCGTATCATCTGCGCCAAGCTGATAGGTGGCACCCGACGACACGGCGACATTGCTGCTATCGGACAGACCCCCTAATACCAAGAGCGTGCCAAAATCCACCATGGTGTCTCCAGTATAGGTGTTGTAACCACTGAGCGTAAGGGTCCCGTTTCCCTTTTGGGAAAGGGTGCCTGAGCCTGAGATGACGCCCCCATAGGTGATGGCATCACTTCGATTAAACCAAAGGTTCGTGTTGCTCCCCAGACTGATACTTGCTGAAGCGCTGATCGAGCCGCTCGTGCCACCAGCGCCAATCTGGAGGGTGCCCCCTTGGTTAATGATGGTGGTGCTGCCGGTGTAGGTGTTGTTGCCGGTGAGGATGAGCGTGCCAAATCCAGACTTCGCCAGGCTTCCACCGCTGCTGGTTAAATCACCGGCCAGGGTGACGGTTTGCGAATTGGTATTGATCGCATAAAACTGATTGGCTGCGGTGGAAAAGCGCGCGGAGTAATCCGTGGTATTATTCGCGCTATATTGCAGCGTGCCGCCTGAGAAGTTGATTGCGCCCGATGTTCCAATCGCGCTCGCCGAATTCAGAAGAAGCGCTCCAGCGCTTAGCGTGGTGCCGCCGGTGTAGGTGTTGTTGCCGGAGAGGGTTAAGGTATTAGACCCCTGTTTGGTTAACGAGCCGGTGCCGCTAAGATTGCCTGAGTAGGTATAAGCGGAGCTTCTATTAAAGCTGAGGTTCCCGCCGTAGGAGAAATTAGAGAGTGCCAGGTTTCCGCCGCTTGTGGTGCCTGCTCCAATCTGGAGAGTGCCTCCTGCATTGAGATTGATTCTGCCGTTGGCACCTTGCGACAGCGTGCCCCCTACGACCACAGTCCCACCTGTTATCGTGAGGTTGGCAGTGCCAGCGCTACCAACAGTCAGGTTGCCTGTGTTTGTCCAATTGCCGGACGAGATCGTTGCGGCGCCGTTGCTGCCGTTGGAAAGCCCGAGATAGCCATTGGTGTCTTTGACCGTGCCGCCGGTGATCGTTAATGACCCATTCGAAACGGATCCGATTACGAGGTTATTTGTTCCATTGCTTCCAACCAATAGGCTGCCTCCGGCGATCGAAATCCCGAGGTCAAAAGCACTGATGCTCGCAATTGAGGCAACAGTGGCATTATTGGTAAGAGTAAGATTTCCCGTGTTGGTTAGTGAGAGGGAGCCAGTGCCGGTGAGCACATTGGTAATGGTTAGATTTGATGTTTGATTGAATTGCAGGGTGCCATTGGCTGTGATGATGGCGTTCGCGCTGTTGTCGTTCGTGACTGTGGCGCCATCATTCAGGATCACCGTATCGCCGGGATCGATGGTGCCGCCGGTGTAGGTGTTTGACGAACCGCCATCCCCATAGATCGTCGTGGTCTGGGCAAGGCTCACAACCGGCGTCGAGAGCAATAGGCCACTGATCGCCGCGGCGCTGATCGCGAAGCGGAGTGGAAGGTTGAAGAAGTCGCTATGGACGATTGCCGACTCGGCCGCACGAGTGGCGAGCAAAATGGAATGAATAATCTTCATCGCTGGTTTTGATACGGACGCCTGTGCACAACGCATAGAAATAAAATAAAAAATGCGACGAACAGGCCATAAACCACGACGAACAGGCCAGCGAACTGCTTCTGGAGCTTGTCGATGGTCTTTGTGAACGCCTAAGGTGGGTGAGGACAAGCCATGGCGAAAAGACAAACACACAAGCGCGCGACCTCGGCCATACTGCAGCCAGATTTCCTGCAGTCGCTTACCTTTTGGCCATTGCAACTCGGTGGCTGGGCGCTCTTCATGGTCTTCCCGCTGGGAATATGGCTGGCTGGGGCCAGCAGCGCTGCGGCATTTTTTTGGCTGGCCTTTGCGAGGGGACTCTCGGGATTTGTGCTTACCACGGCGCTATGGCCGCTCTGCCGCCGCCTCTTCGATGCGAGGCTTCACTATGCGATTCTTTTTCTGGGGCTGGTTGTCTCCTCGCTGATCCTTGGTTTTCTCGAGCTGGAAGCCACTTGCTGGCTGGGGCGGGGTTTGGGATTCGAGGCTCCGGGTTTCGGCATCGTGTATGCGAGCGCCCTGATGATACGCTCAACCATCCTGTTCCTGTGGTTCCTCCTCTACTTTGGCATGAAATCGCTGAAGCGGTCTTTGCAGATGGAGAGGGAATTTCAGAGAGCGGAGGTGCGCCTGCTGCGCTCGCAAATGAATCCGCACTTCCTTTTCAACGCTCTCACCACAATCATGGCTGTGCGCCGAGATGAGGCGAAGGTGGAGCTGGTGACGCAATCGCTCGCCGATTACCTGCGATTCTCCTTGCAGCAGGAGCAGGAGGCGCAAAACGAGGTGGCGGCGCATCCGCTTGGCGATGAGATCACTGCACTCGAAAACTACCTGCGCGTGGAGAAGGTGCGCTTCAGCGACGATCTGGACTGGAGCATCGATGCAGAGGCGGACGCGCTGCGAACGCTCGTTCCCTCGGCCTTGGTGCAACCTTTATTGGAAAACGCCATCAAGTATGGGCAGGAGACCGGACCGCGCCCCCTGCGCGTCTCGATCACTGCCAAAGTCGTGCAGGACAAGCTCCAACTTGCAGTGTGCAACTTGGGCCATTGGGTCGAGCGCGACCCGATGCAGACGGGCGGCGTGGGGTTGACGAACCTCAGGCGGCGGCTGGAGTTAATCTACGGCCAGGCCGCCTCGCTGGACATCCACCACAACCCATCCACAGTGACGGTGTGCTTGTCACTACCTGCTCATCTCTTGCAATGAGTCCACCCGTCTTCGATCGCGCGATCCGTGCTGTGCTGGTTGATGATGAACAAGGAGCGCGCCTGCACCTGGCTGAACGCCTCGCCGCGCATCCATGCATCGAAATCGTCGGCGAGGCTGACCGCGCGAAGTCTGCCATCGATCTGATTCAAGAAACCAATCCCGATGTGATCTTCCTTGATGTGCAGATGCCCGGCGGCACGGGATTTTCCGTGCTCCCTCTGCTCGGCGACATCACCCCACCGCCAGAGGTGGTCTTTGTGACGGCCTATGATAAATATGCCCTGAAGGCCTTCGAAACCAACGCACTCGATTACCTCACCAAGCCGGTGAGTCCTCAACGCCTTGCGATGACCGTTGAGCGTTTGCAAAATCGCTTTTTCTCTCCCGCTGAGGCCACTAAGAGCGAGATTGAGGCCAGCGTGCCATCACGTCCGCTGGAAGTTCGCGATCTCGTCCTGCTCCGGGAAAAAGCCTCCCTGCGCATGGTGAAGGCGGGCGAAATCTGCTCGGTGGAGGCCGAGGCCGACTATACGCGCATCTACTTGGCTGATGGAGGCAAGGCATTCCCAAGAAAACGCATGGCTCAATGGGAAGAGGAATTGCCCGCGCCACCCTTCTTCAAGGTCAGCCGAAGCTTGCTGGTCAACATTGATCGCATCAAGGAAATCGTGTCTCGCGATCGCGAAAGCGGCGAAATCCATTTCCAAGGCATGGAGAAGCCATTGATCCTGAGTCGTATCGAGCTGCGCCGCCTCCGCACTGCCTGTGGCAGTCGTTCTTCGCTGAGCTCCGATTCTATCTAATACCCCTCTTACTTGTGGCATTCGCAAAGAAATTCTTCAAAGAACAGGGCGTAAATCCTCAAGCTCCTTCCGAGATCCAAGCCGATCCTCAAAGTCCTATTGTGGGTGCTCAAGTTGTTGGGAAAACTTTTGCCCAAACCATGGCTTGGGGGGGCTTTTTCACCATCTTACTGGTCTGCATAGGCTATGTTTTGTTCCACGCCTTTCTCATCGACAGCGTGACTGTGCGCCTCTGCCGCGCAGTCGATGGCCCAAATGCCAAGCCCACCGAAGTCCTCCCCGTGCCACTTCTCGAAATCGCTTTCGATGGCTATGTGTGGAACCGCCTTGCGGAGCATCTGGGTGAGAATGGCGAATGGCGAATGCGCTACACGGACATGGACAATGCACCCAAGGGCCGAGAGGTCCACTGGAGCTCCGCCTTCGCATGGTATCTGCGTGGTCTTGGGGAACTGCAACGGCATTTTTCTGGCGACACACTCCGCAACAGTATCTTTCGTGCATCGATCTGGGCAAATCCCCTGCTTCTCATCGTGGCCTTAGGTCTCTTTGCAACCCTGTCCGCGCGCCGTTTTGGCCCACTCTGCGGATCCGTGCTGGCCATTGGAATGATCGCCACCCCCTCGTTCTACGAGGGCTTCCTGCCAGCCTATCCCGACCACCACGGCATCACCTCCTTCGCCATCTTGGGCCTCATCTTCGGCATCGCCTGGGCGGGCGCGGGATGGGTTCAAAAATCCGACGGCACGGCATTCCTCATCCCGACCTCGCTGAAACAAGCGCGGCAAGGCATGATTTTTTCGGGTATCAGCGGCGCTGCCGCACTCTGGATCAGCGGATTTTCTGCAGCATTTGTGGCTGGGGGAGTTGGTCTGGGCGCCATTGTTGCGGCATCGCTTTTTATCAAAAAGGCAGCCCGCCAAGGTTGTCAGTATCACCCGGAACTCTGGAGACTCTGGGCCATCATCACAGCCTCTGGCAGCTTGGGTTTTTACATTTTCGAGTATTTTCCCAACCACATTGGAATGCGTTTGGAAGTGAACCATCCCCTCTATGCCTTGGCATGGCTGGGCGGCGGATGGATCATTTTTGAGATCACGCGCTGGATCAATGACCTGCAAACAGGAAAAGCCCCGTTCCCGTGGAAGAAGTTGCTCTTGCCGCTCGCGGCATGCGCCGTTCTTCCGATTGTTATCCTAACCCTGGGCTCGTCTGTTTATATCCCTGGCGATCCTTTCATGGAAGGCTTTTGGAAGAATATCGCCGAGTTGCTGCCTCTTTTGACGCGAATTCAAATGGGCGTCACCACTTGGAAGTTGGCTTTTGGCTTGTTCCCATTATTCCTTCTCGCGGCGCTCGTCATCGCCTTCCTCAAAAATGTCGATTCCGCTACTAAAGGAGTCTTCATTTTTCTCTGCATTCCTATTTTGACCATCACAGCCATGCGATTTTACCAAACGCGCTGGGGAATGCTTAATGGCCCGCTTTACATTGCCTTGGCCTCGCTTGTCATTTCGCAGCTCTGGCGCTTGGTGCCTCCCCTCCCGGCTTTCCGAATCGGCGCAGCGATTGCTTTATGCGCTGCGGTTTACCTCTTTTCTGTCGATACCGTGAATGGCATGTTCCTGCCTTTTTGGAATCAATACAGACATAGGCAGAACTCGCAGCTCACTCCTGGTCAACTTCTTGCCCTCCTGCACCGCGACATGGCCAAGGCCATCCTGCAAAATGCGAATGGAAAACCCGTCGTGCTCCTAAGCAGCCCGAGTAGCTCCGGCATGCTCTCCACGCTTGGCGGGTTTAAAACAATCGGGACAGTTTACTGGGAAAATGTGGATGGACTCAAATCCGCTGCCCAGATGCTGAACGCCCAATCCGAGGAGGAGGCTCTTGCGATGCTCAAGGAACACGGCGTCACGCATGTCTCGCTCATGACATGGGCGAACTTTATCCACCCCTATTTTCAAATTCTTTACCCGAATTCTGTTGCTGGAAAATCCCTTGAGAATTCATTCGGATACCGCGCCCTTTTCAAAAAAATGATCCCGCAGTGGGCCCGCCCGATCCCATATCCTCCCAATTTTCTGACGAATGCGCTGAAACAGGATGTCCTCATGCTCGAAATCGTGCCAGACCAAACTCGGGAAGAAGCCGAATTCCACCTCGCCCGCTTCCTGCGCATCTCGGAAGGCAACCCCGTCGCCGCCGAGATCATGCTCAAAGGCATCCTCGACCGCTCCCCCGCCAGCAATGTCGTCCGCATCGAACTCGGCGAACTCTATGTGGATCAAAAACGCTTCAGCGATGCCCAAAACCAGTTCATCCTTGCCATGAAGGACGTTGTGCCCGAAGTCCGTCGCCAAATCGCTCAGCGCGGTGCCGAACTCCTCGCCCAACGCGGTGCCAGAACCGAAGCCGAGGCTGTTCTCAAGGCTGGCGAAAGCGGAAATTAGTCTCAAAATGGAAGTCACGATTCTCATGCCCTGCCTCAATGAGGCTGAAACGCTGGCCGATTGCATCGCCGCAGCCCGGCGTGGGCTTGCAAAGGCCGGTGTCGAGGGCGAAATCCTCATCGCCGACAATGGCAGCACCGATGGATCCCAAGACATAGCCCGCAAGCTCGGTGCCCGCGTTGTCGATGTGCCCGAAAAAGGCTACGGCAATGCCCTTCGAACCGGAATGGAAGCCGCCCAGGGAGGATTCCTCATCATGGGCGACTCGGATCACAGCTACGACTTTGCCGAGATCAAACCCTTCGTCGAGAAACTCCGCACCGGTGCCGACCTCGTCATGGGCTGCCGTATGCCTGCAGGCGGTGGCAAGATCATTCCCGGTGCCATGCCTTGGACACACCGTTGGATCGGCAACCCTGTCCTCACCTTCATCGGTCGGCTCCTCTTCCGCTGCCCCTCCCACGATTTCCATTGTGGACTTCGCGCTCTCACCAAGGAAGCCTTCCACAAAATGGATCTCCGCACCACCGGTATGGAATTCGCCAGTGAGATGGTCATCAAAGCCTCACTGCGCGGACTTCGCATCGAAGAAGTGCCCATCACTCTCCATAAAGACGGCCGCTCCCGCCCGCCCCACCTCCGCAGTTGGCGCGACGGTTGGCGTCACCTCCGCTTCATGCTCCTTTTCTCTCCGAGGTGGCTGCTCCTCTACCCCGGCTTGGTCATACTCGTAACCAGCGTAGGCTTTTTTATCCGATTACTGTTCGGCCCCATCACGCTCCAAGGTGTCAATTTCGATCTCAATACCTTGGACATTTGCAGCTTGCTCGTGCAATTCGGCTACCAAATGATTCTACTCGCTGGATTCGTCCGCATTTTCGCATACACACGCGGCTTTCTCCCGCACGATCACATTCTCTCCAGGGCTTTCCGTTTCTTTACCTTGGAAAAAGGCCTCCTCAGCGGCTTAGCCATCATCCTTGCAGGCTTGGGGCTGATTTCGTTGACACTTTTAGACTGGTCCAAAGCAGGTTTTGGAAACCTGGATCCCCTTGCCGACACCCGCCCCGTCATTGCTGGTCGCACCCTGGTCTCACTCGGACTCCAAACGCTCATTTTTAGCCTCGTCTTCAGTTACTTAGGAATCGACGAAAAACCTTCAAAAAGAAGATAGTCTCTCCTTCCTTCCGTTAGGACGCCGCTTCGCGGCTGAGGCTTAGGCGGCGACGGAGCACCGCCCTCCATTTGGAACGATGAGGACGCCAAGGGCCTGGCACGCTCGCCCAGAAAATAGACTTTATTTCTCTAAAAGTATCG
>Ga0114963_10002450_pt1 | contig 12721 bp, 11 predicted proteins | sample C_131016_EF_Meta_FD_87019 | JGI IMG/M metagenome (GOLD analysis project Ga0114963, IMG submission 87019) | Freshwater microbial communities from Lake Croche, Canada to study carbon cycling - C_131016_EF_MetaG | ecosystem: Environmental > Aquatic > Freshwater > Lake | place: Lake Croche, Canada...
CTGAGTATAAAAATCAATTTCAGTCACAGGGTGAACACAACATTTGCTGCAATCACTTGGCGGCACGTCCCATGAGGAAGTGGGTGAGCAAGCCAACTGGGCGCCCAGTTGCACCTTTATCGGCTCCACCCCGCCATGCTGTCCCGGCAATATCCAAATGTGCCCAATGGTAGGACTCTGCAAAACGGGCCAGGAAACAGGCTGCGGTAATTGCTCCGGCCATTCTGCCCCCATTGTTTTGCATATCCGCAAAATTGGTTTTCAGTTGAGGCTGATAGTCATCCCAAATAGGCATGTGCCATGCGCGATCATGTGCGCTGACGCCTGCTTCGAGCAATTCATCCGCCAGGCTGTCTTGGTTTGAGAATAAACCAGAAGCGACACTTCCTAAGGCCACCACACAGGCTCCGGTTAAGGTGGCGATATCGACCACGGCCTCAGGTTTAAAGCGCTCGGTATAAGTCAGGGCATCACAGAGAATCAGACGACCTTCAGCATCGGTATTGAGGATCTCAACGGTTTGACCCGACATGGAAGTGACGATATCACCCGGACGTGTTGCTTGGCCGTCAGGCATGTTTTCACAGGTGGGAATCACCCCAACAACATTGAGTGGCAGCTTTAATTCGGCAACCGACTGCAACGTACCCAGCACGCTTGCCGCGCCACACATGTCGTATTTCATCTCATCCATTTCACTGGAGGGCTTAATAGAAATACCACCGGTATCAAAGGTAATCCCTTTACCCACCAGGGCAACGGGTTTGCGTTTTCCCCCACCGTTATATTCCAACACAATGAATTTAGGAGGTTGACGACTTCCTTGGCTGACCGATAATAAAGTGTTCATACCAAGCTTACGCATCTGTGCTTCTTCAAGCACGGTCACTTTTAATTTGTGGGTACGTGCAAGGCTTTTGGCTGTTTGAGCCAGGTAGGTCGGGGTGCAGATGTTAGGGGGAAGATTACCCAAATCGCGAGCCAAGTTTTGGCCGTGTGCAATGGCTGTCCCGCGCAAGATCCCGTGGCTTAATGCCTTGGCATCGGTTTCAGCGGGAGGCGCAAAGGTCACCTTATTCAATACGGGTTTATCCTCGGGCTTTACCTTCATGCCAGGGCGAGGTGGCTTGTATGCCATTTCTTCAGCAATCACCACAGCATGCTCAAGCAAGGCTTCCCCATCGAGGCCAGCCACCGTCAGGTTGGTTAGGTGAAGGGTGGCGCTGGTGCTTTGAGTTTGAGCAATCGCCTTAAAGGCGGCAGCCAACGCGTCACGATAGGATTTAAGGGAAGTTTCTTCAGGTTTTCCTAACCCAACCAGCAATACGCGTTGAGCCATAATGCCTTCTAACTTGCGTAGCATCAGGGTAGAGCCGGTTTTGCCAGACAAATCACCTGAGCGCAGGATTGTAGTGATGGCTTTACCTGTGAGCTCATCAACCGCCTTGGCGGCTAATGAGAGTTTTTTGCCTTCATAGACGCCTACAACGAGGCAATCTGTTTTGTCTTTTTCGGGGGCTAGTACTTTTGTGCTAAATTCCAAGAGATTCTCCTCGACACCAACTCGATTTTTACTGCGCAGAGGCCTCAAACTTAAGAAGTTGTCTTAAGTCAGACCGAATCCCCGATTATCCTTTTGGGGCGTACTAAAAGTCAAAACGATAACCCAATATTCCGTGATTTTTTCGCGTAGCTTAGTTCGAGAATTCAGCCAAACCGGCTTTTCAGTGGCCACCGCCCTGTTAGGTATTTTGCTGACCGTCTCTTCGGTAAAACTGCTGGGCTTGGCTGCGGGCGGCACCTTGGCGGCAGATGCGGTCCTTGCGATGCTGGGATTCGGTGCCTTGACTTACCTTCCTGTTGTTCTCAGCGCCTCAGTATTTATCGCGCTATTACTGACCTTATCGCGTTGTTGGCGTGATTCTGAAATGGTGGTGTGGTTTGCCTCTGGTGTCAGTATGGGGCGGTTTGTAGGGCCTGTCTTAACTTTTGCTGCTCCCTTGTCGCTCCTGGTTGCTCTGATGAGCCTGGTGGTGTCTCCTTGGGCCCTTCATCAGCGCACCGTGTATCAAACACGCCTGGATAGCCGGGATGATGTTTCTCTGGTGGCGCCCGGGGTCTTTCGCGAATCTAAAAATAGCGATCAAGTATTCTTTGTAGATGCCCTTTCAGATGAACGCAATCAGGTTTCGAATGTGTTTGTTCAATCCGTTCAAAACGGAAAACTGGGGGTTACCGTTGCGGCCAAGGGTTTTGTCAGAACCCAAGGCAATGGCGATCGGTTCATGGTGTTGTTAGACGGTCGTCGTTATGAGGGAACGCCCGGAACACCAGATTACAACTTTACTAATTTTGAGCGCGCAGAATTACGCATCGAACAACATGCGGCGAAATCCAGTGAAGCCACGACCAAAGGGCGAACGGTTGCTCAGATCCTGGATGACCCTACCTTGGACAATATTGCAGAATTACATTGGCGTATTGGTCTTCCGGTGAGTTTACTGGTGCTCTCTTTGATTGCCATCCCTCTTTCTTATGTGAATATACGAAGTGGGCGCGGGGCCAATTTGCTCGTCGCCATCTTGTGTTACATGATGTATTACAACGTGATGAGTATTGCTCAGGCTTGGACGGTATCAGGCCGAGTGCATTATCTCGTGGGGATTTGGCCAGTTCATCTCTTGTTTTTCAGCGTATTTATCGTGCTGATGGGGTGGAGAACAGGCTTTAAAGGGATGTTTAGCCAGCGCTAAAGTCCAAGGGTTGGATAGCGTTACCCTTCGGATAAATTGATCACGTTGCTTTTCATTTCCCGATAGTCTTCTTCGGTAACGCTTAAGTGTAATCTGACTTGCGTGGCCATCGCTCTCCAATCTGCCGTTTCGGCTAATCCCATCAGTTCACGATTCATTCGCTCGGCTAGCGCACCGATTGAAATCAGTGAACGTGATACCAGTGAGATGGGGTCAGAGTCATCAAATGCAGAAACGTCATGATGACGTAGGATGGCTTCGCATAAATCGGCCGAAAGAAACCAGCCTTTTGCCATGATGTAACCCAATGAGGCGTGATTGGTGAAATACAGCTCGCTTTCACAGTCAATAATTGAAGTGTCTTCGGCAGTGGCTTCGGATTCCAATTGATCATAATTGCCGAATTTCTGCATCAGGAGGGGAACCCCAATGTTTTGGAATAAACCAAACGTATGGGCATCTCCTGCCGGCACCAAGTGCAACGTTGTGGCGATGTAAGAACAAATTTTGGCGGTTTGTTCTGCGCTATCCCAAAAACGCTCCATAAAAAGGGTGTTTTCAGCAAAAATACGGCGCAGCAAGATTCCTGTCACAATTTTAGAGACGGTTTCCACCCCCATAAAATTGACCGCCTGTTCTACTGAACTGAGCTTGCTACTCAAGCCGTAGAAGGGCGAATTCACCGTTTTAAGTACCCCTGCGCTGAGCGCAATGTCTTTCCCGATGGTATTGGCGATGGCACGTAAATTGGGTACAGGCTTACGCATTTCCTTGCGTAGCTCATCAATTGCATCAGGACGTGAGGGTATGGAGATGCCCTTGAGGTACTTTTGTAGGTCTTGGTCGGTTTGACTGGCGAAATCGGTGAACGTATTCATGCTATGAACTTTATCTTGCGTATATTTCAACTGTATTGAGCTATTGGCTGGCTAGATGAATCACATGACTCTAGATTCAAACCCTGTTAACTTCGGGGCGCAAAAGAGGAAGGGATCAAGGCATGGAGCATAAAGACAATAAAAAGGGCGAGGTGTATTTGGTCGGGGCAGGCCCAGGGGATGCTGACCTCCTTACACTTCGAGCCTATCAATTATTACATCAGTCTGATGTCGTGCTCTACGATAATTTGGTTTCTGAGGCAGTGATTGCCTTGATTCCAGATGCTGTTGAGAAGATTTACGTCGGCAAGCAAAAAAGCCGTCACACCCTGCCCCAGGACCAAATCAATGCGCTTTTAGTCAGGCTGGCAGAAGAGGGGAAACGGGTGCTTCGATTGAAGGGCGGAGACCCTTTCATATTTGGCCGAGGGGGCGAAGAGATTGAAACACTGAGCCAACACGGTATCCCTTTTCAGGTTGTACCGGGGGTGACTGCGGCATCCGGAGTGGCGGCTTATGCAGGCATTCCCCTCACGCATCGCGATCACGCCCAAGCCTGCGTATTTGTTGCGGGGCACTTAAAAGATGACAGTATTGATCTAGATTGGTCTATGCTGGCAAGACCCAATCAAACGATTGTGGTGTACATGGGGCTTGAGGGGCTGAGCACGATATGTACCCATTTAATTGCCCATGGGTTGAGTGATCACACCCCCGTGGCAGTGGTACAACAGGGTACGTTGCCTGAGCAGCGCGTCATCATCGGTGTTTTAAAAACCATTGCGCCCCAAGTCGTTGAGGCCAAACTGAAGTCCCCTAGCTTAGTCATAGTGGGAGGTGTAGTGAATTTACATACCACTTTAAAATGGTTTCTGTCTTGAGCAAGCGAATAGGGCTCATGCTGGCGATGCTGTTCATCAATACGGGTTGTGCCACATCGCATTGGATTAACCCTGATTCCTCACGCGACTGGAAAACAGATCTTGGGGACTGTAATTTCAACTCATTAAAAAACGTGTGTATCAATACCGCAGCGGTCGTTTCGAGTAACTGCACCACCAATAACGGGGTGACCTCATGTAAACCAGTGGTGATTCCCCCCTCTAGCAACTGTCATGATGAATTGCAGATGGCGCCTAGGGATCGCTGCCTGGAAGAATTAGGTTGGAGTAAAGCACCCTGATGGTGAGGAGATTTTTAACATCAGGTATTCCATGATGAAATATTCAAGTCAGCAGATCCATGTAGTATTCCTAGTGGAATGGTGAGCTTGTCCTAGTCCCTCCCTTACCGTTATTAATTTATTTTTTTCTAAGTTCTTATGGATAAAAAAACTGCTGATTTACTGGTCAAAATTGCCCCCCGAATTGCTCTGTTTCAAGGATTGGGAAGTGGTTTATTAGAAGATTTAGTGAACTGTGGAAGGTTGCTCTCTGTTGAGAATGGAGATGTTCTTATTGAGGAAAGCGATAAAGCAGACTCCTTCTTCATTTTGTTGAAGGGAGAGGCATCCGTTGAAAAACGGGTAGGAGAGAACATTGTCCACATCGCTAAATTAGGGGGGGGAGAATGTTTCGGTGAGATGTGCTTGATTGAGCCTGGTAATGGGCGTTCTGCTCGCATCAGGGCCATGATGCCATGCTTGGTGGTGAAGTTTTATCTGGCCTCATTGAAGTTGTACCCCGGGCTGGCTTCTGAGCTGACACTTAATGTGGCCCGTATTCTTTCCGCGCGCCTACGCAAAGTGAACGTCAATCTAGCCAGCTTAAGTGTGGATATTAATCACGAGAATGTAGTGACGGATACGCCCCCACAAGAACAAGGCGAAAATGAATCACCCGATACCAGTACCGATCTCTTCATGAAAAAAGAACATGATCTGGATCCCGAACATTCCGAATCCCCTCAGGAAGAACAATCGAAGTAATGCGCACTGACGAGCCACAACCCGGAACGTGATTTCGGCACAAAACGACCGAGTAGACGTTACGGATTATTGATTTGAGCCAACTCTAATGCCCATGATCTTGTCCGCCCCCAAGGAAATGAGGATAGCTGATTCCAAAGTGATAGATTGCTAAACGCAGGCTAACGATTAACCCCATGCCGCTGAATATTGAGACATAAACCGGGAGCGCGGTGTGTTCGTATTGGTTTGCAAGAATCAATCCCCCCAAGATGAATAAGCCCCCAATGATGGCCGCCTCTTCATAAATCACGCCTCTAAAGGTCATCGGCTCTTGGTTAATCACAATATCTCTTAACATTCCCCCGCCCGCACACGTTAATGCGCCAAGCGCAGGCACCCAAAACCAAGGCATATCCGCTGAGATAGCGATCATGGTTCCAGCCGTTGCCAGTGCCGAGAAACCAAACACATCAGAATACTTTTTAATCTTTTTGAAGGTTGCGCTCTTATGTGCGTTTGGATAAATGGCCACGATGATCGAGGTGATGAGGACAACTAAGAGGATGCCCAAGGGGTAGCGATAGTCTTTTACATAGTAAAAAGGTAAGCGCTCTCCACCTATGATCAAATCTCTTAAGGTTCCGCCACCAATACCAGACAAAAAAGCCAAAATGACCCGACCCCACAAATCATAGTTTCTATTAATGGCTTCTAAGACGCCCGATAGCGCGTAAACAAATACTCCAAAGAAGACCAAGGTTTTAAACACCATGAGGTGTGAAATGTGGTCAACATAGAACTTGGTGGCAACGGTCAGGGTGTGAGAACGCCCATCCTCTTTTTCAAGTTCGTTCCAAATGTGATGTGTCCAGATATTCTCAGGGATAAAACTTCCTTTCGTTGAGTGATGAATATACCGCTCAGATTCTTCTTCATAGGTGGCGATATCCATTTGCCCAAATTTGGAGGGATCGCTTGGGATAATGGTCAGCATCGATTCTAGAGTGCGCAGTTCATGATCCCGATCAAAATGCGCAGAGACCGCCTTAACCGCTTCTAATGAAAGGCTGGGCGCAATGCGCGTTTCATTCCATCCTTCTCGTAAAGCCCGGACGAAGCCAACGAGTTGATGTCGAAACTCAGGGGATTGCAGTTGAGAGGTGTTGACATACACCCCGTCCGATAGCGCTGCAATGCCGTAGGCGTCTGGTTTTAAAACAACCAAATCACTGTAAGGCACCCCCTGTTCCATAATTTTAAGATACTCATTAAAGATCATGGCGGTCACACAGGCGGCTTTGTGATTGACGAGATCAATCCCATCAGGTTGCTGATTGATTAACTTGATGGAATCAAGGGGAATAGCAAGTTCATGCAGCATTCCCTCTAATACTGGTTTATCGTCATCATTGAAAATGCCGATCGTCTTTCCTTTGATGTCTTTTGGAGTGAACACCCCTGCACTCATGCGACACACCAAAACAAAGCTGGATCCTGAAACAATTTGAGCAACGTTGGTCACTTGTTTGTTTTCTTCAGAGGCTACCCAGGCACTTTTTAAACCTCCAATCGCAATATCAACACGTCCCTCCTGCAGTTCTGCCATGGGGTTAATGGTGGGGCCGCCCTCGATTAATTTGACAGAGAGACCTTCGTTTTCGAAATGCTTTCTGATTTGGGCAACATAAAGCCCAGTGAATTGACTCGAGTGATACCAAGGTAGCTGAACTCGAAGCTCTGACAGACTCTGCCCATAGGAGGAAAAGGTGGAAAAGAGAATCAGAATGAGCATAGCAGTATTTTTGAATAGACGAATCATTCTTGGGTGTTGAGTCTGGTTAGTTGGGGTTGTGTGCGATTGCGATGAATGCAGTGAAACTTGAATTCACATCACAAGAGCCGGGGGGCTGAGACCATAAAGGCCTTAATATCTAAAAGTATAAACGAGAGATGGTGAATGTCTTTGGTTTAGGCTAAATTGAGTCTGTTTTGCCAATTCTTCAGCTGAATGAATGGTGGAAACTCACGATTAGGTTGATTCCCTCAAAAAAAGGATTCCTTGATGTCCTCCGCCCAGCCCTTGATCTATACCTCGCCCTCTGCATTCCCAAATCCTCAGCGTTTGCGTTTATTTATGCATGAAAAGGGTATTGCAGATCAATTTTCTGAGGTGGTTTATGACATGGCTCCCGGGGGCGATCAGCGGAAATGGCCTCATCTGAAAATGAACCCTTGGGGAGAAACGCCAACTTTGGCGTTAGAGGATGGAAGCTATCTATCTGAAACCGCCGCGATTGTTCGTTATCTTGATCAGTATTACCCCGGCCGCAAAATTATGGGTGGGTCACCCATAGAGCAGGGTCAAGATACGATGTGGGAAAACCGTATTTTTATCCATGTTCTATATCGCATCGTAACCATGTTCCACGTCATGCACACAGGGCTTGGGACTAAGTTAGAACTCACACATAACCCCCAATGGGGCGAGCATTGCCGTAAAGAGGCGTTGAGCCATGCGGCGCTGGTCGATCGCCATTTATCTGACGGACGTCATTGGTTGCTAGGAGGCGAAGCCCCTACTTTTGCTGACATTACTCTTTGTGTCGCGATTGCGTTTTCAAAATTTCCTGCGAATGCTACGCCGCTTGATGAACGTTTCGAGTTTCTAGATGCGATTTGGAAACGTTGGCAGGGCAGACCCAGTTTTCAGTCAGCCTATTCAGATGGTGGAAGCGGGCTTGCAGAACTTGAGCATCTAAAGAAATAAGTGGGGGCCATGGAGTCAATTTTTATAATCGACTTCTCCCGCTGAGGGCATCTTAATTCAGCCTATTCAAGCCTCAGCCATTATGGCTTTAAGCAGCAAGAATCTCGTATCTAGTAACAATAAACCCTGGTTCTCAGAACCTAAACCACTAGGAGCAACAAAGTGAATATACGTAACCGATTGATTATGAAATTGGTGTTGCTTTTGGCACTTTTGGGTGTGTCAGGATTTGCAAGCGCAGCTTGTGGCCCCAATGCAAAAGGGGTAGGGACTTTTGGAAATTACACAGATCAATTTTGTCAAACAGCCTATCCATGCCATGTTGGGAATTGGTGTGATGGATACAAAGAAATTGCATGTACGCCAGGAACATATGCAAACACCACAAGTGCGACAAAATGTAGACTCGCAGCGGGTGGATATTATGTTTCTGACCCCACCCAAGCTCCGGTTCTTGCTTCACCCGGCAACTATGCATGCGGTCCTGGTGGCGAATGTTCTGGAGCAAGTGCCCAAACCCCTTGTGCAAGTGGTACTTATGCAGCCACTCCCGGTTATAAGGCTTGTTTGGCTTGTCCAGCAGGGTCTTCATCATCTGCTGGCATGCTTTACTGTGTTAATAATCCTGGATATTACTGCTCTTATACTTTTATTGGCTCAACCATGGATACAGGGACTTGTACCCCAGTTTCTGCGGGCTATTACTCCACGCGTCTTTCAAACTCGCAAGCCCCTTGTCCCGCTAACACTTCGTATGTAGTAAGTTCAGGTAGTTCGGGATGTATGTCAAACCCAGGATATTTTGCTACCTTTGATAGTACTGCCACAGCTAATACCTATCGCTCTTGCAATGTTAATGGCTGTAATTTACCTCCTGTCCATATAAACGTCACTCAAGCGGCGGCTGGTTACTATGCACCTGCCCGCTCACAAGCACAATTCGCTTGTCCTGCGCACAGTTCTTCTCAAGCTGGCGCTTCAACATGTACCTCTAATGCAGGATATTTTTGTACTGTAGGTAGCCCAAGTGGCGTTATAACTCAGGTTCCTGGTCAGCCTCCTGTGGCAGTAATTAATCCAGCACCTGTGACTTGTTCTCAAGCAGCCGCAGGGAACTATGCTGCTGCTGGAGCAACTGCACAGACCGCTTGCCCTGCAGGTAAAACTTCACCAGCAGGTTCGAGTAATGTAACAGCATGCAACTAAGCAAATAACTTAAAAGCAGTATTAACAGCCAGACTAATCATCTGGCTGATCCCTTGGTAAGGGAAACTCCCCCCATCATGTTCAAATTGCGCCTTGAACTGCTGCTTTTCATGATAGCGGCACCCACCATACTGTTTGCGCTTCCAACCAGGGCATTATTCATCCCAGTCTTATGGTTCAGCAGTGCAATGATTCTGTGGCATTTCAAATCTCAACAAATACCATGGAAGGAAATATGGGGATGGGGTGCTGTCAATCGATCAGAACTTCAGAGAATATTCATCAGGTTCATTCCCATCGCCATCTTGGTCACCCTAGGTACCCAGATCTTCCACCCAGAACTCATACTGACTTTCTATAGGCAGCATTTTCTTCTGTGGTTGATGGTGATGATTTTGTATCCATTGGTATCAGTGGTCCCACAGGAATTAATATGCCGTGCTTTTATGTACGCAAAGTATAAGAATGTGGTGGGTGGGGGGACATTGGGATGGGTGTTAGCCAGTGCGCTATTGTTTGGTACTGCCCACCTATTCCTTGGCAATACTGTGGCGCCTGTAATGTCCTTCTTTGGTGGGATCTTGTTTGCCAATACCTATGCAAGGACTCGGTCATTGGCTTTAGTTACCATTGAACATGCTCTGTATGGGGATATGCTATTTACTGTTGGTCTTGGGCAGTATTTCTATCACGCTGCGGTTAGGTAAGACGGCTAAACAGTCAAAATGAAAAGAAAAAGCCCAGCGTGCGCTGGGCTTTGAACGTGGCGGAGAGGGCGGGATTCGAACCCGCGTTAGGTTATTAACCTAAACACGCTTTCCAGGCGTGCGACTTAAACCGCTCATCCACCTCTCCGGAACCCTCGATTGTATCCTGCGTAAGCCTACCTGGGCAAACAGATAATCCAGAGTAGGGGTGTGATGCACTTTCGAAGAGGGTTGGCTTCGAATCCTGAATTGATCTACTTTGAGCGAATGATCTAATCTTGTTTCTAAAAGATCTAAAACATAGGGGAGAAAGCGATGGATGAGTCGCGCAGAGAATATTTGAAATTAGGAATGAGTGCAGTAGCGGCAAGCTTAGTCGGAACAGTGACCCCATCTGCGCAGGGAGAATCCATGACATCAAATCCAGAATTACAGTTTCCGCCTTTGGCGAATCAAGATGCATTACGCATTGCCACCTTCTCGAATTTAGATGGTTATAAACCACGGATGGGTGTGATGGCGCAAGACAATCAACTTATTGATGTTGAAGCCTTGGCGGGTCAGCAAAAAGTGAAATTGAGCTTTGATCCCACTTCCATGCTTTCTTTTCTGCATGCTGGCGAAACTGCTTTTAATAGTCTGCATCAACTGATTAAAAACGCATCGAAAGGTGCTGCAGTGCTATCACTCAGCCAGGTGCGTTTGATGTCACCCATCCCCAAGCCGCAGGCCAATATCTACTGCGTAGGCTGGAATTACCTGGATCATTTTGATGAGGGCAAAGATGCCCGTGCGGATAAAACCACTAAAGAGTACCCAACGGTTCCGGTGTTTTTCTCAAAGGGCACCCAAACGATGAATGGGCCGTTTGATTCCATTCCTTATGATGGTTCTTACTCCACCCTGATTGATTGGGAGGCCGAGCTTGCCGTTGTGATCGGTCGCAAAGGACGCAATATCAGCGAAGCAGATGCAATGGACTACGTATTTGGTTACTCAGCGTTCAACGATACAACTGCGCGTGACGTGCAACAAAAGCGGCATTCTGGGCAGTGGTTTAAGGGAAAGAGTTTAGATGGACATGGCCCCATGGGGCCATGGATTGTGACGAGGAATGGGGTCAATTTAAACGAGACCCGAATTATTTGCCGCGTGAATGGTGTGGAAAAACAAAACGCCAGTTATCAGCAAATGTACTTCAAGATCCCAACCATCATTGCTGAATTGTCGCGAGGCTTAACGCTGTTACCGGGCGATATTATTGCAACCGGAACGCCTTCTGGTGTGGGCTACAGTCGTAAGCCTCCGGAGTTTTTAAAACCGGGAGATGTGATTGAAACCGAAGTCACCACCGTGGGTGTGATTCGGAACACCATGGCGTAAATTGCCAATTAGAAGTTAGAGAGATAATCCAGGTGGCAGGCAATCACCGGATCGGCTGCACCTGAAAGAAAGGAATTCTTGAGGATCAAATAACTGGTGTTGTCATCTAAACCCAGTGCATGAATGCGATCAAATTCAAGCAGGCGATCAAACTCTGTTTTGCTCTCATCTAAGCGATCAAATACAGTTGCGATATCGGCTTTGATTTCCATCAGTGCTTTGATCGCAACGAAAGGCTGAGATTGAGCTGCAACGGGGTAGTAACTGCTACCGCGCAGATGGCCTAAATAGTCATGCAAGATGATTTCTTGCTGCTTCCATGCACTCTCAACTGCGTAAGGCCCCAAGTCTTTCAATGCTTTGCTCAAAGCGTTATCAAGTTGAAATTGATACCAATCGGGGTCCCCCGCCAACTGCTCGTTATAGATTCGTTCCCGTTCTGCTTTGTCTTGATCTGAACCGGGAGCCGTTCCTGGGTGGGGAGCCATGATGCGTTGTTGGGCTGCCTCGATTTCTTTTCGTTTCTCAACGCTTAGGGGTTTGAGGCGTCGGCTTAATTCAGTGAAGTAGTCATACACCACGCGCAATTCTTTATAGTCACGCTCACATAAATTGGCTGGATTACCACGAGCGGCCTGAGGTGTTTGCTGCCATTCTGCGAGGCGACTTTCAGGGGTTACTCCTGGGGCGGGTGCCACCGCTTCAGCTTTTTTATTGGTTTTCTTCTTGGCAAACGCAGGTTCAGTAAACACAGTTAGACATAGAACCATCGCCAATGAAATGACAACGGGTAAGCGACGTAATCCATTCATGGTGTTTACTCTTCCTCGCCGTACAGAATATCTACACGACGATTCTTAGCCCAGGCTTGTTCATCATGTCCTAATGCCATCGGTTTTTCTTTACCAAAACTTTCGGTTTCAATTTGTTTGGCTGATGCCCCATTCGCAATCATCAGTTGCTTCACGCTTTCTGCACGTTTAGAGCCCAATGAAATATTGTATTCGCGGCTTCCACGCTCATCACAATTCCCTCGCAACTTGACTCGGGCTTTCTCATTTTTAGCTAAGTACTTGGCATGAGCGATCACAATCGCTTTGTACTCATCTGACAAATTA